>Ga0210405_10000361_pt1 | contig 63136 bp, 50 predicted proteins | sample IncBWH11MmetaG_FD_155492 | JGI IMG/M metagenome (GOLD analysis project Ga0210405, IMG submission 155492) | Forest soil microbial communities from Barre Woods Harvard Forest LTER site, Petersham, Massachusetts, United States - Inc-BW-H-11-M | ecosystem: Environmental > Terrestrial > Soil >...
CGTCGTCGAAGTTGTGAAATCCAAGCGGAAGCGCAATGCCAAGCCGTTCGATTTTTTGAAACACATTCACGGTAAATGCCCGGTTTGCGGCAGCCAGGTTCGGCGCGATCCGGAATTTGTTGCCTGGCGCTGCGAAAACATTCGATGTCCCGCACAGACAACGCGGCGCGTCGAATTTTTCGCGGCCCGGGGCGCGCTCGACATTGAAAGCGTTGGCGGAATTGTAGCCGACAAACTGGTCGAGTGCGGATTGGTGCGCGAACCGCTCGATTTGTTCGAGCTCAAAGTCGATCAACTCGCGAAATTGAATCTTGGGACTGACGACGCGCCGCGCGTATTCGGCGAAAAGAATGCGAACAAGGCCATTCAGGCGATCGAACGGGCGCGGACATTTCCACTCTCGCGCTGGCTCTACGCCCTTGCGATTCCCGATGTTGGCAAAACCACAGCCACCGATCTCGCGCGTTTTCACGAAACGATTGAGGAGGTGGCGAATTCTCAAGTTCTTCGCGACGTAGTCGACTATCACGAAAGCAAAAGCGACAAACAGCAGGCCAAAGAGATTGCCGAGCGTTTGATCAAATCCGGTTTTGCCGAGCCATCAAAGAGCAAGGCGGACAAACAACGCGGGATCGTTACCCAAGTCGGCCCGGTAGTGGCGCAAAGCGTTCTCGATTTCTTTACGTTATCGAGCGGGAAGAAAACCCTGCAGCGAATCAAGCAACTCGGGATCGAACCCAAAAGTGAAAAAGTTTCGGCGAAAAAAATGGCATCGCTGCCCCTGGCCGGAAAGACATTTGTGCTCACCGGAACGCTGCCGTTAATGACCCGCGAGGAAGCATCAGCGAAAATCGAAGCGCTCGGCGGTCACGTCAGCGGCAGCGTCAGCAAGAAAACCGATTACGTTCTCGCCGGCAGCGAAGCGGGCAGTAAACTCGAAAAGGCAAAAAAGCTCGCAGTGAAAATCATCGACGAAGCTGAATTCAAGAAAATGTGGTAGCGGCGGTTCACCGAACCGCCATGGCAATTGAGGTCAATCGCCGCTACCTACGGCGTATTTTCCGGCAACGACTGCAAATTCAGCGGCATTGCGCGATTCAACGATGGGGGCGCCGCTAGCCGCCCGTCTGGATATGAATCCGCCTGAATCTGAAACGTGATCTTTTCACCGTCACGCGCGACGGTTATCGGCACGGCATCGCCGGCCGTCAAAAAGAACGATGCTTCGAGAATGTCTTCCGGCTCGTGCACCTTTGTCCGACCGATTTGAAGGACTACGTCACCGGGCTTGAGACCGGCTTCGGCGGCGGGCGTGTCCTTCATCACCTTAGTCGTCACAGCTCGCGAGCCCTCGACCGGCGCGGCGGCTTCTTGAACGTTGGTGCCAATCCAGCCATAGCGCGGCTCACCGAAACGCACGTAATCGCTGCGAAGTTTTTCCGCCGCCTCGATCGGTAACGCGTAACAAGAATTGTTTTCAAGGGTGTAAAGCAGAATGCCGACTACCTCGCCCTTCAAATTCAAAAGCGGCGCGCCGCCTTCCCCCCGCTGTGGCGGGAGATTCACCCGCAGGTGTTTAGTTGGAAAAAAGCCGCCGAAACATTTGCGATCGAACCCGGCGACCATTCCAAAGCTCGGGGTCTCGGCCAGGTCGAGCGGATATCCAATCGCCACCACCGGCGTTGCGATTTCGAGTTGTTCCGAATTTCCAATCGGCAACGCGGGGGTGGCCAGCTCCACTTTCAACATGGCGACGCCGCTGCGGAGGTCGGCCATCAATTGACGCGCCGGATATTTCTTGCCCTTGAATTCGACGCTAATGTTGTCGGCTTCGCCGCCGACTGAATAAGCGGTGTAAAGCGTGCCGGTGGGATCAACAAAGAAACCGGTGCCGGAGAGCTGACCGTGTTGATCAGTCGCCTCGATTTTGACGACGGCTTTGGAGCATCGTTCGAAAACGTCTTTGACCTCGCGACTAATGGCGGTCGGTTCCTGCGACTGTTGAGCAGAAAGCGACGTCGCTGCCGCCAGCAATGCGACTCCGGCCAGCGAAGAAAAAGCCGGGGCCGGTCTAAAACTTGAAAGTCGTCTCATAACTCACTGGCACGCTGTCGAGCACGTAGCGCGGCGGTGTACCGGTTCGGTGAGTTTGGGCGCTTTCCGTCATATTACGAAGCGACCGCGTGCTGAAAACCCGTGTCGCCACGGGCGATGCCAGCGTCCATTCGTCTTCATTGCTGGCGGGAACGGCGAGAACAGGTCGATCCTTAAGGGCGACCGTCGCCGGTTGAGGTGTTTGATAAATCCGCAGAGAAAGAATAGCCGCGGAAACCAGCACGGCCGTGACTGCCACTGGGGAGGAAGTGAGGGTGGAAAGATTGAACTGAAAAACGAAATCGCGCGCCCGATCGATACAGATGCGCCACAACGGCTGCCGCAAAAGTTCGTTGCGTTGGCGACGATGAAATTCGTGGAGGAAGTTGTCGAAGTAGCTGGGGGGCGGTTGTTCGTATCGCTTCAGTCGAAGCAATTTCGCGATTTCGTTGTCGTTAAATTCGTCCATTTGCGCGCTGATCAGGTGACCGGGTTCTTTCGAAATTCGTCCAGATAATTTTGCAGTTGCCGGTTGGCGTAAAAGAGACGGGATCGTACCGTGCCTTCGGAAACATTCAAGATTTTACTGATCTCTGCGTGGGGCATCCCCTGAATATGAAACATGGTGACCACAGCTCTGTGTTCATCAGACAATTTCATCATCGCCTCGTTCAACCTTTTTTGGAGCTCCGACAGGTCCGCCTCCCTGACCGGGCTGCTAGAGGCCGTGGCCTCGAGGAATTCCTTGTCGTTCTGGATGCTGGCGTCCACATCGTCCAGGCTCAGCGAATAACGGCGGCCACGCTTTTTCAGGAAGTTCAGGGTCATGTTGACCGCGATCGAGTGGATCCAGGTATAGAACGACGATTTGCCCCGAAAACCCCGGATCGCTTTGTAAGCCTTGGCGAAAATGTCCTGTAACAGGTCGTTCGTGTCCTCGTGGTTTGAGGTCATGTTGTAGACCAGGCCGTAAAGCCGTGGCGTGTACTTCACGACCAAATCGTCAAACGCGCCGGCATCGCCTTCTTGCGTGCGCGCGACTAGTTGCTGGTCTTCGTCCTTGCGAGCCTCGTCCATCGCCTTCTTTTTAGACTTAGCATCAGCATCCGGGCCGGACGACAACAAATCGGCAATGCGCCGGGCCGGCGGTAAGGCGATCGCGGGATTCATCTTATTCAATGAGGTCGCAGCTTAGCGACGATCGCGCAGGGACAACAGCCAAAGCAGGTTGCCGAGCGCGGCGATGAAGGCCGCGACATAAGTCAGCGCCGCCGCGTTGAGTACATTATTGACCCCGGCCACTTCCTGGCCCGGTTGCACGATGCCCATTTGTTGCAAAATGATCTTGGCCCGGCGCGACGCATCGAATTCCACCGGAAGCGTGATCAACTGGAAGACGAGCAGGATGGCGTAACAATAAATGCCGAGCGTGATCAAACCGCTGATGCGAAAAAATATTCCGCCGAAAATAACAAATGGGAGCATTTGCGACGCGATCATGGTCATGGGCACGATGGCCATGCGTGCTTTCAGCGGAGCATAGGCTTTGGCGTGTTGGATGGCATGACCAGTTTCATGCGCGGCGATACCGAGCGCTGCCACCGATGGCGTGTTGAAGACGTTGCTGGAAAGGCAAAGCTGCTTCTTCGCCGGGTCGTAATGGTCGCCAAGAAAACCGTCGACTTGTACCACATCGACGTCGTGGATCTGCGCTGCTTGCAAAATTTCCCGTGCGCATTCCGCGCCGGTAATGTTCGAGGTCGCGCGCACTTTCCCCCATTTATTGAAGGCGCTGCTAACGCGAATCTGCGCCCAGATGCCGATAATCAAGGGCACACCGATATAAAGCAGCCAACTACTCCCGCCAAAGCCGATTGGATAGAACATGCCTGTGGTAATCTAGTTGCCTAAATTAGACGCTCAACTGCGCGGGGCGTTCATTTGGTAGCGGCGATTGACCTCAATCCCCTTGGCGGCTCGGTGAGCCGCCGCTATCTAAATTTCCAATGGCTTGGGAAATCTGGACAAAATTTTGCAGCCCGTCTTGGTAACAACGACCACGTCCTCGTGTCGAACGCCGCCAAGGCCGGGATAGTAGAGACCCGGCTCAACCGTCAGAACTTGTCGCTCTTTCAACACAACCTTTTGCAGTCGCGGATATTCATGGATCTCCAGCCCAAGACCGTGGCCAGTGCCATGGAAAAATCCGACGTTTACTCCGTTCCGAACTTCGGTCGGATAACCGCGTTTCTTAAAGAGCGCCTGGATCGCTTTGTGAATTGTCATTCCGTCGACGCCGTCCTTGATTTCGCGCAGCGCGAGCTCCTGACCGTCTTTCACCGTTTGCCAAAGTTTGCGTTGCGCCTCGCTCGCCCGACCCCGCACCACGGTTCGTGTCATGTCGCCCCAATAACCGGTCTGCGCATCACGCGGAAAAATATCGAGGATGATGAGCGAGTTGACGTAAAGCGGACCGGAACCGCGCTCGTGCGGATCGCACGCCTGATCTCCGCCGGCCACGATCGTGTTGGTCGGAGTTCCGCCCGCGCGCAACATCGCTGTATCGATTTCCGCGCGTAGAATCTCGGAAGTCAGCGTCTTGCCCGACCAACTCAACTTCTTTCCTTGAGGCTTCGACGCCTTCAAAACCTCCATCGCGCGTTTGAGCCCGGTTTCGGTGATTCGCAGCGCGCGACCGATCAATTTCAACTCCTCATCGGTTTTCGCTTCGCGTTCCGGCCAAAAGAGTCCGTTCGTTGTAGAAAGTTCGACATTGTCTTTCGCCAGTTCGCGAGCGTAGCCAAGCGCGAAATTCGCCGGAACTATCGCGTTTTTTATTCCGCGTTTGCGCAAAAAATGCGCCATCACTTTTTCAAACGGTGGTGCCTGCTTCGAACTTCCCTGCACTTCGCGCTCGAGTTGATTGAAGGAAACAAATTCGTCGGCCTTGGCCGTCCGTTTTCCACGGCCCATTTCAAGATCAGTCAGGACGACTGTGCGTTTGCCCTTTTGCTGGAGAAAAATGAACGGATCGCCGGCCCAGAACTTAGTGGCGTAAAGCATGTCTGCATCGATGTCGCTCGGCGCGACAATAAGTTTCGTTTCGCCGTTGGTTTCGTTTTTCATAAGTAATCTTCCTCTAGCTCGTACTCTTCGTCTGCTTCCTACAAACAGATTAAGACTGAGAGGAAGCGGAAGAGACTTCGCTAACTTCGTCGAACTTCGAGTTGTCGCCGCAAAATGTAGTACAGTAAACCGAGCAGACCGAGCGTTGATCCAATCAACACCACAGTGTTGAACATAAAAACACTGACCTTCGCACCGAGATAACGCTTTTCCGCGCCGAAGAAAACGTTCGGTCGCGTTCCACGTCGATAATCGCTCTGCTCCATCTCCGCGTTCGAAATCAAATCGGAGACCTTTTGGTTCACGTAAATCTGTTCCGCTGTGACCAGTCCTTTGGCTTCTTTAAAGTCTTTTGAATCGAACGTTTTCTTCCGATTCAAGACCTGATCGATCTTTTTCAGGTAACGATCCAACTCGTCGGCCGATTTCGCTTCGAGGCCCGACAGAACCGCGAGGACTTCCTTCAGTTCGTCGAGTCGTTTCCCGTCGGCGGGATCCGACGAATGTTTCGCGACAATCGCGTCGATCTCGCTCTGAGAGCGATCCTGTCGCGAAGTGAGTGGATTTAGTTTGGCCTGCGCCACGACCATTTCTTCGTAGGACCAGCGCATCGGAATGAACTGGCAAACGAACGGCACCTGCAATTTGCTGTCCATCTTTTTACCGCGGTCTTTGCTCGGATGTTCGTGGAACCAGCGAGTCAGCGTATAAACCAGGCTGAGGTTGCGGTTCATGTCCTCATACTTAATTAGAGCGCCGCTCATCAGGATCTGTGGAATAAGCACCAGCGGCACGATGTTGGCCGCGGTCTTGGCGTCGGATACCATCGATGATACGAGCAAGCCAAGGGCAACGCTACCGACCGAGGTCATGAGCATTAGTCCCAGGTGCAACCAAAACATCCCGCGAATCTCGAGAATGTAGTTGCCGATGAACACGAAGAGGATGCACTGGATGAGCGCGAATACCGACAGCGACGACATCTTGGCGAAGATGTAATAGGGCAACCGCACATCCAGATTCCGCTCGCGTTGCAGCACCGGCCGGTCGCGAATGATGTCGTCGGCGCTGTTGGTCAGCGAGAGGAACATCGCCACCAGCAGTCCAAGGAACAGATAAGTCGGAATGTGAAACGCCGACGCAAAATCGTATTTCCCGCTTTCCGAATAGCGCAGCAATGTGCCGATCATCAGCGCGAGCACGGGCGCAGCGCACGTCGTGATCCAAATGTTGGCGCGGTTGCGCAGTTTGCTGATGAACGAGCGTCGCAATAGAGCGCGGAACTGCGTCCATTCGTCATGCCAGCGAATCGGCGTCCGTTTTCGCTTTTGCGTAACCGTTGAAGGAAGCGGCGGCGCTTGCTCGCGACGCAACGAAACCTGTTTGACGTCCTGGATTAGCCGGAACGCTTCGTACTTATCGCGCCAGAACTCAGGGGAATAACGTCGCGCCGCCACCAGCTGACCGCGGCTGTTCTCTTCATAGATAATGTCACCGCTCAGGTCGCGCAGAGGCGTTTCCAGCACGTCGAAAATAAATTCCGGTCGTGTCGTGCCGCAGGACGGACACGCGCCGAGCTCCGCGCCGAACTGGTGTTGATGCTCGGCCTCGGCAAAATAACGGAGCATCTCGCTCGGTGTTCCGAAAAACACCAGCCGCCCGCCTTTGTCGAGCAACACCGCCTTATGAAACATTTGAAACAGCTTCGAGCTCGGCTGGTGAATCGTGACGATGATGATTTTGTTGTGCGCCATCGATCGGATGATTTCGATGACGTGCTCCGAGTCCTTTGAGGAAAGTCCCGATGTCGGTTCGTCGAACAGATATACGTCGGACATCCCGATCATATCCAGACCGATGTTGAGTCGTTTGCGTTCGCCGCCACTCAATGTTTTCTTCGCCGCCGCGCCGACAACAGCATCGCGGCGTTCGCCTAGTCCGAGCTCGACCAGCTTTGCTTCCAGGCGCCGAACTCGATCCCGCCGTGACAAGTGCGGCGAACGAATTGCGGCCGCGAATTGCAAATTTTCGCCGATCGTCAGGTGCTCATCGAACGCGTCCTCTTGCGGGATATAGCTGACGTATTTCTTGAGCTCGTCCAAATTTGGGTAAAGCGACCGGCCATTTAGATAAACGTTGCCGCTGCTGGGTTGAAGTTGTCCGGCCAGAACACGCAGCAGCGTGCTCTTGCCGCAACCGCTCGCGCCCATCACGCAAACCAGCTCGCCGCGTGTCAGCGCCAATGAAATGCCATCGAGCCCGGTGTCGCCGCTGCCGAAGTGATGTGTCACTTCGGTCACTTCGAGCGTCCGAATGATGTTGCGCTCCTCCTCGATGATGCGCTCGGAAAAGTTGCAGCGCAGGAATTGTCCGATGTCGATCCGGATCGTGTCGCCGTCTTTCAAGGGATACGTTGATCGAACCGAAGCGTCGCCGACCAGGATCGGCCGGTCCGCTTCTATCACCTCCAATTGTCCGACCCGCGCGTCGTAATCGCAGAAAATTTTCAGAAGCACGTCGCCGGCCGTTCCGGGCGAAAGCAAAATATCGTCCGCTTGCAGTTTGCTCGGATCATTCGAGACCAGGTATTCCGATTTCGACGCTTTGAGTTGGAACCGGCCACCGAGAGCGCGAGCGCGGCGGCGCAGGTCGCTCAGATCCATTTCACTGTTGTTGTGAAAAATGATCCTGTCTTCGAGTGACGCTTCTACTTGCTCCCCGGCTTTGAGTTTCACGCCGTTGAGCACCGCATCGACGTCGCGCAACGCCTTGACGCGCACCTTCAATCCGAACGCGATCTCGAGCGCGCTTTCCCGCGTTCGCGCGCGCTCGAGTGCCACTTCATCCACGTCTTTGTTTACCCGAATGTAGATTTGCGGGACTGAAACGTTTTTCTTCGCGTTAAAGTACTGGGCCAGCTCCTGATACGTCAGCACCGTGTCGCCAACCAGGATCCGTTGGCCCGGGTAAATTCGACAGAATCCGCCGCGCACCAACGGCCGGCCCCGGACCGAAACGTTCTGGGCGCTGTAATTCTTCAGCAGGATCAGTTCGTGGTAACGAAATGCCATTAGCCGATCGGCGTCGGTCAGGCTCTTCATTTTCACGTCGGCTTTGCTGTTGTTGGCGAACGAAAGCGATTCCAACGGCGACGCGCCACGCTGATAAATCGATGGGTCGGCGTCTTCGGACGCGTTGAGTTGATAAACGATATCGATCGCCTGCGCCGCCATGCCGAGCAGCGACATAAACGAATAAAACGCGACGACTTGCTCCTGTTTGAGCCCCGCTTGCGAAATCAGGTCGTAAAGTTGGACGCCAAGCATGATTTTGCGCTCGGTGCTGAGCTGCGTGCTCAATTTCTGCGCCATCGCCGCCAGATCCTGCTGCTCGTAAAGCGCCTGGCGGAAAAGTTGACGCAGCTCGGAGTAAACGGCCTCGGGATAATCGTAACGCAAAAACCCGAGACTCGAGTCGATTTCTTCCTCTAACAGAACCCCGTCGGCCTTCGAGAAACTCGCCAGCACCTGGATGAGCAGCGGCAACAGATTCGGACCTTCCGAGACGCTCCGCGGCTTGCGCAAAGCGCGCCGCATCAGCCGCCGGCCCTGGCGACGCACCCGATATGCGAGTGGCGTTACCTTCTGGACCGCGCGGTCGAGCTTTTCCGCGACCGTTGAAACCAATTGAGTCATTTGCCGATTCGGACCTCGCCTTCGTTCCGCGGTTGCGGAGACTCCGGCGTAGCCGGTTGAAATTTTACAGGAATCGCGTCGTTAAGCAACGAAACCGCGACTTCCTCTCAACATTCTCAACCCTTCAACACCTCAACTCCCCATTGGCCCACACCATGCTTTTTGCAATGCAATCCGTTCATGATAGCGTTCTTCTCAGCTAGTAATCGCACCCCTTATGCCACAATCCGATCGTAACTCCCAACGCGACAACAAGCAGCGCGGCAACGGAAACGAGCCCAGTTTCAACTGGCGCGGCGTAATCCTCGTCGCCGTCGCCTTCGGCTTTTTCGCCCTCGCGATGTTGTTCTATAGAGGGGGGTACCAGCAATTCGAAGATGTCCCCTACAACCGCTTCCTCGAGCTGGTCGAGAACAAGCAAATCGTTAACGACAAGAATGCGCCGCTCACTCTCTACGTCGAAGAGGGTCAACCGACCCAGCAGCTCCGCGGTAAATATATCAAGCAAGGGGCCGGTGGTGCGCAAAACCAGGAGGTCTGGTTTCGCACGACCGTTTATTTGAATTTCACGAACGATCTTCGCGATAAACTGTCCGCCGGAGGAATCTCCCCGGCGATCAGATCGGAGTCGCATCCGTGGACTCAAGTGTTCGCGAGTTTTGCGCCGGTCCTTCTGTTACTCCTGCTTCTCTATTTCCTGTTCCGTCAGCAGATCCGCATGGCCGGCAAAGGCGCGCTTAATTTCGGCAAATCGAAGGCCCGTATGCTGGCGCGTGACAAAAATAAGATCACGTTCAAGGACGTCGCCGGCGTTGAGGAAGCAAAAGACGAAGTCCAGGAGCTCGTGGAATTTCTGCGGGACCCGAAAAAGTTTCAGAAACTCGGCGGCCGAATTCCAAAAGGCGTGTTGATGGTAGGCCCTCCGGGCACCGGCAAAACTTTGCTCGCGCGCGCGATTGCCGGTGAAGCGGACGTTCCGTTTTTCTCGATCAGCGGTTCCGATTTCGTTGAAATGTTCGTCGGCGTCGGCGCGAGCCGCGTCCGTGACATGTTCGAGCAAGGCAAGAAATCCGCGCCCTGCATCATTTTCATCGACGAAATCGACGCGGTCGGCCGTCATCGCGGTCACGGTGTCGGCGGCGGTCACGATGAGCGCGAGCAGACGCTCAATGCGTTGCTCGTCGAGATGGATGGTTTCGACACGCAGGAAGGCGTCATTATCATCGCCGCAACAAACCGTCCCGACGTTCTCGATCCGGCATTACTGCGCCCGGGTCGTTTCGATCGACAAATCACAGTGAATCTGCCCGACGTGAAAGGCCGCGAAGAAATTTTGCGCGTGCACGCCAAGAAAGTGAAGCTCGCGGAAGGTGTCGATCTGGCGGTGGTCGCGCGTGGCACACCCGGTTATTCCGGCGCCGAGCTCGCGAACGTGATCAATGAAGCGGCGTTGCTGGCCGCGCGTCGCGGATTAAAAGGAATCACGCTCCACGAATTGGAAGAAGCGCGAGACAAAGTGCGTTGGGGCAAAGAACGCCGCAGCCTCGCGCTCAGCGAAAAAGAAAAACAGAACACCGCATATCACGAAGCGGGTCACGCGCTGTTGCTTGAATTGTTGCCGCACACTGAGCCGCTTCACAAAGTCACCATCATTCCGCGCGGTCCGTCGCTTGGATCGACCATGTGGTTGCCGGAGGAAGACAAATACACCAATCGTAAAAACGAATTACTCGCCAGTCTGGCCGTGAAAATGGGCGGCCGCGTCGCCGAAGAAATTGTTTTTGGCGATGTAACCAACGGCGCCGCCGGTGACATCAAGATGGCGACGGCGATGGCGAGAAAAATGGTTTGCGAATGGGGCATGAGCGAAAAACTCGGCATGGTCGAGTACGGCGAGCACGAAGATTACGTTTTTCTCGGCCGCGAACTGACTCGCAACCGCGACTACAGCGAAGCGACCGCCGAAGAGATCGATCGCGAAGTGCGTCGCTTGCTCGATGATGCTTACCAGACCGCGAAACAAACGCTCATCGCTCACCGCAATCACCTCGATGCGATCGCGAAAGCATTGCTTGAGTATGAAACCTTGGACGGTCAGCAGATCAAAGAATTGATCGCATACGGCGAGCTGCGTAATCCGCCGCCAACAATTGGCCCGCCAAGCGGCGAAAAAATGCCGCCAGAAAAACCGCCGCGCCAAGTCGTGGTCGGTCCCGATGTTGGCCCACCGCTTCCGGACGCTCCCGGCGCTCCGGCGTAGTTATCGGTTCGTTGGTCGACCCGTTTTCCTCTGATCGAGCTCTTCTCGAACCGGTCGCGCAGATGCGGAATCTTCATTCACAGGGGGGGACGGGCGATTGAGGGCAATCGCCCATACCTGGCTAAGCCGTTAAACGGCTAATGTCGATGCAGGGTCTTCGGTGATCACCGGGCTGAAGCCCGGTGTTAATCGAAAGTGAGACGCCGCAAACCTACTCGCGGCGCTGTTTCTCCACGAGGTGGCGCAACTGGCGCTCCATCGTTTTGAACGCGTCGTGGATTACTTTGTTGAGCGGCTCGTGCGAGCCGTTATCCATCTGCTCCTGGTCGCTCACCAATTCATGCCGTGGCCGAACGGTCACGTCGATGCGGCAGCGGTACGGATTGCCTTTTTGATGGGTATGATTTTTCTGCTCAATCGCGACGTCGCAGCGGTTAATGTGATCGCAAAATTTGTCGAGCCGCGCAGCGTAAGTCATGACGAGGTTATCGAGCTGATCTGATTTTTCCAGGCCGCGGTAGGTGATGTTGACGGGCAATTGCATACCAAACTATTGAGCTTAAAGCGGACGAAGGGAACGAAAATGTGACGACAACTTCGCCGGTTCCACTTTGACCAAATCGGACTTCACGTGCTCGACGATCCGATCGCGAATTCGGCCAGGCAGAAGATCAACAATCGCAGCGTGAATTTCGGCCGGCGCGGCGAACGACCAGCCTTCGAAACTGCGGCCATTAATGATCTTCGTGATTTGATCGGCCAACTCCTTGTTAATTCGTCGGTCGGTCTCTGTTTGGAGTTTGCTCTCAGCGATTGAGGCCTGGCCTCGGTGTGCCCCCGCAGTTTCGGTCACTGGAAATCGGCCGGCCAAATCGGTCACTTTGTCGAACAGCTTTCCGTGCGCGTCGGTGATGTCAAAGGCCTGCACCAGTTTCAAACTCGGACCGCGAGTCGGCGTTTCGTTGACCTGATACGCTTTCAAACTTCCACGGTCAGCCAGGATGACAAGCGATGTCGGTGTCATTGAACGAACTGCGCATCGAACTGCGCTTGATCTCTCTATAATAGATTCGTTTCCAAGGACAAGTGCGCGTCCAAAAAATTTCAGGAATGGGTCCGTTCCTCTTCCGCGCTCACTTCGGCGAACTTGAACAAACGCTTTCTCCACGATTCTGTCCGCGCCTTCGGCTGTTCGCCACCGACCAGTCGCAACAAACAGGCGCTTCGATCGCGAAGCTCGGCGTCGTCACCGGACGGAAACTTTTTCGGCTTCTGGAGAAAACCTTCCTCCGTCGCAGTGTCGAGAATCAGTTCCCACTCGAGGTGCTGCTCGCCCGGGAGCAGGAACGGAATCGGTTCGTAATGCGCGTTGATCAGCAATAGAAACGTCTCATCGCGAACCGGCTCGCCCCGCGAATCAATGACGTCGGCGGCGTCGCCGCTGAGGAGCATTCCGAGACAACGGACGAACGGGGAGGCCCATTCCTCGTCGCTCATTTCATTGCCGCCCGGATTAAACCACATCACGTCCTTGGTTTCCGATCCGGGGACACGTTTGCCCCGCAAAAATTTCGGACGCCGAAAAACCGGATGCTGTTTGCGAAACTGGATGAGTCGTCGCGTGAAATCGAACACCTGATTGTCGCGTCGCTTCCAATTGAACCAGCTGATCTCGTTGTCCTGGCAATAGGCGTTGTTATTTCCGTTTTGGGTCCGGCCAAACTCGTCGCCACCCAACAGCATCGGCACGCCTTGCGACAAAAAGAGTGTCGTCAAAAAATTCCGGCGTTGCTTGCGCCGCAACGCACTGATTTTCGGATCGTTGGTCGGACCTTCAACGCCACAGTTCCAGGACTGATTGTTGTTGTCGCCATCCTGGTTGTTCTCTCCGTTGGCTTCGTTGTGCTTCTCGTTGTAACTGACGAGATCGTTCAGCGTGAAACCGTCGTGGGTCGTGATGATATTTACGCTCGCGCTCGGTAAGCGTCCGTCGTCTTGATACAAATCCGGGCTGGCGCTCAATCGATACGCCACTTCGCCGATTTTGCCCTCGTCGCCTTTCCAGAAACTGCGGAACGCGTCGCGAAATTTCCCGTTCCACTCCGACCATGGCAGCGGAAAGTTTCCAACCTGATAACCGCCCTGGCCCACGTCCCATGGCTCCGCGATTAATTTAACCTGCGACAGCACGGGGTCCTGCTGGATGATTTTGAAAAACGCCTCAAACTTGTTGAAACCACTCCCGTCACGCGCCAGGGCGGGCGCAAGATCGAACCGAAAACCGTCGACCCGCATCTCGGTCACCCAATACCGCAAGCTGTCCATCACCAGTTGCAGCGTGTGCGGACAAAGAGTGTCCAGCGTGTTTCCGGTCCCGGTGTAATCCAAATAGAAACGCGGGTTATCCGCGAGCAGCCGGTAGTAAACGGGATTGTCGGCACCGCGAAAACAAACCGTCGGGCCGAGATGATTTCCTTCGCCGGTGTGATTGTAAACGACGTCGAGAATCACTTCGAGCCCGGCCGCATGAAGATTGCGGACCATTCCCTTGAACTCGATCACTTCCGCGCCGGGTTCGCGGTTGCTCGAGTATTCGGCCTGCGGCGCGAAAAATCCGATTGAATTGTAGCCCCAGTAATTCATCAGGCCGCGATCGATCAGCGCCTTATCATCAAGATGAGTGTGAACCGGTAGCAACTCGACCGCAGTCACGCCGAGGTTTTTCAAATAGCTAATTGCCTCCTGGCTGGCGAGTCCAGCGTAACTGCCTCGCAGGTGCTCGGGAATATCGGAATGTAATTTCGTGAAGCCCTTAACGTGTATCTCGTAAATTACCGTCTCCGAAAAAGGCGTTTCCGGCTTCTTGTCGTCGCCCCAGTCGAATCTTGAATCGATAACCACCGATTTCGACATCGCCCAGGCGTTGTCTCGCGAATCCCGCGCCAGATCTTCAGTCGAATCGCCGACGATGTAGGAAAACATTTCATCTGACCATTTGATCTGCCCCGCGACCGATTTTGCATACGGATCAAGCAACAACTTGGAATCGTTAAATCGCAAACCGTGCGCGGGATCGTACGGACCGTGAACACGATAGCCATAAAGCTGCCCGGGCCGCACGTTGGGCAGAAATGCGTGCCAGACGCACTCGGTCTGTTCCCCCAACCGAATCCGGATTTTTTCCTGCGGCGCATCGATGTTGTCGAACAAGCAGAGATCGACCGCAGTCGCATGCTCGGCGAAGATCGCGAAATTGACTCCGTTGCCCAGCCAGCTCGCACCGAGCGGGTACGGTTTTCCGGGCCAGGTTTTAGCGGTCATGACACGACACTGATTCGATTAAGGCAACGAAGGGACGTGATGACTCTGCAGGCCAAACGTCGCTTAGCCAAGTTTGATTCGCAGAAAAGCTACTCGACGTCTGGTTTGGAATCGAGATAAAGCACCACGAAAGCGATGCCCAGAAGCGGCTGAAGAATTCGTTCTGCGACGTTCAGGGCCAGGGCCTGATAGTCGACGCCGTGCGTTTGCATCGCGGCAGTCATTTTTTGGTAAAGCGCCTGCGGATCCTGGGTCTGCATCACTTCCTGCAAATATTCGCGCAGCATCGCCCACTGTGGCGTGATGGTGATCGCCAGAACGAACGCCATCCAGATCGACGCAATCAACGCGCCGCGCCAAAGCGGACGTTGATACCACGTAAGATCGCGCCCGCTCCGGGCGAGCTTATGACTTTCGCGTAGTGCATCGAAGGCGTTCAAATTTTCCAAGACGGCAAACTGTTGCCAAAAAAGAACGTAGATAAAGAAACGGGCGAACAACCAGACCTGAAGCGCGAGCAGACCGAGCACGATCACGGCGGAAAAGACCGTGTGCGCCGTGGCGGCCGTAGCAAGCAAGCCAAATCCAAACAAAACCAGTAAAAGGAAAACTATGAAAACGAAGAGGGCGAGGCCGGCGACGCGCGGCCAGTATTTCACGGCCCCATTGAGAACGCTCAGGAAACCGATGCGCTGTCCTGTCGCAAGTTCGGCGCCAAGAATTTGAATGCCCGCGATGTAGATCGGAATCAGAACCAGCCGAAGCACGATCATGCACAATCCAAATGATCCGGCGACCAACGTGCGAAGATCTACATTCACGCCCGGCGCGGTGTCGATGAAACGACTGGTAAGCTCGGCGCACGCAATCGGCACAATGCTGAGCAGCGAAAGACCGAGGAATTGGAAGAAGCCGCGAAAATAAATGCGAAACGTTTCGATTAGAAGGTTTCGACTCGGCGGTCTTGAAAGTGTAGCTGCGGCCGTGTCGGCCGCGATTGCATCAGTGAATTCCGCGCGCGACACACGCGCCTCTACACCCCGCTGCACAGGCGGCGGCTCGGCCCGAAACAACCCCGGAATTTCCGCCGCTGTCTGCCAATGCTCGAGATCCGCGCGGCGCGCCTGATTCGCGGGAAGGACGCGGCCATCAGCCTTCCATTCCCGCAAGGTTTCGAGATCGGTCGGACCGTAATCTTTTCCCTGAACTCGAATGATCCATTGCTCGGCCATGCAACTGATAATTGGGCAGGATTTACCAGATTAACAGCGAGATTTGTTTTCAAGATAGCTGTCTCGGATTTTGAAATCCGTCGAATCCAGTGAATCCTGTCTGGTCAATGAGACTGCTCCTAATAGATGGCCACTATTATGTTTACCGGTCGTTTTTCGCGATCCCGAACCTGTCCAATTCGCGCGGCGAACCGACCAACGCGATTTTCGGCTTTACCAAGACCTTGCGGTTAATGATCAAACATCTGCAACCGGACCGCGGCGCGGTTTTTTGGGACGAAGGGATGCCGGAGCGGCGGGTCAAATTGCAACCCGCCTACAAGGAAACGCGCAAGGAAATGCCGCTACCGATGGTCCCGCAGCTGGAGTTCATTCAGGAGAAACTGACCGCGTTGCTCGGATTCAAGAATATCTCCCTGCCCAACACCGAGGCTGATGATCTGATGGGTTGCTACGCCATGACTGCCTGCAAGCGCAAAGGGATGGAAGTTATTCTCGCGACCAACGACAAGGATTTGTACCAACTCATCGGGCCCTGCGTGAAAGTTTACACGACGGCGAAGGCTGACCTCGCATCGCCGAAAGACGCGTTCGCATTGCTTGGCGAAGCGGAAGCGACCGCGAAATGGGAGGTGCCTCCGAAAATGATTGGCGACGTGCTCGCGTTGTCCGGGGATTCGGTGGATAACATCCCGGGCGTTTCCGGTCTTGGCCGCAAAACCGCCAGCGCGCTGGTCCGCGAATTTGGCGGCCTGGATGGTTTGCTCGCCAACGTCGAAAAGGTCAAGAGCGACAAGATGCGAGTAAAGCTGATCGCCGCCCGGGAGCAGATTCTTCAAAACCGCAAAATGGTCGAGCTCGATTGCGACATGGAGCTGCCGGCGCCGATCGACGATCTCAAAATTCAACCGGTCTACCCGGCGCTGATTCAGGAACTGGAGGAATGCGAGTTCAAATCGTTGCTTCAAGAGGTGAAAATCGAGGCGGCGAGAGCGACCAGCTCGGGCCAAACAGAGCTTAAGCTGTAAGCTCCTCGGCCAGTTCTGCTTTCGCGTGTCCGAAAAAATCGTAAAAAATTCGAACGTCAGCCGCCGCCTGCTGTCCAAATTAACAGGTTAAGGCGATTCGGGCGGTTGCACGTTTCTCGTATTTGCTGTTTCTCCTTGGCGTGCGCTGCCCGAATCTTTTTTTGCCCAAAAGCGCCTCCCAATTCCGGGGTTGCGGCTCTCCCAGCCAAAATGCTTTGATAGCGGCCGCGGTTTATGCAGAGCAACACTAGCCGGTTCGGCCTCCGCGGTTTTTTGATCGACACCCCTGAATTCGGGGCTTTGCGCGGGCGACCAAACGGCGCCGTTCTGGTAGAAAATGGACGGATCTCCAACGTTGGCGACAACGACGAGATTCGACGTCTGCACCCGCCGAATTCAATTCAGTGGATCAACCGCGGCGCGGTGGCCATATTTCCAGGCCTGATCGATTGCCACACTCACCTCCCGCAATACTCGGTCGTTGCGAGAGGTGAAAGCGAGCTGCTGCCCTGGCTGCGCCAACACATCTTCCTGGTGGAACGCGAGTTCACCGGACCAAAGGCGCGCGACGAATCGCCACAATTCTTCCACGAGCTTGCCCGCAACGGCACCACCACCGTCATGGCCTACGCCGCTATCTATGAGGACAGCTGCGACATCGGTTTTGAGGCCGCGCGCCAAAGTGGCGTCCGCACCATTCTCGGCAAGATGATGATGGATCTCGGTTCCTACGGCCAAATTCAACCGAAAAAAATTCTTTCGATCTCACTGGTGGAAAGCGAACGGCTTTGCCGGAAGTGGCACAAGGCCGAAAACGGTCTTCTTGAATACGCTTTCAGTCCGCGATTTGCAGTCACCTGTTCCGAAAAATTGATGCTGGGCGCGGCACAACTGGCGGCGCGGTATGGAGCTTATCTGCAAACTCATTTGGCCGAGAACCGCGAAGAGTTGGAGAAGGTCCATCACCTGCACATGACTGCGCGCGATTACACCCACGTCTATGAAAAATGCGGGCTCCTCACGCCACGCACCGTGCTCGGCCATTGCATTCATGTAAATCCTCGCGAGATCGCAGCCATCGCTGCCGCTCAATCCAGCGTGGCGCATTGCCCGAGCTCGAATCTTTTTCTCGGCAGCGGCTTAATGAGACTCGACCAGCTCTTGAAGGCTGGAATCAACGTCGGACTTGGCTCCGACGTCGCTGGCGGGCCCGAATTAAGCATGTGGCGAGTGATGCGTGCGGCGATTGAAGTTCAAAAAGCGCGCACGGCTTACGAACCTAGCTTGCGGCCACTTCGCCCCAGCGAGGCATTGTACCTCGCCACCCAGGGTGGTGCCCGGGCGCTTGGAAAGTCCGCCTCCATCGGCACGCTCCACGCCGGGAAAGAAGCCGATCTGATCGTCGTCGATATCACCTCGCTTCTCCCCTATCCGCAACACCGCGGTGCAATGGCTGGATTGACGCCCGAAGATGTAGTTGCACTTTGCATTTACCGCGGCGGGCCTGACGCAAACCTCGAAACTTACGTTCGCGGAAAGTGTATCTATCAGGCGCCGAATTTGCCTAACGTCGTATGAACTCCGCTAACGTCGATCCGATTGACATCGCTTTGGGCGAAGACATTGGCGAGGGCGACGTGACCACGGATTCTTTTGTTCCAAGAAATACTCGCGGCACTGCGCGAATCGTGGCCCGCGAACGAGCGATCGTTGCTGGAACCAAGACTGCCGCCGAAGTTTTTCGCCGCGTCGACAGCGCTCTCCAAGTGAAAATAATTCGCAAGGACAGCAGTGAAGTCAACGCGGACGACGATGTGATCGAAATTAAGGGGTCGGCCCGTTCGATCCTTAACGCCGAGCGCGTCGCGTTGAATTTTCTGCAACGCTTGTCCGGGATCGCAACGATGACACGAAGATTTGTCGATGCCGCCGCCAGTGAGCACGTGAAAATCCTCGATACTCGGAAAACGACACCTGGCTTGCGGGCGCTGGAGAAGGCTGCAGTGGTCGCCGGCGGCGGACGAAATCATCGCTTTGGTTTGTTCGATATGGTGCTGCTCAAAGACAATCACCTTGCGTCGATCGCCGGATTCGACGAACTCGCCAAAGCGGTGCGCAAATTCCGTGAAGCGCGACCAAACATCCAAATCGAGGTCGAAGCGGATACGCTTGACCAAGTCCGTGGCCTCCTGGAAATCGACGGCATCGACGTAATTCTCCTCGACAACATGAAGCCGGCGGAAATCCGGGAAGCGATCGCGCTGGGCAAACACAAAGTGAAATTTGAAGCCAGTGGCGGAATTACATTGAAAAATATCCGCCAAATTGCCGCGACTGGCGTTGACTACATTTCCATCGGAGCACTCACGCACTCCCCACGCGCGATCGATTTTTCACTCGAAATGACCGATGCCGGTGCGTGATCGACTTCGTCCCGGGAAATTACGCGGCGGCACAATCATCGGCTGCGACGTCATTGTGTTGGAACAAACCGAGTCAACCAATGATGTCGTCGCCCAAATGGCTGTGGGCGACTGGCCCGAAGGACTGTGCGTTTTTGCCGAAGAACAGACGGCCGCGCGCGGTCAGCGCGGAAATAAATGGGAAGCTGCCGCCGGCAAAGGCCTGTGGTTTTCCATTCTGCTTCGGCCGAAGATCGACATCAAAGAATCTGCGCGTCTGACGACCTGGGTTGCGGGCATCATTGCGGACACGCTTCACAATGAATTTGAACTTCCGGCCACGGTGAAGCCACCCAACGACGTTTATATTAATGAGCGAAAGGTCGCCGGCGTCCTTGTGGAAATGCGCGCACAACCTGCCACACTGCACGTTGCTGTTGTCGGCATCGGCGTCAACGTGAACCACACTCCGGACGATTTTTCGGAAGAAGTTCGCGCGCGTGCAACTTCAGTCGCAATTGCTCGTCGCCGCCGGCTGGACCGAAATCTTGTCGCGCTTGCCCTGTTGCGGAATCTTGACCGCTCTTACGCTGAGCTTTTCGGGCCAAGCCCATCACTCTGAAATAGCCCAGAGCTTTAGCTCTGGGTCAACGAATGCAGACACCGCAGGTCCCGAAAGGGACGAAAGAATGAACCAAAAAACATTCACATCGCCTCTGTCGCCCTGCCCGGGCTCTACAAATTGTATCTAAAACCAAGGACTGAAGTCCTGGGCTACGTTAACGACGAGATTTTCGGTGAGTAGCTTTGTAGTGCGCGAAGTCTTTCCAGCGCGCGACCGCTGTCGATTTCTTCGCGCGCCAGTTCGATTCCCTCTTTCAGATCTTTCGCCAGACCGGCCACGACGAACCCGCCGGCGGCGTTCACAACCGTCATGTCGCGTTTTGCATCGCGAATCTTTCCTGAAAGAATTCCCTCGATCGTCTCCGCGTTCTGTCGCGCGTCTCCTCCCTGCAATTCGCTTACCGAAGCCCGCGAAACCCCAAGCCAGCTTACATCCATGACTGCGGAGGTTACTTTTCCATCGGCCAATTCGGCTATCGTGGTCGCTCCGCTGATCGAGATGTCGTCCATTCCGGCGCCACCATCACCAAACCCGTGAACGACCCACGCTCGTTCGCGTCCCATCTGCCGAAGCACTTCGGCGAAAAGTCCGGTCAACCTCGGATCAAAAACGCCGATCAGTTGCCGCGATGGGCGGGCCGGATTCAGCAACGGCCCAAGTAAATTGAAAACCGTGCGCATTTGTTGCCGGGCCAGACGCTCGCGCATCCCCGCCAAAGTGCGGAACGCCGGATGATACATCCGCGCGAAAATGAAGCCGAGCCCGTGGCGCTTCAAGCTTTCGCAAAGTTGTTCGGGCGCCAGGTCGATCGCGACGCCGAGTTGTTCGAGAACATCGGCGCTGCCGCAACTCGAAGTCACCCGGCGATTGCCATGTTTGGCCACGACCGCGCCGCCGGCCGCAACGACAAACATCGCAGCTGTTGAAACGTTGAAAAAACTCAGGCCGTCCCCGCCGGTGCCGCAAATGTCGATCATCGGACCCGGTAATTCCGCCTGATCGATCATGGGATCGACCGCCCGCTTCATCAGCGGTCGAACGAACGCGACGATTTCTTCCGCCGTTTCGCCTTTTTTGTGGAGCGCAGTCAGGAAATCGGCTTTCAGCTCGTCATCGACCTGATCGGACAGCAGCTGGACAACGGCAAGATCGATATCTCCGCTGGTGAGATCGAGTTCGGCCTGAAGTTTTTCTACCAGCGCTTTCACGTGTTCCCTGCGAGCCACTCGCGGTAGACTTTCGGAGAAATTTCGGATGGCTTGATCTCGCTGCGGCCGCCCCAAAAAACGTTCGTGTAGGAAACGGGAATGCCGCAGGCCGCAAGATGCCGATCGATCGCGGCCTTGTGTTCGAGCAATCGCGGTTTCTCCGTGCCGTGCGCAACTGCCATGATGTTGACGTTTTTGAATTCGGGGCCGGCTTCGCGCCAATAGCAGTGCGTCAGAATGTGATGACGGCCAACTTCGCCGCCGGTTTCAATTTCGCGGCCTTGCGGCACCGCCCAGTGAAACAGCGCATTGAAACGCGTGACGCGAACACCGGTTTGCGATGGCTTCACGTGCTCGAGAAAGGTGGAAAAGCGGCCGATGATTTTGCGCGCGCTTAAGTCTTCGGCCACGCGAAAGAATTCGTCAGTGGTCACGCCGGCCTCAGCCGCACGCGATGCCCATGGACTCCGCTGAATTTCCTTCGGCGCAAACTCACGCTTCAACGCTAGCAAAATATCCCATTCGTTTTCGTTAAGATTGGCGACTTCCACGCGAATCATTTTAGCGGGCGCATCGGCCTTCTCCCCCGGCTCAAGGTTCTTCCTTCGGACGTGGCCGACACCGAGAGTGAAAATTCCCTTCGCCGGCATGATCCGGAATTTTTGCGCGCCAACTTTCTTCGAAAGCAATTCGCAATGTTCCTTCAGCGAAAATCCGTGGGAAACTTTCAGCGTTGTCCAAAGCTTATATTCCGAACCGGCCGTCACCGTATCGGTCGAGCGCACCACCACATGACCTGAAAACGGATCACGCTGGGACATCCAATCAAACGCACTGTCGATCTTCTCTTCCGGAACCTTCCAGGCGACAAGCGCACCGTCGGCCAGATTGGTGGCCAGAAGAGTCTGTCGAACACGCCGAATAGTTCCCGCGCCGACCATTGCCGTGATCCGCGCCATCACAACATCCACATCCACGCCTGAGCGGCGCGCGATTTCCTCGAACGGTTCGCGAACGAACCCTTCGATCTTGTCCTCCGAAATCGCGAGGATCTTCGCGTTGATAGGATCGTTGTGCTCGACCGGCAGCATTCGAATTAATCCGATGTTCGGACGCGATTGTCCAACCGGCGCGACGTCACTCGGCGGGCTTTTGCTGGTCGTTCACGCCCATCCAATCGCGGAGGCGTTGCCGCCGCTGCTCGAATGTTTGATGGAGACGCGGCTTTTGGTCCGGCGTGAGGATGGCTGAGATCCGGTCTTCGCCGCGCGAAAGTATTCCTTCCGTTTCGCGAAGATCGACTGCGCGCCGATTGGCCAGCTCGTCGTCGATCTGTTCGAGAATCGGACGGATCTTCTGATCCTGGTCCGGAGTCAGCTTCATTTCTGTCCGCCAGCGGTCAGGCGTGTTGCTAAACCAACGCAGAGGATCACGCTGGCGCCGCATTTCGTCCTTGGCCGAGCCCATAATCAGAAATGCGCCGGTGACCGCGCCCGCAACAAAACTTGCGAGGACGAGGAAAGCGACTTTCCATCGAATTGCGGAGTTCATGCCTAAACAAAACAAAATCGAGCCGATCCCGAAAGCGATCTTTTTCGACGCCATGGGCACGCTCTTTTACCTGACTCAAAATGTCGGACATCATTACGCGATGGTCGGGAATGAGATCGGCCTGAAATTGGATGCGGCAAAACTCGACAGCGCGTTCCACAAAGCGTGGAGCTCAATGCCGGTGCGCGAAGCAATCGATGGCCCGCGCGAAAACGACGACAAAGATTGGTGGCGCGAAATTGTTGAAAGAGTGCTCCGTGAACTTGCGCCGGGTTTGAGCGAACTGGACCGCGACAATTTCTTTGAAATCGCTTACGAACACTTCGCCGAAGCGGGCGTGTGGGAGCTTTACCCGGAAGTTGTCGATGTTTTGGAAAAATTGCGTCCGCGCTTCCAGCTCGCGGTGGTTTCCAATTTCGACGGACGCTTGCGAATGATCCTGGAACATCTCGGTGTTTCGAAATTTTTCTCGCACATTTTCGTTTCCAGCGAACTCGGCGCCGACAAGCCGGAGCCGGAAATTTTTCGGCGTGCGGCGAAGTTCATGAATCTCGAAACAAATGAAATTCTGCACGTTGGTGATGATCCCAGGCGCGACTGGAAAGCTGCGACCGCTGCCGGCCTGTCGATCTTCAAACTGGATCGCGGAAAGAACTCGCTGCGCGATTTGTTAAAGTCGTTCTAACACTAATCGACACGAATTAGCACGAATGGTGGAATGCGCTCTCCGAGCGCGTTTTTCAAGATTCGTCTTCGGAGAAGGCCGCCGCTGTGCGGCAACCCACAATCGGGTACATTCTGGCCGAACTAGCGGGAGCGTAAGCCGATCCACCCTCGGAACGTCAAGCTTGGGTCGGCCGGGACTCGAACCCGGAACCAACGCCTTAAAAGGGCGCTGCTCTACCGATTGAGCTACCGACCCGAGGGAGGACAAGTTTCTACCTCACGTCACGCACTGCCGCAACAGGTCTAACCAGCTAGCGGGCGATTGAGGTCAATCGCCCTACCTTTAACATTTCAAACCGCACCGCTCGCGTGATAAGTATCTCGCAGTGAGGCTGAAGCTTTTCGCTGTCGCTCTGTTCTATGGGACCGCCGCGTCCCTTCCCGCGGGCGATTTCGATCTCGCGGCGAAAGCGACAAACGAATTTGGCGTCGATGTATATCACCAGCTAGCCAGGGGCGACGATAATCTTTGCCTTTCGCCTTATTCGATCGAAAGCGCGTTGACCATGACCTTCGCCGGCGCGGACGGAGAGACGCGAACGGAAATGGCCCGCGTTCTCCATTTCCCAACCGACGGCGACGCAATTCACGCGTCGCTCGCATCGCTACAGCGTTCACTAGAGGAAATGTCGCAGAAGACCGCGAAGATCGCCGACGAATCAAAGAAGCGCGGCGGGCCGAGCGAGCCGATCACGCTTGCGATCGCGAACCGATTGTTTGCCCAAACCGGCTATGACTTTCGCGACGCGTTTCGAGAGTTGGTAAAAAAATTCTACGGCGCGCCGTTCGACCCAATGGATTTCAAGAAAAACCCAGAGCGGGAACGCCAATACATCAACAAATGGGTCGCGGAGCAAACACGCGATCGGATTCGCGATTTGATTCCAGTCAACGGAATTGATGCAACGACACGTGTTGTGCTGGCGAATGCGATTTATCTCAAGGCGCCGTGGGAAAGCGAGTTCTCCGATTTCTTCACGAAACCGAAACCGTTCCACGTTCGCGGCGGCAAAGCTGTCGACGTTCCAACCATGAACAATGTGAAAAAGTTCGGCTATGCGAAGAAGAATGGATTCACCGCGGTTGCACTGCCTTATTCCGGCAACGAATTGCAATTTCTATTACTTATTCCCGATGAAGTGAAAGGTTTGGCTGAACTGGAGTCGCAACTAACGGCTGACACGCTGATGCAGTGCGCGAAACTTGATACCAACCGCGATGTCGATCTTTCTTTGCCGAAATTCAAATTCGAGCCGCCGACAATTCCGCTCGCGGATAATTTGAAATCGCTTGGAATGAAAACGGCGTTCGATGTTCCGACCGGCAGCGCAGACTTTGACAAGATCGCGCCACGCAGACCGAACGATTATCTCCTGATCTCTGAGGTCTTTCACAAAACCTTTATCGCAGTAGATGAGAAAGGCACTGAGGCTGCGGCCGCGACTGCGGTCGCGACGTTAGCGGGGGCTGCGATGAGATCGCCTCCGCCACCGCCCATCCCCGTAAGAGTCGATCGGCCATTTGTTTATGCGATCCAACACGTGCCAAGCGGGGCGTGCCTTTTCATCGGTCGCGTGACCGATCCTAGCGGCGGTCTGTGACCGCCGAATTCAAAATTTAACGGCGCTCATAGAGCGCTGCTACAGAAGATCACCATAACTCAATTCACCGTTCACAATTTTCGCCGCGGACGTGAATGGATGTTGCTCAACTTTGTTGTGATCGAGAATGTGCAGGACTTCAACGCCGCGCGCTTTTAAATAATCCGAAATCAATGAGCGATGACATCGCCACCAAACTGCTTCTGCACACATGATCGCTGTCGGCCCGGTTTTTTCCGCTAAACCGACAAGTCGCTCGATTCCTTTGCGAAATTCCTCCGTCTCCATGTAATCGGCATAACCCCGGAACATTTCGTTCCGCCAGGCAGTGTTCCTCGAGTCAGGTTTTGCTTTTCGCCGCCCGCCAAGTTCCGGAAAATGTTCGTAACGAATTCCTTGTTCGCCTAGCGACTTCGCCAAAGCTTCCCGACCAAACTGCGGGTAACGCCTGGATCCCGGATACATGCGCACATCGGCGAGCAGCGTGATTCCGCTTTCCTTCAAGAGCGAAACGAAATCGTCGATCTTGCGCGTCGAATGTCCGATAGTCCAAATTCTCACTCTTGAAGAGAAAACTCCTGTTTGCGTTCGCTGCAATCACACTGCTCTCGAGTTTCGCACTTGTGGTCACAGTTGGCTGGGCGCTCGCCGCACCGGTTCAAGTAAATATTGGTCCCGCTCCAGGCGACCTCGATGCTGAGGCTGTTCAATTCAAAAGCGAATCAGCTGCTCTTGTTCATGGCTGGTGGTGTCCAGTCGACAACGGTCACGGCACCGTCCTGTTGCTACCCGGAATTCGAGCGAACCGGCTCAGCATGGTTGATCGCGCGCGATTCCTACGACACGCGGGCTATTCGGTTCTGCTAATTGATCTTCAAGGAACGGGCGAAACGAAAGGTGATCACATCACATTTGGATGGAAGGAAAGCCGCGATGTCATCGCTGCGGTAAGTTTTATTCGCGAACGCGATCCGCGAGCGCGAATTGCGATAATCGGCAGCTCGTTGGGCGGAGCAGCCGCCTTGCTGGCGATTCCGCCGTTGAAAGTAAACGCACTGGTCCTTGAAGAAGTTTATCCAACGATTGAAATCGCGACCCGAAACCGACTGGACCACTACTTGGGTACACTCGGCCGATATGTCGCGCCTTTGCTCTTAGGCCAGCTCCATGCGCGAGTCGGAATCTCATCGAGAGACCTGCGACCGGTCGATCACATCAAACAAATCAGCTGTCCTGTTTTGCTTATCGACGGAGAGAAGGATCGAAACACGCGGTTATCGGACACGCAGATGTTGTTTGATCAAGCTCCATCCCCGAAACAACTCTGGATTGTTCCAAGCGCGGAACACGTCGACCTTCATCACGCATCACCGGTGGAATATGAAAAGCGCGTCCTGACTTTTCTGCAGTGAGCTCCAGTGAAACGCAAATGCGTGAATTTGTGAACAACATGTGTGAATTGGTGAATAAGGTTTTTTGGAATTGTATCGTAATCGGTTGCCGTTTTTTCTAAAAAAGTTTTTGGAAACACTGGAGGTGAACCGATGCGATTAAGAAAAGCGCGGGTGAGAAAGTATCGCAGCATTCGCGATACGGGTTTGTTCGATATCGAGCCCGGAAAAACGATTCTGGTGGGGCCTAACGAAGCGGGGAAAAGCGCGCTGCTGGCGGCGTTGCAACGGATTAATCCGCCGGGTAGCATCCGCAACTTCGACGCGCTGCGCGATTATCCGCGCTCCGAGTTCAATGATCTCGTTTCGGGAAAGATTCGTCTCGAAGAGACGACGATTGCAGAAGGCCATTTTGATTTGGAAGCCGCCGACAAAGAGGCAATCCCGGCGGAATTCCGCGAGTGCCGCTACATCTATGGCCGCCGCGTGGACAACAGCGCATGGCACATGCTCGATGGCGGACCGTCGCCCAAGAAGTTTGGCGATCTAAGAAAAGACCTTGCGCATTTGCTCGCGCATGTCGATTCGCGCGTACCGCGCGGTTTGGACGGGCTTCCGCCCGCCACAATTCCGAGCGCAGCCTTTGCTGAGGCAACGCGAGGCTGGGAAGACTCGGTTGAAATCAAAGGCGAACGCGCGGCAACCCTGAAGAAGGGGCTGGAGAAAGTCCTTCTGCTCATTGAAGAAGGCAACGAGACGGAAGAGAAGCGGTACGATGAATTGATGGACGCGGTTACGCTCGAGGAGCGCAGGCTCGGCGCGGTGCGAACTTTGCACCAGCGTCTTCCCGTCTTCGTTCGGTTCCGTGATTATTTTAAGGTGCGGCCACTGATTCACCTCGAGCATCTCGCCCAGCGATTGGAAACGAATGTTCTGGACGGCGACTATTATGATTACGGCAATCAATGCCTTTTGCGCCTGCTCGGATTCAGCGCCCGCGAATTGTCGAACCTGGGCAAGGCGGACCAGCCGAAGCCGGGCGACGCCGACGGCTGGCGGCATTATCGCGATCAGCTGGACCGCCGCGCTTATCAGCTCAATTGCGCGAGCGTACGATTGAGCGAGGAACTGCGCAGCGTGTGGAAACCGGACGCGAAGCGCGCGGAAGCCGAAAGGCTGCGCATCGTGGCCGACGGCCAATATCTAAAAGTGGTGGTGGAAGACGATCTCGGCGTGGAGATCGAACTCGATCAACGCTCGGAAGGTTTCCAGTGGCTGGTTTCGTTTTTCGTGGTCTTCTTCGCCGAATCGGCGGACAAACACAAAAACGCAATCCTGCTACTCGACGAGCCCGGCCTGAGCCTGCATGGACTTAAGCAGCAGGAATTCAGATCGACCATCTCGCGGCTGGCGGAATCGAACCAGTTGCTTTACACCACCCACTCGCCGTTCCTGGTGGGGCCGGATGAATTGGATCGCGTGCGCGTGGTCGAAATGATCGATCGCAGCGTCGGCACAAAGGTGCGAACGAACGTGACCGCCGAAGACCCCGCAGCGCTGTTACCGCTTCAGGAATCGCTCGGTTACGATCTCGCTCAGAGCTTGTTTTCGCAGCAGCGCAACCTGTTGCTCGAAAGTCTCACTGATTTTTGGTACATCGAAGCGGTCGCACAAATGCTCCGCGACGCCGGGATTGTTGATCTAAATCCGCGCATTGAGCTGCTGCCTACCAATGGCGCCGCAAAAGTCGCCTACTTCGCGACCATTCTTCACGCGAAAAAATTGAAGGTGGCAGCCCTGCTCGATTCCGACACCAACGGCGACCGCGCGACCCATCAGGATGACCTGGTGCGCGCGCTTGGTCACAAAGCGATCCTGCGTAGCAAGGACGCGCGTAACGGTGTGCGTTCGCCACGGGTGGAGGATTTGCTGCGCGAAACGCTCTTGCGAGTCGGCAAGAACCGTCTCGGCTGGGACATCACCAGCGCGGCAGCCGCGCAACCCGATTTGTCGATTGTCGATGTCTTCACCAACGAAATCGGTAATGAGTTTTCCCAGTATCGTCTGGCCAAGGCATTTCTTCGCTGGACAAGAGATCACACCGCGTCCGATCTCTCGGAAGAGGAACGCGGCGGATGGAAGCGATTGATCGACAAAATCAACGCCACGCTCAAATAGCGGTCACCTCCACACCGCTTGAATTCCGCACACGCGCAGCTTTCCGTGAAGGATGCGGCCCGACGCGATTAGTTTGACCTTTTGCTTTCGAAAAACTTCGGGATAACGTTTTCTCTCAACCAACGAAACGAAATGAAAAAATCACTGCTGTTAGCTATGGCCTGCTTCGCTACACTCGGACTGATGCAAGGCGCGGACACTTCAACTCAACCGGCCGCCGGAACCGCGGCGCCTGATTTCAGTCTGGCGACAAGTGACGGGTCGCAAGTCAGCCTGAAGGATTTCAAGGGTAAATGGGTCATTCTCTATTTTTATCCGAAAGACATGACCAGCGGTTGCACGATGGAGGCGAAGAATTTTCAACGCGACCTCGCCCAATACGAAAAAACCGGCGCCGTGATTCTTGGGGTGAGCGTAGACAGCGCCGATTCTCACAAAGAGTTTTGCGCCAAGGAAGGTCTGACCTTCAAACTTCTGGCGGATCCGGGCGGAAAAGTTTCTTCGCAATACGGATCGACCATGGATTACAAGGGCACGACGATGGCGGCACGGAACACATTTTTGATTAATCCCGAAGGAAAGATCGCCAAGGTCTACACGAGCGTGAAGCCGGCCGAGCACAGCGAACAGATCCTGAAGGATTTGGGCGAGCTCAAGAAGAGCTAATTGTTCTGGCTCAACGTAAATCGATCGATTGCCGGGATTATCCGAGCGACAAAAGCTGTACCCTGAGAATTTCGGGCACCGAACAGGAAGTGCTCGAAGCCGCGGTGCAGCACGCCACCTCGGCGCACAGCCACAAAGATCCAAAAGAATTGCGCGAGCAGCTAAAAACGATGCTCAAAGATTCGAGCGACTAGAAGGTTGAATAGACTTAGTCGCTGGCGGTCCGGCGTTATCTGGTTAGCGATTCGATCACTGGTTAACGCGAGAGTTCGCTATCCAATCTTTTTTCGAAACAGAAGCGCGCAAAGGGCGAAGAGCACAACCGACATGATGATAAGGACGAGCAAGTGCGGCCAGTATTCGAACAAATTGGCGCCCCGGAGAATGATCGCGCGCATCAAGGAGATGAAATAGGTGGTCGGAAGGATCGCGCCCAGTGCGTAAAAGATCCACGGCATCGTCTCGCGCGGAAAAACAAAGCCTGAGAAAAAAACGCTCGGGAGCATGAAAGTCATCGATATTTGCAGTGCCTGCATTTGGTTCTCGGCTTTGGTGGCGACCAGCAGACCGAGACTGAGCAAGGCGAAAACGTAGATCAGCGTTGCGAACAGCATCGCAAATACGCTGCCTACAATCGGCACGTGGAAGAGGTAGCGCATGATTAGAAAAAGGATCATGGCCATTGTCATCCCGATGCATAGATACGGAATCAGTTTGCCAAGCATCAAACCCCACCGGCTGAGCGGACTGACGAGCAAAGTCTCCAGCGTTCCTTTTTCACGCTCCCGCACGACCGCCATGGCTGTGGCAAAAACCGTCCCGATCTGGAGCACGATCCCGATCACGCCCGGAACATAAAAGTTCGGGCTCTTCATCGACGGGTTGTAAAGCATTTGCGGCCGAATATCGATGGGCACGCCGCTGCGTCCGGTTTGGTGAAGCAATGTTTCAATCGACTGGGTCAGCGAAACTGAAAGCGCGGTGTTGAGCGCCTGCAGAGCGGTGGTTGAATTCGAGCCGTCGATCAGGAGCTGCACCTGTGCCGGGTACCCGGCGCGAATATTCTGGGTAAACTTCGGCGGAATTTGCAACCCGGCATAGGCGCGACCTTTGCGGATCTGACTGGCCATTTCGTCGATGCTTTGCACTTCGCCAACCACGCGAAATGTTTCGGTGTTCACAAACCGGTCGATGAACTGCCGGCTCTCCACCGTGCGATCTTCGTTGTAGATCAACATCGCCATGTGTTTGACGTCGGTATCAAGCGCGTAACCGAACGCGATCATCTCCACCAGCGGCGGAAAAAACATGAAGAACAGCGTCAGCGGGTCACGCCAGACAACAATGAATTCCTTGAACAGAATGGCTCCAAGGCCGCGGAACGGTTTGTGTTTCATGTTGTTCTTGCTGTCATCCCGAGCGCAGCGAGGGACCTCGCATCATGCAGACGAAAAAGCTTTCACCAGATCGTGAGATCCTTCGCTTCGCTCAGGATGACAATTTCACGCGGCCTTCTCCTTTTGCTCTTCGCCCGCGTACTTCGCGCTCAAGGTGACAAAGACGTCCTCAAGCGACGGACCGATCTCGTGAATGTCCGTCTGCGTAATTCCAACGCTCTTTAACTTTTCTTCAATGTCCGCCCGACGCACATTTTCATCAACCAGCAGGTGCATCGATTGCCCGAACACGGTCGCGCTCCGGACGCCGCGCATTTCTCGCATGGCTTGGAGCGCAGTGGTGACGTGATCGCAAGTCACGTCAAGGCGCCGTGTTCCTGATGGACTCACTTCCGGCAGCCGTTTCAATTCGTCCGGCTCGCCGCACACGATCAACTTCGAGAGGTAAATGTAGCCGACATGATCGCACCGCTCCGCCTCGTCCATGTAATGCGTGGTGACGAACAGTGTCATGCCACGGCCGGCGAACTCGAACAGCAAATCCCAAAGTTCACGACGCGCCACCGGATCGATCCCTGCAGTGGGTTCATCGAGGAAAAGAATGGTCGGTTGATGCATGAGCGAGCAGGCCATCGCCAGACGCTGCCGCCACCCGCCGGAAAGCAAGGCCGCGCGTCGATTGAGGTAGGGATCCAGATGCGTGATCGCGATCATCTCGTCCCGTCGCTTCTCCAAGGTGCGTCCGCCCAAACCGTAAAGTTTTCCGGCAAAAATAAGGTTCTCGTTCACCGTGAGCTCGTCGTAGAGCGAAAATTTTTGAGACATGTAACCGATGATGCTCTTGATCGAATCGGCGTCGCGAACGACGTCGTGCCCGGCAATGCGCGCGTTGCCTTCACTCGGTTCCAGGATTCCGCAAAGCATCCGAATCACAGTGGACTTGCCGGAACCGTTCGGACCAAGAAAGCCGAAAATGGACCCTTTGCCGACAGTGAACGAAACGTGATCGACCGCCGTGAAATTACCGAAGCGCTTGGTCAGGCCTTCGCACTCGATCATTGCTTCCGCGCTCATGGAACATTGGGAAAATAAACATCCGCAGCCATGCCGGCGCGCAAACGATCATCGTTGTTCGGCAACCGGATCTTCACCCCGAAGACTTGTTTGATCCGGTCTTCGACGGTCTGCACATTGCGCGGGGTGAATTCAGCCTGGCGATTTATCTGTTCAACCTCGCCCGGAAAATCTTTGCCGGGAAACGAATCAACTTGCACGCGCACTTGCTCGCCGAGTTTGATTTTCCCGAGCCAGGTTTCCGGAACGTAAACGCGCACCCAAAGATGATTTGTCAGGAGTAATGTTGCCGCCTCTTGATTAAACGGCGGCACCAAGATGTCGCCCACCTTGACGTTGAGCACTTCCAGCACGCAATCGGTCGGGGCCGTGACCTGCATTTCGGCCAACTGCGCGTCGATATCCGCAAGCTGCGCACGCATCTGCGCCACCTGCATCCGAGCGGCTGCCACAGTTTTCTCCTGCGCTTTGGCGGCGCTGTCCGCCTGCTGAGCTTCGTTCGGCGAAACAACTTTGCGGTGGAGCAAATCCAATTCGCGTTCCGCATTCGACCTCAAATAATCCAGCTGCGCCGCCTGTGCATCGGCGTTATGAATGGCTGTCTCGATCTGCGCCGCGGCCAAATCACGACGCGCCCGAAGTTCCAGCGCTTCCAATTGAACGATTACCTCGCCCGCATGTAAGTGAGCGCCCTCCTGCGTGAAAATTTTCTCTACCCGTCCGCCCGACCGCGGCCCGACGTGCGCTTCATCGACTTCAATTGTACCCGAGACCGCGTTCTTCCGACTGTTGCAGGCCGCAAACAAGACAAGGAGCGCCAGCACTCCCGCCGCCCGCACTAATTTCTGCGTTTGCCCAACAAACAACGCCATCATGCCTTCCGTCCTTTTGGCGTAAGTGCGCCCCCGAGAACAATCTTCAGAATTCCGGCGAAGGCGTCTTTGGGCATCATTCCGAGTTCTTCTATCTTCGCCGGATTCACGATCGCCTGAACCATCGCCAGCAGGATCTCAATGATCAGTCTGGCCGGAACATCCTTGCGCACCATGCCCGTCCGTTGACCTTCGATGAAAAGTTTTCCGAAATAGCGCTCGATCAAGGCGGCCCGGCGCCGCTCAACGACTTTGAACACGTTCGGCGCCTTCTGGCGGACATCGCGAACAAACGGCGGTTTGATCTCATCCAATTCGCGTTGGGTATTGGCCAGCAGTTCGTGCAGCGCTGTCGGAAAATCATGGGGGTGGGCGCGTGTGACTTTTTTCAACGTCGCTTCAACGCTCGCGAATTTGTCCGCCAGCACCGCCTCGAGCAGGTCGATCTTGCCTGGAAAATGCGCGTAGAGCGTTTTCTTACTGATTCCGAGTTCATCCGCCAGATCGTCCATGGTTACGCTCCGGAAACCGTGACTGAAAAAATGCGCCCGCGCTGCCTCCACGATTCGCCGCCGGTTGGACCCAAGGTTTCGCAGCCGCGATTTGTCTGCCCGTCTCATGCGGATTGTTTGCCGGCAAAGTGATCACGTGACATTCGAATCAATTCCATTGCCGGTGGAAGATCGCTTTCGTTACGCGCCACAAAGGTCACGTATCCTTTTTCCGGAGCCCAACGATGCGGACGCGCTTTACCTTCGCCGAGAACGCGTTCCTGATCTTCTTTGGTCAATCGAATATCACAATGACCGGCACCGTGGACGTGCATGAACATCGCACCGCCGACCAAAAAGGCGTCTTCATGGATTCCGGCATTTTGCCGCTCGGTCACGCCCGGTAAACTGAGAATCATTTGCCGCAATTGTTGATGAAGCTCTTCGGGTTTCACACCGGGTTTTCTTTCCTTGATCTTACTACTCTGGAAACTCGTTTAGTATATTCAGTTTCCTTACGCAATAAAATAAGTATTTTCTCGCCAGCCGCAGCGATACCGCAACGATGTAACGAGCCAACAATTCGGTAAGCTTTTCACTATGGCCGGTTATTCAGGAACACCCCTCCCCCAAAAGCTCGGAATTAAGCCGGGCCTAATCGTTGTCGCGATCGATCCGCCGCAAAATTATCGCAAGTTGCTCGGTCAAATTCCAAGCGGAGTAAATTTCGCGACGCGTCCGGTTGGGAATACCAAATTCATCCATCTCTTTGTCAAAGAGCGGCGCGCGCTGGAAAAACATCTGTCATCGCTGCGCCGGAAGATCGCCGAGGACGCTGTGCTTTGGGTTTCCTGGCCCAAGAAATCGTCCGGAGTGCCAACGGATGTCACCGAAGATGTAATTCGCGCGGTCGCGCTGCCGATCGGATTCGTAGACATTAAAGTGTGCGCGGTCGACGAGACGTGGTCGGGATTAAAGTTGATGATTCGGCGCGAGAACCGAAAATCAAAATGATCAAGATGCGATTGTTCGATCACATTGATTTGCGAGTGAAAGACATGAAAGTCGCCGGCCAGTTTTACTCCAAATTTCTGCCGCAGCTTGGCTTTGTTCGGGAAAAATACGAACCATCGCCCAGGCAGGACGCCGGCGAAGATTTTCATACTTTTTATTCCGCCGGCGGCGACAAACCCGCGGAATTCTTTGGCTTCACTTTAGACAGGAATCATCGGCCAAACGGGACGCGGATCGCTTTCTGGGCCGAGTCACGGGAAAAAGTGGACCAGATTGCCAAATTGGTGCGAGAAGCCGGAGGCATGAACTTGGAAGGGCCGGAGATCTGCGCTGACTACAGTCCCGGATATTACGCGTTCTTCTTTGAGGATCCGGACGGCAACAAACTGGAAATCTGCTGTAGGGCCAATCCCGTCATTGCAGAGTGAAAGAGTTCGGCGAAGAGTTGGTAGATGAATGATCCGACGCACGTTCCGGCCATTTTGCAGGAACCTCGCCGCCATCGTTATCTCAAGCTCATTGCGCTTTTCAAAATCTTTAAGGGTGTACTGCTGTTCCTCCTCGGTTTTTCCCTTCTGTTTCTGAACGGTCGGCCAACCTGGCTCGATCAGATTTCCGATTGGACCGCGGACCAGCTATTGCTCCATCACACCAGGGCGGTGGCTTTCCTCCTGAACAAATTACAGGAAATCATGACAGGCGGCGGCGCGTTGCGGGCGACCGGCTTCCTCTCGCTGTTTTATTGCGCAGTGCTGCTGACCGAGGGCATCGGCGTTTACAAGGAGAAACGCTGGGCGGAGTTCTTGATGATCTTTGCCACCGGTGCGTTGATTCCCCTCGAAGTCAGACATGTCTGGCACCGCTTGATCACTCATCACGCGATTGTCGTGCCCCTGATCCTGCTGCTGGCAAACTGTTTCATTGTCTGGTTCCTCTATCTCGTTTTGAAGCGCGATAAAACATCGCCACCGGCAAGATCTGCGCCCGAACTGATGGAAACTCGTTAGGCGAAAATTCGATATGCCGCCGAGGGCGAGCGTTCCGCCAGCCGCTTCCAATCAGCCATCATGACGCCCACTCGAATTTCCTACGGGGTGCTGGTCGCAACCATTTTGCTGGCAGGAGTTTTTCAGCTTGGCGCGCCACTCCTGGTCCTGTTGTTTTCATATTTCGCGCTCCGGCAGCTTTATCGTTTAACGAAGATAAAATGGCTCGCGCTCGTCTTGTTTGTTGTCCTCGTCCTGGGAACCGCCGCAGCCGCAGCTTATTTCACCCGGGCGGCCATTCTCGCCCTGCCGGAAGTTGCCGATACCTCAATTCCTTCCGCGAGTGCGTGGGCCCAGAAACGCCAGATCGAACTGCCCTTCACGGATTTCGACAGCTTGCGCGATGCGATAGTCGACCAACTCAAACAAGAGGCGCATTACCTGGAGAGTGTCGCTCATTTTGCCGGACACACGTTCACTGCTGTTATCTTGAGCATTCTTGGGATCGTGATTGCAGCGAGCCTGTTTTTTAAAGGCGGCTTCACTCCTCAATCCGAAGCAGATGGTCCCCGGAACAACCTTTATCTCGTCTGTACCCAAGAAATCGCCGCCCGGTTTTGGGATTTCTACCGAAGCTTCGCCACTGTGATGGGCGCGCAAATCACCATTTCGATCATTAACACCATCCTGACCGGGATCTTTCTGCTTAGTGTGCGACTGCCCCACGCGCCGCTTCTGATCGCAATCACGTTCTTGTGCGGAGTCGTGCCAATCGCGGGCAATCTGATCAGCAACACCATTATCACATTTATCGCCCTGTCGGTTTCGTTGAAACTGGCGATCGCTTCGCTGGTTTTCCTGATCCTGGTGCACAAGCTCGAATACTTTCTGAACAGCACCATCATCGGTCAGCGCATTCGCAACCCGGTTTGGCTGACCCTGATCGCGTTGATCATCGGGGAACGCCTGATGGGAATCCCAGGCCTGGTGTTGGCGCCGGTGGTCTTGAATTACCTGCGCGTCGAAATGCTGAAAGTCGAATTGCCGGTGAAATAATAGCCGGGTGAGCGACTCAATCGTTTTCGGCTTTCGGTTGAACTCCGAACTCTGCGAGAATCGGAACTGTTCTTTCCATCGGCAGCCCGACCACATTGGTAAATGAACCGTCGATTTTCTCGATGATTTCACTGCCAAAGCCCTGCGCGGCATAGGCGCCCGCTTTGTCGAGGGGATTTATTCGCGTGAGATAACGATCGATCTCGGCGCGGGTGAGGCGCCGGAAACGAACGCACGAAATTTCGGAGAAGCTCGTCGATTTTCCGTGCGCGAGATGGCAAATAAAGACCGACGTGCAAACTTCGTGCGCCCTTCCACTTAATCGCTCCAGCATGGCGACCGCTTCGCCCGCGTCGTTTGGCTTTCCAAGAACTTGATCGTCAATCGCGACCAGAGTGTCAGCGGCGAGAACAATCTTCTTCGGGTGAGCACGCGCAGTCGCCAATGCCTTGCGAGTGGCATTTAACGCCGTCAGTTCGCGAACCGTGAGATCAACATCGAACCTCTCCCCGATATCAGGCGCGCAAGTTTCGAATTCGAATCCGGCTTCAAACAATAACGTGCGCCGTCGCGGCGAATTGGAGGCGAGCAACAACGTCGGACGCACCGCCAACGCGACGCGTTACGGCGTCGATGAACTGGATGGACTCGTGCCCGGCGAAGAATCCGGCTCGATCGGCCGCTTCAGCGGCTGGAAATCTTTTGGAACCTCAAACTCGCCCGCGTTTACCGGGTCCTGTTTGATCGACATGATTGTCGTCACGACCTGATTCGGGCCGACCGAGATCACGGTCTTGATCGGCAGGCCGTTAAAATCGGTGTAATCGGGCATGCCCATGTTGCTCGGCTTCCACGCTCCGGCGATCGGCGCCTGCATTTGTTTCAGGATGTCAGCCGCACCGGGATACTTGCTGGCCACCCAAAAGGAGGCTTTGAATTGAGGAGTTTCGTAGGCGTACTCCTCGGTCTCGTAACCATTGATCGTTTCTTTTTTTCCGGTGGACGCAAGTTTGGACGATTTCTTGTCAGCGTTGAGATTCATGCTCTCGGCGGCGGCCTTTATCTGGGCTGCCGAAATCTTCACGAAACTTTTCTGGTCACTGATTAGATCTGTCATCTCCCCGGTCTTGCCATCGATAATTCTGGTCGGTTGAGACGGCGCATCGATCCGTTCCTTGTCTCCCTTGATTTTCACCGTCACGTCGCCGTTCTGGCCGATGCCGTCGACCCGCTGAATAATTGTGAGATCGGCGCGGGCTGAGCAAAGAGAAGCAAGGACAATTGCCGCCGAAAGAAGAAGGAAATTCCTCATCGGACTAGCTAGACCGCCCGCAAGTAAATAGCAAACGCGGCGCAAGGCCAAAAAGCGCTTGGCAGGTGCACGGGCTCACGTCAACTTAACGCCCGCCGGACTGGCACCAAAAACGCGGGCATAGCTTAATGGTAAAGTTCCAGCCTTCCAAGCTGGCCATGCGGGTTCGATTCCCGTTGCCCGCTGATCCAGCGAGATTTGGCCCGTTATGGCATCCGAGCTGCGGCTCGGAAACGAACCTTTTACCGAGCGAACTGCCATGAAGTGCGGCATTCCTGTTACACAGATTTGGCAGAATTGTGAAATCACCTTGAACATCCGGCTTTTCACCTTGACTTTTTCACGTTTTCACCGGCAAACTCACCTCTAACCAAAGCTATGGCCATGCACTACAAACGTCTCTTCATGTCGCTGTCGATCGCGGCGGTTGCCCTCGCCATTTTTAACGCCGGCGCTGCTACCGACGTCCTTCCGGGCGGCGCGATCAATGTCGGTTCGGCGGATTATTTTACCGTGCTCGCCAAAGGCGATGCCGGCTTCACCGATAACACCATCACCGGACCTTCATCCGTGGTAGGAAATTATGGCATCGGCGGACAAGGGACTTTATCCATCACCGGGAGCAGCAGTATCACTGGGAACCTGGTGATGCACGGCGGTGGCAGCCCGAAGTTGTCCGGGAGCGCCAAAATCACCGGCAGCGTTACGAATAACGACGCACAGCTCAACCAAGCCTTGGCCGATGCGCAGGCACTTTCCGACGCCGCGGCGATGGAAGCAGTTACCCCCGCGTATGCGTCGCTGACGAATGTCAATATTACGAATCCTAGCCAGAACATTACGATTACTGGCGGTGCGAACCAGAAAGTTGTGCTCAGTCTGCAGAATTTTGCCATAAGCAACGGCACGTTTACGTTGCAAGGCACAGCGACAACGTCGTTCATCATCAACGTCGCCAAGAACTTTTCGCTTAACAACGGATCAATCACCCTTGCAGGCGTTCCGCCGCAGAACGTGCTTTTCAACATTCTCGGAAAAGGTGGCCAGGTTTCACTGAATCAGGGAACACAGTTACCCGGAATCTTGCTGGCCCTTAATCGCAAAGTTGATCTTAGCGGCGGCCATGTGACAGGTAAAGTGATTGCCAACCAAGTGGTGATCACTTCCGGCGGCGGTGTGGTAACACCAACGACGAACCCGTAACAAAAAACGCTTTTCTGAAAAGCCGTTGCGATGTCTTGCCGCAACGGCTTTTCTTTTTGCGCGCCCATTCGACACGAACGGACAACCGCCGAACAATGAGCGTCCCAATTAGATTGTGAAAGTAACGGACGTTCTCAGTCGAGGTTCCATCGCCGTTTCCGGAATTCTTTTCGCAGCTTCATTTGCAGTTATTCAAATGCTGATCGGTGGCACCCGATTGCTTTTTAGCTTGCCGGCTTACGGACTGCTGGCCGGGATGTCGATCCTCGCGTTGCTAGCGATCGGACGACCAAAGCCGACGCCAAATCAAATATGTTTGTTAAGCTCGGTCCTCTTTTTTGGTTACGTGCTCACAAGAGCAATACTTTCGCCGGTCGATTATCTGGCTCGACCCGATATCTACTCGGTATTGGGATGTCTTTTGGTTTACCTGTTCGTGGCCTGCGTTTTCACAGACGCCAAACACCGAATCTGGTTCCTGTTTTTCCTCCTCGCGCTCGCCACCGCTCACGTTTTGATTGGCGCCCTTCAATTCCGCGACGGCAATAACTTCATGCCCTTTTCTTTTTTGGAGCGGTACGATTATGGCCGAAGAGCAAGCGGGTTTTATGTCTGTCCAAATCATCTGGCTGGACTGCTCGAAGTTCTCGGCATCTTCGCGCTGAGCATCACGTGTTGGGGCCGATGGCCGGTGTGGGTTAAGCTGCTCGCGCTCTACGGTTCGGGCGTGTGTTATTTGGGCGTTCTTCTAAGCGCCAGTCGCGGCGGATTTCTAAGCTGCTCAGCCAGCTTCATCGTGTTTCTCGCTCTCAGCTTGTGGGCCCTGCGGCGAACCGGAAAACAATTGTTTCTTAAGATCGGCGGGGTGGCCGTCGCGGCCGCAGCCCTGATTCTCATTATCGGAGACGTTTACAGTAATAAACTCCTTTATTTGAACGACCGCGTATGGGCCGCCAATCAGGACGCAAACGATAATCGAATCGATTTGTGGAAGGCGGCGGTGGAGCAATTCAAGCTGGAACCGATCACCGGCACCGGGAGCGGAACGTATTTATTTTACGGGCGGCAATTTCGCAGCGTGCGGACAGGCAGCGATCCGGTGGAAGTGCATAACGATTATCTGCATCTGCTGGCCGAGTACGGAATCCTCGGCGCGTTCGGTTTCCTGCTGTTTTTTGCCGCGCACGTGACCAACGGTTGGAAAAATTATCAGCGACTCGGTCCCAAGCGGATCGCAGTTTCAACGCGGGTAATGAGCAACAGCCTTGCCCTCCAGATCGGCGCGCTGTCGGCAATCGCAGCCTACGTCGTTCATTCGGTGATTGATTTTAATCTCCACATTCCGGCAAACGCGCTCCTGTTCGCTTTTGTTTTCGGCTTGCTCGCGAATCCGGGAGTCGCCCGCGAGAACCAGACGCTCACCCTAACCAAGTCTCTCATTGGCTGGCGCGTCACCTTGACCCTGCTGGGGATAATTACCTTGATCCAATGTGTCCGTTTGCTGCCAGCCGAATATTTCGCCGAGAAATCCCGAGTGGCGCTTCGCGATAACGATCCCACAACTTCGGCAGCGTTCGCCGTCCGCGCCCTGGCAACCGAGCAGAAAAATCCCAACGTCTATTATTATCTGGGCCGGGCCGGAATGCTCGAAGGTAATGCCGCAAGTAGTTCCCAGAAGCGGGCCTTCTTTTTCCAAGTAGCCATGGTCGCGTTCGAGAAAGGGTGGGCCCTTGTCCCCCGCGACGATACCTTCCCGATCGAGCTGGCCACGCTTTACGACGCGCTCGGGCGTTTCCCGGAAGCTGAATGGATGTATGACGAAGCAATCCAGCTCGATCCGAAATACCCTCCGACGCGGGAGCGCTACCAGGCGCACCTGGAAAAATGGCAACAAGCCGGAGTTGCCAGGGAGGAAGATGTCGAGGCTAGTCCGAGGTGAGGCGCCGAGTGAAAGTCGCACTGACACAAGATCATTGTCGATTCGTCGTCCGATGTTGTACGCTGTAAAAGTTGCCGCGAATTTGGTTGGGCATTTGCTCCATGCCAGGGAGACGGCAGCCGCCTTATGAAGCAATCAACTGTCCACCCCTTTCTTGTAGTGGTGGCGGCGTGTGTGCTCGTCGAATCGCCATTCACAGCCTGGGCGCAGGAGGCAGTGTCTACGACAAGCTCTTCCCAGAGCACTAACACGTCCTCGATTAACCCGAACGGTTCAGCTGAACCGCCCCCTGATTTTAACACCAGCACAACAAACGCGCCGCCGGGGGCGGTGACCGGTTCAACGTCAACCCCGACCGCCGAACCAAATCCCTCCGGCGCCGGAGTTTTCTCGCCCACGCCCCTGCAAATCTATGCCACCCTTTCCGGCGGCTACGACGACAACGTCAACACCGCACCAAGCAATCAACAATCGTCCGCTTACACGAACGGCAACCTCCTTCTCGATTACACTTTCGGAGACCCGCGCCTTCAAATGACTCTCAATGCCGGAGCCGGAGGCACTTATTATTTCTCAAATATCAGCAATCAGAATTACGATATCGATCTAAGAGGCGCCTTCGCGGTAACCTACAAAGCATCTCCGCGGCTCACACTCGGCGGCACTGTCCTCGTCGATTACCTGACCGAGCCAACGTTCCAATACGCCGGCGGAATAAATTCTCGTAACGGCAATTACCTTTACACGACGGACAAGGCTTTCCTGGAGTATGCATGGTCGCGCCGTTTTTCGACAAGAACGTCCTACACATTCGAGGCCTACAACTACGACAAAGAGTCTGTCGCCGTGTTTTCCAACCGGGTAACAAATCGTTTTGGAAATGAGTTCCGGCTGCAATTGGTGCCGACCACGCACCTGGTCGCCGAATATCGCTTTGAAATTGTCAGCTATCAGGATTCTACACTCGATTCAACCACCCACTACGCCCTTGGCGGTATCGATCACACTTTCAATCCCCGGTTGACCGCCAGCCTGCGCGGCGGCGCCGAGTTTCGCTCCTACAATAACCTTGGCGACCGGACCGGTCCGTATTTTGAAGGCAACGTGGCCTACGCGCTGGGACGCCGCACATCCGTGAGTTGGATAAGTCGCTACGGCCTGGAGGAACCCGACCTGCCTGGCGTCCAAAGCGCCACTACTTTCCGAACTGGTTTGCAAACAAAGTTCAACATGACCTCGCGAACCAGCACCGCCGTCGACATTTATTACGTGCACGACGATTACCATTCCTTGACCTCCGGGGTGATCAGCACTCCGGCTTTCTCTGAAGATACCTTCGACGTCGGGCTGACGCTGCGTTACGGCATTACGTCCTTAATCGGCGTCCAGGCGAGTTACCACTACACCGACGTCAGTTCGGGCGCTGCCTTGCGCGAGTATTCCCGGAATCGAGTATCCGCCGGCGTGAATGTGACATTCTAGTGAAGGGGAAAGGCAGCGTTTTACATTTGGGGTGGTTTTTGCTAGAATTGCGTCCTTCTTGCCACGCGGGGTCCCACTGGTATGGCACAATCAGACGAAGTTAAGCTTCATTTTCTCGATTATTGGCGCGTCGTCCGCATTCGCTGGCCGCTCGTCCTCCTCGCCTTCCTTTTGGTCTTATTGACGGCCGCGGTCGTCACTTACTTCCAGCCGCGGGAATATCAGTCATCTGTTTTCATGGAGGTCCGCTCGACCGCTGAAAATCCGCGAATTTTCGGCCAGGGCGACCCAAACCAACCGGTGCACGATCCGCAACTGGCGCCGACCGTTTACCAAGTCATCCAGCGCACTGGAATCCTCTATCCCGTCATCGAGCAATTGAAATTGCAGGACAGATGGGGCCGCGACGGGCGCAGACCGTCCCGCGAAGTCGCTTACCAAATGTTGCGTAACAAACTCGACGTCGACGAGGTCCGGAATACGGACCTGCTTCAAATCAGCGTCTTTGACGCCAATCCCCAGCTCGCCGCCGACATCGCGAACAAGATCGTCAGCGTTTATCAGGACCGGCGCGTCGAGGAAGAAAAGGAAATCCTCAACCGAGCCGTCACTGCCATGAACGAGGAGGTCGACAAGCAACAGAAACGAGTAGAAGACTCGGCCAAGGAAATGGCCCGCATCCGAGACGAAGAACACATCGTCGACCTCAATCCCGAGGGAACGGAAGACAACCTGGCGCCAGTCAACGCCATCGTCGTCAAACAGGAAGGCGAAGTGAACGACGCCGAAGCGAAAATCGCCAATCTTTCCAGCAAGCTGTCTCAGATCGAAAATCTCAAGGGCGACGACTTGATGCGGATGATGCCCACGCTCGACGTGCAGGATCCCACCATCCAAAAGATCCTTCCCAATTATCAGGATGCGGTCGCTCAGGAAGCGCTTCTGTTGAACTCCGGTCTGGGCGAGAACCACCCGAAGGTTAAATCACTTCGCGCGGCCCGAATCGTTTACACCCGTCAACTTGAGCAGCAAGTGGGCATTATTCGCGAGGGAATCTTGCGCAACCTCAAAGGGGCGCAGGCCACGCGCGATGAACTGAAAAGTCGCCTCGAACAAATCAATTCGAAGCAGCTTCAAACTAAAAACCTCAGCGCCAATTACACCCGCGCCAAGAACGCTTACATCAAAGAGAAGCTACTCCTCGATGGAGTTCGAACGCGCGCCCAGACCCAGACAATGGAAATGGCGATGCCGCGCTTTGCCGTCAGCGTCAAGCAAGTGGCCGAGCCGCCGAGTTATGCCGCCCGCCCGCGAGTCGGCTTAAACCTGACCCTCGGCGCGCTGGTTGGTCTCGTCATCGGCATCGGCCTCGCCTTCTTCATCGAGTATCTCGACACCAGCGTGAAAACGATGGACGACGTCGAAAGTCTTCTTGGTGTCCCTGTCCTCGCGATTATTCCCAAGAACATCACTCTTCTCCACAAGGCCGAAGGCGACACACCCGATGCTGAAGCGTATCGAATCCTTCGAACAAACATCGAGTTCAACCGCCCAAACCCCGAGGCGAATACCATCTCTCTCGTCAGCGGAGGACCTGGCGAAGGCAAATCCACCACCATTGCCAACCTCGCCTTTATTTGCGCGCAAGGTGGATACTCCACGCTCATTGTCGACGCCGACTTGCGCCGGCCAGTCCAGCACCTGTTGTTCGACCTCAGTAACGAAATCGGCCTGACGAATTATCTCACCACCGATATGGAACTCGAGCAGGTGATCATGGCAACCGGCGTCGAGAATTTATCGGTTCTGCCAAGCGGTATTTTGCCGTCCGACGCCGTCGGCATTCTCAATTCCCAACGCATGTCGGACACAATCGCCGAACTGAAGAAACGCTACGACATTGTGTTCTTCGATTCGCCGCCGATCTTGGGCGTGAGCGACGCCTCGGTCATCGCCAGCGAGGTCGATCAAACAGTCATTGTCGTTCAGCATCGGCGGTTCCCACGAGCAATGCTGACCCGCGTGAAACAAGCCATCCTCGGTGTCGGCGGGACCCTTCTTGGCGTCGTGCTCAATAATGTCGATCTCAAGCACGACCAGAACTACTACTACTACACAAACTATTACGGCTACTACACGCCGCAGGCTAAAGAAACCCATCGTGGTCGCCGGGGTGAACGCCCTCGCGTTACCACCAACGGCGCAGAGAATGGGCACTTCGAGCCCGACGAATATTGATGCGGCCGCTGTTCGCAATCTTTCTCTGTGTCTTCGCGCTGGCCGGTAGCGTCTACGCCCAGGCCACGCTTCGTATTGGCGATCCGGTTGAATTAAAAATCAGCGGCGTGCCCGCCGAAGACCAGAGCCAGGTCAATAACACCTACAGCGTCGATGCCGACGGCGCGATCAATCTGCCTTACATCGGCAAAATTCACGCTGAAGGAATGACTCCGGCTCAGCTCTCCCGCTCGATCGAAGAAAACTATCGCTCGAACAAAATTTACACGAACCCGAACATCACCATCTTCATGCAACCGTCAGCGCGGTTCGTGAACGTCGGCGGTTCGGTGCGCAGTCCATCGCGCGTCCCTTTCACCGAAGACATGACGCTTCTCACCGCGATCAACGCTTCAGGTGGCTTCAATGATTTCGCCGATCAGCGCCATGTCCGGCTCTTGCGTGGGAGCGAAGTGACCGTTTACGACGTGCGAAGGTTTCGCAAAGATCCTTCGCAGGACGTAAAACTTCGGCCTGGCGACAAAATCGAAGTCCCGCAAAGCTTCTTCTAATCGACGACTGCAACCGCAATCGTCGATTATCGCGCCGTAGCTTTAGCGAAGGCGGATAGCTCCGCTCTCTATTCGTTAGGCGCGATCAGATCGCGGTGGCGCCACGCGTAAAGTAGTCCGGAATAAATCGTCAACGCGACCGTGACCCAGACCAGAACCGGCCCTGCCTCGTTCCACGAACGCGACCACCAGGCCGATCCCTCATTGGCGTAACGCAGCTCGCTCAGTGAGAGCAGCGTCAGAAAAAAAATAACGGTTACGACCTGCCAAGACGTTTTCTGTTTTCCCAGCCGCTCTGCCGGCAAAATTCTTCCTTTCGCACCCGCCATCATTCGCAAACCGGTAATCAAAAAATCGCGCGCAACAACTGCGGTTGCCGCCCACGCCGGGACGGCTCGCAGCGGGACCAATGAGATGAATGCCGCCGCCACCATGATTTTGTCCACCAGCGGGTCCATCAATTTTCCAAAATCCGTCACGAATCCGTAGCGACGCGCGATTTCGCCATCGACAAAATCGCTGATTCCGGCGAGCAGAAAAATAATCAAGGCCAGCGTCCGGCCGTAATGCCACGAGGAATTCAGCGCGGCCACAAACAGGACTGTCAGCGCTAACCGGCCCAACGTTAAACGATTCGCCCAATTCATGTCGCCGTAACTGTTTCGGTCTCTCGAATATGACTCGTCGTTTTGAATCTTGGTTTCTTCCAGATCGGCACTTTCTTTTTCAACTCATCCACGATCCACTTGCTCGCTTCAAACGCGGCGCCTCGATGGGGCGCGCTCACTCTAAGAAACAACGACGCCTCGCCGGCGCATACAAACCCGATTCGATGATGCAGCAAAACCAGCTTCAATCGAAATTTGCCGATCGCCTCCTCCGCGATCAATCGCAATTGATGTTCCGCCATCTTTACGTGCGATTCGTACTCGATTCCGTCAATTTCGCGTTCGTCCTCCAGCTTTCGAACAACGCCAAAGAAGTCGACAATCGCCCCGCTCGCAGAATCAACCTCATGGGCCGGCGTTTGTAATGCCGATTCCGTCACCAAAACTTCACAAACGGAGTTTGCCATGACTTTGAATTGCCCGTTAGATTGTAATTCCTGCGCTTCTAAAAGAAGGGAGACCGAAAATGACTGCGAATCAATGTGATATTGGCCTGATAGGGCTGGCCGTGATGGGCGAAAATCTCGTCCTCAACATGGAATCAAAGGGATTTTCTGTGGCGGTATTCAATCGCACTACCGAAGTCACCGAAAAATTTGCGTCCACCCGGGCCAAAGGAAAGAACATTCAACCGACTCGCACGATCGAAGAATTCATCGGTGCGCTCAAGAAACCGCGCAAAGCACAAATAATGATCAAGGCCGGTAAGCCGGTCGATCAGGTCATTGGCGAGATCGCGCCCCTGATGGAAAAGGGCGACGTCATCATCGACGGCGGCAATTCTTTGTTCACCGACACGCAACGCCGGTTCAAAGAGATGGAGGCAAAAGGAATTCATTATGTCGGGATGGGCGTTTCGGGTGGAGAAGAAGGCGCGCTCAAAGGCCCTTCCATTATGCCGGGCGGTTCGCGCGAGTCCTGGGAAATCATCGCGCCGATTTATCGCAAGATCGCAGCGCAGGTCGACGGCGAACCATGTTGTCGTTACATGGGCCCGGATGGCGCGGGTCATTACGTCAAAATGGTCCACAACGGCATCGAGTACGGCGACATGCAATTGATCTGCGAAGCCTACGCGATCTTGAAGGATGTCGTTGGCATGGACGACAAAGAGCTCGCCGACACTTTCACCGAATGGAATAAGGGCGAGCTCGATAGTTATTTGATCGACATCACCTCTCAAATTTTTCGCAAGATCGACCCCGACACCGGTAAAGCGCTGGTTGATGTGATCCTCGATAAGGCCGGCCAAAAAGGAACCGGAATGTGGACGTTGCAATCGGCCATCGCCCAGTCAGTCGTCATTTCGACGATCAACGCCGCGGTCGAGGCGCGGGTGATTTCGTCTCGCAAGGATGAACGCGTTGCCGCATCGAAAATTCTTCCGCAACCGAAACCGAAGAAATTCAGCGGCGACCGCAAAAAACTGGTCGAAGCCGTGCGGAACGCCCTTTACGCATCCAAGATTGTCTCCTACGCACAGGGCATGGAGCTGCTCGGCGCAGCGAGCAAACAGTATAATTGGAACCTGAACTTCGGCGACATTGCCACGATCTGGCGCGGCGGCTGCATCATTCGCGCGAAATTCCTGAACTGCATCGTCGACGCTTACAACCGCGATCGCAATCTGCACAACCTTCTCCTAGATTCTTACTTCACCGACATCATTAGGAACACCCAGGAGAATTGGCGCATCGCTGTTTCAATCGCGATTGAACAGGGCGTCGCTGTCCCGGCGTTTTCCGCATCGCTCGCTTACTTCGACAGCTATCGCTCGGCGCGTTTGCCTTCCAATTTGTTGCAGGCTCAACGTGATTTCTTCGGCGCGCACACTTACGAGCGCGTCGATAAGCCGGGGGTGTTTCACACTGAATGGATCGAGTCCGATCAGGAACCGGCTCAAAAATCTGCTCAGCCGAAAGAATCCACGCCGCGTCACGCCGGCGAATGATGTTTCAAAGTGGGAGGGACCTTAGTGTCCCTACTGCTTACGCTATTTCGCGGCACTGAGGCCGCTCCCACTTTCCCTACCTGAAATCGTGCGACTGAGTTCCAACGAGTCCGCCGAAGGACGGATCCGCCGTGGCGGACTCGTCATGCACAAGCGGTTTGATCTGGTGTGTTTTGATTAACACCACGTTGTCGGAATTCTGCACTTCGCCTTCGATTAAAAGAAAATCTTCTTCCGTGATCAGCAACCGGTAACGCTCAAACAAATCCGGATCGACAATCGCGTTCGAAACACCGGTCTCATCTTCCAAACTGACGAAGACAAATCCTTTCGCCGTCCCCGGGCGCTGACGACAAATCACATTGCCAGCGATTTGGATGATTGATCCATTCTTCGCCTTCCCAAGATCGCTGGCCCGCCAGATGTTCGGCAATCGCTCGCGCAAAAGTTTCATCGGATGTGGGCCGGCGGTCAGGTTCATAGTCCGATAATCGGCCGTCACCCGTTCCTGCACGGTCATTGGGAGAAGCGGTGATTCGGTAGGGACATCGCGCTGCGATGTCCGGTCGGCGCAGCGCGCCGACCCTACCAAATCATCGTGTAACTGCTCTTCCACTTTCCACATCGCCGCCCGCCGATGTTTCGCAAAACAATTGAGCGCCCCGAGCTCAGCCAGGGTTCGTAATTCCTCTTTAGAAAGCGCAATGCGCCGTTTGAAATCATCCAGTGACCTGAATTGTCGCGCATTTCGCTCGCGCTCGATTTGCTCGCCGTGTTCCTGTCGCAATCCGTTCACTACGCAAAACCCGAGCCTGAACGTGTTGCCGTCCAGGACAGTGCAACGCCAGTCGGACTTCTTCACGCATACCGGTTTCACTTTTACGCCGTGTCGCTGCGCGTCTTTCACGATCGTCGCCGGCGTGTAAAAACCCATCGGCTGATTGTTGATCAGGCTCGCGAAAAACTCCGGCGCCCGATGCACTTTCAAATACGCGCTGGCGTAGGCCAGGATCGCAAAACTGATTGCATGTGATTCGGGAAATCCGTAAAGCGCGAACGACGTGATCGCTTGAATGATCTTGTCGATCTTGTCCGGCCCGATGCCTTTGTGATCCATGGCCGCGCGTAGTTTCACGCTCACGCGATTCATTCGTTCCTCCGAACGATGGAAACTGAGCGCACGACGAAGCTCCTCCGCTTCATCACCGGAAAAATCGGCCATGATCATCGCGATCTTGAGCATTTGCTCCTGGAACAACGGGACGCCGAGCGTTCTTTCGAGCACCGGCTTCAGTCGCTCGTCGAAATACGTGACCGGTTCCTTGCCGGCGCGCCGATTCAAATACGGATGAACCATATCTCCCTGGATCGGACCCGGCCGAATGATCGCGACCTCGATCACTACGTCGTAAAAACATTTCGGTTTCATTCGCGGCAACGTCGCCATTTGCGCGCGGCTCTCGATCTGAAAAACGCCGATCGTGTCGGCGTGCTGCATGATCTCAAATGTCTTCTCGTCGTCCTTGGGAATGTGCGCCAGATCGAGCGGCCGTCCGCGTTCGCGGCAAAGCTCGAGCGCGTCCTGCATTACCGACATCATCCCGAGCCCGAGAAGATCGACTTTCACGATGCCAAGATCTTCGCAATCGTCCTTATCCCATTGGGCAACCACGCGACCGGGCATCGACGCATTCTCCAGCGGCACAAACGAGCTGAGCTTGTTCTGGCAAATGATCATTCCGCCCGAATGCTGGCCCAGGTGTCGCGGCAATCCGTAAGTCGCGTGATACAACCGAACGAACGCCGGCATTCGCGGATGATTTTTCGGCAGACCCGACTGTTCGATCTGCGATTGGAGATCGAGCGTGTGCGGAAAATCGCCGTTCGCGAACAAATGCGAGAAGCGATCGAGGATGCTCGGCGAAAAATTCAGCGCCTTGCCGATCTCGCGGGCCGCGCTGCGCCCGCGGTAACTGATCACGTTCGCGGTCATTGCCGCGCCGTGTTTGCCGTACCGCCGATAGATTTCCTGGATTACCGACTCGCGGCGATCGCCACTCGGAAGATCGAGATCGATATCCGGCCAGCCTTTCCGGCTTTCGTTCAGGAAACGTTCGAACACGAGATTGTTACTGACCGGATCGACCGGAGTGATTCCGAGGCAATAACAAACCGCGCTGTTCGCCGCGCTGCCCCGGCCCTGGACCATGATGTTGTGCTCGCGGCAGAAATTCACGATGTCCCAGACAATGAGGAAATAACCGGGGAACCGGAGTTTGAGGATCAGCGCGAGCTCTTCCTCGAGTTGACGTCGCACTTTCGCGCTGACTGCGGCGTATCGTTGTTGGGCACCGAACCAGACAATTGTTCGCAAAAACGAATCCATGCTATGCCCGGCAGGCACCGGGTAATCGGGAAATTCGTAACCGAGATTCTCCAGGGAGAACGTCAGACGCTCGGCCAGGCGCGATGTGTTATCGATCGCTTCCGGCAAATCACGAAAAATTTCCCGCATCTCGCGATCGCTCTTCAAATGCCGCTCGGCGTTTTGAGTTAATAATTTGCCCGCGGCATCGAGATGGGTGTGCTCACGGATGCAGGTGAATACATCGAGCACTTCACGACCATACGGTTTGGCGTACTGCACGCCGTTGGTCGCGATCAACGGCAATCGATTCGCGCGCGCAAGATCGACCAGTTGCCGATTAATTTGTTTCTCGCCCCGAACAAAATGCCGCTGAATCTCGACGAACACATTCTCCCGCCCGAAGACTTCTATGAGGTAGGGGCGAGTCCGAGCCGGACCGGCGTTATCCCCAATCGCCCGACTTGCTGTAGAGGCAGCCGTGCCGGCTGCAAGTTCTTCTGTAGAGGCAGCCGTGCCGGCTGCGGGTATCAGGGATGCATTGATCAGCGCCACCAACCCTTCCGCGAACTGCGACAATTCATCCCATTTGATCTCGCATTTGCCTTTCTCACTGCGCAAATGCCCCTGCGTTAACAGTTCGCACAAATTTTTGTAGCCGACCCGATTCTCCACTAGCACCGGTAAAATCCCGCCGTCTTCCATCGCCAACTCCGCGCCGATGATCGGACGCACACCGCGCTCGCGAGCCGCGACCGAGAACCGTTGCGCGCCGTAAACACCGTTGCGATCACACAGCGCGATCGCCGGTATTTGCAGTTCGGCCGCGATTTCAGCCAATTGCTCAGGAAAACTTCCGCCATGCAAAAAGCTAAACGCGCTGCAGGCATGAAGTTCGACGAACTTCATGAGAAGTGACCAGTGACGAGTGACGTGTGACCAGATGGATCAATCATAGAGGCCATCTAGTTTCCAAGTGCCGCAGCTTGTCGCGCCGTAATCCGATAAAGGCGGAGCTTCATGCGCGCGCACCAACTCGCCGTGTTCCAGTTGCATGTCCCACTCCGCGCGGGCCCACGCTTTTTCGTCCCACCAATTTCCCGAAAGCAAAAACGGACCGGCTTGCTGGATGATTTGGCCGCGCATTTTGTCGCTCTCGAGATGTCGATGTTCGGAAATAAAAATCGACGTTCGCGCCGGCGGCCGAAATCGTCGGAGCGCAATTCTGGCTGTGGTGGCAGGCGTCTCGCCTGCACATTCGTGCTTCGGATTTGTTTCGACATTCGACATTTGGATTTCGTCATTTCGACGCCAGTCGAATGCTTCCATTCGAAACGCATCCGGCCGATGCGTCTCTTCGAGCACTGGAGTTCCAACGCGATCGTTCCCGACTAATGCCGCTAATCGCGCCAACGTTTCATAAAGCTGCTGCGGATTTCTGAGCGCTGTTTCGAATAATCCAAACTGCTGCGACGCAGGGCGACTGGGTTGCACACTCAACGCGACGGCAACGATCGGATGTTCGGATTTAAAATTCTCCAGATGCGTTTGGAGCATTCGGAAGAGAAGATCGACATCATTCGTCGGCTGCGGGATTTTGAAAACCCGCTCGTACGTTCCTTTACCAGAAAAGCTGATCGTGAGTGTTAGCTCGCGCGCGACGAGATAAATGCTACTTAATCGAAGCGCGAGTTGCTCGAGAAATCGCCGGAGAATAAACAATAGCGGCTCGGCCGTCTCAATCTCGTGATCGAACTCAAAGCTCTCGTCGAACGTTTCGGGAGGCTGAACAAATTTGAGCAACCGCGTCGCGGTCCCATTCGCTCGCTCCCAGAACCGAACCGCTTCGGCGCCGAGCCGGTTTCGCAACTCCTCTTTATTTAGAGCGGCCAGCTGCCCGAGGGTATGGATCCCCCACTTGTGCAGGATCCCGAGAATTTCCTCCGTTAACCGCCCGCTTGCCGCGTCGCAGCATGGCGAAGGCGGGTCCGGTCCGCCAATCGGACGGACTCGTCCGGTGGCGAGCTCGGACCTTGGAGCTTGGGGCTTGGAGCGTAAAGCTCCGTGGGAGCCACGCTCCTTTACGGAGTTTTGGAGGTTCGCCTTTGCCAAATTTGAGCCCTTCACGGGCTCAAATTACTGCAAAGAGTATTATATGTTCAAGTGAACATTTTTGAGGATGAATCAGCAAACGACTAAACAACTCAACCGCTCAACGTCTTGTGGATGGCAATGTGAAGATTTGACCCCGTTCTTTTTTTTCTAAGCCGATCAAGGGCAATGCGTAATTAAGTACTGTGCGTCGGCGATCATGATCGCTGCTGCCAGTGGCGTCCACGCTCTTGCCGCTTTGCGGTTGGAGCTCATTAATGAAGGCCTGATAGTTGTTGGCAACTCAGCGCCCAAACGCTTCGCGAATTAGCGAGTAGCTCGAAATCCGTTACTGCACAGGGCTGGCGGGATCGGCAGCTTGAGGCGTTGCAGTTCCGAGTTTATCACTTTAGCAAAGCCTGCCAACGGCTGGGCGCCGCTGAGGAAATGGCCGTTGACGAAAAAAACCGGCGTGCCGGTCACGCCAAGACGATGTGCCTCGGACATGTCGTCGGTGACGTGCTTCCTAATCTCAGGACTCGTGAGATCGGCTTCAAACTTCGCTGTGTCGAGCCCGAGTTCCTTTGCATACTGCGTCATCTGGTCAGGTGACAGCGTGCTTTGACTGGCAAAGAGCTTGTCATGAAACTCCCAGAACTTGCCTTGGCTGTGTGCTGCCTCAGCGGCCACTGCAGCTCCCATGGCGTTCTGATGAATGCTAGTGAGTGGGCAATGCTTCCACACGATCTGGACATTGTCTTTGTAAACATCCTGAAGCTGTTTGACGGTCGAATCGACCCTCGCGCAGAACGGACATTGAAAATCTGAGAACTCGACAATCGTGATCGCTGCCGACTTCGGCCCCTCGAACGGCGCGCCTGCTGTATTTACGGTATAGACTTTGTCCGGATCGGGCCCGGATAGGCGCGCGGACGCGGGATTAGCCGGTCGCGAATGGATAGCGGCGACCAACTGCGTCAGGCGATCGTTCAGCTCTGCCCGCTGCTGGCGTGTCTCGTACAGGTTCACGCCGGCAATCGCGATTAAGACCGCGACGCCGATAAGGATAGCGAGTAGTAATCGCTCTGAAGTTTTGTCGTTCTTGTCATTCACCATTCTATCCATCCCCTCTCTTCAGCTGAGTTATTTCTTTTCGGCGCAGTAACAGTTCGCGCGCGCGAGATTGTTCTTTAATCCGGTCCATCACAATTGTTGGAGGCGCCATCAACGATGTCAACCTCTCCAGTTTCTATTTCCCCTTAGGCACCGAAACCGTGGCAGTTGCAGTTGTCGAGTTTGCGTGAGCGTCGGTGCACGTGTTCGTTATGGTATACAGGCGCCCGTTTCCGCGGCCTGACCGCTCTGCTCGCAACCCTATGTTGTGCGAATCGATGGGCATGATGTCGTTAGGCGTATCTCCGTCGCCCATTCCGTTGTCGGGCTCGTTGCTGGTTCCGCTGAGCGCACACGTGACCGCGCCGCAATTGTCGCTCGCCGTATAGTTGACCGCCACGTCGACTATCTTGTGGTTCGGCGGCGACAGCGTGGTGGGCGAAACTGACATGTTGCTGATCATGGGCGGCTGGTTGTCGACCACAGTCACGTTAAAACTGCAGCTTGCTGTCTGGCCAGCCTGGTCGGTCGCCGTGCAAGTATCGGTGGTCGTCCCGACCGGGAACGCCGAGCCCGACGGTGTATTGCACACGACGCTGTTCACGGCACAGTTGTCCGCCGCCATCGGTGCGAACGTTACCGCTGCCGTGCACTTGCCGGGGTCTGCCGGCTTAGTGATGTTGGCAGGGCAAGTGATTGTGGGTGGCGTGGTATCGTAGTGGGGAGTTACCGTAACGAGTCCGACGACGCCGTCCTCGTTGTGAGGCAGGTGGATGTTCAGGACGGTTCCGTTTATAAGATCGAAGCTGTTTGCGCAGTCAATACTGCCGGCGCCGCTACTGTCGCTTGTGGAGCCGCAGACTGAGATATCCGCCGAGCCGGAGCCGAACGTTTCGTCGGCCCATTTGTGCCACTCCACGTGCACATCGGCTCCCGTGAGAACGGCGTTGGCAGGAACTACGGGCAGTCCGATCGGCAGTTTGAAGTTCGAAAGGCAGCGGGAGTAATTCGCGCCTCCGCATGGACCGGTGTCACCATGCTGCCGGTAAAAGAAGGCCCATTTTTCCGGCTGCGGGTTCTGCAGGTTCTGCGGGTTCTGCAGGTCCTGCAGGGTTGGCTCCTTAATCCGGATCGCCATTGCCAGGACGGGATGAATCTCGTCTGTTCCCTGATAGGCATCGTCGGCACAATCCAGACTGGGGACACCGACGACCACCGCCATCGGGTCATGCAGCGAACAGTCGTTGTCCACATCCTCGGACGCCGGGCAAGTCAGGGTCGGGTTTACCAAAGACTTCACGAAACAACGTGTAGCGCTGGTTCGATCCGATGGACCGATATTGCAAAAATTACTATCAGCTTCACAGCGCAGCACTCTCCAAAATTGGTTTGCGGGCCCCCAGTCGTCGTCGGTGAAGTTATCAGTAACCTGCGCCGAGGAAAATTCAATATGGATGCGGCCATGGCTCGCGGTTGAGCAGCCATGGTGATACTCAAACTCAGTGTCCGTGTCATAGAGCTCGCTTCCCGGGCTCTCCATATCCCACGTCCAATCGTCGTCGATCGGGTTATCCCAAAAGTCGCTAAAATCTTCCCACCGAGTCGGAGCACGGTACACGATTACGTTGTTCGGGAAATCAATTCGCGCGGGGTCGCTGACGCCGCCGATGTGGTGGATCGGATTAGATGTGGTCCCGAGGGAACATGTGACACTGTTGTCGATGTATGGCCACGCGTCAGTGAAGTCCGAGACGCACTTGCCGCAGAGATCGCCAGGGTTCCCTGAGCGGCTCGGCGCCCATTTGGCGATATCAACGTCACCGCAACTCCCGCACCCCTCGCTGTTATCGCAGCTGTCGAAATCGAAGTCCCCCTCGTCGGATTCCTGGAGGCCGAAGCAGAACGGGAACGGGTCCGGGGCGCATCCCGCCCAGGTCCGCCCCGCGATGCACGTTCCACCCGGACAGTCGGCGTCGCTCCCGCACGTTCGGCCGTCGACGCTGCACCGTCCTGGGACCGGAGTGCAGGATCCTGAGCACTCGTTGTCGTTTTGGCACAACGCGCCCTGCCCCGAGCAGTGGCCCATCGCAACGCACGTCCCACCCGGACAGCAACTTTGGGTGCCGGTACAAGTCCCAGTGGCACAGCACGCATCACAGACCAGGCCGTCTCGAGTGCCCTCCTGACACTGCAGTTCGGTCGGTGGTCCGCAGGTCCCCGCGCAATCGGATCCGCTGTAGCAAACTCCGCCAGCATTGCTCCCTCCCTGGCAGTTTCCAACGAAAGTGCAGGTCCCACCCGGACAGTCGGCGGACGTGTTGCAGATGCTGCCGTCGTTGCTTCCCCCGGAGCAGCGTGCCCCCACTCCGTGATCCCCACATTGGGTCGCCTGGTTCCCCCAGACTGGCATGAACGCCTCGCCGCCCGGGGCAGTTCCATGAACAGGCACGAGATCGAAAGCCTTGTAAATGCTGCCCACGGTCGCCCATGTGGTTGTCTGGGCTTGCGGGCAAACGCCCGGGCAATCATAACCACCAAAGTGTTTAACGTTCTCCGTTCCGATGACCTCTGGCTGGAGTGGCTGGCATACTCCGTTCTGTAAGTCATATCCAGGCGCGCACTGACATTGCCCATTCGAGCAATAAATGGGAGTGCCGAATGGGTCGAGGCTACAGGTCTGCCCACAGATTGCAGGGCCGGGACACGGCAGCGATGTAGATGTAGCGCCGATCTGGGTCAGGGTCGCCTTGGAGCTGGCGAGGGCGCCGCGACCTTGGCCGCCGGGTGCAGGCAAACTCACTACGCACAGCAGGGCACCCGCTGAGCAAAGCGTCCAGGCCAATAAGATACGATTGCTAAAAAAACCGGATTTGGGAGCGTTGTTTTTCATAAGGCCTTCTTGTTGAACTCGAGTTGTAGCCATTCACACCGTCGTGTACTGTCCCAAACCCGGCGCGAGGTTACGCCGGATGAAATTATCATTTTTGGTTTCATTTTTTGCTGAGACTGGATTGTTGAGTCTGATTAACCGCAATCCAGTTCCAGAGCAGAACTACGAACCATCCTCATGAGGCGCATCCAACAAGTGTGGCCTCACTTCGGCTGACTCCGGGCTCCAGTTGGATTCTGGAGATCGCGTTAAGCGGCTTTCCAGCGAAGGATCAGCCCCACAGGCTCTTCAGCCTGGCCGAAGATGCGTTGAAACGTCGGGTGACGTAATCGGCATCATGAGTAAGGCAGTGCCTAGCGGGTGTCGAGACTACGTGTAGGACGTTACCTTAACTCCGCCCCTACCATTGCGGCGCAATTGGGAATTGAAGAACAGGGGGTCTGATCTTCACCTTACACATGAGCCCATCAGCGTGTGCAGCTTGCAGGGTCTGATCTTCACTTTACACATCCGCCATCAGCGAATGTTAAATGTTTAGATGTGACCCCATTCTTTCCCATCCAGATCCGTGGAGACATGTGAAATGTTGAATGTTTAGATCTGACCCCGTGTTCCCCAAAGATTCAAGATTTCGCATGTTTCGCGCATCTGTTTGTTTATTGCGCCAAAAGATGAAAATGATTCCGCAAGAGCACGTACCCATATATCTCTACATGGTAACGCCTCAATGAGTCGGCCAGCAGTTTTTCAAACTGCGCATAGTCCTTCTCTGAGACGAAGATCCGCTCCCGCCGATTGCCGCGTGCGCACAAATGATAAAGCGCATCTTCAAATTGCAGACGGAGCGCACGAGCCATTTCCGGGAGGAGTACCCACCTTTTTATCACTCTATTAAGAAGGTCAAACGATTACCGCGCACGCTATCGGACAGAATCTTGAATCTTGAGATACGACACCGTTGCCTTTCCCCGGCGGACAACACAGTCTCACTTACCGAATTATCTTTTGAACGTCGGCTGCATGAGGCAGTCAACACGAACAATAGAACAAAGACAGGAAATCCACACGCCTTCACGAATTACCACTACCACACGCCGCCAAATCGTCCGGGGGTTAGAAGTTTAGGGAAAAAATACCACCAAACAGCCCCCAACAAACCGTGAATTAGATACGGTAAGTATACAAATTCGCTCGACCCCACACCATGCGACTTAAGCAAACCTGCGAATAGATAAAGCAGACTTAGCGGAAAATCGATGACTGCAAATATGCCCCACAAGAGTGGGGCCTGTGGATCACGCGACTTGTATATATAAAGCACGAGAGCGAGAAACGCCGCGGTATGCAGCAAACTCGCAGCAACACCGATAGGGCGAGCAATGTTCCTACTTTTTGTCACATGAACAGGAAGGGTCGTTCTCGTCGGCATCTCGTTTGCCGGGACGGTCGATAGCCGTACCAATCACGTTGCCCCAAAATCCACCCACCGCATATGCAGCACTCGTCAATTGGCGGTCGCAATTTCTAAAACAGCTGCTGCGATCGCCCCGATTACAAGGGTGCGCCCGACGGCACTTGTAGTAGCATATGTCATGTTTTACGCATGCCGCGTCCAGACCGTCTATCGGCGGTGAATAAAAGCCGAGTCGGTGTCGATTGAATACGTCTCGCCGTCCTCCGGTCCAATCGGGGCCGCACCAGTTCCCGTACGCTTTCCACAGGCCGAGCGGGTCGACGCCGTCTGAAGGATCGTTGCCTACGTATCCGTAAAGATTTACTCCTTCGCGCAATTCAGCGTCTTTGATCGGATCTCGACTTAGCCACCTGCCTAGATCTGGGTCGTATGCGCGGTAGACGGCAAAATCGAGGTTGCTGGCGGAATGACGATATAAGCCCGTGAAGTTGAAGTCGGGCACGGTGTTCTTTAGGGTCGTGGATCTTCCGTAGGGATCGTAGTCGTAGCGACCAACGACGTTACCGTCGCTCTTGAGCATTTCGCGGATCGAACCGAGATGATCGCGGGTGTAGTAATACGGCGTCGCGCCGCCGTATTCACCTTGCGGATAAACGCGCAGAGTGACTGCATCCTTGTCATCCCGATACTCGCATCGTTCCAATCCGCACCAGATAAATTTTCGCGTAGAAGAAACCTTGATGCCGTTTTTCTCCACAATCTTGAACATTCGACTCAGTCCGTCGTAGCTAAACTCGGTGCGATTGTGTGTTCCGGTATAATTGATCGCACTCAAACGATTGGCTGCATCCCACTCGAAGGTGCGCTTTGAACCATCGTTGATCAGATTGCCGTTCGCATCATAGCTGAGGGTTCGATTCGTGCCGCCACTCTGGCTCACCATTTGGTTTACGATGTTTGGCGTCGATGTTGCTGTCGTCGTCCCGATGAGCTCGGACGTGCGGTTGCTCGCGAAATCGTAACCATAGCTGTACTGCTTGATCAGCGCATTTGTCGAACCGTTCTTCAATGACGCAGCAATGAGCTGGTCTGCGTTATCGAAGCTCAAATCGAATCTTCGGGGAGCAGGATTCAAGCCGGAATAATTCTTCGTCCAGGCGAGGATCTGACCCTCCTCGTCGTAAGTGTAGTCAAACTGTGAGATGATCGCGCTTTTGCTTGTTAAATATTTGATTTGCTGCAGCCGTTTATCTTGCGCGTTTGGAAAGTAAAGATAATTAGCGGTGGTGCCTCCTGGATACGTCACTTTGTCTAAACGATCCGTTACACCAACATAGGCGTTCGTAAACGCTCCTAATTTGTTTACGATGGAACTGATGCGACCGAGGCTGTCGAACGACCAGGAACTCGAATTCGCAGTGCCATTAATTGAACGGCCAATTATGCGACCGAGTTCGTCATACGTGAAATTGATTGTGTCATTTAGGAGCGGGCCATCGATGCTGATCAATTGGCCCGCTCCCAACGCTGGGGGGAATGTGATTGGGCTGTATCCATACGTCGTAGTTCCAGTACCGTCGGCCATCGTTCTGACGCGATTGTAGTTCGAATCGTAGGTAAAGCTGACCGACGGCGTGGGCGGACTTAGAGGCTGACCGCTAGTGTTTGTGTATGTTATTTGCTGAATATTATCGTCGGCGAAATATGAATAGTTGGTCCGCTGATTTTTTGCGTCCGTGACAGATTTCAAACGGCTGCTTGCGCCAGGTGTGTTTGGTGTCGTTTGTCCATCGTACAGGTAACTAATCGCCGAGCTATCTGCGAATACCTTTTGGTAAACGCGCCCCTGCAAATCTCGATTGAATGTCGTAACCTGATTTTTTGGATCCGTGATGCTCGTCAACGACCCGCAACTGCACCACCCGAAGCGGGTCGTTCGATTTTGTGGATCCGTGATCGAATCCATCTGGCGATTTGAATTATAATGGCGAGTCGTCCAAAGTCCGCGGCGATCCTTACTCTTAGTGAGATTGAGAATGGTCGTGGAACCTTGGCCGAAGTCTTGAGCGTACTGAAATTGTCGGGTCGTTCCGTCCGGGAATGTGATTTGGGTTGGCCGATCTAAATGATCGTAATCCGTGACGATGACGTAAGAATCTGGATCGGTAACGGTGCGGACTCGGTTGGCAGAATCATATGTAAACCTCGTTACGGCAGAGATTCCGTTAGATGGCGGACCGGTAACCGAAGTCAAGTATCCCAACGGACGACCTGGTGCGCCGTCGCCGTATTCGAAGGTGTTTGTCTCGTTTCTCGCGTTTTTTCGGTTCAAAAGCTGCCCGGAGTCGTTGTAGGTAAGCGTCGTTGTCTGACCCGCAGCGTCCGTGTCGGTCAGCGGTTCATGCTGAGAATTATAGGTATATTTGTGCAGTAATTCATTAGCAACGCCGGTCCTCTGCCGGATCTCTAACAAATCGATATTGTTGTTGTCATAAGCGTAGCTCAGCACACGCCCCAATAGATCGGTTACCTTCGTTAGATTACCCAGGTCATCGTATTGGTAGGCTAAGGCTTGGGTCATTCCATCCCCCGTGATTCGCGCCATTTGAATTGGTTCTGCGCTGATCGGCATATGGTTCGTATCCGATTGCCCGGCGTAGGAGTACCAAATTCGATTCTCCAGCGGCGACTTTTCACTTGCCCGAATCCCTGATGCCACGCCGGTCGAATCGACCGTCCAATGAATCATTCTCGCCTTTGCGCAGTCATACTTGCCGTCGACCGGCGGATATATCTCGATGGCCTTCTTGTTCCAATAAAAAGTGTTCGCAACGTCGAGTCCGGAATTCGTCATACCTGGGGGCGCCGATGAATCGCTAGCGTTTATTTCCGAAGTCTTGTTCCGGTATTCTACCCGCTCTTTGCCGCCGAGTGGGTCGATCATTTCGATCCATCTGCCTTCGGACGACTGGCCGGTCGTGAAATTTGAAGTTCCGTACGGCGTCTGTAGTGAGGTGATGAAATTCGAGCCGTCAGCTGCATAGGTAAACACGGACCGAATTCCAGCTTCGTCTGTAATCGACGTCAGCTGGCCGTTGACATTGTACGAGAACGTAGCGACACGCCCAGTTGGAAACGGTTCGACGATCTTTGTGATCTTTAGAGGATCGCCCGGCAACTCATAACTAATAGTACTTATCTGTCCGAGCGCATCTGCAATAGTAATGACTCGAAAGGCCGTGTCGTACCCGATTGTCGCAGCGTTGCCCGTCGGGTCCACCGATTCGGTCATGAAAATCCGGCGAGGATATGATGTCGACCCGTCTGACAATTCGAAGATCTGCTTCGAACCGTCGGGGAATCTCTTTTCATAGGTACTCGCCGAGGTTCGTACAAGTCTGGCGTGACTCTGTGGATCAGTTTGGTAGCTCTGAGAACTGGGATCAAAACCGGAATATGACTCCGTGCCGCCTCCGGAAACATAAACCGAAGCATTCGCCGCAGGGCTGCTCGGATCATCAATGACGTAGGAAAGCCAATTAAAAGTCCATTGTGGTCCGAGATTCGAATAACTAAAGGATGTCGGCTGCTGGGCATCCCGCTGGTTATATGTCACTGTAAAGTCAATCATGGGTCCGCGCGGTGGTTTGTAGCGCAGCGGCGTGTCGTGGATGTTCAGGCTCGCCAGCATTGCATGAGCGGTATACACCGCCATTTGCGGAGCCGTGTCACCTCCCGCGCCGCAGTCATCGCCGCCGACTTTGTCGTCGTGTGGCTTTGTATAACCCGAGCTCGTCCGCGCTCCGATAGACACCGTTAATGGAACATGCACTTCATCCCACCCGTGCGGACAGCTCATCGAGCTAGCATTGACGATCGTTGCTGATCCAGAAAACGTGGCTTCAAAGCCAAAGACTTCGACAATGTCGTAAGTTCCCGACTGTCCGTAGAGGGATAACGGCTGGCCGAATGTAATTGCTGACGCCGTTACCGTGTTCGCGTGGCCGTCAGAATAAGCTCGGTATTCGGTGTACCCAAAATCGGTCGATCGATTGATCGCAACACGAAAGCCAACGTTTCCGACTGGAACATTATTGCCGAATCGAACCGTGATATCATCGGCGTAAAGCTTCGCTACATCATAGCCATCGCAGTAATTGAATGTTTGGACCGCCGAGACGGCTACGTGGAAAGGGCCAACAAGGAAAAGAAAGCAGGCCAGCGGTGAAACCCGGCGACCGAATACAAATCGAGTCAGCCAACTGTTAATGCGTGTGTCCGCAAAGAACAAACACGCTGAACGGACATGATTTTTTTCTGAAGGGGGAAACATGCCGCAGATTTTTGGCAGCTTCTATCGGCGACGTATATACGGAGAACACCGTACGCACATTATGTTGCTTTTAATTGCCGGATGCCATATTACGGTCCAAATCCTTCCCCCCTGTTGTGCCGAAACGGTTTCGACGCAGACATCATACTAATTTAGATAGGCCGAAAGCGCCTTTTGCCTCTCGCCGTCGACTGACTGCAAGAGAAAGTGAAGTGCTCTTCTGGATTGGCCGCGCAAAATCCAACGGCGAGATCGCTGCCCTTTTGAATATCAAACCGGCCACAGTCGGCAAACACCTGGAACACATTTATCCAAAGCTCGGCGTCGAGAATCGCACGGCCGCAGCCAGTTTCGCATTTGAGCAAGGCTCTTCCGAAACGGGGTCACATCTAAACATTTGACATTCCAATCCTGTGGCACGCCCCCTTCGCATCGAGTTTGAAAACGCCATTTATCACGTCTGCGCGCGCGGGAATGCGCGTCAACTGATTTACTTCACCCATGGTGACTACGCGCGCTTTCTTGATTTGTTGCAGCAGTCAACCCAGCGCTTTGCCGGCAGCGTGTTTGGCTTTGTGTTAATGCCAAATCACTTTCATCTAATCGTCCAGACGATCCAACCGAACCTTAGCCGCTGGATGCATTGGTTGATTGTCTCCTACTCCACCTATTTCAACCGCCAGCATCGACGCACCGGACATTTGGTCCAGGGACGCTACAAGAGCGTCTTGGTCGAAAACGGAAACTACTTGCTTGAATTAAGTCGCTACATCCATCTCAACCCCGTCCGAGGACGACAAATCGGACGCGGCACGCCAGTCGATCGGCGTCAAAGACTACGTCGTTTCGAATGGAGCAGCTATCGTGGTTATGCTGGCCTGACCAGGGCTTTTTCGTTCATCGAGGAAGCAGCGGTGCTGGACCAGTTCGCAGCAAAAACGCATGTCGCGCGATTGTCTTACCGACGATTCGTAGAAGAAGGCCTGACCCGAGAGATCGAAAACCCGCTCGCCGCAATCCGGTGGCAAATTGCTCTCGGAACAGAAAGGTTCCTACAAAAAATTCGGGATCGCGTTACGGCTTCGCCGGACGGGCGTCGGGAGATAACCTCAATTCGCCAGGCAACCCAATTTGTTCACCCCAATGTAATATTGCGAAATGTCGGCAGAAGGTTTGATGTGGATCCGAGGCGACTAACGAGCCGGAAAGAACACGGCCTGGAGGCGAGAAATGTGGCTATATGGATGGTATCGGAGTTGTGTGGCCTTAAGCTGCAAGCCATCGGCGAACTGTTTGGGGGGCTCGATTATGCAGCTGTTGCTCAACGAATCCGACGTACGCGACTGAGCTATTCGGAGAAGACTTGCCGCACCCTGATCGCGGAAATGTCAAATGTTTAGATGTGACCCCCTTGCTTCCACCTTACGTCGAAAGCGGGGAGTGACTTCCAAAACTTCCGGCAGAATTGCCGAGAGAGATCTATCTAACTCGCGAATCGCTCTGTCAATCGACTGAAATTTCGGACCAATCGCTAAGGTCCTCTCCGGATCGGCGTCGGAGTGGGCGTAGGTGTAGGGCTAGCAATCGCGGTC
>Ga0210405_10000364_pt1 | contig 62932 bp, 44 predicted proteins | sample IncBWH11MmetaG_FD_155492 | JGI IMG/M metagenome (GOLD analysis project Ga0210405, IMG submission 155492) | Forest soil microbial communities from Barre Woods Harvard Forest LTER site, Petersham, Massachusetts, United States - Inc-BW-H-11-M | ecosystem: Environmental > Terrestrial > Soil >...
TGAACTTCAATAGCTGGCATATCGATTCCTCCTGAAATTCTTTCCTGAAATCTTTTTCAAGCCTTGCAAATTCCTCACTTCGCGGACGGACCCGGAAGGCGTCCCTATTCTTCGAAGCCGACCCAGTGGGTGCGCTTCTCGATCTTGCCGCGCTTTTGCGCGTCGATCATTTTCTGGGCCATCCAGTAGAACTCTTTCAGAACAATGGCCTCGCCGCCCATCCCGGCCATGAACGACATGATCAGGGGACGCTTCGGGCTCTCGTAGAGAGCCGCCGCAGCTTCCGCGTAGAGCGAACCGCCGCTGCTGACGCTGCCGAGCCCCATGTTGGTTTCGATGACGCCGACAACTTTGAACCTGCTGAGCGTTTCGCAAACTCGATCCGTGGGATAGGGCCGGATGGTGCGCAGACGAACCATCCCGACTTTCATGCCTTTTTCGCGCATGTGGTTGATGGCGAAACGCGCGGTGACGGCGTGTCCGCCCTGGAGGAAGAACACGATCTCCGCATCGTCGGTTTTGTATTCCTCGAGCCACGCATCGTAGCGGCGGCCGAAGATGCGCGCGAACTCTTCGTGAATTTCCTCGATGACCGGCATGCATCCTTCCATGGCGCGCGCGCGCTCCAGCTGCAGCGGGGGGCCCTGTTCCGGCATGATCTGCGGGCCGTGCGAAACGGGGCGGCGCGGATCGAGCGGGTATGGGTGCTTGTACGGCGGCAAGAATTCTTTCACCTGGCCGGGGTCGGGCAAATCCACGTCACTGGTGATGTGCGAGACGAAGAAGCCGTCCTGGCAGACCATCTGCGGCAAAAGAACGCGCCGATCTTCGCCGATACGATACGCCATCAAGTGATTGTCGAACGCCTCCTGCGCATCGCAGGACCAGCCCATGATCCAGCCCATGTCGCGCGTCGAAAGTGCATCGGTGTGCTCGGAGCCGAAGTCGCCCGGCGGATCGAGCGTGCGGTCGGCAATCATCATCTGCACCGGCATGCGGCTGCCCGAGATGGGCGAGTACAGTTCGTAGGCGAACTGCACGCCGACGCCGGAGCTTCCTGTGAAAACGCGCGCGCCGCTGGACGAAGCGCCGTGAGCAATACTCAGCTGCGAGTGCTCGCTGTCCGCGACGATATACTCAGCATCCAGTTCGCCGTTCGCCACCATCTGCGCCAGCGCCATCATCGTGGCTGTGTAGGGACGAATCGGATAGGCGGTGATGACGTCGACGTCGGCGAACTTTGCCGCCTGCGCCGCGGCCACGCAACCATTGATGCGAACGGTTTTTCCCTTAATTGATCCCGTAGCTGTTGCCATGTTAGAGCTCCTTCGCCGGACGGCTGGCCAGATTTGCTAGTTCCTGCGCCTGGCGGCCGTGCAGACCGGGTGTAATCGCGAATGCCGTATCCATGCGGACGACGCCCGCGTCGAAGTCCAGTTCGGGCACGCCCTCCAGGCAACCGGTCGGGCATTCTTCAATGCACACGCGGCAGCCCTTGCAGTAATCCACGAGAATTTTGTACAGGCCGTTGGAACGATCGGAGCGCGCAATGCACGGCTCCGGGCATACGAGATAACAGTTATCGCAGGCGTTGCAGGTGCCGCAACTGAAGCAGCGGCCGGCTTCTTCGACGGCTTGTTCCTCGGTGAACGCCAGGATTACTTCGTCCTGCGTCTTTTTGCGGCTGGTTGGATTCAGCATGTCCTGCTTCACCCGCGGAAAGTGCGGGAAGTAGGTCATGTTCATGCGGTTGAGATCCACGATGACATCGATGGCGATTTTGCGAGGCTCAAGCGCTTCGCCGCGCAGGGCCTTGTCCAGGTTGAACGCAACGCGCTTACCGTCGCCCACGGCATTCACGACCATCAGCGGTTGACCGGAACCCAACTGCACGATGTCTCCGGCGGCAAAGAAGTTGGTGTCGCCGAGACGCCCGAAGCGGTCGATCTTGATCGAGCCGCGCTCGGTCTTGAATTCCGCCGGCAACCATGTGAGAGACGCGTGCTGACCGACAGCGATGATCACGTTGTCGACCGCAAACTTCTCCGCAGCCACGTCTTTGTTGATAGTAATCGGCGAAGCGTTAATCGCCCCGGAGAATTTCGCCGGGTGGAGTTGCAGCGTTTCCACCTTGCCGTTGCCGAGCACCGCGGTCACGGCCCGCCCGTGAATCAGCTCCACGCCCTCTTCCAGCATGTCGTGGAGATCTTCGGGCACGCACGGCATTTCCTTCGGATTGCCTTCGACGGTGATCATCGTCACTTCGACCGCGCCTTGCCGCAACGCTTCGCGCGCGCAGTCGATGGCGGTGTTACCGCCGCCGACGACCGCGACGCGAGCGCCCAATTTCACCTTCGAAGTGCCCATGCCGATGTCGCGCAGGAAAGGCAGGCCGTAGATCACGCCTTGCTTGTTTTCGCCTTCGGCGCGGACGCTGTTAGGCTCGGTGAGACCGACGGCCAGGACGACGGCGTCGTAATCTTTTTTCAGGCTGTCCCAGGAAACGTCCTTGCCGACTTCGGTGTTGGTCTTGATGGCGATGCCGAGTTCAATGAGCCGCTCGATTTCGCGATCGAGAACGTCCTGCGGCAGAACCCAGTCCGGAATGCCGCCGCGGTTGAGGCCGCCAGCCTTGGGCGATTTCTCAAGGATGGTGACTTTGTAGCCGAGCCGGGCAAGCTGATACGCCGCGCTGTGGCCCGCGGGACCTGAACCGACGACGGCGACTTTCTTGCCGTTGGGTTTCCCGGGCTTCACCACGTCGCGCTGTAGTGCCTGGCCCAGGTCGCCAAGAAACCGTTCCACCGCGCGTATCGAAATGGCCTCGTCGTACTGGCCGCGGTTGCAGGCCGTCTCGCATGGGTGGTAACACACGCGCCCGGTAACCGAAGGGAACGGCATGTCTTCCTTGATGAGTGCGTACGCGTCCAGATACTTTCCGCGCTTCACCAGGTCGAGATAGCCTTGAATTTTTTCATTCGTTCCGCAGGCGTTGTTGCAGGGCGGCAATTTGTCGCGGTAGACCGGCCGGATCGAACGCCAGTTGCCGGTGGGGAACAAGTCCTGCCCCTTTTCCTGGGTTGGCGCCGGCGTGATGCCTGCGAAGGGTACAGTCAGCCATTCGGGAATGCGTGTGCCTTTTGTGGACATGGGTTCCTTCTTAAGCCGCCACTGGATTCAGCGGCAGGATGTGCAATTCGTGAAGCGCCAACTCGAAAGCTTTCTGATTCGCAATCATCGGTTGAATCGTCTCCATCTTGACGATTCCCGTCGTCTTCACAACCGCCGCAATCAGCGGAGCAGCGATATCCGGCGCGATCGCTTTGCTGCGCTCGGCCGCGCCTTCCGTCGAAAGCCGGTCGAGACCCAACTGCCCCAACCGGTAGTAAAGCCACTTGTGATCGGCCAGCTTTGCCGCATCCACGCAGACGAGTTGCGCCAGCCGGTCGGCGCCCGGCACGAATCGCATCATGTACTCCGGCGTGTAGTGCGTGTTGATCACCAGCGTTCCGCCCGGCGGCATTCCGCGCATGTAATCCCAGCCTTTCACCATCGTGCCCTCCACCAGCACGACGATGTTCGGATGATCATTTTCGTAGGTGAGCTCGTTTTCGAGCACCGTGTCGCTCACGCGGCAATACTTGCGCGTCGGGCAGTTGGTGCGATCGGGATTGTCCACATAGTTCTCCATCGACTGCGCGTGCTTGCCCTCTTTCCGGGCAGACGCGGAGATGGAGTTCACGATGTCGCGGCCTTCTTTGTCCATGATGATGCCGCGCGTCCAGACAGAAAGTTCCGTATAGCTCATGATCAACCCTCGTCAGTATTTCGTTGAAGTAAACACATCTCGGCACAAATCCCCGGCGGCGCTGCCCGGTTCGTTGGTTGCATTCGGGTGTTTGGGACTGCTTCGATCGGCTTCGAGAACCGCCAGGAAATCCCCGCGCGTCACCACGAACGGTGCAAGCCGGGTGCCGCGCTGAATTTCCACAATCGCGGAAAGCGTCGCTTTCTTGCACAGGCTTTCTATGTCCGCGCCGGTCAACCCGTCCATCCGCCCAGCCAGTTCCTTGAAATCGATATCGGGCGAGAGCGGCACTTGCCGGCAGCAGAGTTGAATGATCGCCTCGCGGTCGGCAGCGCCCGGTTTTGCGAACGGGAGAATATAGTCGAAGCGGCCGCTCCGCAACAAAGCAGGCTCAATGCGCTCGGGACGATCCGTCGCTGCGAGCAGAATCACTCCCTTGACGTCGCGCAAGTTGTCGATCTCGCGCAACAACTGGCTCAGAATTCTCCGATACACATCCGTGGTGGATTGATCGGCGCCAAATCGGGGAGCAAGCGCGTCAATCGAGTCGAAGAACAGAATGCAAGGCGCGGCGCGTCTCGCTTTCTTGAAAACTTCGCGCAGCGCTCTTTCCGAATCCCCCAGCCACTTCGAATAAAGCTGCGGGCCATCAATCGCAATCAGGGGCAGTTGTTTTTCACCAGATAGTGCGCGGGCCACCGCGGTTTTTCCAGTCCCCGACGGGCCCACCAGCAGAATGCCGCGCGGCGGCGCAAGCCCGAACTTCTCGTAAATCTCGGCGTGCAGATGAGAATGCTCAACAACCGCGTCCAGCATTCGTTTCACTTCGTCCAAGCCGCCGAGGCATGCAAACGTCGTCTCGCTTTTCTCAATGTAGAACTCGCGCGTCGCGCTCGGCTCAACGTCCTTCAACCCGGCGAGAAAATTCTCGCGCGTAACCTGCAGCGCCCCAAGTTCGGCAGACGCAGCGCCGTCGATTCCGAGCGGCAGGCCTGCGAGGAAACCCCGCAGCGCAATCATGCCCACTTCTTGGCACAGCGCTTCCAGGTCCGCGCCAACGAAGCCGTGCGAAAGTTCGGCAATTTCCTGCAGGTTCACGTCCGGCGCAAGCGGCATCGCGCGCGTGTGAATCCGCAGAATCTGCAGCCGCGCCTGGGTATTCGGAACGCCGATTTCGATTTCGCGATCGAACCGTCCGGGCCGCCGCAGAGCGGGATCGAGCGTCTCCGGAATGTTTGTCGCGCCGATGACGATCACATGGCCGCGCGCAACGAAACCATCCATTAAACTGAGCAACTGTGCCACAACGCGCTTCTCGACCTCGCCGGTCACCTCGGCGCGTTTTGGAGCGACGGCGTCAATCTCGTCAATGAAGAGAATCGCCGGTGCGTGGCGCGCCGCCTCTTCGAACACCTCGCGCAGCTTGGCTTCGCTCTCGCCATAAAACTTGCGCATGATTTCCGGGCCGTTCAGATGAATGAAATGCACGCGGCTTTCGGCCGCCACGGCCCGCGCAAGCAAAGTCTTTCCTGTGCCCGGCGCTCCGTATAAAAGAACGCCCTTCGGTGCCAAAATTCCCAGCCGCTCAAAAATGTGCGAATACTTCAGCGGCAACTCCACGATCTCGCGCACCCTCGCCACTTCGCGCTCAAGTCCCCCGATGTCTTCGTAAGAGACCGCAGGCGCGCGCGACGGAGTCTGCTCGCCTTCCACCACTCGAATGTCGGTCCGCTTCCCGATGACCACGGGTCCCGAAGGAATGGTGCGCACCACCTGGAAGTTCACGGCCTTCGCAAACGTTGGCACACGCACGGCGCAGCCTGTGACCACGGGAACGCCCACCAGATCCTCAAGCATCCGGTCCGGCGCGATCGTCGCCGGCGCCGCCCCCACCCACATCGGCGTGAAGCGTACCGCAACCGCCGCCTGAGCCTCGACGGTTGCAACTGTGACTTGCTCCTGCAATCCCGCGCTGCAATTGCTCCGGCACGTTCCGTCAATCTGAATTGTTCCTTCGTGCGCGTCGTCGGAAAGTTCAGCGCTTCCGACAGCGACTGTGCCGCCGGTAATTTTCAAAACGTCGCCCGGCTTGGCGCCGATGCGCATCAGGTCCGCCAGCGCAAGCCGGGCAATTGCGTGGCCAACGTCCTCGACACGCGCTTCCGCAACACGAAGCGTGACTGTCGTACCGGCACATGGCGTGGAATTTTGGGCGTTCGAGAGACTCGCGGCTTGCGCCTCGGGAGGTGCGAAAGGCCCGCCGATCATGTCATCCCGCAAGTCAGGCAATCTGCTCACCCTCAAATCGAAATTCGGTTCCTCGTCCCGCGCGCTGGAATTCTTGCGCGCGTGCGTCGTCTACCCGTGGTGAAAAATCACCGGCGGCCAAATCCTCACTTCCTGAGCAGCATTTTTTCGACGTCTTCGATGTGCCGCCGCATGGCCAGCTTCGACGCTTCGGCGTCATGGCGGTTCAGCGCCGCGAGGATTTTCCGGTGACCGGCCAACGATTTTTGCGGACGACCGTCAACCTGCAAACTGCGTTCCCGCGAATCGCGCAGCAAATCCATCAGCGTGTCCAGCACCTTGCGAACGACGCTGTTGCCGGAAGCCAAGGCAATGGCGTAGTGAAACTCCGTGTCCTCAGCGATGGTGCTTTCCCCCTTGGCCAGTTTCTGATCCTGCCGTGCGAGGATCTCCTCCATCTCGGCAAGTTCTTCGGGGGAAGCGCGCGTGGCAGCGCGGGAGGCGAGCGCCGGCTCCAGCATCTTGCGAAAATCCAGCAGTTCGCCGACCAATTCTTCCTTGCGCTTCCGCGCGTTAGCCAACGGATTGACCAGAGAGTCCGAAGATATTTGGCGAACAATCGTGCCCGCGCCTTGCCGCGGTTCCACCATGCCCGTCAACTCCAGGCTGCGAATCGCATCCCGGATCGAACTTCGGCTCACTCCCAGCGATTCCGCCAAATCGCGTTCCGAGGGGAGCTTGTCGCCGGGCTGCAGCTTTTTCAGGATCAGGCGTTCGATCTGTTTGGCCACGCCCTCGTAAACTTTATCCCGGCGGACCGTCTCAAAGTCGGTTTTCAGGTTGAGTGACAAGCAAGGCTCCAAGTGGTCCGGTAAGTGGACCAGCGGGAGTATACACCCCTTGTCAAGCACCCGCAATATTTTTTGGACCCCGGCAGGCGCGCAAAAAAACCCCGGTGGAGAGACACCGAATGCCTTAACGGGCGGTAACAAAAAAATACGCGCTCATAGCCAGGCCCGTTCCAATCACCGCGTAGCGCATTTTCTTCGGGTCGGCTTTCTGCGCAAAATGCGCCCCAAACCATCCGCCGGTTAGGGCTCCCGCAAGCATCACCAGGCACTGCGGCCACAGCACTGCTCCTGCCCAGATGAAGGTGACGACCGCGGCCACATTGATGGTGGCGGCCAACAGGGTACGAATGGCTCCCATGGCCAGAAGGTCGCGCATTCCCAAGGCTGCAAACATTCCGAGCATGATAAAACCTATCCCCGCGCCGAAGTATCCGCCGTAGACTGCCACCGCCAGTTCCACCACGGAACTCACCACGACGGCCTGCCAGGATATTTCCCGAAGATCATCAACGACGGATGTACGGCCTGCAATGGAGCGGATTTGATTGCCGAATGCGAACAACAACGTACCGCTTAACAGTAGCCAGGGCACGAGATGAAGAAAGGTGTGTTGCGGGGTCTTAATCAGCAGCAGCGCGCCAACCCACCCTCCGGCCAGACTGGTCAACAGCAGGGGAATCAACAGGCGCAGTGGCGCGTCCAGCCGCTTCAGGAAAACGACCGTGCTGGCCGCCAAACCCGGCCACAGCGCCACGGTGTTCGTGGCGTTGGCTTCGACGGCGGGCACACCTGTGAACAGCAGGACGGGAAAGGAGACAAAGCTGCCCCCGCCCGCCACCGCATTTAGAGTCCCGGCGATCGCGGCGGCGAAAAACAGCAGGATGGCATGGGTAAAGTGCAAACTCCTGTTTATCAGAAAAACCGAACATCTGCGAAGTGATTCTCTTGCCGCAGGCATTCACTGGTTCAATGCAAGATGCCTAATCAGATCAGCGATCTGTGTAACTTCCGGGGTCACTTTTTCCTCTCGCCTCATAACGTAAATTTTTCTCCTTTCAATCGATTTTATGATTATTTGCTTGACATGAATCCATAAATTGCGCTAAACGCTGACCGCCACTGGTCCGGTCATCCGACCATTCACTTGGGGGGAATATGAATTCACTAAGGACGTGGATTGCGCTTTTCACGCTGACCTCGGGTCTTGTGTGTATGGGCCCGCGTGCCCAGGCCCAGAGCGAGAAACCTGCCAGCGACAGCGGGCAGGCCCCCTCCGCGACGGCAAGCAAGGCGGAAGTGGATCAACTTCGTCAGGAACTGGCTGCGCAGCGCCGTACCATCGAACAATTGCGAAATTTGGTCGAGCAACTTGTCGAAGTGAAGTCGCGCCCGCCTTCTCCCGCGAACGATGGCGCCGCTCGCCTCATTAACACCACCTATCCGCTTCCGGCCTCCGCACCGGCTGTTGACGCCGCCGCGGCACCTCCGGCCGAACCAGTAGTGCTTTACCAGAAGCCCGCGGACAAAAAAGACGGCGGCGCGCCCGTGAACGCCGGTTGGAACGGCGAGCATTTTTTCATCAAGTCGAATGACGGCCAATTTCAAATTCAGCCTTACGGTTACGTCCAGACCGATTACCGCAACTACATCGGCGACGGCACTCCTGCTGACACTTTCTCCGTCCGCCGCGGCCGTTTTGGTTTCCAGGGAAATTATGGCGACCACTACCAGTTCGGCATCCTGGTGGACGCCGCCGCTTCGAGCGGCGCGATCATTCGCGATATCTACTTGAACGCGAAATACAACGACGCCATTCAGATCCAGGCCGGACAGTTTAAGGAACCCTTTGCCCAGGAACTGGCTGCCGGTGTCACGAACATTGATTTCGTCGAGCGCGGTTTGCAATCCCTTCTTTACCCCTCGGCCGCCTCCGCCTTTCGTAGCCCCGGCGTCACGATTCACGGCGACATCCATGGCGGCGCGTTCCAGTATTGGTTGGGCGCGTTCAACGGCAAAGGCTTTGCCACCAACAACACCACCAGCGTGCCGGAAACCGTCGGCAGAGTCCGCTTCTACCCGTGGCGCAACAACAAAGACAGCGCCCTGCAAGGCTTGGCGTTCGGTGGTTCGATCGCTTATGGCCAGTCGCGCGGACTTTCTGGCGAACTCACGCCCAGCACCGGATCACCCGACGCTGCGTTCACATTCCTGCCGCAGTTCCAGGCCAACGGAAATGTATGGCGTTATGAGGGCGAGTTCACGTATCTGAAAGGCCCGTGGGGCTTCCGCGACGAATACGTTCAGGCGATTTTCGATCGCACCGGTGTCGGCACCTTGACACTCGGCGGACTCGGATTTTCCGACCTGCCGGCCGTTCGCTTCAAGGCGTGGAATTCTGCCGCCACCTACCTGCTCACCAAGGAAAGGCGGCCGGAAAACGGCACGCCCCGCATCAAGCACCCCGTCTTTGGCCCGGAACTTCCCGGCGGCAGTGGTCGCGGATGGGGAGCCTGGGAAGTTGCCTTCCGCTATTCCGGGATTCAAGGCAACGAGCCCGGTATTTTCTTCAATAACGTTTTTACGCCTCAAAACCTGCCCACATTTAACAGGCACACCGACGAATTCAGCTTCGGTGTGAACTGGTATTTGAACTACTGGGTGCGTTTCCAGTCCAACATCAGCATCGATCGCCTGAAAGATCCAAGCACGATCGGCGCTACACCGCAGAACTACTACGTATTCGAACAGCGGCTGCAGTACCGCTTCTAAGGCGCGGGAGATCAGCCATGCAACGGACTGGATTTGACACTAGCCACGATGCCTGGGAGTCAAGCAGGCCTTCACAAAACAGAAAGCAGCGCCACGGCGCGGAAAATTCGAGTGGAATTCCCGGAGGAGGTTTTTCGATGAGGTCTAGACTCATAAAGATTATCGAAATGGCTGCCGTGTTGGCCCTTGGATTTCTCTTGAACAGTTGCGGCTCGCAGCCGTTTTGTCCCACTTGCGGCACCACCGTGAATGGAGCCTACGGCGTGCTCAATGTCGTTCCGGTGCCGGAGCACAATCCCACCGGCGAGCCGGGCGGTCCCTTCAACTCCTTTGACATAAGTTGGTTCGATCCGATTCAGCAGAAGGTGTACACGTCCGACCGCATTGGCTTGGACGTCGTGGTTACGGACGCCAAAAACAACTTCGCCGTGAATACGATTGGTGGACTCAACCAGGTAGCCAACGCGGGGAACAATGGCAGCCCATGTTGGGGTCCGCAGCTAAACTCCGCTGATGTGCAGGGGATTCCATCGATCGTCACGGGCCTCGGAAGCGTAAATTTCACAAGGCCTGGTAACGGACTGACCCGGTTCGGTTGCAGAAACGCTCCGTTCTTCGCAAATTTTGGCAATGCTTTTCCCGGCTTTGGCCCGAACGGCTTTTTCGGTGGATTGCCTGGGGCGCAATGCTGTGCGTCGCGCGCGAATGGCGTAAACCCTCTCTCCGGCCCCAACGGGCTTCTCGTGACGCCAGACGGAAACACGTTGTTCGTCGGTAGCGGCAGTGCCTCAGTCGTTGTTTTCGATCTCACGACGAACCCACCGACCGTGATCGCCGATTTCCCCACGGGGTCGTCACCGGACTTTGACGGCCCGAACGGCGTCGGCCCGTGCATCGCCTCCTGGAACGGCGGCGCCGGCAGTGCTCCAGAATGCGCCGATGATCGCGCCGATGAAATGGCCTACGGAACCGTGGGCGGGCATGACATCCTCGCCATTGCGAATGGAGACCCCGGCCTTCCATTCGTATCCCTGATCGACGTGACCGACATTGTCAATCGTACGTTTGTGCCTCCATTCACAACTCCCGGGCAGGGACATTGTCTCCCGGTTAACTATCCTGCGTATCCCACAAACGGGGATGCCACAAACAACTACACGCCCACGAATCCCGCGGCTTGCATCCTCGGCCAAATTTATTACGATGGAGCAGCCCCAATCGATTCAACTGTTGCGGTGGATAGTGGTAATGGTTTCCCCTGCCCTGATCAATCTACCTCCGTGCCCTCGGGCGCCTCTGGTGGGCCATTTGCTTTGGTAGCAACCGGCGGAACTCTGACCATTCCCTGCCATCACTCGGCGGTTGTTGACGCCAACACCGGCGCATTCATCACCAGCGCCGGACCGGCCGGACCTGGGCAACAGGGTGAAATTGCCGTCGCCGGGACGGGTGCCGTGGGTTTCAATCCCCTCCATGGCACTTTTTATGTGCAAAACCTGAATTGCACGGTTTCCAGTTTGTCCACCCAGTCCAGCGTCGCCGTGGGGTGCATCGACGAGATTGATCCACGAATCGGAAATCCGGCCGGCCCTGTGGTCATCAACGTCGTTCCGACCATTAACTGCATGCCTGCTGGTATCACCCAGGGCCCAGGCCACGATTTCCTGATCGGCTGCGGGGGCCATGATGGCGTCCAGTTCCCGCCATTGCTGATCATCTTTGACGGTACTTGCACGACCAGTGCCGCCTGCATCGCGAGCGAGATCAACATTGATCAAAGTGGCGGCACCGACGAAGTTTGGTACAACCCCGGCGACAACCGCTACTACACCGCGGGACGCGACATGCCTAACGGGCCGATCATGGGCGTGGTGGATGCTGGATCTCGCCAGTGGCTCGTCAACGTCACCACGGGTTCCAACTCTCACAGCATCACCGTCGACCAATTTACGAACCAAATCTTCGTCCCCACCCAAGCCGGTCCCCTCTGCGGTACGCAGAGCGCAAATGGATGCATCGCCGTTTACGGCAGGCAGTAAGCGCAGAAAAACAGCCTGGCAGCAGTTTCGGAACGCGAGCGAGACGGTCCGAGCCCGCAATATTTGGCTCCGGGCTGGCCTTAACTCGCGTTCTGTGCAACGGGTGTAGAATAAGAATGTTTAGGAGTTTTCGCTTGGCGGGGTTCCGATGCCGTCGCTTTTAACACCGCGTCCGCGCCGCCTGCCCCTCATCCAAGGCCTGGCAGCTTGGATTTGTGCCTTGTCGCTTGTAGTCGTTCTGGCAAACCGCTTTCCGCGATATTCGTCCTGCGACGAAACTTCTTGGGTCCCCTCTTCTTCTTCCCACATGACGGCCAAAGTCATGACCAAAGACTTCTTCGTGTTACAGGCGCCGGCCGCCGGCCGGATTCTGTTCCATCGCTGCGCGCCCGTGCGAGTCGAAATATCCGAAGAGCGTCCACTGACATCCAAGGTCCTGGGCAATCGTCTCTTCACCCGTCCGCCTCCTTCCGCTTGAAAGTCATTTGTTCCTTCGTGAAATGTGTTTCGCCTGCGTTCGTCTGTTGCATCTAAAGACATGGAGAAACGGTCAGAAACTTGAAAGGCAAACATTGGAGGCACGCTTAAAGCGGTGCAAGGAGAAAGCGATGAATATGTCCAAACATATTGTTTTCCGCAGTCATCTGGGTCCCGTCAGTCTGGCGTTTACGGCCGCGGTGGTTTTCGCTTCCGCGCCTCGCGTTTCGGCAAACAACAAGCCCACCGAAGTTCCCGCAAAAGTGATCGCGCACCTGGCCCTGAAAGACGCCCCGGGGAATGAAATGCTTTTGCAGAGTAAGGGTGACAAGCAATATTTATACGTCCAGAAAGCGTCCAAGCAGGGCTTCACCGTAATTGACGTAACCAAGCCCGTGCTGCCCGCTCTTGTGAATCATGGCGCTCAGTCGACTGACGCCACCGCCGGCAAACTCGAAATCGTCGGCCCCGACGTCGGCCTCGCCGAGGTTCCGGACAAAAACTCGAAGGGGGTCATCCGGAATTCGGACAGCCCCACCGAAACCGTCAGAATTCTCGACCTCAGCGATCCGGCGCACCCCAAGGTTCTCCAGACCTTCACCGGCGTAACCAGCATCCTCCAGGATCCCAGTCGTGGCCTGATCTATCTGGCCAACAATGACGGTCTCTGGATCCTCAATCATGCCCGGCCCGGAATCACCCCTGCAAAGAAGAAGCGCGCCTGTGGCTCCGAGGACGCTATCGCCTCCATGCCGCCGGACTGCGAATAGGCATTCCTGGCTAGCGAGATCAGGGACACGAACATAACGCGCAGTGATGCTGCTCATGGCTGCACGCGAGTGAATCGAATCACTTGGCAGCCAAGAGCGGCGATGCGCTCAACGGATTGATTATTTCACGCGGGTTTCCTGGTAGTGCAGGGCTTTCCACTGGCCTTCACGCTTCACCCAGATTTCACCTACCAGGACTTTTTCAAACGGAACCGCCGACTTCGGCGGAAACTTGATAAAAACTTCGTAGCGCACAAACGCTGCATCCGGACACAACGGTGTAACCTTTAGGAACGAAAGCGTGAAGTCGGCGACCGCACTCTCCTTAAGTTCGCTCAAGGCCTTCCACTTGTAGCGTTCGCCCCCGCCGTCAGCCTCGACTCCCACAAACTCCTCTGTCAGCAGGTCGCGATACGCTTTTTGGTCCTTGTCCTTGATCGCCTGCCATTCCGCCTTGATCTTTGCATCCAACAGATTCGTCAGCTCCGAGGGGGCAGCGGACTTGGCGGCCTCGCTGGTCGCTTGTTGCGGTTTCTGCCAAAAAACGAAACTCCCCAGCACCAAAGCTGCGCCAGCCCACGCAAGTTCATTCCGCATTGCTCGTATCCCCCAGTCTGCATTTCCTCTCGCGCAGGGCATTTGCCCCGCGCGCCCCACAAACCGTTCATTTCGGGGAAATTGTGCTTCCGCGAATCCCTGCGCATCTTATCGGGCCATGCATCCTGCCGTCAAAGCCCGGTTAACCAATAAGTTTCGAAACCAATTATCGATATTGCGAGCTTCCCATCCGAAGAGCACGATTCTCTTCAAGCCCGTCTCCGACAAAGGAGTACGCCCCTTATGACACCATCCGCGCGCAAGATGGCCCTTTGGCCAGCTATCATCCTGTTTTTGATTTGCTTCGCCCTTACCGCAAACTCCCAGAGCATCATCGCGCTGGTTGGCAGTGGCTCCAATCTTCCCACGCCACTTTACTCACACTGGGTCGAAGAATATAACAAGCTCAGCCCCGGCGTGCAGGTCCGTTATCTCAGCACCGGCACGGTGAAGGGCATCGAAGACATCTCCCGTGGCGTCGGCGATTTTGCGGCCGGCGAAGTTCCCATGAGCGACGACCAGTTGAAATCCACGAAAACCCCCATCATGCACATCCCCACAGTTCTAGTCGCCATCGTTCCGATTTATCACGTTCCGGGCGTAAGAGGAAACCTTCGTTTCTCGGGCCCCGTCCTCGCCGAAATCTTCCTCGGCACCATCAAGAGCTGGGACGACCCCCAGCTCAAGGAACTTAATCCCGGCCAGGTCCTGCCCCATCTCGATATCGCCGTCGTCCATCGCACCGACGGCAAAGGTTCCAACTACATACTCTCCGATTATCTTTCCAAGACCAGTTCGAAGTGGCGCAGCCAGATTGGCAAGACGCCCTCGCCCGTCTGGCCCGTCGGCATCAGCGCCAATCGCGGCGAAGACATGATGGAGAAAGTGAAAAGCGCTTCCGGATCCATCGGCTATATTGAAATCGGCTTCACGATCAACGACAACATCGTCGGCGTCGGGCATGTCCAGAATGCCTCGGGGAAATTTGTCGGTGCCACCCAGGCCACCATCGCCGCTGCCTACCACTCCGCCGAAAAGTCCATCCCCGCGGATTTTCGCGCCTCGCTCACAAATATCCCGGGCAACGAAACCTATCCGATCGTAAGCTTCACTTGGCTCTATGTGCCGGAAAAATCGGCGGATCAGGAGCGTTCCCGCGCCCTCGCCAATTTCCTCGAATGGGCGCTCAGCATGGGTGAACAAAGCGCGGAGCAGCACGGGTACACGCCGTTGCCCTCCTCGCTGGCACCCAAAGTTCTCGCAAAAGTGCATTCACTGCGCTAAGCGCGTCCACGCGCCACGAATCAGCCACGCCAATTCTATTTGTGTTGGAAATTTTTGACCGCGGCTAAGCCCTTACGGTCGTGGCGCTCCGCGTCGTTTCTTCCGTTTGCTTCGTGAGGCTGGCAAGCAGTTCATAGGAGCGGAGCCGATCCGCGAAATCATACGTATTCGCAACCACGATCAGCTCATCTGCCTGCGTCTCTTCCAGAAACGCGCTCAAACGGGCCCTCACGCGCTCCGGGTCGCCCACAATCGCCGCTCCAAACTTTGCCGCCACCATCTCCCGCTCGTCGGCTGTCCATTCAATTTTCTTCGACGGAGGCGGCATCGGTCCGGGCACTCCGCGAATCAGATTCAGAAACATTTGCACGGGCGTTGTCGCCAGAAACTGCGCCCGCTCGTCGGTCTCCGCAACTAAGATCGGCACTCCCACTATCGCGTACGGCTTCTCCAAAACTTCCGAAGGCCGAAATGTCGACCGGTAAATCTGCAGTGCCGGCAGCAGTGGCTGTGGCTGAAAATGCGCGGCGAACGCAAAGGGCAATCCGAGTGCCCCCGCCAACCGTGCACTGAAATCACTCGATCCCAGCAGGTAAATCGGAACGTTGGTCCCCTCGCCTGGATAAGCATGCACTCGCTGCGAAGCCGATCTCTGGCCCAAATACCGGCGCAATTCTTCCACTTGCTCCGGGAAATCGTCACCGGCGCTGTGGAACGAACCGCGGAGCGCCCGCATCGCTGCCGAGTCCCCGCCCGGCGCGCGCCCAAGTCCCAGATCAATACGCCCGGGGAAAAGCGATTCGAGGGTCCCAAACTGTTCGGCAATGACTAGCGGCGAATGATTCGGCAACATAATGCCGCCGGAGCCCACGCGAATTTTGCGAGTTCCGTTCGCCACATGGCCGATCAGCACGGAAGTCGCGGAACACGCCACGCCCTGGATGTTGTGGTGCTCCGCCAGCCAGAATCGCTTGTACCCCAACGCTTCCGCATGCTGCGCCAGCGCAAGAGAATTGCGAAACGCTTCAGCAGCCGTTCCTCCCTGCCGCACATGCGCCAGGTCCAGAACAGACAGTGGCGTATTTGAAAGCCGTAATTGATCAGCCATCGACCCCTCTAATTCTTTACAGCGACCGCAACTTTCCAATGCTTTGTTACATCTATTGGATGCATCAATCCCTTCACTGGTATTTCGAAAGCTCGCTGGCCGGAAATCGCCACTTCTAGTCAATCCCGTTCGTTTCATCCGCCATGCCGGTTTTTATTACGAAAGGAGTTCAATTTCCAGCCTAACAAGTTAAAATCAGGGACTCCGAATCACTTTCGGCCACTGGCTTGTTATCGGGCCACCCGGCGTATTGGAAGGAGTTTGGGTGAAACACGAGAACCATCCAGCCCCCAGCCGTGAATTCTCCATTCACGGTCGCCGTTATGGGCGGGCAATAAATTTCACGGTCGCTCTTGCCATATTGCTCAGCGCTTGCCACTCGCAAATCGCGCCCACCGGCCCCACAATCCAGTTCACTAAAATTCCCCCGGCCGCCCAGGGTGGCCGGGAAAGAGTGGATACCATCACTGGCCGCGTCACCGGCGCGCATCCCGGACAGCAGATTGTCATCTATGCGAGAAGCGGCCCGTGGTGGGTGCAGCCCTGGCCCGACAAGCCCTTCATCCCCATTCAAGCGGATTCAACTTGGGGAACTTCTACCCATCTCGGCTTTGAGTACGCCGCCATGCTCGTAGATCCGGGTTATCACCCGCCTCCAACGATGGATGTGGCCCCCACGCAAGGCGGGTCAGTTGTCGCGGTTTCGCTAGTGAAGGGAACCGGTGCGCCGCAACTCGCACCCGTTAAGCAGATACAGTTCAGCGGCTACGATTGGTCAGTCCGCACGATTTCGGGCGACCGCGGCGGGCTGAATAATCTCTATGGACCTGAAAATGCCTGGGCTGACGCGAGCGGCGCTCTCCATCTCCGCATCACCAAAAAGGGCGACCGCTGGACCTGTGCGGAGGTGGAGATGACCCGCAGCCTCGGTTACGGAACTTACATCGTCACCGTCCGCGACACCTCACAACTGGAGCCCGCCGCCGTCCTGAGCATGAATACTTTCGACGAATGGGGCGGCGACCAGCATTACCGCGAACTGGACATTGAATTCGGCCGCTGGGGCGATGCTGCCACCAAAAATAATGCGCAGTATGGCATTCAACCGTTCTACGTTCCCGGCAATGTCGCGCCATTTGTGCTGCCCAAGGGCACTTTTACGCATTCCATGCGTTGGGAATCCGGCCGGGCCAGTTTCCAGACAGTTCGAGGCTCTTCAGCGCAACCCGGGGCGCCCGTGGTTTCGGAACACGTCTTTACTTCGAGCGTGCCTTCCCCTGGCCGGGAGAAATTTCAGATGCTTCTTTATGTCGTCGCCAGTGAAAAGAGTCCCTTGCAGAAGGAAAATGAGGTCGTGGTTGAGAAATTCGAATATCTCCCTTGATCTTTCCGTGAACTGGTGCGGGTTTCGCAAGAGCCTGATGGCCGGACTGGTATTGGTGTGCTGCGCTTCGCTCGCTCAGGCCCTCGATCCGAATCGAATTCTGTCGCAATACATGCGGGAACATTGGGGCAGTGAAAAGGGATTTACCGGCGGCTCGGTAACCGCGATTGCCCAGACTTCTGACGGTTACTTGTGGATCGGGACAGAGAAAGGCCTCATTCGCTTCGATGGCTTCAGCTTCCACAGTTTTCCGCAAGCCACTCCCACGACATTTCCCATCGGGCCGGTTCAGGCGCTCACCTCCGACGGCCAGGGAAATCTCTGGATACTCCTGCAGAGCACCAAGGTTTTGCGATACCACGATGGAAAGTTCGAACTCGGACGTGAGGTCGCGGAGTTCGGTATCACCTCGCTCCTCCGGCGCGCCGATGGCTCGGTACTCTTTGCGTCGCTTGCCTATGGCCCGCTGACCTACCATGCCGGAAAATTTGAATCGCTCAACCCCGCTGCAGATCCGGTGAATCCTGCACCCTCTCCACCCGAGTTCAGCAGAGACGAACAGTCCAGCCGCCTGAGTTGGGCCACCGGCGTCGTGCCTCATCGCTTCGCCGAACCCAATTCCGTCGTAATTTCCATGGCCGAAACTTCCGACGGTAAAGTCTGGCTCGGCACTCGCGACAAAGGTCTCTTCCTTATGACCGCGGGCAAAGTTGTAGCCGTGCCGACTGGCCTCTCCGACGCCAGGATCAACTGTCTGCTGGCCTCCGGAAACAGCGAACTATGGATCGGCACCAGCAAGGGAGTCTTGCGCTGGGACGGCGCCAAAGTCACTTCGCTGGAAGTTCCTCCCGCCCTTCGCCGTCTGCATGCTCTTTCCATGATTCGAGATCGCGACTCCAACATTTGGTTGGGTACGCCCAACGGCCTGCTTCGGGTGAACTCTGGGGGAGTTGTTATGGACGCAGACAACCCACAAACACCCATCTTGGTAACCGCGCTTCTTGAGGACCGCGAAGGAAATCTCTGGGCCGGCAGCCCTGCTGGAATCGAAAGGTTGCGCGATAGTGCGTTCGTGACTTTCTCCTCGGCAGGCCTTCAGTCCGAAAGCAGCGGGCCGGTCTATGTTGACCCGAGCGAGCGCGTGTGGTTCGCTCCTTTTGAAGGCGGCCTCCATTGGTTAAAGGGCGAAAAAAGTGGCAGCATAACCAACGATCGCCTCGACCAGGATGTTGTCTATTCAATCGCCGGAGCAAAGGATGATTTGTGGATTGGCAGGCAGCAGGGTGGACTGACCCACTTGCATTACGCGGCCGGCTTGCTCACAACCAGGACCTACACCGAAATGGACGGCCTCGCACAAGACAGTGTCTATGCGGTTTTTCAAAGCCGCGATGGCACGGTTTGGGCCGGCACCCTAAGCGGGGGCGTAAGTGAATTCAGGAACGGCCGGTTCACCAATTACACCACGGCCCGCGGCCTGACCTCGAACTCGGTAACTTCCATTGCGGAAACCTCCGATGCCATGTGGTTTGCAACCCCGAACGGTCTCAGTTCGCTCTCCGGCGGACACTGGCGGTCTCTCGGCATTCGCGAAGGCTTGCCCTCCCAAAACGTGAACTGCCTCCTCGCAGACTCGTCGGATCTGCTTTGGATCGGCACGGCGTCGGGTCTCGCCTATGTCATCTCCGGCCAAGTCCAGGTACCGACCAGCGTTCCTGCCTCGTTGCAGGAACAAATTCTCGGAATCGCCAAAGACAAATTGGGATGGCTCTGGATCTCCACTTCGAATCACGTGTTGCGCGTAAATCGCGACAACTTGTTGCGTAACTCCGTCAGCGAGTCCGATGTCCGCGAATACGGCCTTGAGGACGGGGTGCATGGCACCGAAGGCGTAAAGCGTCAGCAATCCGTCTTCGCCGATCCTCTTGGCAAAATCTGGTTTTCAATGAATCGCGGTATCTCCGTTGCCGATCCCTCGCGCGCCAACTTCGTTTCCGCACCGGCAATTCTGCACATTGAAGAAGTCTCTTCCGACGGCAATCCCGTTGGCATGAATGGGCCCGTTCAGCTTACGGGTGGGCATCGAAGACTGACATTCGGTTTTTCCGCGCTGAGCCTTTCCGCCCCCGAGCGGATTCGCTACAAATACAAGCTCGAAGGCGTTGACGAGGGCTGGAGCCGCCCCGTTTCGGAGCGCGAGGTTACCTACAATAATCTGGGTTCAGGCGCTTATCGGTTTCGAGTGATCGCCAGCAACAGCGAAGGCCTATGGAACAGCGCGGAATCCGGCGTTTCGTTCAAAATTCAACCGGCCTACTGGCAGACCTGGTGGTTTCGTATTTCTGGCCTGCTCGCCTGTGTTCTGGCAGTATTGTTGTTCGTTCGCTTGCGCATGACGGCGTTGGCCTCGCAGATGAACATGCGGTTCGAAGAGCGCCTCGCAGAACGCACCCGGATCGCGCAGGAACTCCATGATACGTTGCTACAGGGATTCATGAGCGCCTCCATGCAACTCCACGTCGCCGATGATCGTTTGCCCGAGGATTCGCCCGCCAAGCCCCTCCTCGGCCGGGTCTTGCAATTGATGGGGCGCGTCATGGATGAAGGCCGCAACACCGTCCGCGGCCTTCGTTCTTCGGATATCGTTCGTCAGAACCTCGAAGTGGAATTTTGCCACATTCAAAAAGACCTCGCGATTTCCACGCAGAGCGAATTTCGTGTCATCGTGGAAGGCGCGCCCCGGCCGCTGCGGCCGGTCGTTCGTGACGAGATCTATTTTATCGGCAGGGAAGCTCTTGCCAACGCATTCCGGCATTCCGGCGCCTCCGAGGTAGTCGTGGAAATCGAATACTCCACAAGCCATTTGCGCGTTCTCGTTCGCGACAATGGTTGTGGCGTGGATCCCCAAGTCGTCAATTCCGGCCGTGATGGCCACTGGGGTCTGTCGGGAATGCGTGAGCGCGCGGAACGCATCGGCGGAAAACTCAAGGTCCTGAGCATGGCTTCCGCGGGAACGGAAATTCATCTCTCCGTCCCCAGCCGGCTTGCGTATGAGCCTGAAATTTCCGCCCGGCAGAATATGTGGTTCTCCCGGCTATACTCGCGAAAAGCCGCGGAAGATAAATCTCAAACTGTTCCCAAGCAACCCAAATGAACGACAAAGGCAAAATCCGAGTTCTCAGCGTGGATGACCATCCGCTCTTGCGGGAAGGTATCTCCGCCGTCATCAACAGCCAACCGGATATGGTGATGATCGCCGACGCCCCCAGCGCCCACGACGGCATCCTGCAATTTCGCAAGCATCGACCCGACGTTACGCTGATGGACCTGCGCCTTCCCGACATGAGCGGCGTGGACACCATCGTCGCGATCCTTGCGGAATTCCCCGATGCCCGCATCATCATGCTGACCACATTCGAAGGCGACGTCGAAATCCAGCGCGCCTTGGAAGCCGGCGCACGCGGTTACATGCTCAAAAGCATGCCCCCCAAAGACCTGATGGAAGGAATCCGCCAGGTGCATGCCGGGAAAAAACGCATCCCGCCGCAGCTCGCGGCGCAACTTGCCGAGCACCTGAGCGACGAAGCCCTGACCGTGCGTGAAATCGAGGTTTTGCGCCAGATCGCCGAGGGCAATCGCAACCGCGACATCGGCGAAAAACTTTTCATCACCGAAGAAACCGTCAAAGTCCACATCAAGCACATCATGGAAAAATTGGGTGCCAGCGACCGCACCCAGGCCATCGCCATCGCGATCCGCCGCGGGATTATCCACCTCTAATCTTCCGCAGCCTGCCTAGGCCCCATACCACTAAGGCGTTACTTAAAGATACCGGAAACTAGGGTAGCGGACCCCCGTCCGCGCCAGTACTCTTTGCTACCGAGCATCTCATCATCATCGTCGGAGGATGATGCAACTGCACAGGCTATTTTCCGCATTTCCAGGCGGGCTGCCTGGTGTTGGACTTCTGCTCTTGCGAGTGGTCGTTGCCGCGACTTTGGTCGGTCACGGGATTCTCTGCCTGCAATCTTCAGATCGCGAGACGCTTGTTGTGTCTCTATCCTTTGCACTCCTCTTGTTAAGTGGTGTTTGCCTCCTGATCGGCTTCCTCACCCCGATCCTCAGCCTTCTTGCATGCCTCGAGAGCCTCGGTATTGCCTTTTCTTGGGGTCCCCTGCAGTTAGTAAGTCCTTTCGAATCAAAGCTGGCGCTGGCCCCAATCACCGCCATCGCCGCGGCTATCGCTCTTCTTGGCCCAGGCGCTTTTTCTCTCGATGCCCGCCTGTTCGGTTGGAAAGAGATCGTCATTCCACCGGCATCGCGCCCACCGCAAGACTAACCGCTTTCCTTTTCACTATCAGGGTCCCCACGCCGTTTCATCGGTGGTTATATAAGGATTTGTCAATCCACCTATCGTGGTATCCCCGGCCACCCCCACAGGCGTAGCAATAAATCATTCCATCTCGTGATGTTTTCGGTTCTTGCTTCCGGCAAAGTGGCTTCGCTTCCGCCCGATGTTTTAATTCGCGAATGATTTTTCGCAAGTGAAAGTGAAGAGGAGAAAAAATCGTGGCTACACAACACTACAGTTTGGCAAACACCACAAACTTCGCCCAGGTTGCCGCTCCACATTCATCCGATTCTCATCTTCTTTCGGAGGCCAAAAAAGGCGATCAGGCGGCTTTCGGCAAGCTCTTCGAGCGCCACTCCAAAAAGATTTTCCATTCCACCCTGCGCATCACCCGGAATCGCGAGGACGCCGAAGACGCCCTCCAGGACTGCTTCCTGAGCGGCTTGCTGCATCTGAATGATTTTGACGGACGGTCGCAGCTGTCCACCTGGCTGACGCGAATCGCCATCAACGCTGCCCTCATGAAGCTGCGCCGCAATCGTTACTCCAAGGAAGTGCCCATGGAATTCGTGGACGAGGAAGGCAAGGAGCGTCCCCGTTTCCAGTTCATCGACGGCGCTCTCAATCCCGAGGACAGCTATGTCGAACAGGAACGCGCGAAGCTTCTCCACACCGCACTTTCCGGGCTTCGCCCGCGCGTTCGTACGGCCATCGAAATCTGCCAATTGCAGGAATGTTCGGTTCGGGAAACCGCCCGCAAGCTGGGCATCACTACCGCCGCTGCCAAGGGCCGCCTCTTTCATGCCAGGGTTGCCCTGCGCAAAGCCTGCCTCCAGAAAACAAACGCGGCCGCACGGCGCCTCCGCCGCGCTGCCTGACAGAAAAACACTGCATACATAGCGGACCCTGGAAAATTCCATAGGCTCGGCGCGGAGATAATTGCGTCGAGCCTTTCGGTTTTATTTACCGCTTGTCAGTGCTGGGAGGGAACTGCTTGAACATTTTCTCCACTCCCTTGTCCAGGTTCTTAATGTTCTTGTCCGAGTTGTTGGAGAGCGTGTCGCTCGAAGCCCCCCTCCAGAGAAGTTTCTTTGTCTTCGCGTCGAACAGATCCACCACCAGCGTGCCTACTTTGTAGGTCTCGGTGGTAGTTGTGGCTTCGCCGATTCCTCCGCCGCCAAATCGTCTCCAGCCCCAACCTCCTCCGAACCCGTTGTAAAAGGTAGTCAAGGTTTGCTGATTGCTTGTCATCTGAATGGCCACAATCGAAACATCTCCGCCGGATTCCACCTGCGTCCAGCCTCTCGCCGCCAGTGTGGCGTTCACCGCATTCTTGATCCTGTCCACAAGTAACGGATCCTTCGTTTCCACGTGTTCCCACGAGTAAGTCTTGTATTGGGCGAAATCCGCGGCACGATCGTAATCGGTCTTCACCTGCTGTGCCGCGGAAATGCCTGCGAACAAAAACATCATGCCTATTAATGCGACTGCAATTCGCTGTAATTTCATCGTTTCTCCTCTGCCAAACTTCGAAAGAAGGCTCCCCTCCGGGGGGAGCTCAGTTCATCTGCTGCCTTGGGCCCTAAATCAGCTTAATTTCCTTGCTGCTGCGCATGGCGGGCCGTTACATACGCCACGTCTGCTCCGTTTTCTTTGCTAGCTCTCTTTTCATCGCGAGAAGGAGACAACCTGCTCCCGTCAACGTTACCCTCGTCGTACATCTCTGAGAGAAAGTAGCGATCCCCGTACTTATTGAAGATCAACTCACTCTTCCCGGGTGTGGTCTTGGCTTGGGCAGACTCAACGTCGAACAGCGCCGATTGCTTGCCGTCCGCGCTGCTGATCTGCATGACCATCAGATCGCTGCCTTCCAGTTGATGGATGATGTATCTCCCCGCGGGCAGGGTCGTGTTCCCCACATGAAACTGAAATGGGACATCAGCTTCCAGGTTTCCGATAATCTGGGCCTGTGCTCTAGCCGACGAGAATGACATCGCAAACAGCAGTGTCAAAAACAGTGGCAGCAACGCGTGCCTGCCCCGTGTACGTTCAAGACTGTTGATCAACATTTTTATACTCCTCCTTGTGCTTTGCGAAATGACTTAACACTTATTTTCACCACTAGTGGGTAGGCAATACGCGTGCCAAACCGTTCCCGATCGTAAGTGTCAGAAATTAAGGCGCTACTGCCTTTGCTAGCTTTGAGGCGTGCCGACCGGTTATAGACGATGCTTCTATTTCGTCAGTGTCATAACAGTTGACTGACATACGTCCGGCTCTCTTGCCGTTCTGATGGGCCGCATACCGCTCATTCCGTTCGCCATTTACACAAGTAGCTGAAGGGGGCGTATGTCCTCAGCGGCCGTGGCGACGAAATCGTCGATCTCGCAAAGACGAATCTATTCCGGTAACCGGCTGCAAGTTAGTGGCAATAATTTCTCGGAGGAAAAGATGTCCAGGCAACCGTGCCGGACTAATTCGGGAAGTTCAAACGGCTTTGTAGCGTGGCAAAGCGGGGATTGGTACGCAGGGGATCGAGTTCCGGTTCTACCTTCAGAAACACCAGACCGTTGGACCGGTCGGTAAACGCCTTCTCCAGCCAATTCATCGCCACTTCGTTCTTGCCCAATCCCAGATAAACGATGGCCACGTAAAAAGGCGAAACATATTGCTTCTTGGAAAGCGCCTCAAGCTGTGCCAACAGCTTGTTCGCCGCCGCATGGTTGCCGGAAAGAGCCTGCGCATGCGCCAGGGCGGAGATCGTTAGCGGGCTGGAGTGCGATAGCTCCAGTGCTTTCTGCAACTCTTCTATCGCCGGGCCGAACTGTCCTTTTTGTTCGTAAGCCTGACCGAGATTCAGGTGGGCCCACTCGGATGCGGGATCCATCTCCAGCGTGTCCCGAAGCTGGGCGATTGCGCGATCGTATTCCCTGGCCAGATACAGCCTCCAGCCGACACTCGTGTTAATGCTGATGGAGAGTGGTTCCAGTTCCCGGGCCTTCTTAATCTGCTGAAAGCTGTCGTCAAATTTTCCCATCGCGCTCAGGTACAACGAGTAACGCTGATACGCCGTGGAGTAACTCGGGTCAAGCTGAATCGCCTTCTTGAACCCCTCCGCCGCACCGGCCCAGTCCCAATCGTAATTAAACTTCGCGGTGGCCAGTGACGTTTCCGCCGCTGCGAGGGAAGGATCAATCTCCAACGCCCGTATCGCCGCGGCCTTGGCCTTCGGCGACGCTTCCGACGCGGGCAATCTTCCGTAAATCGTCGCGCCGATAATCCCGTAACAATCCGCCAGCCCCGCGTATGCCAGCGCATATTGCGGATCACGACGCGTTGCCTCCTCAAAATATCCGATCGCCTTTTCGAATCCGTCGCCGGACCGCTTGTTCCAGTAATACCGCCCCTTCAGATAATCCTCGTAAGCTTCCGGGCTCACCGACGGTTTTTGCGCCAGACGCTCTTTATCTTCTTTCGTCAGGTTGATCCGGATCTCATCCACGATCGCCGACGAAACTCGGTTCTGCAGCGCCAGCACATCGCCAATCGGGCTTTCGTACGTATCCGCCCACAAATGCTGGTCCGTCGAAACCTGCACCAGCTCCGCCGTAATCCGCACGCGGTTGCCCACGCGCATCACGGTTCCCTCGACAACCGCGTCCACGTTCAACTCCGTCGCAATCTGCGGCAGTGGCTTGTGCGTTCCCTTGTAGGCCATCGCCGTCGACCGCGATATCACCCGCAGCGAGTGGATTTTCGCCAGGTTCGCAATCAGGTCGTCGGTCATCCCATCGGCAAAATAATCCTGTTCCTTGTCCCCCGAAAGATTCTCCAGCGGCAGCACCACCAGCGAGCTGCTCCTGTTCGCCTTCCCCTTGCTCGCATTCACGTAATGCACGGTTATACCGGAGATCAGCGCGCTCCCGGCCAGCACCGCCACGGCCAACATGGCAATCCGTGGGAGAGAAAACCGCCGGCCGGTTTGCGCCGGCCTAACGTCCAGCAGCTCCGCTGAATTTCCCGATCCGTTTTTCCCGCCAACGCCGGGAACTCCAGCCGCCCTTTCTCCCGCAACAGCAGCGGGTGCAGAACTCTCCGGCAAATCCCCCTTCAACTCGACCGGCGCAATAAACCGGTATCCCCGCCGAGGCAGGGTCTCGATAAACCGCGGGTGGTCGGAGGAATCCCCCAGCACCTCGCGCAGCCTCATCACCGCATTGTTCAACCCGTGGTCAAAATCCACAAACGTGTCGCTCGGCCACAGCCGTTCGCGCAGCAGTTCGCGGGACACGACTTCGCCTGGCCTCGCCACCAGCATTGCCAGAATTTGAAAGGGTTGTTCGGAAAGCTTCAGCCGCAGGCCGTGCTTGCGCAGCTCCCCCGCTTCCATATCGGCTTCAAACACGCCGAAGCGCACGTTCCTCGGTGAGCGGTGAGTTTGTTCCATCGTGGTTCCGGGAATGCTGGAAAGTATAGCCTTCGCCGCCAAAGCGGTCAAAGTCTACTTTCCATCTCGCCTGCTAACTCCCGCCTTTTCATTGATCGAGCCGAGGATGTAGAAAGGTTTTCGATTGGACGCATCGTGGATTGCGCTCGTTTGTGATTCCGCTCACATTCGCGCAACACCAAATCGGCCGGTCGGTCCAATGCGAAGCGCTCTTGCGCGCAAGCGCTCGCCACAAAAAGACCGTGTCGATCCACAGGGGAAGCGCGCTAGGGGGATCATAATGTTCAATAGTGGTTTCAACTCTTCTTTCGCAAAATGGATTTGTCTGTCGCTCGCGCTCGTCCTGGTTCTCTTCTCCGCCACTCCAACCCGCGCCCAAGTCTCCGGCGCCACACTCTCCGGCCTCATCACCGATGAAAGCGGTGGCCCAGTTCCCGACGCCAATGTCACAGTAAAGAATCTGGGCACGGGTGTCGCCCGCGAACTCACAACCAACGCGGACGGGTTCTATTCCACGCCGAATCTTATTCCCGGCACGTACGAAGTTCGTGTCACCGCGAAAGGCTTCCAGACTCTCGTCCAAAAAGAGATCACGCTGACGGTTGGTGCCCAACAAGCCCTCAACTTAACCCTCAAGGTGGGCCAACTGAATCAAACAGTCGAGGTCAATGCCACCCCTCCTGATGTACAAACCACTTCTTCAACGATCAGCGCAACTGTGGACTCCATAACAGTTCGCCAACTCCCCTTGAACGGCCGCGACTGGACCTCCCTGGCCACTCTCGAACCCGGTGTCGTCAGTATCCCGAACCAGGCCACCACCTCTTTCAGCGCGAATAAGGGTAATCGCGGATTCGGAAACCAGCTCAGCAACGGCGGCCACCGGGCAAACGAAAACAGCTACCGCGTCAACGCCATCAGTATCAACGACTATTCCAACTCCGCCCCCGGCGGTGCCACGGGCGTCAATCTTGGCGTCGACGGCGTTCAGGAATTTTCCGTTCTCACCAGCAATTACACCGCGGAGTATGGCCGTACCTCTGGCGCTGTCATCAACGCCATTACCAAATCCGGCAGCGACCAGTTTCACGGCACCGGCTACTTTTTCGATCGCGATAGCGTCTTCGACGCCCGCAACTTCTTCGATGGCCCCAAGATTGCCCCCTTCCGCCGCATTCAATTCGGCGCTTCTGGCGGCACCGCAATCATCAAGAACAAAACTTTCGTTTTCGCCAACTACGAGGGCATCCGCCAAAGTTCGTCTTCTTCCGGAACTATTAATGTTCCGTCACAAGAGGCGCGCACCGGAGAACTATGCACCCCCTCGGGCAACAACCCTTGTGCCTCTCTGACTCCTGTCACCGTTAGCCCCCAGGTAACCCCCTACCTTGCCCTTTGGCCTTGCCCCGCCTCATGCCAGAGCGCAACCTTCACCGACACCGTCAGCCTCAACTCCACCACCCCCAATCACGCCAGCGAAAACTATTTCATCACCAGAATCGACCATAAGCTCACCGACAAAGACAACCTCTCCGGCAGTTATTTCTTTGACTCAGGCCCGCAAAGCCAGACGGATCCTCTGGGTAACACCGTTCATGAGGTGTTCTCTCGCCGTCAATTGGTCACCGCGGAAGACACCCATATCTTCGGTCCCGCTCTCGCAAACACCATCCGCGCGGGATTCAGCCGCGTGATTGGAAACATTAATACTCCGGTTTCAGGTGACGCCGTTTCCAAAGATACGGCTCTCGCCATTGCTCCCGGCGCCATTGGGCCCCCAGAAATCCCCATCTCCGGCATCACGATTGCTTTCGGTCTTGGCGGATTCAACAAATTCCAGCATGCCTGGAACTCCATCCAACTTTACGACGACGCTTTTTACACTCGTGGAAAGCACGCCATCAAGTTTGGGTTCGCGTTCGAGCGCATGCAGTACAACATTCTCGAGCAATTGAGCCCCAACGGCCGCATGAACAGTTATTCGCTGGCAGCCTTTTTGACCAACGCTCCTCACCAGTTGAATGCCCTGGCACCGGGCGGCTCGTTTGAAGTTGGTCTCCGCGAAAGTCTTTTTGCGGGCTATATTCAGGACGACTGGCGCTTCCGCTCGAACCTGACCTTCAATATCGGTCTGCGCTACGAAGCGACCACTCGGCCAACCGACTCCCACACCGTTCCCGGCTACACCGTGAACGGTTATACGGTGCCCACCGCAGGATTCCAGCAAATCCAGACGCTTCTCAATTGCACGCCGGGAACAACTGCCTGCGGCCCTATCGGAACGAGCAGCCCGATCTCGAACAACCCCACAACTATGAACTTCGAACCGCGCATTGGTCTTTCCTGGGATCCACGTAAAGACGGCAAGACCGCCGTTCGCGCGGGTTTCGGCATTTTCGATGTACTTCCTCTTCCATATGAATTCGGCCTGAATACTGCCGCGACTGCGCCATTTCAGATTATCGGCGCCGACCCGGGGGCCACTCTAGGCACCGGCGCCGTCGATCCAAATTTGAATTTCAACCGCCAGAGCATCCGCAATCGCATGATTGATCCCAATCCTCACCGCGCCGACGTTTTGAACTGGAACCTGAATATCCAGCACGAAATCGCTAATGGTTGGACCGCACTCGTCGGTTACGTGGGTTCACGTTCCGTCCATCTCTCGGTAGCCGCCGACGACGTTAATCTCGTCCAGCCCAGTTTTGTCAGCGGCGTTGGTTTTGTATTCCCTTGCAATCCTTCGCTGGTCACGCCAGCGTATACGGCAACGAACAACTGCTCGAACAACCAGACTGGAACCCGCATCGATTCCAACTGGGGTGGCGGCGCGGGCATTCGCCCGGTTCTGTTTGACGGTGCGGCCTCCTACAGCGCCTTCCAATCTCAAATCAAAAAGGCCTCTTCTCATGGCGTCCAAGGCCAGGCTTCTTACACCTTCGGAAAGTGCCGTGACACCAGTTCGGCTCCCGTCACCGGCGACACTTATCTCAATTCGATCGCCGTGCCGCTCCTCCTCCTCAAGAGCGAAAGAGTCGGGGCTTGCGACTTCGATATCCGCCAGACGTTCACCGGCACCGTCATCTGGGATGTCCCCGGACCAAAAACGGGTTGGGAGGGATACGTCGCGGGTGGCTGGCAGATCGGCACCATTATCACTGCCTCCACCGGCGCTCCATTTACTGTAACCGTGGGCGACGGCAACGATCCGCTCGGCACGGGCTTCAACGGTGACTTCTCCATGGACTATGCGAGTCTCATCCCCGGTTGCAAGGCGATTCGGGGAGGCGTCAACTACCTAAACACCGCATGCTTCACGGCTCCAACCGCCCCTGCATCGCTTCCCCTGGCCACTGCGGCAAATCCGCTTGGGTGCGCCCCGCTCTCCTTTCCGAATGCCCCTGTCGCGGCGCCGGCTGGCCAACAGTATTGTTCCAACGTCCTTGGTAATTCCGGCCGCAACAAATTCTACGGCCCTGGGCTCACCACGGTTGACTTCTCCGTGTTCAAAAACTTCCCCATCACCAAGATCTCTGAGGCATTCAATGTCCAGTTCCGCGCGGAGTTCTTCAACGTGCTCAACCATACCAACTTCCTGTCTCCAGGGTTCCTGAACACTTTCGGTCAAAACAACTCCGCGTTCGACTTTAACGGAAGCCCGCTCTCGACCGCGCTGAACCAGACATCCACAACTTCCCGCCAGATCCAATTCGGTCTCAAGCTGGTCTGGTAGGTAACTCCAACGGGCCACCCCAGACGAGGCTGAACCGATCGGAGCAGCCTCGCCACCATTCCCGGTCGAGGGCAGGAGGACAGACGTGATGATCCAGCCGCGAAGTTCAAAATGTCTTCTCGCAAGAATTTCCTCTCCCTTTACCAACGCCCGCGCTGCCGCCCATTGTCGGAAATTCTGGCTAGCTCTTCTCATACTTTCTGCGGCTGGGGGCAATTCCGCCACGCTGGCCCAAGATTCGGCGCCACTGAAGCTGGAAGCCACCATCAAGCTTCCCGGCTTCACCGGAGACTTTGATCACTTCGCCATCGACGAAAAAGGCAGCCGCCTTTTCCTTGCCGGCGAAGACCACAAGACCGTCGAAGTCTTCGACGTCAAGACCAACCGTTCCCTCAAGAGCATCACCGGCTTCGGCGCGCCCCATGCCATCTTTTATCTGCCGGAATCGGATCGGATCCTCGTCACCGATGGTGACAAAGGTGTCCTCAAAATTCTCAGCGGCAAAGACTATTCAGAGATCGCGCATGTAGATGGCCTCGCAGGCGTGGATTCGGCGCGGCTCGACGCCGCCGCGCAAACGCTCTACGTCGTCACCGGTGGCAAGGACGTGCCGCTCGATCACTCCTTCATAGTTGCCATCGATCTGAGAAAGCCCGCAAAAGTTGCCGAACTTCGCATCGAGAGCAATCATGTGGAGGGGATCGCCCTCGAGAGTTCCAGTTCTCGCCTCTTCGCAAACCTTACAGACAAACACGCCGTTGCCGTCATCGACCGCAAAGCGATGAAGGAAATCGCGCGCTGGCCAATCGGCTCGCAAGCGGACAATTCACCCATGGCTTATGACGAGCCGCATCGCCGGCTGCTCATCGTTTGCCGCAAGCCCGGCACTCTGCTGGTTATGGACTCGGATAGCGGAAAGGTTCTCTCGCAATCCCCGGCCCCGGAACGATCCGACGATATCGCGTTCGATGGGGCCAGCGGCCGAATCTACGTGCCAGGCGGCGACGGCCGTATTTTTGTGTTCAAGCAGGACTCCGCCGACAAATACCATCTACTGGCAAGAGTGACCAGCGAACCCGGCGCGAAAACATGCCTGCTGGTGCCGGCGCTGAACCGGTTCTACGCGGCCGTTTCGCCAGGAGAAACCACGGCGCTGGGGAAGGTTCTGATCTTTCAGGTGTTGCCTTAAGGGCGAAACAGTCGGGGTAGACCAGGCTATCGGGGGAACTCGGAAAATTCTCGGGGTTGTAATGCAGTTGGGCTCATCGCAGTGCGGAGACTGGATCAGTATTGGAGGTCTCGATGATGACTGATACGCGTTGGGGAACCCGGGGCATGGCGTTTGCGAGTGCAGTGATTGCTACTTTGCTTCTCTTTTGCGCTGTATCCGCTTCGGCGCAGGAAGCGGGCGGAACAGTCGTCGGCACGATCACGGACCCGGGGGGAGCCGCAGTTGCAGGCGCCGGTGTAACTATTCGAAATGTGGCTACAGGTGTGACACGTAACACAACCACGAGCGACGACGGAGTTTATGTGGCGCCCAACTTGATTCCCGGCACGTACGAAATCACGGTTACCCTGACTGGATTTGCCACCGCCGTGCTTCAAAATGTGGGGCTCCTCGCGGGCGAGCGGCGCGAAGTAAACGTCTCCATGAAGATCGGACAGGTGTCCGACAAAGTAAACGTAGTCAGCACAGAAATCTCCGATGTCGAACTGGCTTCCTCGGAAGTTCGCGGCGTAATGGACTCTCACACCGTAAACGAATTGCCCCTTAATGGCCGCGACTGGACTTCCCTCACGCTTCTGGAACCGGGTGTTGCTCAGGTGCGCACCCAGAAGGCCTTAGGCGTCAGCAATGACCGCCCGAACCGCGGCCTCGGAACGGATATCACCATCGGAGGAAACCGTCCCCAGGGCAACAACTACCAGCTCGACGGTGTTAGCATCAACGATTACAGTTCCGGTTCTCCCGGCAGTGTCACTGGCGGGGTTCTCGGGGTGGATGCGGTGCAGGAATTTTCCGTCATCACCAGCAACGCGCCGGCCGACTATGGGAAGACATCGGGCGGCGTCATTAACGCGGCCTCGCGCTCTGGAACCAACGCCTTCCATGGTTCGGCCTATGAATTCATCCGCAACAGCAAATTGGATACCCGCAATTTCTTCGACACCGCGAGGAACTCCTCCGGCGACTTGATTGTGCCGCCCTTCAAGCGGAATCAGTTCGGGGGCACGGCAGGCGGCCCGATTTTCAAGGATCGCACCTTCTTCTTTGCGGATTACGAGGGTTTGCGCCAGAGCCTCAGCCAGACCAGCAACGTCACCGTGCCTTCGCAAAACGCCCACAATGGCAACCTGGTGGCAGGCAATGTCACCGTCAGCCCGCTTGTCGCACCGTTCCTCGCACTGTTCCCTTTGCCCCAGACTTCCGTTGGCGACACCGGCACCTACAGTTTCGTCGCCAAGCAGATCACTAACGAGGATTTTGCCACAGGGCGTCTCGATCACAAGATCTCCGCCTCCGATAATTTCTTTGCCACCTTCTTGTGGGACCAGGGCACGCAACAAAATCCTGACTCCTACAACTTCAAGCTGATCGGCAACCAGTCCAGCCGCAACACTCTCGGCCTGGAAGAGTCGCACATCATCAATCCCACGCTCGTCAATACCGCTCGCTTCGGATTCAACCGCAACGTGGTTATTGCCTTCACCACCCTTGCAGCCATCAATCCCGCTGCCAGCGACACTTCGCTCGGCTTCAATCCGGGTTTGCCCGTCGGTGTCATCACCGTGGGTTCCGGCGTTACCCAATTCCCCGGTGGCCTCGGAGCCATTTCCGCTTACAAGTATCACTTCAATTCCTATCAGTTCTACGACGACGTGTTTTGGACCCGGAACAAGCACTCGCTCAAAATGGGCTTCTACGCCGAGCGTATCCAGGATAACCAGTTCACCCAGGGTGCGAGTCCAAATGGGTTCTATACCTTTGGTTCACTCTCCAGTTTCCTGCAGGACATCCCGACCACCTTCCAGACGCTCCTGGGCTCTTCTCTCACGCCGCGAGACGTTCGCCAGAGTATTTTCGGCGGTTATATCCAGGACGATTACAAAATCAAGCCGCGCCTCACCTTGAATCTTGGCCTGCGCTATGAAATGGCCACCGTGCCCACGGAAATCCATGGCGAGCTCTCCACGCTCATCCATTTCACGGACACAACTCCCCACCTCGGTTCTCCCTATTTCTCCAATCCGACGTTTCGAAATTTTGCCCCTCGCGTCGGCTTCGCCTGGGATCCAACCGGCAGCGGAAAAACCTCCATTCGCGGCGCATTCGGCATTTATGACGTCTTGCCGCTGCCCTATCAGTTCGAGCTCCTGACCTTGCTTTCGGCGCCCTTCACCGAAGGGGCGAGTACTCCTGTGGTCGCCGGCGATTTTCCATCCGGCGGCTTCGCGAAGGCTAACACGGCTACGAATCTCCGTAACGCTTTCGTGGAGCAGGATCCTCACCGAAGTTACGTCGAGCAATGGACCCTGAATGTCCAGCATGAAGTCGTTCGCAATTTTACCGTCACCGCCGCCTACGTTGGCTCCCATGGCGTGCACTTGCCATTCCATGCGGATGAAATCAACGACGTTCAACCCACCCTAACCCCGGCCGGCTATCTCTGGCCTGGCCCCGGCGTCACCGGCACGCGGCTCTTTCCAAACCTCGGCGGCCAGGTCAGCACGGTGCAGTGGTCCACTTCTTCCACGTACCATGGCCTCAACTTGTCCGCGATCAAGCGGCTGAGCCACGGCTTGCAATTTCAAGGATCCTACACTTTCTCGAAAAGCTTGGACGACGGATCATCCGGAATCGCGGGCGATACCTTTGGCAACTCCGTCTCCAGTTTGCCGCTGTTTGATCCCCGCCTTCGCCATGGGCCCTCCGATTTTGATGTGCGCAACGTTGGCGCAATCAATGCTATTTGGCTGGTTCCTAACCCCACCAGTTGGAGCGAGGTCCCCAAATATATGGCGTCGGGATGGCAGATCGGCGGCATTTACACCGTCACCAGCGGACTGCCGTTTACACCGGTGATCGGCGGCGACCCGCTGGGACTGAAGGGCGCGGATCTTTACGCATTTCCCAATCGGGTCCCGGGATGCGATCCGGTCAACTCCAATTTCAAATCGCAAGGCCTCCACTACATCAATCTGGGTTGCTTCTCTCTTCCGGTCGCACCCATCTCGATGGCTGCCGAGTGCAAAAACTTTGCAGGTGCGGCCGCGGCTCCCCCAGCCGGAGAAGTTTATTGCACGAATCTCCTGGGAAATGCTTCCCGCAACTCGGTGTACGGTCCCGGTCTTCAGGATTTTGATTTTTCCCTGTTCAAAAACAATCCGGTCCCCCGGATCTCGGATTCGTTCAACATTCAGTTCCGCTGGGAGGTTTTCAACATTTTCAACCATGCAAACTTCAATCCTCCCGCGCCGGCGGCCCGCCAGATTTTTGCGACCTCGGGCGCGACAAATAATGCGGGAATTCTGACGAGTCCGACAATTACGTTCTCTCGTCAGATGCAGTTTTCTTTGAAGTTTATCTGGTAGGCAGAGCGGCATCCGCCGGCTACCGGCGGCATATCAGAATGATGGGAGGATGCAATGACTAGCTTGAAGAAAATCGCGGCGGGCCTCGCATTTCTGGCCCTCGCGGGCGTACTTGCGGTCGCTTCGCAGGAGGGCAAGAAAATCTTCGCCCAGAAACTTCTGGACGAAACGCTGGCCACGCACAAGGAAGTGGTGATCATGGCCATGCACGTCACCCCACCGGGGAAGACCGACAACGTCATCATTGCATCCAACATCGGCCGCATTGGCAAAAAGGCCGACGAAGACGACATGCGCGTGATTGACACCGGCAAACCGAACCTCGAGGTCAATAAAAAAGGCGACCACTATGAGGTGGAACTTGTGTTGCAAGATCAATCCGGCAAGACCATCGGAGCCGTGGGCATTGTCTTTATGAATGAAAAAGGGAAGGAGCACGAGTTTCTCAAGAAAGCGACCACGATTCGCGACGAAATGAAAGCACAGACCCCGACCATTGCGAAACTCTTTGAACCTGCCCAGTAATCCTCCGGCGCATTCTGAGTCTTGCCGCGATCTGGGTTTTTTCGTCCTATTTGCTCTGATTACTTTGACAGGGCGCAATGTACATAATCTCTGCCTGTGGAGAGTCTATTCCTTGAAAGTGCGAGCGGCTATTTTCCCCGAACGACGAATACCATGAACGTTGAACGTAAATCCAAGATCTGGTCCGTCGTCCGCGTCTCCAGCGGTAATTTCCTGGAGATGTACGACTTCATGGTCTTCGGCTACTACGCCGCCACCATCGGCAAAGCCTTTTTCCCCAGCAACTCCGCCTTCGGTTCCCTCATGCTCTCGCTCATGACCTTTGGCGCTGGTTTTCTCATGCGTCCTCTCGGTGCTCTCGTTCTCGGCGCCTATACCGACCGCCACGGCCGCCGCGCCGGCCTGCTTCTCACATTAAGTTTGATGTCCATCGGCATCTTCTCCATCGCCTTCATGCCCGGCTACGCCACCATTGGCCTCTTGGCCCCGCTGCTCGTCGTCTTGGGACGCTTGCTTCAGGGTTTTTCCGCCGGCATGGAACTCGGCGGCGTCTCCGTCTATCTTTCCGAAATCGCCACTCCCGGCCACAAAGGTTTTTACGTAAGCTGGCAATCTGGCAGCCAGCAGATCGCGGTGATGTTCGCCGCTTCCGTCGGCGTTGTCCTCAACTCCATTCTTCCTCCCGAAAAAATGGAACAGTGGGGCTGGCGCGTTCCCCTCCTTCTCGGTTGCGTCATCGTTCCGTTTCTCTTCCGCCTGAGAAAATCTCTCCAGGAAACCGACGAGTTCGTCGCCCGCAAACACCACCCGGGCACTTCCGAAATTCTTCGCTCCCTCGCAAACAATTGGCCCATCGTTCTGATTGGCACGCTGATGGTTACCATGACCACCGTCTCGTTTTACATGATCACTGCCTATACCCCCACCTTTGGCAATTCCGTGCTGCACCTCTCTAGCTTTGACAGCCTGATCGTTACGCTTTGTGTCGGCGCCTCCAACCTCTTCTGGCTCCCGATTATGGGCGCGCTCTCCGACAGAATCGGTCGCCGTCCTCTCCTGTTCGGTTGCACAATCCTGATGCTGGTCACCGCCTATCCCGCCATGCTCTGGCTTGTTCGCGATCCGTCTTTCGCTCGCCTGCTCACCGTCGAACTCTGGCTCTCTTTCATCTACGGCAGCTACAACGGCGCCATGGTCGTCTTCCTCACCGAAATCATGCCCGTCGACGTACGTACCTCCGGCTTCGCCCTCGCCTACAGCCTCGCCACCGCGATCTTCGGCGGCTTTACGCCCGCACTCAGCACCTACTTGATTCACATCTCCGGCAATCGCGCGATCCCCGGTCTCTGGCTGTCTTTTGCGGCCGCCTGCGGGCTCGCAGCAGCTCTGTTCGCCAGGCCCCACAGCGAGGCCATAACGGCCGTCAATCCAGTCCCAGCCGAATCCTGATTGCTTCTGGCCCGTGTTTTGTCACAGTTGGCCGCTCTTCCACCAAAATAGGCTTTCCTTGTTATCCCTTCTCAAGGGTGCTATCTTGCTTTCTCCCCATCCCTGCACGCCCTTTCAGGGGGCTTCATGCCTACACCGCGGCCGCATCTTCATCCCGATTTCATCTGCCAAAAGTCTCTTTTCGTGCATCTGATTTCAGGTGGGAACATCCCGGTCGTTCCGGAGACATGAACCATGGCTACTCAGAGCAAACTCACTGCGATCGATCAACTCCGCAGCGCCGTTTTGGAAGCCCGCGCGAACTCCGACCGGCTGTTTGAGATCGTTCGCGAGGATTCTCTCTACGAGCGTCCTATCCCCGAACGCAATCGCATCATCTTTTACATCGGCCATCTCGAAGCCTTCGACTGGAATCTTTTTCGCGCCCACCTGTTTTCCCTGGAATCGCGCACACCCGTGTTCGACAAACTGTTCGCTTTCGGCATCGACCCCGTCGACGGCGGCCTCCCCACTGACCAACCCGGAGATTGGCCCTCTCTTCACGAAGTCCGCAACTACGTGCAAACTCTCCGCAACTTGATCGATGACGCTCTCGACGCCGGCTATTTCCCACTCACCTCGCAGCCGGACAGCTTCTCCCCCGAAACTCTCCTGCGTGTCGCCCATGAACATCGCCTGATGCATTCGGAGACTCTCGCCTACATGTTTCACCGGCTTCCGTATTCGCAAAAGCATCCGAAATCCCAGGACTCAATCTCCGCTGCGCCGGTTGCGAACGAAATGCTGGAAATCCCCGCCGGCCTGGCGACTCTTGGCCTTTCGCGCGGCCCGTCCGCTCCCTTCGCTTGGGACAACGAATTTGGTTCGTTCACCGCGATCGTTCCTGACTTCCGCATCGACAAATACATGGTCACCAACGACGAGTTTCTTCGTTTCGTCGAAGACGGTGGCTACCGGAATCCCCAATTTTGGTCCGCCGAGGATTGGCAGTGGAAAGAGCGCCATTCCATCTCCCATCCTGCCTTCTGGAATCAGTCCGGCTCCGCATGGACCTATCGCGGCATGTTCGAAGAACTTCCATTTCCCGCAAACTGGCCCGTCTACGTCAGCCACGCCGAAGCCGCCGCCTACGCGCGTTGGGCCAAAAAATCCTTGCCCACCGAACCTCAGTGGCATCGCGCTGCCTATGGCACTCCACAAGGAACAGAGCAGTCTTATCCCTGGGGTTCCGGTTCCCCTGACTCCAATCCCGGCAATTTCGATTTCCGCCGCTGGGATCCCGCCCCCGTCAACGCGTCCCCCGCGAATATGAGTGAGTTTGGCGTCGTCGGGCAGCTCGGCAACGGCTGGGAGTGGACTTCCACGCCTTTCGCGCCGTTCCCCGGCTTCCAGGCTTTCTCCTATTATCCCGGCTACTCCGCGAATTTCTTCGATGGCAAGCACTACGTCATCAAGGGAGGTTCCGCGCGCAGTGCGTCCTGTTTCCTGCGCCGCTCGTTCCGCAACTGGTTTCAGCCGCACTATCAGTACGTTTACGCCGGATTCCGCTGCGTCTCCGAGTGAGTTGCTGAATGGCAAAAACTTCCACGCAGGCACAAATCACCCGCGCTCCGCTTACGCGCCAATTTGCGCTGGAAGTGTCTGCGGGTCTCGCCAAGCCCGGGCAAAAGGAACTGCCCTCGAAATATCTTTACGATTCGGTTGGGTCCGCGCTGTTCGAAGTGATCTGCGCCCTTCCCGAATATGGCCTTACGCGAGCCGAAGAACGCTTGCTGAAAGTGCACGCCAGGGAAATCGTCGACCAGCTTCCTCGTCCCGTCCTCGTCGCCGAACTTGGCAGCGGCAGCGGCCGCAAAACGCGCTTGCTCCTCGAAGCCCTCTCCCGCTGGCAATCCACCTGGTACCACCCCATCGAAATTTCTCCGTCCGCGCTCGCGGTGCTCCGCCGCGAACTCCGCGACATCAACAGCATCAGCATCGTCGGCTTTGAACGCGAGTACCTCGACGGCCTGCGCGAAGTCGCCGCTCGCCGCGCCCCCGGCGAGCATCTTCTTGTACTCTTCCTCGGCAGCACTATTGGCAACTTCGATGGCGTCGCGGGCTCGGACTTTCTTCGCGATCTGCGCCAGATTCTACAAGCGGGTGACTCGCTTCTTCTCGGCACCGACATGCTCAAGCCCGTTCAAACCTTGCTTGCCGCGTACGACGATTCAATCGGAGTCACCGCCTCCTTTAATCTCAACCTTCTCGCTCGCATCAATCGCGAACTCGGCGCCGACTTCAACCTCCAGCAATTCGCGCACGTCGCTATCTTCAATGAAGCAACGCACAGCGTCGAAATGCACCTTCGCTCCGGCTCCCGGCAAAAAGTCACCATCCCGGAAGCCTCCATCTCCGTTCGGTTTGAGAAGGATGAGACGATCTGGACGGAGAGCTCCCACAAATACTCGCAGGACGAACTCGTCAGCCTCGCGCACCACTCCGGTTTTAAACGCCAGGCCCAGTGGATGGATCAGTCGTGGGGCTTCGCCGAAAACCTCTGGATCGCTGAGTAGGAGTACACGCACCAAGTCAATACCGTCGTAGCGGCCACCTTTAGGTGGCCCCACACGCACCATTCTTGCTTTTGGAGCGGCCGCCTCTTGCCCTGAGCGAAGCCGAAGGGTCTGAGGCGGGCGCCTTTCGCTTAATTTGCGGTGAGAAATTTAAAGACCCTTCGCTTTTCTAAATTCGCTTACCACCGCCGTCGGCTCCCGATGCAATCCGTCCACCGCATAATTCATCTGCCGGATATCCGAAGCGGAAACTTTTCCCACCAGTTCCGCCAGCGCCCCGCGTAGAGTTGGAAAGCGCTCCAGCGTGGCTTTTCTCACTACCGGCACTGCGTCATACGGCGGGAAATAATGCCGGTCGTCTTCCAGCGCCGCCAGTCCCAACGCGCTGATCAGCCCGTCGGTCGAATTCCCCGCGACCACATCCACCTGATGATCCACCAGCGCGCGGTAGATCAACCCCAAATCCATCACCCGTGGTTTCTCCCCAAATTTCAAGTTGTACCGTTCGCACAATCCATTAAACCCGTCCGGGCGTTCCTGAAACTCATAGCCAACGCCCGCTCTCCATTTTGGAGCCAAAGCCGTTATGTCCGAAAGCCTCTGCAGATTGAATTTCTTCGCATCCTCGCCGCGGATCACCATCGCAAATGTATTCTCAAATCCCAGCGGCTCCGTCACCTCAAGTCCAAATCGCTCCCCGTACTCTTTCTTTACTCTTTCATAAACGCTCTTCGAATCCCCCTGCGGAGTTTCATTCAGTACCGCCGTCAGCGCTGTTCCCGTGTATTCCACATACAAGTCCAGCCCTCCCGCCAGCATTGCCTTCTGCACCAGCAGTGTTCCGCCAAGATTTGTCTTTCGCTCTACGGGGACTCCCGTCCGCGCCTCGATGTGCTGCGCCAGCAATTCCGCCAGCACAACTTGCTCGGTAAAGAATTTCGAACCGACAATAATTTTGTCCGGCCGCTGCTGGCCGCAACCGCCCAGGAGCATCAGGGTGATGGCCAGCCACAAGCTCAGCGACCGGGGAAGGGAAGTGTGCATGGTAATAACGATTCGCAAAGGGAGCGTCCGCGCTCTATGTCACGCGAAGTCGCCGCTCCAATCTTCCCAGCAAGAAATCCGCTAGGATAGCCAGCAGCGCCGCCGGAATCGCGCCCGCCAGCAGCAGCGAATCGTTCACCAGCGCCACGCCGCGAAATATAAATGTGCCCAGTCCCCCCGCCCCAATCGCCGCGGCAATCGTGGCAACCCCGATGGTGATAATCGTCGCCGTGCGCACGCCCGCCAGGATCACCGCCAGCCCCAAAGGAAATCGCACCCGAAACAGAATCTGCGCCTGCGTCATTCCCATCGCCTCGGCCGATTCCAGCACCGCCGGATCAATCTCCGTCAACCCAACATACGTATTCCTCAGAATCGGCAACAACGCATACAGCGTCAGCGCCACAATCGCCGTTCGCTTCCCAATTCCGCCAATAAAAGGAATCGGAATCAAAAACCCGAAGAGCGCCAAACTCGGTATCGTCTGAAAAATCCCCGCAATCCCTAACGCCAGCCCGCGCAGCTTCGCCCGTCTCACAATCAGCATCCCCAGCGGTACTCCAATCAAAATTGCAGCCGCCATCGCGATGCACACCAGCTCCACATGCTCCAGCGTCGCACTCAGAATTTCAGACTGGTGCTCCACCATAAAACTCCACAGCCCAGTCACGCAGCGCCTCCCCTCACTTCTAACGAAGCCGCAAACGCCAACACCTCCGGATGCCGCAGCCGCAAAAATTCCTCCGGCCCCGCGCTTGCCACCACCCTCCCTTGTTCAAGCAAAATAATGCGCGAAGCCAGCAGCAGCGCCTCCCGCAAATCATGCGTCACAAACACAATCGTCTTCCCCAATCGCCACGCCAGCGCCTGAAACTCCCGCTGCAATTCCGCCCGAGTCACCGGATCCAGCGCCCCAAATGGTTCATCCATCAACAGAATCGGAGGGTCCGCCGCCAGCGCCCGCGCCACTCCCACCCTCTGCCGCTGCCCGCCTGAAAGTTCTCTCGGCCGCCGCCGCAAAAATTCGCGCGGCTCCAGCCCAACCAGCTGCAGCATTTCCTTCACTCGCGCCGCGATCTTCTCCCCCGGCCAATTTTCCAGTCCCGGCACCAGCCCCACATTTTCGGCTACCGTAAAATGCGGAAACAGCCCCGCCTCCTGAATCACGTACCCAATTCCACGCCGCAATCGAATCGCATCCCACTCCCGCGTTGCGCGCCCCCCCACCAGCACTTCGCCCTTCGACGGCCAATGCATTCCATTAATCAGCTTCAGCAGAGTGGTCTTCCCGCTCCCGCTCCGCCCCAGCAGCACCAGCGTTTCTCCGCGCGGCACCTCCAGCGAAATATCGTCTATGATCGCCGCTTCCGAGCCACCGTTCGCTCGCCACGACACGCCACGAAACTCAATCAAGTTTTGTTCAGCAATAGTCATCTACGCATTCATCGCAACAGGTGAGGTACGAAGTGCACGAACAGTCTAATCCACTCGCCCCATCCTTTACCCTAAGTCATTTCACCAATTCACCAGCCCGGACTCTTTCGTGGTACTTTGAAATTTGGCGGGGATTCGAAACGTCATCCTTAATGCAGCCATGAGCCCTCTCGAAACTCTCAGCCTCGTCCTCGGTGCCGGCTTTGCCTCTGGCCTCAACCTCTACGCCACCGTCGCCACCCTCGGCCTCCTTCAGCGCTTCGGCATCATCCATCTCCCCGAACATCTCCAGGTCCTCTCTCATCCTCTCGTTCTCGCCATCGCCGGCGTTCTCTACATCATGGAATTTCTCGCTGACAAAGTCCCCTACATCGATTCCGTCTGGCAAGCCATCCACACGTTTATCCGCCCGCCGGCCGCGGCTCTGCTCGCATTCAGCGCGACCGCCGCCGCTCCCGAACCCTGGCGCTGGGCCGCAGCCCTCGTCGCCGGCGGCATTGCTCTCACCTCGCACGGCACAAAGGCCAGCGCCCGCGCCGCCGCCAACATCTCGCCGGAGCCGCTCAGCAACTGGGCATTAAGTTTTGGGGAAGACGTCCTGGCCGTCTGGTTAACCTGGTTTGCCACCGCGCATCCCGCGGTAGCCATCGTCGTAGTCGCAGTTCTATTCGCGATTTCGCTCTACTTGCTCTACCACCTCTTCCACTTCCTCCGCCGCACCCTCCACAAACTCGCTGAAACCTGAAGTTGCAATCTCCAAATCTAACCGACCCCTGTCATCCTGAGGGCATCCGACGAGGATGCCCGAAGGACCTCAATCGAAAAATGGTGCCGGGATTAACCGAGAAACGCGTCTCCCCTCTACTTCACGTACGTCCCCACCCAATTCAAAAACGTCTTATACCAAAGCTGGGCATTCTGCGGCTTCAGCACCCAATGCCCCTCATCCGGGAAAATCATAATCTTCGAAGGCACGCCTTGCCGCTGTAGCGCGCTGAAAAACTCCAGCGACTGCGTGTACGGCACCCGGTAATCTTTCTCCCCGCAAACCACCAGCGTCGGTGTTTTGTATTTTCCCAATTCCCCCGCATACGTCGAAGGCGACCACTTCTTGTAATTCTCCGCCGCCCCCCACGGCGTCCCCTGCATGTCGTGTTCCTCGAACCAAAGCTCTTCCGTCGCAAACATCGACGTCTTGTCGTACACGCCCGCGTGGCTCACGATCGCCTTAAACCGATCCGTGTGCGTCGCCAGCCAGTCCGCCAGGTATCCGCCGTAAGATCCTCCCGCGGCCGCCAGCTTCGTCTTATCAATAAATGGATACCTCGCAATCGCCGCATCAATCCCCTTCATCACGTCCCCGTACGCGCGCCCGCCCCAATCATTCGTGATTTCGTCGGTAAACTTCTGCCCATATCCCGTCGAGCCGCGCCGGTTGATCATCAGCGTCACATATCCCGCCGCCGAAAAAACTTCCGCGTTCCAGCGATAACCCCACGCGTCCGACCACATCGTCTGCGGCCCGCCGTGCAGCAACACCAGCATCGGATATTTTTTCCCCGCGACGAATTGCGGCGGCTTCAGCAGCATTGCTTCTACTTTCGTGCCCTCCGCGCCTTCAAACCAGAATTTGTCCGGCGCATTCATCTCCAGCGCCGCCAGTGCCGCGTCGTTCTGGTGTGTCAATTGCTTCAGCCCGCTGCCATCTCCGGCCGCTACAAACAGCTCGCCGGGCATCGTCAAAGTCGTCCGCTCCGTCACCAGGGTCTTGCCGTCCGCGCTGAACGAATAAGCGCTGTTATATCCATCCAGCACTTTCTTCGGCGTCGCCCCCGCGCGTGCCTCCATCGCATACACCGGCTGCAGCGTCTCATTCTCGGCCAGGAAATAAATCGTCTTGCTGTCCGGAGACCACGACAGATTCGTCGCGCTCCGGTCAAATTTTTCCGAAAGATTCTCAGTACTCCCGCTCTTACGGTCGTACAGCATCACCCGCCAGCGATCCGCTTCGTACTCCGCGGTCAGTTGCGCGTGATACGCGATGTATTGCCCGTCTGGCGAGTACACCGGATTTCCGTCAAATCCCGGATTCGTGGTGATCTTCTGCGGTTCGCCACCAGATGTCGGCACCAGAAACAACTCGCCGTTCGTGCTGATCGCTTCCACTTTGTCCGGCACTGCCGTATAACAGATCTCCTTGCCGTCCGGAGAAAACGCAAAATCATTCACCTCGCCCCGCTCATCCGGAGGAATGTCATAGTCCGCTGCGGGCGTCAAATCTCGCGCTGACGAACTCCCATCCGCCGGCATGACAAATAGATGGCTGCGCTTGCCCTCGCTCCAGTGATCCCAGTGCCGGAACAGCAGGTGATCGTAAATCCGCGCCTTCACCTTGCTCTTTTCTTTTTCTTCATCGCGCTTGCTGTTGCATGTGTCGTCCTTGCAATCGAGATACACCGCCGAAGTAAACGCAATCGTCTTCCCGTCCGGCGCCCACTGAAAAAGATCCGCGCCCGTCGAAAGCGTCGTCAACTTCTTCGCTTCGCCGCCTTCCATCGAAAGCAGGTACACCTGCGAATTCCCGTCGCGCGACGACAGAAACGCCAGCGTCTTTCCATCCGGCGACCAGGCCGGCGAACTGTCATGCCCGCTCTGCGTAACCTGCATCACCTCACCGCCCGCCGTGCTCACAATCCAGACGTTACTCGCGTTCCGGTTCGCATCCATATCCGGCGTGGCCACCGCAAACGCCGCCCACTTCCCGTCCGCCGAAACCTGTGGCGCGGAAACGCGATGCAGTTTGATCATGTCGTCAAACGTAATCGGATGCTTCGCTCCCTGCGCACTCAGTGAAACACCCAACGCCAGCGCCACCACCACCCCACATCCCACTTTTGCTAAATTCATCACTCTCTCCTTAACCGTCCGCACTCAAAGCCCAATTCTGTCTCTTGCCATTGTAGGGCCCGCCTTCTGAGGCGGGCCGTTCCTGCTCTCCGCAAAACATCGCATGATGCCATTATCTCTCGCCCTCAGCAATCGTCTCCCTCACTGTCCCTTGCTTATCGGCACTCCCACCGCCCAAATATACCCGTCCGGGTTCCGCCAGCATTACATCTCGCCACCCGTGCGGAAAATCTCTTGTGCTCTGAATAATCGTAGCTCTGGCCTCCCGAGCGCGCCGCTCCAACGAGTCCGGATCGATCCCAAACACCCGCAACTCCACCCCAGTCCCGCGAACTCCAGGAATCTTCAATCGTTCATAAAGCGGATGGTGGTCATACGTATGATCCACATGCAACATAAACTCAAAATCCAACAGCTTCAGCACAGCAAAATCGCCATCCGCATACCGTACCGCCGCCCCAAGCACTTTCTCGTAAAACGCAAGCGAAGCCCGCATATCCCGCACCAGCAGATTCACCGAAAACGGCCGCATCCCCCGCCCAAAATCATCCGCGGGCATGAACGCCTCGCCCGTCCGTGTCATCGTCAACGTCTCACCTCCTCACCACGGCCCAGTTCACCAGCGCAATCACCGAAGTCGTGCCAATCACCGCAAACTCGCTTCGCCCCATCCGTGTCGCCAGCACCACCGAAAACAAAATGCCCAATCCCGCAAAAAGATAGGGTGCAGGCAACAAAAACTTAGCTTTCCCATCATTTCTGTTACGCAAAATGGGCACCGCCAACGCCATTGCGCCATAAACCGACAGCCGTGAGGCCGCCGACAGCAACGCGTTCCACTGAAAGTTCCCGATCAGTGCAAACAGAAAAACCAGCGCCGCATACACCAGAATTGAAATGTAAGGCGTGCGGTATTTCGGATGCACGACGCCCAGAAACGCGGGGAAATCCCCTTGCTCCGCCAGCGCATAGGTAATCCGCGGCGCGTGCAATACATTCGCGCTCAGATAGCCATAACCCGAAATGAGCGCGGCCAGCGCAATCGCTGCCGCGCCGCTCGATCCCACAAACCGCTGCGCCGCATCCGCCAGCGGCCGCTCCGAGTTTCCCGCATCAGGCAGTGTCGCGATCGTCACATATTGGACCGCCGTGTAAATCAGGCACACCACTCCCAGTGCCAACAGCAGCGCAATCGGCGTATCCCGCTTCGGATTCGTTGATTCGCCGCCCACAAACAGCGCCCCTTCAAATCCGCCGTAGGCATACACAAGTAGCAGCATCGTCTCAACCCAGGTTTTCGCAGAAACTGCTGGCAACGTCAGCGGAACACGCAATTCCGGCCGCGCCATCAGCGCCCAACACCCCGCAATTACAAACGCCAGTAGAAACCCAACCTTCACTGCCGTGAAGAAGTTGCTCAGATTCTTTCCTGTCTTGACGCCGAAGTAATTGAAAAGGGCCAAATGCCCGATCAGCAGGAAAAGAACCAGAAATTTCCCTGGCCCGTTTTCGAGCCGCGGAAAAAACTTCGCGCTATACGCCCACACAAGGTTCGCCGCCGCGGCCGGCGCCGCGATGCGTGTCAGCCACGTCATCCACGCGACCAGCAATCCCGCAAACCGCCCCAGCGCGTCCCGCGCATACAAATAAAGCCCACCGGTCTCTTCATACCGCGAAGAAACCTCCGCGATACATCCCGCAATCACCAGAATCCCCGCGCCCGCCGCCACGCAACTCAACTGGCTCCATCCGCCCAAATTTCGTGCCAAATCCGCCGGCAGTTTGAAAATGCTCACGCCCACAATCGAATTCACCATCAGAGCCGTCAAGCTCCAGCGGCCGATCGTGCGCACCAGTCCGTGCGGGCTTTCCGTCAATTCGATTTTTCCTGAACCAGCTATTTCGCGGGCACCGCCACCGGCGCGGCTCTCATTTTCACAATGTCCGACAACAAATCGGTCTTCCCCGAAATCAATTCCAGGTGCGGATACCTCTCGCCGCCGTGATAGTCGATCCGGTACGTCCGGAAATAATCTCCATTCTCCGCCAGCAACTCGATCGGCTCCTTTGCGTCCTTCGCGCGCCGGATCGCATCCCGCAAAATATCAGGCGACCACTTCCGTCCACCCACAGCCACCAGTTGCATTCCCGGCGCCAGCCCCGCCTGCTCCGCCGGCGACCCCGGAATCACATCCAGGATTTGTCCGCCATCCGGCCCTCCCGGCGAATGCACCTGCAACCCCAGCGAAAACTGCGCATCCACAATGAAATCCGCGCCCTCTTCCGCTCGCTGGTGTTCATTCGTCGTTTCGTTAAACACCAGTTTCCACCCGCTATTTTCAAGCCCCTTCAGCGGCGCCCCCGGCCCATGCGATTTCAGCCGCTCCTCGAAAAAACTCCGCCAGTCAAACGCCGAAACCTCATTCATTCCCGCAACCACATCCTCAAACGTGTACGTTACCAACTTCGGCCCCGTATTCTCTCCGCCGTAAAATTTCCGGCAAAAATCATCCAGCGATTTCTTGCCCTTGCTCTCGCGCCGGATAATCGTGTCCGCCTCCAGCCAGATCAGCGTGCTCTCATCGTAATAATCCACCCCGCGCCGCCACGAAGCTCCCGCCGGAGGCGCGCTGTAAAGCAACTGCGCCGCAATCGCCGTGTCCTGCAAATCGCGCCACGTCCGCCCCGGCCTGTCGTTCAGATACGCTGCCGTCGCCGCCAACTGCTCCCGAAATTTCTCTGGAGTCCAGAATCCCGCCCGCGCTGAAAGAATCTGTCCGTAATACTGCGTCAATCCCTCGTACACCCAGAGCAGGTCGCCCTTCATCGGCGCCTGGTAATCCAGAGTCGCCAGCCCCGCCGGCCGCCGGTATTTTCCATTCCATGAATGCGTATACTCGTGCGCCAGCAAATCCATCTGCGTCTCGCGCACATCCGGATCCAGAAACAGTGCCTCCGGCGTCCGGTTGTCGCTCGACTCATGATGCTCCACTCCATCCGGGGGCATCCGATCCGAAAGCGCCAGCAAAAAGTCATAACGCCGGTAATGCCGCGTCCCGAACAGCGCAAAGTCTTCGGCGATCAATTGCCGCTGGTGTTGCACTTCCGCCGCACTCGCCTCCAGCGCCGCCGGTCCATCTGCCGCAACATGCAGTGTGTGCTGCGGCTTCTGTCCCGGGGACAAATCAATGTCCCTGAAAAACGCCCCCGCAATCACCGGCGAGTCCATCACGGTCGTCAACGAAGCCGGCGCAAACTCAATCTCCCCCGCCGCTTCTTTGGACACTGGCAGCGCCGTCCCATATTTCCATCCCGCGGGCAACCGCAAGCTCGCTACATAGGTAATGTCATCCGACTTCATCCCTTGCGGATACAGCATCACCAGATACCAATTCAATACCGCAAGCTGAGACGTCGATGCAGGCTGTTCACGTGAGCCGCTAGCCTCCGCCGGCGACAAATAATCCAGCTTGATCTCCAACCTGTCCGCCCCACCGGGCACATCCACATGAAACGCAAACATGTCCACGTCATCGCGTTTCCACGCCACTTCCTTCCCGCCCGCCGAAATTTTCAGCCCAGTCAGGTCAAAAATCGGCCCCACCGGCGAGTGGTCCCCCGGTATCCATTTCGGATAAACCAGCGTCATCGGCCCCGGCTTCACCGGCAGCGACAACTTTGCATGGAAAACATATTTCGCCGCGTCGCGCAGATCCACGTCAATCCTCGCCGGATCTTCCGCCGTCTGTGCCACTGCGCCAGGCAATCCGCAAATACTCGCTACCAGTAAAACCAAGGCAATTCGCGCGTATAAATTCGTCACCAAGATGCATCCTCCAAACCCGCGAAAGAGTATCCCACCCCCCCGCCGTTCTCGTCCAACTTGGCTCTCTCACTCCTCGCACCTCAGCTCTCCGCTCCGCCGCTTCTGCTACAATTTTCGAATGAGCACCGCCATCCACTCCTCCTCCCTTTTCTCCCGCAATCTTCGCAAAGATTATCCCGTCGCCGTTCGCGGCGAAGGTTGCTGGATCGTCGCCGCCGACGGCCGCCGCTACCTCGACGCCTCCGGCCAGGCTGCTGTCGTCAGCATCGGCCACGGTGTCCCGGAAATCGGCCGCGCCATGGCCGAACAGTCGGGTCGCATCGCCTTCGCCCACACCACGCAATTTCATTCCGAGTCCGCCGAAAAGCTTGCCGCCCGCGTCCTCGCCATCGCCCCGCGCAATTTTCAAAATGGCGGCCGCGTCTATTTCACCTCCGGCGGCTCCGAAGCCACTGAAACGGCCATCAAACTCTCGCGCCAATATTTTCTCGAAACCAGGCAGCCTTCGCGGTTCCGCGTCGTTTCCCGCAAGCAGAGCTACCACGGCAGCACCCTCGGCGCCATGTCCGTCAGCGGCAACGTCGGCCGTCGCGCTCCCTACGCGCCCATGATCCCCGAATGGGGCCACGTCGCTCCCTGTTTCTGCTATCACTGCCCGTTCGACAAAACGTATCCCGACTGCAATCTAGCCTGCGCCGACGACCTCGACGTTTTTCTCCGCTCCAACGACGCCGTAACCGTCGCCGCCTTCATCTTTGAACCCGTGGTCGGCGCCACCCTCGGCGCCGCCCCCGCCGTCGACGGCTACACCGCCCGAATCGCCGAAATCTGCCGGCGCCACGGCATTCTCCTCATAGCCGACGAAGTCATGTCCGGCATGGGCCGCACTGGAAAACCCTTCGCCAGCCAGCACTGGAGCCTGGAGCCCGACATCATCCTTACCGGGAAGGGAATCGCCAGCGGTTACGCTCCCCTGGGCGCAGTCCTAGTCGCCCCCCGCATCATCGAAGCCTTCGAAAAGGGCACCGCTGCCTTCATGCACGGCTTCACTTACCAATCCCATCCCGTTTCCACCGCAGCGGGCAACGCCGTCTTCGACTATCTCGAAGCCCACAAACTTTTCGATCGCGTAACTCCGGCCGGGGAAACTCTTCGCAAAGCCCTCTCTGCTCTCGAATCCCATCCCCATGTCGGCCAGGTGCGCGGCCTCGGCCTCCTACAAGCCGTCGAGTTCGTCAAAGATAAATCCACGCGCGAGCCTTTCCCCAAAGAATCCGCCATCGCCGAAAAAATCCGTCAGGCCGCCCTCGAGAAAAATGTCCTCACGTATCCCTCTCAAGGAACGGTCGACGGCTCTCGTGGCGACCATGTCCTCCTCGCGCCGCCCTTCATCATCACGCCGCAGGAGTGCCAACTCATCGCCGATGCTTTACAATACGCCCTGGGCAAAGTCTTTCCCGCTTGACGGAAGTACTCGCACTAAACCAATACTTGTCATCCTGAGCCTATCCGATGAGGATAGGCGAAGGATCTCAACTGGAAGGACGGGAAGCGACTTGCAACGAGCGGGAGTTCAATCTCTGTTTTACGAAACAATCAGCGACAAATACTTTCGACCTCAATTCAAATCATTCGTTCCACGGAGCTCATTCATGCGGCGTGCTGTGCCTTCTCTTCTTCTGCTCTGCTCTCTCTTCATCGCAATGCTTCCTGCGCACGCCCAGGAAAAACCCGCCACCAAGCCCCGCGCCCGCGATCTCGGCGTCCCATTCGACGGCACTCCCGGCCCTTTCAACGCCATCACTGACGTCCCCGGCGTCCTCGTCGGCCACACCACGCTCATCTCCGGCGAAGGCAAACTCGTCATCGGCAAAGGCCCCGTCCGCACAGGCGTCACGGCCATCCTCCCTCGCGGCAAAGACTCCATGATGAATCCCGTTTTTGCCGGCTGGTTCGCGCAAAACGGCAATGGTGAAATGACCGGCACCACCTGGGTTGAAGAATCCGGCTTTCTCGAAGGCCCCGTGATGATCACCAACACCCACAGCGTCGGCGTCGTTCGCGATGCCGTGATCCAATGGCGCGTCAGTCACGGCCAGCCCGACGCCAGTGGCTACTGGTGGTCACTCCCTGTCGTCGCCGAAACCTGGGATGGCTGGCTCAACGACGTCAACGGCTTCCACGTCAAGCCCGAGCACGCCTTTCACGCCCTCGATTCCGCGCAATCTGGCCACGTCGACGAAGGCAACGTCGGCGGCGGCACCGGCATGATCTGCAGCGGCTACAAAGGCGGCATCGGCACTTCATCCCGCAAGCTATCTGAAAAAGACGGCGGCTATACCATCGGCGTTCTCGTCCAATGCAATTTCGGCTCCCGCCAGAATCTCCGCATCGCCGGAATCCCCGTCGGCCGTGAAATTTCGTCCGAAGATCCCTACGCCTACCAACCCTCCGAAATCTCCGAACGCGGTTCCATCATTATCGTCGTCGCCACCGACGCACCGCTCATCTCTACCCAACTCAAGCGTCTCGCCCATCGCGCCACTCTCGGCCTCGGCCGCCTCGGCAGCATCTCCGGCGACGGCTCCGGCGACATCTTCATCGCCTTCTCCACCGCCAATCCCGGCGCAGCCAGTTCCAAAAGTGTAGCCGACGTAAAAATGCTCCCGAACGGCTCCCTCGACCCGGTCTTTGCCGCTGTAGTCCAGGCCACCGAAGAGGCCATCGTAAACGCCATGATCGCCGCCGACTCCATGACCGGCATCGACGGCCACCACGTCATCGCCCTCGACCACGAAAAACTCCGCGCCATCCTAAAAAAATACAACCGCCTCAACTGACGGCCCTTCCCATATTGAGTGCGGGAGCGAAGCTCCCGCTTTTACGCACCTCACTCCGCTACAATACAAATGTGTCTAAACCCATTCGGCCTTGCCTCCTACTCTTTCTCTTTTTCTTTTCTCTTCTCCTCTCCGCCTGCCACCATCCCCACCCCGCCACCATCGCCATCACTCACGTCACCGTAATCGACGCCACCGGCTCGCCTCCACAACCAAACTCAACCGTCCTAATCGATGGCGCAAAAATCTCCGCCATAGGCCCAGACTCCTCCCTCGAAATTCCTTCCGGTGCCCGCGTAATCGACGCTACCGGCAAATTCCTAATCCCCGGCCTGGCCGACATGCACATCCACCTGATGGGCGCGGGCGAACCAACAGGCAGCCGCGAATTCATTGTTCCACTCCTCATCGCCAACGGCATCACCACCGTCCGCGACATGGGCGGCGACGTAGCCCAACTCAAAAAATTAAAAAAGGAAATCGACTCCGGCGATCAACCCGGCCCACAAATTTTCTTCACCGGCCCCTACCTCGACGGCAACCCGCCCTACTTCCAACCCTCCATCGTCGTCGTAACCCCCGCCGAAGCCGATGCCGCCGTGCGCAAACTGAAATCCGAAGGCGTGGACTTCATCAAAGTGCAATCGGGCCTGAAACCTGCTGCCTATTTCGCAATCGCCGAAGCCGCCCGCAAGGAAAACATCCCCTTCGTCGGCCACGTCCCCGATTCCATCTCTGCAGCCCAGGCCTCCGACGCCGGCCAGGCCAGCATCGAACACCTCACCGGAATTCTCCTCGCCTGCTCCTCCAGGGAAGCCGAGCTGCGCCAGCAGCAACTCAATCCGCATCCCCGCAAAGAAACTCCGCGCCAAACCAGCCTGCGCCAGCGCGCCTGGCAGCAAGCCGTCCTCGACACCTACTCCCGGGAAAAAGCCCAGCAACTTTACGCCAAACTCCTCGCCAACCGCACCTGGCAAGTCCCCACACTTCCCCTGCTGATCGAGCTAGCCTACCTCACGCCCGCGACCGACCGCGCCAGCGACCCAAATCTAAAATACATTCCACAAAATCTCCAGAAAATCTGGAAACAAGGCCGCGCCGAGAGCCTCGCCAACAAAACTTCCGGTGATTTTCTGTTGCGCGCAAAACTCGTCGCAGCCTCTCTCAAAGCCGTGGCCGACATGCACGCCGTAGGCATCCCCATAATGGCAGGCACGGATTCCACCGCCCCAAACCTCGTCCCCGGCTTCGCCCTGCACGACAGCATCGCCGATCTGGTTCGCGCAGGCCTCACCCCAATGGAAGCCCTGCAAGCCGCAACCTCAAAACCCGCCGAATTCCTCAACCGCAGCAACGAGCAAGGCACCATCGCTCCCGGCCAACGCGCCGACCTCGTCCTGCTCGACGCCAATCCGCTCGAAGACATTCACAACACCCAAAAAGTCCGCGCCGTATTTTTAAAAGGGAAGTATCTCGACCGCGATGTACTAGACGCGCTCTTCAACAAAGCCGTCCAATTCGCCGCAAAAGATTAGTGGCACAGGCATTCCTGCCTGTGCTCTTGGGTTTTCTTAGCTCCAGAAAGGAAACTAAACCCCAACCCCCGCCGTCTTTCTCCCCGGATTAAAAAACGGCAACGCCACCACCTTCGCCGCCACCGTCTTCCGCGAAGCCTCCACCGTCAATTCCAAACTCAAATTCGTCCCCAGCGCCGCGCTCTCCCGCCCCACCGTAGCCAGCGCAATCATCCTCTTCAACGTCGGCGACCACGTCGTCGACGTCGCCTTTCCCACCTGCCGCCCTTCGCGATACACCGGCACCGCGACACGCGAAGCCGTCGACGGCACCTGCGGCGCCATCCCAATCTTTTCGTAAAGCGCTTCCACGTCTGTCCAGTTCACTTCGAGCCCAACCAGCCGCCGCGCCGGACCGCCCTTCTTCGCCTCCATCGACAGCGCCTCGCGCCCCACAAAACTCTCTTTCTTCAAGTCCACCAGTTTCCCCAGCCCAATCTCTCCCGGCGTGTAGCGCTGTTCCTCAATCAACGATTTCTTGCTCGAGATGTAATCCACCTCAATCAGGATCAATCCCGCCTCAATCCGCGCGATATCCAGCGCCACCATCCCCGCCGGATGAATATCGAACGCCCTTCCTTTATCCATCAACGCATCAAAAACCTTGATCGCATCCTTCCACGGCACCCAGATCTCATAACCCAGATCGCCCGTGTAGCCCGTCCGCGAAATATCCACCGGCACGCCCGCGATCTTCCCATGTGTCACCCGGAAATATTTCAGCCCCGCAATGTTGGCCTCTGCCGCCGCATGCAACAGCCTTCCCGAAGTCGGCCCTTGCAGCGCCAGCGCCGCCACCTTTTCCGAAATGTCCTCGATCTGCACGTCCAGTCCCAGCGAATTCTGGCTGAACCACCGCAAGCTCGGATCCGCCGCCGTCCACCGGTACTCGTTTTCTCCTAGCCGCGTAATCGTCCCGTCGTCGACCACTTTCCCCTCGGGATCGCACCAGCAGCAGTAAATCACCTGGTCCACGGCCACCTTGTTGATGTCCCGCGTAATCACCCGATTCACGAACTTCGTCGCATCCGCGCCGGTAACCCGGTACTTGAACAACGGCGAAATATCAATCAGTGCCGCCGAATTCCGGATCGCGTTGTATTCGTGCTCGTGTGTCATCTCATAGACGCTGACTGTGTAATAGCCCGACCACTCGCGATAGCTCAGGCTCTCGCAAAGCGCCAGGGTTCTCTCGTGAAATGCGGTTCCAACCGGCACGTGGCCTCCGTGAATCAATCTAAAATTTGCTCTCAGCTTGCCAAAGGAACCTCGGATTATAGTTACGATTTCTGTACAGCCGCAAGCCGCCTGTCGGCCCCCCGCCCCACCTGTCCGCAAGGCCAGTGATTAACTGTATGAAGTCCCACAGTCTCCGCGTCCGTTTCGCACGGTTTTTGTTAGCCTGATTTTAACCTTGAGAGTCATGTTCACAGGCGCTCGCCGTCGGAGGGCGGGCGCTCTCATACACTCAATTTCCCAGACTGGGTTTAGGGAGCTGAACGTGAAACGCACATTCATCCATCGCGGTTTGGCAAGCATCATTTTCCTCGGGATCGCGGCAAGTCAGTCCGCTCCCCAATCCACTGCGATCTATAAACCAGACTCGCCCGCAACCACTCAGGCATCGGCAGGCTACGTCGCACGCACCACCAAGGCCGTGAACTACCGCCGTGCCAACGGTTCCACAAGAGTCGATCTTCAGGGCACCGAACTCCTGCAGGGCGCCGGCGCCGAAGTAAAAGTCGAGAGCAAGCACAACCGTATGGAGATCGAAGCAAAATTCGAAGGCCTGAACGACGCGACAAAATTCGGCCTGGAATATCTCACCTACGTCTTTTGGGCCGTCTCCGCCCAGGGACGCGCCGAAAATCTCGGTGAAGTTGTCGCCAAAAACGGGGCCGCTAACGTAAAGGCTGTCACCGACATGCAGACCTTCGGCATGATCGTCACCGCCGAACCGTATTTCGCCGTCACCCAACCCGGAAACATGGTCGTCCTTGAAAACACGATTCCTGTCACCGGCAGCGGCAAAATCGAAAACATTGACGCCACCTACGAACTCCTCGGCCGCGGCGTCTACTCTTCCTCCAACACGAAAATCGAAAACGCCATCTTCGGCATCGATCCCAAGACTCCGCGCGAACTCTTCGAAGCCCGCAACGCTGTTCGCATTGCCCGCAACGCCAGCGGCGGTAGGTTCGCCCTTTCCACGCTCGCCAAGGCCGAGCAGCAACTGACCGCTGCGGAAGACGCCTATCACTCCAAGCGCGACAAAAAGACTGTGGAATCCACCGCCCGCGATGTCGTCGAAACCGCCGAAGAAGTCCGAGTGATGGCCGTGAAGCAAAAAGCCGAAGAAGAAGCACAATCGCGACTCGCCGCCGAGAAAAAAGCCGCCGAAGATCGCGAAGCAAAAGCCCGCGCCGATGCCGAAGCGGAAGGCCGTCGCCGCCAGGAAGCCGAGCAAGCCCGCGTTCAGGCCGAGCAAGCCAAAGCCGAAGCCGAGCGCATGAAACTCGAAGCCCAGCAGGCCGCCCAGGAAGCCGCCAAGCAAAAAGCCGAAGCGGAGCAGGCCGCTCTCGAAGCCTCCAAACAAAAGGCGGAAGCCGAACAGGCTCGCCAAACAGCTCTTGACCAGCAACACGCCGCGGAAGCCCAAACCCAGAAAGCTCTGCAAGCAGCCGCGCAAGCCGAAAACGAAAAAGCCCAACTGCGCGCGCAACTCCTTGAACAGCTCAATTCCATTTTGCAGACGCGCGACTCCGCTCGCGGTCTCATCATCAATATGTCAGACGTTCTCTTCGACACAGGAAGCTCCACACTCAAGCCCGGCGCCCGTGAAAAGCTAGCCAAAATTTCCGGAATTCTTCTCGCCCACAGAGGATTGACGCTGCAAATCGAAGGTCACACCGACAGCGTTGGCACCGACGATTTCAATCAACAGCTTTCCGAACGCCGCTCCGATTCCGTCCGCGATTTCCTCGCCGAAGAAGGCGTACCTGGCAGTTCAATGTCCGCCCGCGGCTTCGGCAAAACTCAACCCGTAGCCTCCAACGACTCCGCCGAAGGCCGCCAGCGCAATCGCCGCGTCGAACTCGTCGTCAACGGCGACGCCATCGGCAAAACGTCCCCCGTCGCTGCGAGCGCCACCTCGCCCAACTGATTCGTCCCTGTAGCGGCCACCTTCAGGTGGCCAGGAAATCCGCTTAAGGGGTGACGCTCGCCCCGTCCTCTCGCCTTTCGAGCGGCCGCCCTCTGTCTTCCCGCCGTGCACGGGAGGCGGACGCCTTTTTGTATCTGAATCCCGACTCCGTCGGCTTCTTGGCGGGAGCGCGCCTGACCAGTTACAATGAGTTGTTTGGGTGGTGCGGCCGGAGTCAGCAGGGCCGCGAGCTTATGTACCCCCGTCAGGAGACGGCGAAACCTTCATGGATTTAGCCAAGGTAGTCGACGGCGTTATCGCGCGTTTTATCGGCACGAAGCACGAGCGCGACCTCAAAAAGCTGGAGCCGCTGGTTGTTGCGATCAATGCGCAGGAACCGGAAGTGCAGGCGTTGAGCGACGAGCAACTGAAGGAACGCTTTGCGGCGTTGCGGACCCAGGTGCAGGAGCAGTTGAAGGACTCAGATCCGGCGGAACCCACCTACAAAGATGAGTTGCAGAAGGCGCTGGCCGACGCGATTGTGCCCGCGTTTGCGCTGGTGCGTGAGGCCGGGCGGAGGTTCCTGAAGATGCGGCATTTCGACGTGCAGTTGATCGGCGGAATGGTGCTGAACGACGGGAAAATCGCCGAAATGAAGACGGGCGAAGGGAAGACTTTGGTAGCGACTTTGCCCGCGGCGCTGAACGCGCTGGCGGGGCGCGGCGTGCACATTGTGACTGTGAACGACTACCTGGCGCGGCGCGACGCGGAGTGGATGAGCCCGCTGTATAAAGCGCTGGGATTGACGGTCGGCGTGATCGTGCACGACCTGGATGACGTGCAGCGCCGGGCGGCGTATGCGGCGGATTTGACGTACGGCACGAACAACGAATTCGGATTTGATTACCTGCGCGACAACATGAAGTACGACCTGGCGAGCTGCGTACAGCGCGGGCACCAGTTTGCGATCGTGGACGAAGTGGACTCAATCCTGATCGACGAGGCGCGGACGCCGCTGATTATTTCGGGGCCGTCGGAGGAATCCACCGACAAGTATTTCAAGATCGACAAGATCATCCCCAAGCTGATTCAGGACATCGATTACACGCTGGATGAAAAGCACCGCACGGCGACGCTGACGGAAGAAGGCGTAAGCAAGTGCGAGCGCCTGCTGGGGCTGGGGAATTTATATGACCCGGCGCACATGGAGCAGATTCACCACGTTTACCAGGCGTTGCGGGCGCACACGCTCTACAAGCTCGACGTGGATTACGTGGTGAAAGACGGCGAAGTGATCATCGTGGACGAGTTCACAGGGCGGCAGATGCCGGGGCGGCGCTGGTCGGACGGCTTGCACCAGGCGGTGGAAGCGAAAGAAGGCGTGAAGATCGAGCGGGAAAACCAGACCCTGGCGACGATCACCTTCCAGAACTATTTCCGCATGTACAAGAAACTGGCCGGCATGACCGGAACGGCGGAGACGGAAGCGGCGGAGTTCGGGAAAATCTACAACCTGGATGTGGTGGTGATCCCGACGAATCGCACGCTGATCCGCAAAGAGCATCCCGACGTCGTTTACCGCACGGAGACGGAAAAGTTTGAAGCTGTGGTGAACGGCATCCTGCAGGAAGACAATTCGGTGGCGAATGGAATCAGGCACTATCACGAACGCGGGCAGCCGGTGCTGGTGGGCACGATTTCGATCGAGAAATCGGAAACGATTGCGGAGATTTTGAAAAAGGCCGGAGTGCCGCACCAGGTGCTGAACGCGAAGCAACACGAGCGCGAATCGCGCATCGTGGCGCAGGCGGGACGCAAGGGCGCGGTAACCGTGGCGACGAACATGGCCGGCCGCGGAACGGACATCCTGCTGGGCGGGAATCCGGAAGCGATGACCCGCGAGCATTTTCTGAAGAACAAGCTGGCGATACCGTATGCGGCAGCGCCCGCGGTGATCGGCGTGGACAGCACGAACGGGGACGCGCCGGCGGCACCAGCCGCGCCGATGGTTTTGTTCCAGCATGAAGGAAAAATTTTTCAGGTGCCGAAGGACCAGTGGGATCCGATGTACCAGCAGTTCGCGGATCAATGCAAAGCGGAACATGACGAAGTGGTGGCGCTCGGCGGCTTGCACATTCTGGGCACGGAGCGGCACGAAGCGCGGCGCATTGACAACCAGTTGCGCGGACGCGCGGGTCGCCAGGGCGATCCCGGTTCTTCGCGATTCTTTTTGTCGCTCGAAGACGACCTGATGCGGATTTTCGGCGGCGAACGCGTGAAGCAGATGATGTTCCGGCTGGGGATGACGGAAGGCGTGCCGATCGAGTCGCGGCTGATTTCAAACCGCATCGAGAACGCACAGAAATCCGTGGAAGCGCAGAACTTCGACGCCCGCAAACACCTGCTGGAATACGACGACGTAATGAACAAGCAGCGCGAGACGATTTATGCGATTCGTCGCTCGGCGCTGGAAGGAAAAGATCAGCGGGATTACGTGCTGGGAATTGCGGAGGACGTGGCGCGCGAGCTGGTGGATACGTATTGCCCGCGCGAGCAGCATCCGGGGCAGTGGAACACGGCGCAACTGCTGGCCGAAGTGAACAGCCAGTTTGGAATTGACGCGAAGGCCGCGGGCGCGGACCCCGCGGCGCTGAATCATGATGAATTGGCGGGAGCGTTGGCGGAGGCGGTGAAGACGCGCTATGCGGAGAAGGAAAAGCAGTTCAGCCCGGATTTGCTTCGCTGGCTGGAGCGGCGAATCATCCTGGATGTAGTGGACACGCAGTGGAAAGACCACTTGTTGTCGCTGGACCACTTGAAGGAAGGCATCGGGCTGCGTGGCTATGGGCAGAAAGATCCGCTGGTCGAATTCAAGAAGGAAGCGTTCATTTTGTTTGAAGACATGATGGCGCGCATCGACAACGAAACGATTCGATATTTGTATCACGTGCAGATTCAACAGGGAGAGGCGCCCCCTCCCGCATCAAGGGAACCTCAGCCGGAGCCGCCGCGCCATCGCCCGCCGAGTGCAGTCGCAGCAGCAGCGAGCGCCGCTGCGCGTGCGGAGGAACCCCCGGCGCAGAGACTGCCGGATTTTGCGCGCGCGCTGGAAAAGCGGCAGGAACGCCAGCAGAAGGATTTGCAGTTTCAGACGGGGGCAGGGCAGGCTGAGGCCCCGAAACCGGTGCGTGCCGGAGCGAAGGTCGGAAGAAATGATCCTTGCCCTTGCGGCTCGGGGAAGAAGTATAAGAAGTGCCATGGGGCGTGAGGGGAAGTGGCCAGTGGCCAGTGGCCAGCGAAGAGTAAGAGAGTGACCCGCAAGCCGAAGCCTGTTGCTAATTTTTTCGGAATTCTCGAACGAAGAACTAACGATTAAAAACTTACAACTCACAATGTACGCCTGAAATTCAGGAAGCGAAGAGGACACATGCCGCCAGGAACGATGCCAGGACAACAGCCAGCGCCGCAGAGACAGGGGATACCGGGAGTGAAGAACCTGGTGGCCGTGGCCAGCGGAAAAGGCGGCGTGGGAAAAACGACCGTGGCGGTAAACCTGGCGCTGGCGTTGGCGAAAATGGGCCACAAAGTCGGTTTGCTGGATGCAGACGTGTACGGGCCGAACGTGCCGATCATGCTGGGTTCGACGCAGGAGCCGATGGCTACGGCGCAACAGCGCATTATTCCCGTGAACGCTCAGGGCATAAAGATGATTTCGATGGGCCTGCTGAACCCGGGCGATAAGCCGGTGATTTGGCGCGGGCCGATGTTGCACAGCGTCATCACGCAATTTCTGCGCAGCGTGGAGTGGGGCGAGTTGGATTACCTGGTGATCGATTTGCCGCCGGGAACGGGCGACGTGCAGTTGACGTTGATCCAAACCGTGGCGGTGACGGGCGCGGTGGTGGTGACGACGCCGTCGCTGGTGGCGGTGGCCGATGTGCGCAAGGCGATTGAGATGTTCCGGCAAGTGAATGTGGAAGTGCTCGGGGTGGTGGAGAACATGAGCACGTTTTCGTGTCCGCATTGCGGGAAAGCCGTGGATATTTTCGGGCACGGGGAAGGCACGAAGACGGCGGTTGCGTACGGCGTGCCGGTGCTGGGAGAAATTGAAATTGATCCGCGGATCCGGATGGGTGGGGACACGGGAACTCCGGTGGCGGCGCAGGGTGAATCGGCGCCGGCGGCGCAAAGTTTGTACCGTATGGCGAAAGCGGTTACGGCGCGGCTCGCGGAAGTGGGCGCGACATCGACCGGGCCTGCGGTTGAGATTGACTGAGTTGATCGTGGAAGCTAAAGACCCGAGAGCAGGCTAGTCGCGGGCCGCAAAAGAATTTGAGAGGGGAAGTACGCCGCTGGCGGAAGATGCGCCGGCGGCTTTTATTTTTTCGAGGAGGCAGACGCGGCAGAGGCAGCCGGAAGACTGCCATTCGGCGGGCATGGGGAGATGGGGCAGGTCGGCACACCAACAGGCAGGTTCTTTCTGGCACGTCATCGGCGCGTTGCATTGGGCGCAGCGGGTTTCCACGGGGAAATTATGGCTCGAAGAGCGGCGAGCGTCCAGCGCCAGACAATTTGGTGCGCGCGGGGCAGGCGGTTTTCTTGGTGGTTTTCTTGTCAGCGGGGCGGAGCGGATGCTATCTTGGGTATTCGCTGGCGGCTCGCGAAACACGCAGGGGCGGTATATTTCTTGCTCCTGCAACCACTTACGGGAAATTCGAACTCTTGATGCGTACACCGGATATCCGTCCATACAAAGGCAAATTTCCGCGGATTGCGGCGTCGGCGTATATCGATCCGGCGGCGGTGGTGATTGGCGACGTGGAGATCGGCGAAGAGTCGAGCCTGTGGCCGATGACCGTGGTGCGCGGGGACGTGCACCATATCCGGATCGGGAAGCGCACGAATATTCAGGACGGTTGCGTGCTGCACGTGATGAAGGATCAGTATCCACTGGTGCTGGGCGATCAAGTGACCGTGGGGCATTCGGTGACGTTGCATGGGTGCACGATTCATTCGCACGTTTTGATCGGGATGGGCTGCATCATTTTGAACGGCGCGGTGATTGGCGAAAACTCGATCATCGCTGCGGGGACTTTAATCACGGAGCGCACAGTGATTCCGGCTGGAAGTCTGGTTATGGGTTCGCCGGGCAAAGTGAAACGAGCATTGACGGAAATGGACTGCGAATCGATCGGCAAATATGCGCAGCGGTACGCCGGATATGGCGTGATTTACCGCGAGGAAGCGGCGGAGCGCGGGGAACAAATTGATTGGAGTAAGTTGGAAGACTGAACAGGCGGACGCGGCATTCCAGGGATTCATGGCAGAGAAAAAGAAATTCCAGGCAATCAAGGGCACGCGCGATTTGCTTCCACCGGAAACGGAATTGTGGAACCGGGTGGAACAGACGGCGCGCGAAGTGTTTGGCACGTTTGGATTCGGTGAAATACGTCCGCCGATTTTTGAAAAAACGAGACTTTTTGAACGAGCTGTTGGATCAGAGACGGATATCGTCTCGAAAGAAATGTTTAACTGGGTCGACGACCCCGACTTGTCCGGGGCGATAACTAAAATTCGCGCTGAGATGCGAAATACCAAAACTTTGCCTGCCGTCGACGGTACTGCGGCTCGTGCGATGCTTGAGAAGCAAGCGAGAATGGGTGCTTTCAACAATCTTGCTGAGAGAGTCAGAGTGGCATTGCGACCGGAAGTGACGGCCAGCGTATGTCGCGCATACATTGAACATGAAATGCATGCGCTGCCGCAGCCGGTGAAGCTGTATTACACGGGGCCGATGTTCCGGCGGGAGCGTCCGCAGAAGGGGAGATACCGGCAGTTTTATCAGATAGGGGCGGAAGTGTTGGAGATGGTGCCGCCGAACCAGGATCCAGCGAAAAATATCGAGAAAGACGCGGCGGTGGACGCGGAAGTGATCGAGATGGTGATGGCGTTTTTCGCGCGGCTCGGCCTGGAGGGTGTGAAGCTGGAGATCAATTCGATTGGGGATCGCGAGTGCCGGCCGAAGTACGTGGAATTGCTGCGCGCGGAATTGATGAAGGTGAAAGACAAGTTGGGGCCGGACAGCCAACGGCGGATTGAGACGAATCCGCTGCGCGTGCTCGATTCGAAACTGGAGAGCGAGCAGACGATTATCGCGGGGCTGCCGAAGATTGCGGACCACCTGTGCGCGAACTGCGCGGGGCAATATGCGGAAGTGAAGCGGCAATTGGGAATGCGCGGCGTGGTGTTTGAAGAGAATTGGCGGCTGGTGCGCGGGCTGGACTATTACATGCGGACGACGTTTGAGATCACCGCGCGGGGACTGGGTTCGCAGAATGCGGTGTGCGGCGGCGGGCGGTATGATGGGCTGGTGGAACTGCTGGGTGGGCCGCCGACGAAGGGAATTGGATTCGCGATTGGCGAAGACCGGCTGATTTTGTCGCTGCAGGAGGCCGGCAAGGGCGGTGTGGCCCAGGGACGCGACGTTTTTGTGGCGTGGATGGGAGAGAAGGCGCAGGCCACGGCGATTGCTGCAGCACAGAAGTTGCGGGCGGCGGGATTTCGCGTGGAGTTGCCGCCGGTGGAGCAGAAATTCGGCAAGGCGCTGGGGCAGGCGGACAAGCTGGGCGCGCGATATGCGTTGATTTTGGGGGACGACGAGATCGCGACGGGGCAGTGGACGGTGAAGACGCTGGCGGACGGTTCGCAAACAAAGATGAGCGAGGCTGAGTTTTTGGAGATGTTGCGAAAGAGTTTGTAGCTCAGGCCTTCAGGCCTGAGGGTCTTCGTTGCGGCGGCTTGGTCGAAAATGGAATGGAAAACCTCACCCCTGAAGGGGTGAGGTACAGGTGAACGGACGTGCTGGACTTTTTGGGGAATCTTAAGCGGACGCATTATTGCGGGGCGCTGCGGGCATCGGACGCGGGACGCGACGCGACAGTGATGGGCTGGGTGGCGAAACGGCGCGACCTGGGGAATTTGCTGTTCCTGGATGTACGCGATCGCTCGGGAATCGTGCAAGTGGTGTTCAACAAAGAGACGCAGCCGGAAGCGCATGCGAAGGCGGAGCAGGCTCGGAGTGAGTTTGTGGTGGCGGTGGAAGGAAAGGTCACCACGCGCGGAAAGGCGAATCCGGAGCTGCCCTCAGGTGAAGTGGAAATTGTGGCGGCGCGGCT
>Ga0210405_10000366_pt1 | contig 62909 bp, 54 predicted proteins | sample IncBWH11MmetaG_FD_155492 | JGI IMG/M metagenome (GOLD analysis project Ga0210405, IMG submission 155492) | Forest soil microbial communities from Barre Woods Harvard Forest LTER site, Petersham, Massachusetts, United States - Inc-BW-H-11-M | ecosystem: Environmental > Terrestrial > Soil >...
TTGCAGGGATACACGTTCGGTTTACAACCTGGTTTAATCCAGGATTCGGGCGGATTCTGTCAGATCGTATCGAGTCAAAGAGAAGACAACTTCAGTAGTGTGTCTCAGGGCCGCGTGCTCATTCCGCGGCCCTTTTTCTTTTGGTGGTTTGTGTAGAGGCCGGGCTTTAGCCCGGCCTTTTGCGTCTTAGGTCGCCCAAGCCGCGACCGCCATGTTTTGTCCGGGATATTGTGGAGTAATAATGGCCGACTTGACACGAAGCCCGTGTACCACTATATTCGTGTAATGAGCTCGCGCCTTCGGAACATCACCATTACTTTGGAAGAGGATCTCGCGCGTTGGGCGAGGGTCGAAGCGGCTCGCAGGGATACCAGTGTTTCGCGATTTCTAGCCGGTATATTGAAAGAACAGATGAGCGAGAAAGAAGATTACGAGCGTGCCATGCGGGAGGCACTCGCTCGCGAGCCTTTTCTGAGTTCGGACGGTCCCTACCTCACGCGTGAGGAAGCTCATGACCGCGATCGTCTTCGTTGATACTAATGTTTTGCTTTATGCACTCGATCGAACTGACCTGAAGAAGCAAGAGAGAGCGCGAGAATGGCGCACCGAGTTGTGGGAGCGCAAATGCGGTAGAATCAGCGTTCAGGTGTTGCAGGAGTTTTACGCCAACGTACTTCGGAAGTGGCCGTCTGCCCGTGAACTGGCCCTGTCCGAGATTCGAAACCTCCTGGTGTGGCGTCCGGTATCAGTTAATACGGACCTTCTAGAGCACAGTTGGAAAATCCAAGACCGATACCAGCTTTCTTTCTGGGATGCCTTAATTGTTGCTGCTGCAAAATCAACGACATCTCGCTTCCTGCTGACCGAAGATTTGCAGGCAGGACAAGATCTGGATGGAATCACCGTCATCGATCCGTTCCAGACTCAGCCTTCCTCCCTACTCTCTTGAACCCAACCTCGCATTTAGACTGCAATTCGTCTAGCGCGCAAGAGTTATTGGCCCCAGCGGAGCGCGATCTGCTCCTGCTATACACTGTTCTTGCTCGGCCTACGATTCCCGAAATGGTCCACGAATGTTTCAAATTGGAGCATTGCGACGTTGTGTGCGTATGGCGAAGATATATCGAAGACTCTAGTGGGGTTAGCCTTCTCTCAGAAATCAAACAACTTATGCCTCGCGTTCCAATTCGGGAATTCGTCACAGCCGAAGATTTCCCTTTGGTTTATCGCGTGCCAGCTGAGAAACATCCTCTTAATACAAAGCGTTGACCAGTCAGCATGAATTGAAGTTCTGGGCCCATTTCACACACTTGGGAGCCTCCAATGGGCAGAAATGTGAAAAGGCGGAAGCCTGCGCGGAAAGTGAACAGCCAATCGAGACTGAGTTTACTGCGCCCGTCTTCAACGAACGAATGGCGGGAGTTCATCAAGGAGACTTCCACGGCCAAGTTTTACGCAATCGGATTTTGCGTTCTGTGTGCTGGCGTTACTCTGGAATTTGTGACGGTATTAGTTTCCGGAATCCAGAAGAATCTGGGATTGCGGAATCTTATGTTAGTGAGCGGCGGATATTCTTTGCTCTGCAAGGTGAGACGATGTATGAGGGGACGCAGGGCCTGGCCAGCAAAATGATCACAAATGCTGAGATTGGTACCCGCCCTGCTTCCGATGCGTGAACACGAATCGTGATGCTGTTTACTGCGGCCATCCGCATTGCAAACCGCGATTCTTGAGAGTACGCTCGGGCGAGCCTTCCCCCGCAGAGCTTCCCCCAATCCTGGTTCCGTGAGGCAAGGCCAAGCTACAAACCCACAAGTTCCCGCTTGCAGAGGAGGCCGCCCCTCATGCCAATGGACAGCAAAGCAATCGTCCGTCGCCTCTACGAAGATGTCTGGAATAAACGCAAGCTCGAGATAGTGAGCGATCTAATTTCCCCCAGCCACGCTCTCCACGACAACAATTCCTCCGGCTCCTCGGTTGGTCCCGAAGCGTACAGGTCTCAGATTGCAGTTTTCCTGGCAGCCTTCCCCGATTTGCGCTTCACGGTCGAGGACCTCGTTGCCGAAAAAGACAAGGTCGCCGCCTCCTGGACCATTTCTGGCACGCATAAGGGTGAGTTCTGGGGAGTTCGTCCCACAAATAAGAAAATGTCTTTGGACGGCATCACCATCCATCACATTGCTAACGGAAAGATCATCGACTCCTACATCAGCTCGGACAATTTAGGGCTGATGCGCCAACTTGGCCTCGTTCCCGCTCGCCCTGAACGGAAGAGCGCCGCCCGCTGAGCTTCCCAGCAAGCACATTCCGCGGCGGGGGCGTGACTTGCGAAAGTGTTTGCGGTTCAACTAAACCGATCTCCAGCATTTTTCCTACACAGAGAAGTGTGTAGAATAGTGTGTAGGGGAGTGCTCATGCCAACAAATCTGGCCATTGACGACCACCTCATCGAGCAGGCTAAGAAACTCGGCCGGCACCGCACCAAAAGGGACACTGTCAACGCTGCTTTGGACGAATACATCCGCAGGCGCAAGCAAGCTGCCCTGCTACCTCTCTTTGGCAGCATTGAGTACGATGCCCGCTATGACTACAAGCGCGAGCGCTCAAAACGGCGCTCGTGAACGTCCTTGTCGATACATCGGTGTGGTCCCTGGCGATTCGTCGCACCGCACGAAATCTGAGCGCTCCGGAAAAGGCTATCGTAGCCGAGCTCGCCGCACTGATTGACGAAGGTGGGGCAAAAATTATCGGCCTCATTCGGCAGGAATTGCTATCTGGAATTAAGAGCAGCGAACAGTTCGAGAAACTCCGCGAGATTCTTGCTGCTTTTCCGGATGAACCCACCGATTCGGAAGACTATGAACGTGCAGCCTTGTTTGGCAACAAGTGCCGCAGTCAAGGTGTGTCCGTTTCCCTGCCAGACATGCTGATCTGTTCCGTCGCCCGATCGCGTGGCTGGTCTATCTTTACCACTGACTCAGATTTCAAGCGATATGGCAATATCCTCTCGATCAAGCTGCATGCACCGCGCAAGTGACTATGTCACTTGGTCGTGCTATCCCGCGCTGTACTCCTCTCTCCGAAGCCGCTCAAGCAATTCGGCCTCTGAAGGCCGCCTGACCCGTTGTAACTACAAGAACAAACCTGTACTTCCGGCCCATTACGCCCACCGGGATAACTTCTAAAATTGTTATGTGACCAAGCCTTCCAAGGGCGCCGCTGTGTTCTTTATTTGCTTCGGGCTGATGTTTCTAGTCCCGGGGTTGCTCTCTCTGTTTACGTTTCTGGCTAACAGTCACAATCCCGGCACTAGCGGCACGATTGTCGGCGCCGCGATCGCGCTTTTCATTTCTTCCATTGGCGCCGGATTTGTGCTCGTGGCGTTTGGCGGCTACAGCCGTTTGAAAAAGCAGGCCGCGATCGAAGAAGCCAACCCTTCCTCGCCGTGGCTTTGGCGCACGGATTGGGCCAACCGAAGAGCCGAAAGCCAACGCAAGAAAACGGAAATCACCGCCTGGGTGGTTTGTATTTTCTGCAACCTAGTGATGATTCCCGTGGCGGTCACTCTCATCCCGCAACTTGCCCGCCGCAGCGATCCCCGTGTTTTCTTGATTCTCGGTTTTTGCTCGATTGGCGTGATTCTTTTCGGCGTCGCGTTGCGCGCCACTCTTCGTCATCGCCGTTTCGGCAATACTTATTTCGAGTTCGACTCGCTGCCGTTTTCGCCTGGCGGCCGGCTGGCCGGAAAAATTCATCTCAAGCTTGATGCCGATGCCCAGCACGGCGTTGACCTTCGTCTTTCGTGTGTCCGCAAAATCGTCACGGGTTCGGGCGACAGCCGTTCCACGTTGCAGACCGTGCTTTGGCAGGCAGAGCAGAACATTTCGTCAGGGGCGATGGGAATGGACCCATTTAGCCGGACGATTCCAGTGGATTTTGCCATTCCAGCCGACGCTTACGTCACTGATCACGACAATCCGTCCGATCAGGTTCTTTGGCTACTGCACGCGCAAGCAGATATTCCCGGAATCGATTACACCGACGATTTCGAGTTGCCCGTTTTTAAAACTTCCTTCTCGGCGGAACAGGCGCCAACAGATTCGCCGTCAGAAGTTTCTGGTTTTGCAGCCGGAACATCGGGCGATTCGAACGCGGTCCCCGTTGCCGCGCCAGCGCATCCCAAGGTCATCATCTCCTCGCAGGACGGCGGCACGGAATTTTACTTTCCGGCATTTCGTACTCCCTCACGCGCTCTATTCCTTCTTATTTTCAGCGTGATCTGGACCGGCGTTGTTTATTTTCTATTCCATTCGAAGGCTCCGTGGTTCTTTCCGATTATTTTCGGCCTGATGGACTTGTTCGTTATTTTTGGTCTTTTCCACGTCGCCCTGGGAACTGCGCGAATCCGCCTGGGCAACGGAGAAATCGCTTCCACCAAACGAGTTTTCGACATCGGTTCCACAAAACATTTCCTTTTCTCTGAGGTCGACGCCATAGTGGCCGTTACAAGTGGACAGCAGGCTGGGACTCAGGGAAATTCGATGTATGCCATTCGTTTGCGCACAAAGAATGGCCGCCGAGTCACTCTCGCTGACGAAATCAGCAGCCGCCAGGAAGCACGCTGGATCGTTTCGCAAATCGAAGCTCTCGCCGGTCTGAGGATCGATACGCATGTCGAAGTGGATTCCGTTTATGGCTCGCCACCGCAGCCTGGCCAGTCGCTCTTGAGTCCTTCGATGCCCGGTTTCTCGGGTTCCGCCGCAATACGCGCTGGCTGGCAGAACCCACGGCCTCAGTCCCGCACCTCCACAGTCATTTCCATTGCGATGTTTCTGTCGATTGCCGGAGGCATGTTTATCTGGCAGGGTTGGCGATTCTCGACGTTTAAGGCTGCGGCGAGCGCCGCGCGCGCGAACAAGACGCGCGCAAACGGATCGCGGGTGGCCAAGACGGCGAACGCGGTTGCGCCGCACCGAAACGCAACCGCACCCATGACCGACGCAGACGCGGAGCGCGTACTCGCATTGCCTGCGCAAGGTCAGGCGGAAGAGCTGCTCGAACGCGCCATTGGGCACGACCAGCGCGCTTTGGAATTGTTCGATCAGCAAGTCGAAAACTGGGTCGGCCACATCCATTTGACCGATCACATGAAGCAACTGGAGCGCCGCTCGGAGTTTTCAAGTGATTTGCGCGTTCGTTACGCGAATGCGGACATTAATCTGACTTTGGATGGCTGGCAGAAAAACGAGCAAGCCGCGGAGATGTTGATCGAGCGCGCGCAAACGGATCTGCACTACCGGGCTGCCGCCGTCTATTTTCTTGGCATGCTGGCTGGGCGCGGCGTAGCCTACGAAAGAATTCATCCGGTTCTGCTCGATTATGCGAAACACGATCCGGACGCGAGCGTGCGGCAGTGGGCCGTCGAGGGCATGCGGTATCTCGGCAAGGACGAAGCGCTGGATGAGCTGTTCGAATCCTTCACGAAGGATGCATCTAACACGGTTCGAGAGCGCGCCGGATGCAATCTCTCCGATTGCGGAAACTTCACGCGCGCCCAGCGTATGCGCATGGTGTCGAAATTTCTTGATCTTGCCGCCGATCCAGATACCACCGCGCAGATGCGCGCGTGGTCCTACATGGCGCTGCATGAAATTACCGATGCGAACATTCCCGCGGATCCTCAAGCCTGGAGGAATTGGTACGGTGACCACGGTTCAGCAAAAATGGCCGAATTCGAGCGGCTTGAATGGTGGCGAGTTCGCGGCGACGAGTGAAAATCAGCTCCGCCCGTCAGGGAGTTGAAAATTTATTTCTTAGACGCGAGAATGCACTCTATCTGCAAAATGTGATTCGTGTCGTGCCCTGCCATCATGTGCAGGATTCGCTGGAGACTCTCTTCGCCGCGTTCGGCGTGCAGGCCGAAATGCTTCCATTGCTCGGGACTGAGTGATTTATAGAGCGCGAGATTGGCCTCGCGCACGGCCCGAAATTGCTCGATGCTCTTACGCGGATTGCGCTTTGCGTAATTTCCTGCAGCCGCCCAGACATCCTGATCGAATGCCTGAATCGGCGTTCCCGGTGCCCCGAGGATGGAACGGACTCGCCATCCGACGACGATTTCCGTGTCGGCGAGATGCGCGAGAATTTCGACGACGGACCATTTGTCCGGAGCAGGGCGTTTGCGCAGCTTGGCGGCAGGCGCACGCTTCAACAGGCTTTCAAGCTTCTTCGGAGTCGCCGACTGCGACTTCAGCGGATCCTTACCCTCGCTCATCTTCAGAATGCGCTGCGAGTATTGTTGAGGTGTTTCGCCCATGTCGTGAGCTTCCTTTTTGTCGAGATCAATCCACGTTCAAAACGGACGGAGCAGCTTCAAAATATTGTGAACAGCCGCTTCCAGCGCACCGTGCCCGGATGGAGAACGGCATTCGCGTAGGCAAAGAAGCGCTCGCGGATCTGTCCGGTTTCCCAGGCGCTGGGCGATGCCTCCAGCGACATATAGATCATCACGGGTGTGCCGATAATATGATTGCGGGGAACGCAGCCCGTGAAGCGGCTGTCGTAAGAATTCCCGCGGTTGTCGCCCATCACGAAATAACAGTTTTCGGGGATCTTATAGGGTGTGTGCATGTCGTAAGGCTCGCTCGGCCCGGTCGTGTAATTTTCGGCGAGCTTTTGGCCGTTGATCCACACGGAGCCATCGTGAATGTCCAGTGTTTCTCCGGGAAGGCCTATGACGCGCTTGATGATGTCCGAAGTTTCTTGCGCAACGATCGGCGTGAAAATCACGATTTGCTGGCGTTTGGGATTCCGCCACAGGGGCAGATGCCAGTGCGTGAAAGGTACGCCAGCGTCGTAGCCGAGGCGGCTCATGATGAGGTGGTCCCCGACAAGAAGAGTGTTTTCCATCGAGCCGGAAGGAATCACGCGGGCCTGGCCAAGCGTTCCGTTGATCAATAGAAAGATAAGGATGACCCACATCCAGGCGATGATTTCGCGCTGGATACGTTGCCGGCGCGAGAGCTTTTCATCCGTCTTTTCGTTTTGTGGTTTCACGGTTTTCATTCTTCACCTACTTGTTCATTGTACCTTGTAGGCCTCGCTTTTACATTCTATCGGGACATTCCAACTGTGCATTCCATCCGTCGAGAGCTAAGACGCGTCGGCATGTATAACGTGAGCGGCAGATTCGCGCTTCGCGATGTCCGCAACAATCGTGCGCGAGCCCATGTATAGGACAAACGCGAGTGCGATGCAGAGAACCGGAATGATCAGCATGGCTTGTTGAAGTCCGGTGGCACGAAACGCTTCTGTGATGGAAGGAGACCCCGCGAGTGCAGCGGCTCGATGTGCGAGGACATCGCTTAATTTGCCAGTAAGGATCGGGCCGAAAGAAGCCCCGCACATGTACATCGCCATAAAGTAGATGGCCATCGCGGAAGCGCGCCGGTTGGGTGCTACGATGTCCTGAATGGCGGAGTAAACGAAGCCGTAGTAACTCGATAGCGAAGCGTACATCAGGCCGAGAAACACAGTAGCCATGATCAGCGAGTGCGCCGGCTGCAGAATTCCGATGCAGGCCAGCGGCACCGTGACGAGCGCCATGATCGCGGCGCAAAGCAAGCGGCCATCCTTCCGGCGATGACTGATGTAATCTCCGAGATACCCGGAGAGCAAGCCTCCGCTGACCCCTCCAAGTAGATAAAGCGTGCCGGTCACTTTGCCTGAGTTGGCGACGGAAAGGCCGTGGACGCGGCTGAGAAACGCAGTGATAAAAGTGGCCCAGGCATAGGCGCAAAAATTCAGCAGCGCGCCGCTCGCGATAATCCACCAGAGCGTGGGGATACGTAGCACGCTCCAAATGGGCGTGGTGGCCAGTGCCGTGCCTTGCGGTTCGCTGGCGCCGCGGTGTGGCTCGCGCAGCAGAAGGAGGGCAGGCAACAGCAAAAAGGCCGGAAGTGCGGCAGTAACCATGGCCGTGCGCCAGCCATAGGCCTGTGCGACCGGGCCTCCAATTAGATAGCCGAGTCCGCCACCGATGGGGACTCCCATCATGAAGAGCGCAAGCACGCGGGAGCGTTGGGCTGGGGGGAAAAGATCGCCGAGCCAACTGGTTGCGGTGGGCGCGCAGGCCGCTTCGCCCAGACCGACACCAACACGGGAGAAAAGCAGCAGGGCATAAGTCGTGGCGAGTCCGGCAGACGCGGTTAGAGCACACCATACAACGACGCCCCAAGCGAGAAGTCTCTTGCGGCTCCAGCGATCTGCGATGAGACCGAGCGGAACGCCGATGATGGCGTAGAGCCAGATAAAGGCGCTGACGAGAAGGCCGATTTGCGTGTCGTTGAGATGGAACTCCCTGCGCATCGGCTCGACAAGCGCGCCGGGAACGTGGCGGTCGTAGAAATTGAGAATGTTGATGGCGAAGAGAACGACTACGGAGAACCAAAGGGCGTTCTTTTGTGCTTTCTGCGACAAGGCCCGAGCATGCTAGCACATTGGATGGTGGGAATAGGAAGTGAGGCGTGACGAGAAACAGGTCTCATAACGATTAGGCAAAAGACCCAGCCATAAAAACCGAGGCTGGCGCTCCCCGCGAAATGAAAGCGTTTTACGCGGTTGCCGGCTTGGAAGCCTGCCGTGCGGTCTTGGATTGCCAGGCCTCGCGGAGATCTTTGCGGTGTTTCAGGACGAAGGATTTGGCTTCGTCGAAATTGGCGTAGACCTTGGTGCCTTTGATGGTGTTACAGGGAGTGCAGCAGGCGACCAGGTTGCTTGGATCTTTCTTCCCCTTGCGAGCGCGAGGGTGGACGAAATCGACCCGCATCACCAGCGCGTTTTCGAAGCTGGCGCGGCCATCCAGGCCGCAGTATTTGCAGCAATAATCATCGCGTTCCAAAATCTTCAGGCCTTCTTGCATAGAGACAGGTAACTCCACCAGGGAGAGCGTTGCGAGGCTTAATGGCATGGATACCTCCAGTGCGGAAATTTTAGGAGCAGGGGGGAGCTTGCGACTTCCACTTGCTTACGGCAAAAACATAGGCCTGCGGGAGGTTGATGTCAAGCGCGGAGGAACTAAATAGACTTCGATCGTGACAAACGGCAGAAAGGCACAACCGCGGTTCGCAACGCAAACGCCGGTAGCGCGAGCCAGCGCGGTCAGCAGGAGACTCTCGTCGTGATTTGTTCGTGATAAACTGCCTCGAGTTACAGTGATAGACCTTCTGAATTAGGATGGGAATTAGACTGTAACGGGCGGCACACAAGGAACTAGCAATGAACATCGAAATTCGCGATGCGTCTCTCGAGGCCAGAATCCAAAAACAGCTCCAAGCGACTGGGTGCAGCAGCGTCGAGGAAGTATTGATCCGCCTGCTGGAAACGCAGGAGGAACAGGATCGCTGGCTCTCTGAAAACAAGGAGGCGATCCGTGCAAAGATTCGGCGTGGCATGGACGAACTGGACCGCGGCGAGGGGATTCCCGAAGAGCGACTCAGTGCCTACATGGCAGAGCTGAAAGCCAAGCCTGAATGAAAAGGCGCTATGTTCTTGCGCCGGAAGCCGCGTCGGATCTTGTCCATATCTGGCGCTACATCAAGAAACAAAGCAGTGTCGAAATAGCAGACCACGTTGAGTCCGTAATTCTGGACAAGATCGTCTTTCTGGCAGGAAATTCCGGCGCGGGACATTCGCGCAAGAATTTGACTGGCGAGCCAGTGAGGTTTTTTCCGGTCTATTCGTATTTGATTGTCTACCGGACCGGCACGAATCCTTTGCAGACAGTTTCCATTCTCCACGGACGTCGCAACGTGGAACAAATCCTCAAAGACCGGTTGTAGGCGTTGCGCTCTCTGAGTCGGAGCGTGCCACTTGGGTTTGGAGCATCGAGGGGACATGGGGCGACATTTTCAGTTTGATGATGGAGGGCGACTGGCCGCCGGATACAAGGGCAAGGCCGGCGATTGCGTTGTTCGCGCGATCGCAATCGCGGCGCGGCGGCCGTATCAGGAAATCTATGATCTGGTGAACGGCGCGGCGGTGCACGAACGCACCGGCAAACGGAAACGTGGAAAGAGCAACGCGAGAACAGGTGTTTATAGGACTTCAATCAAACGAGTCATGAAATTTCTGGGCTGGGTTTGGACGCCGACCATGCAGATTGGTTCGGGTTGTACCGTGCATCTTCGCGCCGATGAGCTGCCGTCGGGGCGATTGGTCGTCAGCGTTTCAAAACATCTGACTGCCGTGATAGATGGCGTCATTCACGATACGCATGACTGCTCGCGGCGTGGTACGCGATGCGTCTACGGCTATTGGCAGCCGCCCGACGTCCGGCGCGTGCGATCCCTCTCCCCAAACGTCCCATCTTCCACAATAAAACCTGCGTCCAGAAACCAAATTGAGAAACCTCGCCGTACAAAGTCATTTCTCGAATGGCTATTTGGATAAGTTGAAAAGCGGGGTAATTCGCACCGGCTTCAGGCCATGGCGTTGCTTGAGTGGTACGGGGTTAGCAAACACAAGTAGACACATATAGAGGGCGAGTGTTGTCCTATGTACGTGTGGGAGTACTTGTGGGGGCGTGGCGGAAATGGCTCCGGTACTGCTGTGGCTGATCATGGTTCTTTGTCTGCTGGTTTCCGTGGTGAAGTACGTCATGGGAATCATTCTGAAGGTGTCGTTCCCCAGCGCGAAGGTGCAAAAAGATTATAGCTTCCAGCCCACGGTAAGTGTGCTGATGCCGTGCTTCAACGAAGGTAAGACGGTCTACGAGACGATCGAGAGCATCAGCAAGAGCAACTATCCCCCTGAAAAATTTGAAGTGATTGCTCAGGACGACTGTTCAGTCGACGACAGCTATGAGTGGATGCTCAAGGCGCAGCGCGACTTCACCGACATACGCATACGGACGGGGCGGAATGCGGCCAACAGTGGAAAGGCGCGGACGGTTTGCAATGCGATGGAACAATCCTCGGCGGAGATTATTATTTCCATTGATTCGGATTGCATATTTCATCCGGACGCGATTACAGAGCTGACGGCCTGCTTCAGCGAGGCGCATATTGGGTCGGTGGGCGGCAGAGTTGGAGTACGGAACCCGAACGACAGCGTTATCACCGCGATTCAGGCGGTGATTTACTACTCGGCGTTCCAGCTCTACAAGATACCCGAGAATTGGACGCGCAGTGTTTGCTGCATCAGTGGATGCCTGTTTGCGATCCGGCGCGAACTGCTGCTGGAGATTGAGCCTGCGATTCGCGCGCGGCATTGGTTTGGCATTCCAGTGAATCAGGGCGAAGACAGATTCTTGACCCACCAGACGCTGCTGCGGGGATATGGGACATACATCAACAATGATGCGCTTTGTTGGACCACGGTGCCAAACACGCTGTCCGTTCTCTTCAAGCAGCAACTGCGATGGCGGCGCAGCATCGTCCGAGATTTTTTCTATACGCTGAAAACCTTGCCACAGCATGTCTGGAAACTGCATCCCAACGCGGTGTGGACACTGATCTTGACGCCGCTGGGCGCGCTCGTGGGTTTCCTGGTGGTGATAACGGCACTGACTTCCGACCCGCTGGCTTGGGCGGGGCCGATGCCACTGATCGTGGCGCTCGGAATCGGAGCGGTTCTGACATGGGTTATTAAGAAGTACAGCGCCAGGGAGGCGGTGGCGCATCCATTGGCATTCGGAGCGTACGTAGCGTGGTCGCTTGTCAGCAGCTTATTGTTGACGCCGCTGGCGCTCTTGACGATGGATTCCGCCGATTGGGGCACGCGAACCAAAGAAGTGAACGAGGTGGCCGTTGGCGACACTACCAGCTAGCACGGTTCCCGCGGAAACGAAGAAGTCGCCGGTGCGGCAATCGCTTCATTACAAACTGGTGCTTACGCTGTATCGCGTGTTTGCCCTTGCCATGTTGTATTTGGTGCTGGCTGGCATTTTGGCGTATGCGTGGGTAATGGGCTTTTACGCGGTAAACAGCTCGTGGGCGGCCCCCGTGATTCTCTCAGCGGCGGACGAGAAGAGCCTCGCGTTCCGGGAACAGCTGGTGACGAGCCAGCAAACCATCGAGGACGTGAAGGTCGATTTGCAAAAAATGCAAAGCGGGATCGCAGAAATGACGAAACACCGCGCGGCTCTCCTCGCGCTTGAACCTCAATTGCGAGAGGCCATCGCTCGCGAACACGTGCACAACCACGCCACGGGCCAGCAACTGGCCGCGCTCGATACACAGAAGCAGGCCGACAACTCAAAAACGCAATCGGTCCTCGCGCAGCTCAAAGAAGTCGAGTCCAACATTCACAAAGATCTCGCTGCCGGGCTGATCACCAAAGGCGACGCCGCCACGCAGTTGTCAGCCCTGAACCAGGCCGAGAGTACTTATACAGACAGCAAGATTGCCGAGGTCCTGCTGACAGACAACGTTCTGCAGAAAACCACCACGGGCACCGACTCGCTCGACGTGCTCGAAAAGCAGGCCGAGTTGCGCTCGGAGGCCGCTCAGCTTGACGTCGCCATCAACGTCGCTCAGAAAGAGCTCCAGGAAGACACGCGGCAGATCGACCGGTTGCGAGAGGCGATCACAACAGCAAAACAGAGTCCCTATTACCTCATCGCTTCCGGAGGGCAGACGCTCTATTTCGCGTTTGTACCGTATGACAACACAGTCAGCGCGGCCGCAGGCAGCGCGGTTTACGACTGCTACTTGAATATGATCCTGTGCCGCAAAGTGGGCGAGGTGAAGCAGATATTCACCGGTGAACAACAAGCAACCCATCCAATATTTAAGACGCAGATTCGCGGTTTCCTGATCCAGATGAATCTGAACGGCAACGAAGCCGCGAAATCGAGGACAGTGTTTCTTGGCCGTAAGCCGCTTTTGTTCTGAGGATAATTACAATGTACCTAAGCCCCTGGAAGTTAGTGATAGTTGCAGCGCTTGTTGTCCCCGCGCAGGCGTTTGCGCAGGGACACAGCGATCAACAGGCCTACTGCTCGTACGTGATGGAGCAAGCCCAGGCGCAGCGAGACTTGTTGCGCACGCCTACAGCCATGGCTGGGTTTACCCAGCCGGAAACTGGCCTGCCCTTGCAAGTGGTCGGAGGCGCAACTCTGGGACTCTCCAGCGTGAAAAAGGCCGGCTTGACGATGGACGTCGCCAGGAAAGAATGCGAGCTGTATAAGGCTGCGACGGAAACACAGCAGGCCGTCCAATATGCGATCCCCGGCATGGAGAGAGAGGCCTTGCGCAACAGGCTCGCGCTGATCGAACACGCTTACAAGGCTCTCGACGGATTGATCGAAAAGACCTCGAGCATGGTCGAGGCACAAAACGCCACTCGGCTGATGCTCTTCTCCCTGCAGACCACCAGAATCAAACTCGATGCCGACCGGGCTGACACGCAGTCGAAACTTAACGTGATCTATGTCCCTGAACTAAGCGACAAGCCGCTGAAAGAGTTGATCGCCGAAAAAGAAAGCAATGAGACCGGCGAGCAGAGAGCGCTGGACAAGTTGACCCGTCAGAATAACTGGGATGTGGCTCTTTCGGTCGGCGTCCATCAGCAGGTCAATCCGGTGGCTCAGGGCGCCCAACCGTACGGCGCAGTCACCGTGAACTACAATTTTGCGAATCGAGCGATCAACAAACATCTTGATAGTGCAACGCAAGCCCACGACGAGTGGAAGAGAGTTCAGGAGAGCGACGTTGTGCGAATGGCCGAGGCGCTGCAGCAGCAGCTGGCAGCAAGCGTATCGGCGCAAGAGGGAAGGCTCAAATCGGTGCAGGAAGAGACCAGTCAGCTCGAAAAGAATCTTGAGCTCGTTGCCAATCCGGACACGTCGGCTGCGCTCGACTTCAGCAACCAATTGACGGCGGCACGGCTGCTTTTGGAGATAGAGGCGGGCGACGCCAGCTTCCGGATGAACCGGCTGCGAGAGTATCTGTCAAAAAACTATTAATCGAAACTGCTAGTTTTGTCGCGGCCCGACGGATGAGGGGCTGATGATAGTTCATCCTGTTTTCACAGAGGAGTAGATGTCCAAACTCGCCACGCCGCAGCATCCCACGACGAAACTTGAATGTTGAGCTAGCTGGTCCAGATTTGTTTCAGCACGCGCTGGAAATTGGCGCCAAGGATAGCTTCAATGTTGGCGTCGGAATATTTACGGCTGATCAGTCCTTCCACCAAATCGAAGGGGCGCTTGGCGTAGTTGTAGCCATCGATATCCACTTTGTCGCGGAAGCCGTAGCTGCCTTTGTATCCTGCCTTGAGTTGTTTCAATTCTTCAGGCGGCATGGCGTCATAACCGAGTAGGTCAATGTCGCTCCCTACGCCGAGGTGTTCAACACCGACTAGTTTGGTCACGTAATCGAAATGATCGAGCATGGATTCGATGGTCGTAGGTTCCTTGGTGGTGATGAACATCCGCACTTCCGTGATGCCCATAACTCCGCCTTTCGCGGCCATGGCTTTGATGGCTTCGTCGGTTTTGCAGCGGGGATGATTGGGATTCAGCGCGCGGCAGTTCGAGTGAGTGATCAGCACGGGCTTTTTGGAAACGTCAAAGGCCTCGAGAGAGGTCCGATCGCCGCAGTGCGAGACGTCGACGGCCATTCCGAGTTTGTTCATGCGCTCAATAATGGAGATACCGAAATCGGAAAGCCCTTCGTCGCGGCGCTCGGTGCTGCCGTTGCCGAGCAGATTGCGCGCGTTATAGGTGAGCTGAGAGACGCGCTGGCCCAGGCCGTAGAAATAATCCACGTCGTCCACTTTGCGGAAGTGTTCGGAGTTTTGCACGCCGAGCAGAATGCCGACTTTGCCGGAGGCTTTGATGCCGTCGAGCCGGGCTGGCGTTTCAATGCGTTCGAACCAATCGTCATGGCGTGCGAGAAGAGTGTTGTAGCCGGAGAGAAATTGAAGAGTTTCAAGGTAGGCGTCGGGGCCGCCGGTCCCGATCGCGATGTGGAAGACGTTGATGCCGGACTGTTTGTAAGGGGCGTAATCGGCGGCGGTGAAATTCTCGGGATTGCCCAGCATTTTTTCCATGCGGCTGGGGCTGATCCAGAGCGGGGCCAGCATATCGATGACGGTGGTACGTTGAACCAGATCGATGGCGTGGGCGGAATAGGTCTGGTCGGAGCCTGCGAACAGGCGATAAGCACCGCGGTTCAAGAACGGGCCGAAGTCCAATAGCGCTGCGCCTGCAGCGCTTTTTGCGGATTTCCGCAAAAAGTTGCGTCGATTCATTTGTGTTTCTCCCTCGGCAGTATGCCGCTGTGAGATGAAACGCTTGTGCGCCGAGATAGTATCACTTTCAACGTTTGTTTCATCTTCGGTGCAAACATTTGTAATTGTGTGGGAGACAACGAAAGTGTTGGGTTTTCCAGAGGGCGCCACGGTGGACACTTGAAAAGAACCCCTCGAGTTATTGCCGCGGGAAGCCAGCCCCGCGACGGAAGTGGCTGCGATGAAAACTGAAGCCGCCCTTACCTGGAAGAAAGGGCGGCTTGACGAAACGGTGCAAGAACGAAAAAAAAAGAGGGGCACGGCCTGCCGTGCCCTTACGCGTAGCGGTTAGCTTTGGCCGGCGCTGACTGCGGCGGCTTTTGTCATCTTGGCGGTCCACTCTGCCGAGCGGCGCGCCATTTCGTCTGGAGCGACGTCTTCGACGTGAGTGGCGACACCCCAGCTGTGGCCGAAGGGATCGGTGAGCTTGCCGTAGCGATCGCCCCAGAACATGTCGACGACGGGCATGCTGACTTGGGCGCCTGCTGCTACAGCGCGGTTGAAGATGGTATCGACATCCGGCGCGTAGAGAAATAGGTAGGAGGAAGGAATAGCACCCGGTGTTGGAGCAGCGGACATTCCTGGGAATTCATCGGAGACGAAAATTACGGAATCGCCGATGCGCAGCTCGGAGTGCATGATCATGCCGCCGGGCCCGGGCATACGGTTGATTTCGGTGGCGCCGAACGCTTCTTTGTAGAAGTCGATGGCGTTGGCTGCATTCTTGCAGGTGATGGCCGGTGTAAGGGAATGGTACCCCTCGGGAATGGGCTGAACATTGTCTTGCATAAAGGCTCCTTGCAGATTTGGACGTTCGCGCGGCAAAACGAGGTAGGCAAAGGCGGGGCGCGCGTTGGGGATTAGATACTCCACCAGCGTGAGCGTGTCAACTGTTGTAGCCGACGCCACGGGGCACCGGAGAATTACTGTACGGTGACGATCACGGTAGCAGTGGTGCGCCCGAATTGGTTGGTGGCATAGAGAGTGTAGGTGGTTGTGGCCGTCGGATTCACGACTGCAGTCGTGCCGCGAACAGCCCCGATTTGTGGCGAGACGATGTAGTAGGAAGCGCCCGTGGCGCTCCACGAAAGTGTTACGGCTGTTCCGGCAGAGACGGGATTGCTCGTGCTTGCCGTAAAGCTCGAGATGGTTGGTGCCGAGCCTGTCGGAACATTGGCGGAGGTGTAGACAGTTCCGAGCGCGACGACTTCGAAGTCGGAGGCGGTGAGCGTGGTGAGGTTGTGAAGATCGTCGTTGCTCCAGCGATCATCGGGAGCCCCGCCGAGGTACATCGACGAGCCGTTGTCGGCCATGATCATGCCGTACTGTTTGAGAGCTGTCAGGATGACTTGGTTGGTGGCCGAGAAGCTGGATATGTCAAAACTGGATTTGAGCCGCAGGCGCATCCCCATCGGAGCGGCGAACTGCGCGCTGGAATTCGAAGCCCAGTGCGTGGCAGGCGCGACGAAGGCAGCAACGCTGTGTTGAAGAGTGAAGCGGATGGCGTGCGCGATTTGGCCGCTGGCGGCTTCGTCGTACCGGATCAGTCCAGGGAAAATAGGCAAACCTGCTGCATCGGCGGAAGTCCACGTGAGTGGGCGCTGCGTGTAATTCTGCAAATCCCAGACGGCGGCGGAAGCTGCGTTCCAACTGCCGTCGCTGTTCACGCTTGAGCCATAGAGTTCGTAGAGCCAGCAATTATTGTTGTCGAGGACGAGGACGTGGCGATCGCCGGTGCCGGGATTCGGGTAGCCCTCAATGTTCGCGTTAGCTGGGATAGGCATTGGGCCCGGATCGCTTTCGTCGCCGTAGGCATTGAAAATAATATTCACGGGGGATTGCGAAGAGTCGACGACGGAATACGGAATGCCCATGTAGCTCCCCTGATATTCGCCGGAGCCGAAATCCGGATGGATCGGGACAGTGGTACCGATGAAATTGATGTACGAAGCAGAGTTGGGATCGACGGCTGCGGTGGAGATATCTTGATTCCAGGCGTTGTCGGCGGGGAAGGGACGGAAACCGTTGAGACTTGCACCTGCCCCAACCGCCATACCGCTGCAAGCACTAGCCTGCGTCGTGGAAGTGACCTGTAGATTGATGCTGGACGAGGTGCTTTGGCCAGGGTTGGGATTGCTGACGGAGATGGCGTAGATCCCCACAGCGGAAGCGGTTCCGGTGGCGGTTAGTTGCCTAGCGGAGACATAAGTTGTGGTGAGAGGCACGCCTGCGAGAAGGACTTGAGAGCCGCTGAGAAAATTACTACCGGTTATTGAGAGGGAGATGGGTCCGACATTCATCGAGGTGGGGTTGATCGCGCTGAGAACGGGAGTCGGATTGAGTAAAGTAACGTCGCTTGAGCCACTTACGGAGGAATCGGCGGAGATGGTGGCCTGAATCGTAATGGTGTTTGGATTAGGCAAAACGGCGGGGGCGGTGTAGTTGCCGGAAGCGGTGATGGTTCCGTTCGCGGAATTGCCCCCGGCGATGTTATTGACGGACCAGGAGACCGCAGTGTTCGTCGTACCAGTGACGGAGGCGGCGAATTGCTGCGAGCTCCCAGCTCTCACATTAGCGGTGTTTGGCGTCACAGAAACCTGAACGCTGCCGGAAGTCGGAGGGTTCGGCGGAGCAGCAGGCGGAGTGGGCGAGGAGGGCGAACTTGAAACCCGGGCGCAACCGGCTTGCAATCCTGCAAGTAAGGAAAGAAGGATCAATAAATTGCGCCGCACGGAAATACCCCCCTAAAGAGACCTGCCCGTAGTGAAAGTGATTAGGCGCTCCGAGCCAGGAGCCCAGTAAGCAAATATTATGAAAGATGGGGCGCCCGGTAACGACTGGCCGAGGGGACAAATTTGGTACAGCCCAATCCGCCGGACTGGTGTTTTTGACAGGCGCGATTGGCAACAAACGGTGATATGGTGCGCGGCGGACTCCACATTCAAACCCACGAATTCGAGACTTGAGAGGAATCAAAATGAACAAATACCTTGCGGAATTTATAGGGATGTTCTTCTTTGTGTTGACCGTCGGCTGCGTGGTGATCGGGAACAGCATCGGAGCGCTCGCGCCGCTGGCGATTGGCTCTGTACTGATGGTGATGGTTTACGCCGGGGGACACATCTCGGGCGGGCATTTCAATCCGGCCGTGACTCTGGGAGTGTGGCTGCGCGGGAAATGTGAGACGAAAGACGTCCTGCCGTACATGATTGCCCAGATTGCCGGAGCAGTGCTCGCGGCGTTTGTCGTGAAATTTCTGAGGGCGGGAACTGCCGTTACCCCGATGACCCCTGCAACTCTGCCAGCCTTATTGGCGGAGTTTTTGTTCACCTTCGCGCTCGTTTATGTTGTGTTGAACGCGGCCACAGCCAAAGGCACGTCGGGCAATTCATTTTACGGATTGGCGATTGGGTTCACGGTCGTGGTGGGAGCGTTTGCCGTAGGCAATATCTCCGGCGGAGTCTTTAATCCGGCGATTGCCGTGGGTATCTCGGTCCTGGGATTGTCCGCATGGTCAAACATTTGGATTTATCTGGTAGCGGATTTTGCGGGAGCGGCGGCTGCAGCGGCTGCGTTCAAGATCGTTAGTCCCGAAGACAAATGACGAGTTGGGGCGGCGGGTTGAGGTTCAGAGCGAAGACTCCGTAGCGCCCGCTACGTGAAGGGCGTGTAAACCGGTTACGGGGCGCCCGTAGTGGCATGGATCCAGGCGCCCGTACCGAGTGTCGCGTTACGGCTTGCTGATGATTCCGCAAGCAATGCGTGCAGGGGCGGCTGTTCCCGTGCCACCTGCTACCGCGTGGATTACGATCGCTGTTCCTCCATTGCTGAAAACGGAGTGATCGTCGGTGCCGAGGGTGACATTAGGCGCGACTACGGAAACGTGCGCCGTACCGTCCGCGCTGACGATGAGTGAAAAATTCGGAATGTCGCCAGCCGGGGCGCCATCGTGGTTATGTTCAGCGCCACCTGGATTGAAGTGTGGGCCTGCGGTTTTAAAATCGGGCGGGTCGCATGCTGGAACTTGATGAATGTGGATGGAGTGTTCGCCCGGCGGAAGATTCTTGATGTCCAGCGTGATTTTCACGCCTTTTGGCGTGCTGGTCAGTTGTGCTGAGCCTACGCTCTGGCCCTCGGTGTTCTTGAAATCAACCACTACTGTCTTGGAAGCGGCGCGGCTATGGGACTCCTGGGCTTGCGCGGCAGAAGCGAGGGTAAAGACTAGACACACCCCGCATAGGATTGCTCTCATTGGAATTACCTCTCTCATTCTAGGTTTCGAAGGCTTTCTGGACACTGCCCGAGGCAGTATCCATCTACTCTAACTCGGCTCGCCCACACGCTATTCCGCGCTGTAGCCACGGGTGTATTCATTTAGATACGGTGGGGCGGGCTTCCGACGAAGCACGTTGAGCAGCTGATCTGGTGGCCGAGTGAAATGGGAGAGGCAGACAGCAGGATTTTGGCGATGATCAGGAGCGTGATTTTCAGTCGTTGCGATATAGCTCGGGATATTCCTTTTTCAAGCTGGTGAGTTTCGGCTGGTCGTTCATCATGATGTAGGGCTCGTAGGGATGGCGCTTCAGATAGTCCTGGTGGTAATCCTCGGCAGCGTAAAAGGATTGCAGTGGGACCAATTGAGTGACGATCGGCTGAGAATAGATTTTTGCCGCGTTTAGTTGCGCGATGTAAGCTTCGGCGATTTTCTTTTGCTCATCATTCGAGTAGAAAATGGAAGAGCGGTATTGCGTGCCGTGGTCCGGTCCCTGGTAATTGAGCTCCGTGGGGTTATGGCCGACGGAAAAAAAGATCATCAAAATTTGGCCATACGAAATTTGCGAAGGATCGAAGACCACCTTGACGGATTCGGCGTGGCCGGTTTCCCCGGTGCTGACTTCCTCGTAGTTGGCTGTTTTCGCCGCGCCACCAGAGTAGCCTGAAGTCGCTGACGTTACGCCTTTTAGATGTTGAAAGACGGCCTGAATCCCCCAGAAGCAGCCACCCGAAAGCACGGCAGTTTCCTGCGCTTTTGCGGAGGCCAGGGGAGCGTCGACGGCGGGTTTCGGAAATGCGGCTTTAGCGTTGGCTCGGCCATCGTTCGGTTTGGCCGTTGCCCAGGCCAGGGCGCCGATACCGGCACAAATCAATACAGCAATCAGGACAGCGCGCATGGTGTAAGCTCCGCAAACGGCACTTCATTTAACTATACGCTTGCCGCACTACATTGGATGTCTCGCGGCTTCGTGGGGTTACGGGAAGCGCGGCGTCAGGTCCTGATCATTTTTGGGGAAGATTCAGGCTTGGAGCAGGGAGCCAGTGCAAGGCATGATGCAGTAGTTCGATAAAAACGAACTGAGGAGAGATTCATGTCATTGGGCCTTCGTGCTGTCTGCATGATCGGGAGTTTTCTGGTCTTACCGGCGGTTCTTTGTGCACAGATTACGCACGGGCAAAAGCCAGTGCTTCCTGCGCCTTATTCCACGAAATCGGCTGGCAACGGGCCGCGCAATGAGGAGCCACCTGCGGGTTTTCTTCCGACGGCAGCGCAGGGATTCCGCGTGAATGTTTTTGCGGAGGGCTTCAAGGTGCCACGCTGGCTTGCCACGGCTCCCAATGGGGATATTTTTGTGGCCGAGACGGGAGCGAACCAAATTGTGGTGCTGCGTGATCCGCAGAACACCGGTGGAGCGCAGCAGCGCGAAGTGTTCGCAACGGGAACGTCACGCGTTTTTGGCATCGCGTTTAAGGACGATTATGTCTACGTGGGAAACATAAACGCGCTCGTGCGATTCCGCTATGACCCGAAGACGTCGAAACGCCTGGGGGAAGCGGAACCTCTGCTGAAGCTGCCGAATGGCGGGGCACACATCACACGCTCCGTGACGATCTCCGCGGATGGCAAACACGTGTTTGTCTCCGTTGGATCAGGTTCCAACATCAACACGGGCGAGGATCCGATTCGCGCGGCGGTTACGATTTGCGATCTCGATGGGAAGAACCCGCGGCTGTTTGCAACTGGGCTGCGGAATGCAGTGGGATTGGCGATTGAGCCTGTCACGGGAGCGGCATGGGTAAGCGTCAACGAACGCGACGAGCTGGGTGACGATCTGCCTCCGGACTATTTCACCTCGGTGAAAGACGGCGGATTTTACGGCTGGCCGTACAGCTACATCGGCAGCAACGTGGATGACCGCGTGAAGCCGCAAAAGCCAGAACTTGTGGCAAAGGCGATTATTCCCGATGTGTTGTTAGGTGCGCATGTGGCTCCGCTGCAATTTGCGTTTTATACCGGAAAGCAGTTTCCTCAGAACTATTGGGGAGGAGCGTTCATCGCGGAGCACGGTTCGTGGAATCGGGCCACTCGCGCGGGATACCAGATTGCGTTCGTGGCGTTCAAGGATGGGCAGCCTTCGGCCGATCCTGTCGCGTTTCTGACGGGCTTTGTGCCCGATCCAAAAGGGCGAAACGTCTCTGGCAGGCCGGTAGGAGTGGCCGTTGCGCCCGACGGAGCTTTGCTTGTTTCAGATGATGGAGCTGGGAAAATCTACCGCGTCTCGGTCGCGAAGTAAAAGCGAGCTTAATTTACGGTTAACGTCAACTGAATCGGCTGCAATTGTAGCGGCTTGCCGCTGGCAGATGTTGCCGACGGCGTGACAATTATTATGGATTGTCCATGAGGCGTTACGATTTGTGGAGGAGCTGTTATGGCAGCGCTCCCACCGCCGCAACCCGATGCACCTAGCATTGCACTCAACATCACGAGAAAAATGATCGCGCCGGAAAATGCGGGGCGCCGCGGCTGCGCGCTCGAACGGTGTCTTACGCCTAGCATCAGCGAGAGAAATAGGATCACAACGATGGTCAGACTCGGGACAGCACGATGCGCCGGGAACGGCATTGAGCGCGGCTCGTCGAAGAACGTCGGGATGCCGGCCGCGCCGCCGCTCGTAGTTACTGACACCGTAAATGGCGTGGCACTGCCGTTCGAGATTTGCAGTGTGGAAGGTCCCTGAATGGTCGCGCCCAGAGGGGCCCCGGTGTACGCGAGGGAAACCGTACCGGCGTAGCCAGGTCCCGGAGTTATCTGGAGATTGTATTGCGCGGTCTGGCCGGCCGAAATCGTCGCCGAAGTGGAACCAGAAGGTGCCGCGCCGATAATAATGGCGGGATTCGCGTTGCCGCCTACGCTGATGACCTGGGGAGAATTTACCGCATCATCCGTGAGCGTGACAGTGGCCGTGCGCGCGCCAGATGCAAGTGGCGCGAAGGAAACGCCTAGCGTGCACGTAGAGTTCGCGGCATAGGCGGCGGCTGTGCAGCCGTTTGTCAGGATGAAGTCGCCGCTGTTTGCTCCTCCAAGAACAACCGAAGAAATGTGGAGCGGGACCCCGCCAGAGCTTGTCACCGTGACATTTTGGGTGGGAGAGGATGTGCCTTGTGTGAGGGCAGCGAAGGAAAGGCTAGTCGACGAAAAGGACACAGCAGGTGTGGTCGATGGAGCCGGTGTCGCCACGCCGCTGACTTGGATGGATTGCGGAGAGCTCTGAGAGTCGTCTGTGATCGTAATGATCGCAGAACGCTGGCCGGCGGCGAGAGGCGTGAAGGTCAAGGTGATCATGCAACTGGTGTTCGCAGCATAAGGGCCACTGCACAGATTCGTCATGCTGAAATCGCCGGTATTATTGCCGCTGAGGACCACCGAAGAAATATGCAGAGTTGCATTCCCGGAATTCGTTACGCTAACGGGGATCGCGCTGCTGGTCGTGCCTTGCACGGTCGTGGGAAAGCTAACGGGATCAGGCGTCACAATTACGGCGGGAGCGGGCGGCGGCGGTGCGACGCCTGCGCCACTGAGCGTCACGGATTGCGGGCTGCCAGGAGCGTTGTCGGTGATTGAGAGTGTGGCTTGCTGTGAACCTGTGGCGGAGGCCGCCGGCGTGAAGGTGATGCTAACGGAGCAGAACTTTGTCGGTTGAAGGACAGAGGGAGTTTGGCACGTGTCGGTTTCCATAAATTGGGCTGAGTCTACGCCCGAGAGCGAAATGGAATTTACCGAAAGTGCTTCGCCGCCGTTGCTCGTGAGCGTGACCGTTTGCTGCATGCTGGATGTGCCCGTCTGAATTGTGCCGAACGAAAGGCTTGTGGTGGAAAGAGAAGCCGACGGGCCGCTAATCCCTTGTGTTCCCGGCGGAATGCTGAAGGTAAGTGAGCCATTGATTTGCGGGACGGTGAATGGAGAGTTGGCCGTCGGTAGAAAGTAGCCAGTTTGCGGATCGACGGTATAGGCGATCGCCGTGCTTTGGTCCGTGCCAAATCCATAGTTAAAGGAGCCGGTGGGGTCGGCGTAGTAGGGCGGGAGCGAAGTGAAGCCCGGGAGAGGTGAGCTCGTCGTCTCGGTAAGCTGCCCGGTTTGCAGATTCACGGAATAGATGTTGACGACCTCCGCAGCGTTGAGATCGGAGATGACGGCATAGAGAAAAGTTCCCGTGCTGTCGATCCAGAGCCCAACTGGATAATTAAATTCAGAAAGCGGCAGGTCAGTCGCAGAGACTTGGCCGCCGATCCCGGCGATTTGGATATTGCCGATTTCCAAGAGATTGTCTTGAGTTCCTATTGCGTAGTAGCGGCCCTGGGGATCCATGGCAAAACTGTCACCGCGTTCCGAACTGGCCGCGTCTGACTGAAGCCCGGTGACCAAACCAGTCTGCGGATCGATAGAGAGAGCCTGAAACTCCGAGCCGAGTCTGATCGTGGTGTTCCCAGACTCTGGGTTTGGTCCCATGAAAATAAGAAAGTTTTTATTGTTAGGTGGTTGCGCGAAGCCGATGGCAGTGGAGTCAAGTTCCGTCGCAGAGCCCGCGACGGGGATGAGAGCGGGGCCGCCGACGGCAGTGGGAGAAATCAGAAAGGTTTCGACCAACCCGTCGCCTGGATTTTGCCCAACGCGATTGACTACTGCGAGGAATTGTCCTGTTGGCTCGACGGCGATGTAAGCCGGCTGATTCGTGACAGAGGAGGCGAACGGCGAATTGGCGACTTCTTGATAGGCGCCGGTGGTGGCATCGGTGATCTGATACATGTGGATACTGCTGGTGCCGATCGCGAAAAGAAATCGACCCTGGACGTCGATGACTAACGATTGATTGGCGGCAGTAAACGGAGAGCCTGCAACCGGAATGAGTTCGCCTGTTTGATCGTTGCGCGAGGCCACGGCGCCCGCTGAAGAGAAGACTAGCGGTTGCTGGAGCTGAGCGCGAGCCGCGGGGACTATCGAGGCCGCCAAGGCTAGAGCAGCGAGGATTATTAGAGTTTTCCAATAATTCGTTACGCGCGACCGGGGATTCTTCTGCGAATGAAAAGGGAATTCGCGTGCTAGGGCCATGTGTCTTCCTTGGCCGTCGAAAATAGCGGCACCTCAATGAATCCGAGAGGGAAACGTTTGCGAATCCAAGGTATGACCGAAAGAGTGCGGCGTCAACAAAATATATCTACTTATTCAATAAACTGAACTGTGGATATTGGAACGCGTTTTGCGGGCCGGGAACTGGGTTACGCAGGGCGGATCGATTGTTAAAGAATGTTAATGTTGGAATTGCGCTTCCTGCGTTACCGTTCGGAGCCTATGCAACCAGCACAGCTCGATTTGGAAAAACTTTCGTCGTCAGACGAGAGTAATCTCGTGACCCGCCTCAACGGCAAGCTGAGTCTCGAGACCGTTCATAACTTCATTCAGACCTTGCGCCCGGAGCCTACGGCTCACTTAGTGCTCGATATGAGCGGGGTGTCCTTTCTGGATTCGGCCGGAGTCGGGGCGCTGGTGTCCCTATTCGTTCACCGGCGCAATATTGGAAAGTCGTTTGCGATCGCGGGTCTGACGCAGCAAGGCATGGCGGTGCTACAGGTTGCTGGCCTAGTGAAGCTACTCCCGAACTTCCCGACCGTTGAGGCAGCCCTCGCCACAAAGAACTAGCGCGGTTCGCCGAGTAGCAGGATCTGCAGCGGACTTGAGGTCAGGTCGCCTATCCAGCCCACCCCTGTTTTCTTGTAAATGCGGATTCTAAAGGGCTTTAAGTCCAACGTTTCAAAACTGCGCATTCTAAAGGGGTTACAGGCGAATTTTTGCAACTGCGCATTCTAAAGAGGTTAGCGCAAAAACGGCCGGGGCACCAAGACTCAACGCCGATCTCCACAAATATATATGCAAGATGACTTACCCTGTATGATATCACAAGCCATAGGCATGTCAATGCCAGCATTTTCTGGCAGGGCGTGGCGCCATTGACACAGGACGGGCCATGTCGGCGGCAGGAATGCCCACGCGTTCCAAATTGGAACGGCGCTTTTGCCATGCTCGTTTGACGCGCTGGTATACTCGGGCGCATGAACAACCCATCTGGATTTGAGCTGCGAGATACGGAATATCAGCGGCGGGTACGGGACAGTTTTGAGCGACAGGGGCTGATGAGGCACTTGGGGGCCGAACTGGTTTCGCTGGAGCCGGGTGGAGCGGTGATTCGGGTGCCGTTTCGCGGCGAGTTGACGCAGCAGCATGGGTATTTTCATGCGGGGGTGACGGGCGCGATTGCCGACAGCGCGTGCGGATACGCGGCCTACACGTTGATGGCGGCGGATGATTCGGTGCTGACTGTGGAGTACAAGATAAATTTGCTGGCGCCGGCGGATGGGGAGGAGTTGGTGGCGCGGGCGCGGGTGGTGCGGTCGGGGAGGACGTTGAAGATTTGCATGGCGGACGTGTTTGTGAAAAAGGGCGGGGCGGAGAATCATTGCGCGACCGTGCTCGCGACGATTATGTGTATGGCGGGTAAGGTAGATCGGCCGAGATAGGTGACCTGTTTTTGAAAGCTGCGGCAGTCTGAACGATAGGCGTCGGACTAGCTCGAAGCTTCGGGTAATTTAAACACGAAACTTTTTCCGCGAGACATAGGTTCCCAACCTGCGGCTATTGCCTTCAGAGTGTCTGCCTCGATTGTTTTCTCGGAGAATTTTGGCCTTTGGGGAAGTTGCGGTATTCCGATCCCAGTCAATTTTCTTGGAAATGCGTATTCCAGAATGAGTTCTCTATGACGGGCATCTTCGGATCGAACCGAGAAGCATAAACCCTTGTATCCGTGCTCGGTCGTCCACTGAGGTTCGCTAATCAGCTCCCAGACCAGTTTGATGCCCTTGATTGACATTGACCGCTTCTCGTTCGTTTCCGTCTTTTCTTTTGGCCATGCATTGTTCCTGCCCACTCGATGCGCTGAATCACATTCTAACAGGTTCAAGCGGTGCCCCTACGATTCGCGGAGGATGCGGATTAGTTCGGCGGCGGCGTGGGGTAGGCGGGCGCCGCGGCGCGAGACCAGGTAGACGTGGCGCGGCATGTTCATCTGCCGCACTTTTACTTCTTTCATCCAGCCGTGCTCGATTTCCCACTGCACGCACATGCGCGGCACGATGGCCACGCCCATGCCCATTTGCACGAAGCGCTTGATGCTTTCGATGGTGGGCATTTCGATGGGCATTTTCAGCTCGGTACGGTTGCGCGCGAAGAGTTCGATGACGCGGCGGCGATAGGGGGATTCCACGCTGTGAGCGATAAAGTCTTCATTCCCGAGGTCGGCGACGTCGACTTCGCGTTTTTTCGCGAGGACGTGTTTGGGGTGCACGACGAGCGTGAGCTCGTCTTTTAAAATTTCGGTAGCTTGGAGTTGCGGCTCTTGCGGGACGTAGGAGACGGCGCCGACGTCGAGCCGGTAATTCAGGACCTCATGGGGAATATCGCGCGAGAACATCCTATGGACGCGGACGAAGACGCCGGGATGGAGTTGGCGAAATGTGGCCAGGGCGGGCAGAAGCGCGTGGATGGAACTTTCGTTAACGCCGAGGGACAGCTCGCCGCGGCTAAGCCCTTCGAGCTCGCTAAGTCCTTTTTTTACTTCATCGCGGAGATTGATCAGGCGTTCCGCGTAGTCTTGGAGAAGAGTTCCGGCGTCGGTCATGCGCACCGGGCGCGCGCCACGGACGAAGAGCGGCTGGCCGAGGTCTTCCTCAAGTTTGCGAATGGTGAGGCTTACAGCCGGTTGAGTGCGGTAGAGACGTTCGGCGGCGCGCGAGAAGCTGCCTTCCTTTGCAACCATCAGAAATACCTGGAGTTCGCCAAGATCCATGCTCTTTCCCTCTCGCACAGTATAAGACAGAGTTATCAAAAGCAGAATAAAGATAAATTTGACCGTGAGGCGGTCTTCTGTCCTACTACTACCCTAGGGGGACCCCATGGACTCCGTACGCATCTTCGATACTACCTTGCGCGACGGTGAACAATCGCCGGGCTTCTCGATGAATACCGAGGAGAAGATCCGCATGGCGCGGCAGCTTGCTGCGCTGGGAGTCGATGTTATTGAGGCTGGTTTTCCCATTTCTTCGCGCGGCGATCTGGAAGCCGTGCAGCAGGTAGCTCGCGAAGTGCGGACCGTCCCCATCGCTGCGCTGGCGCGAGCCAAGAAGCAGGACGTGGAAGCCGCTATTGAAGCTCTCGAACCCGCGGCGGCACCGCGTTTGCACATTTTCCTTGCGACATCTGACCTGCATCTGCGCGTGAAGCTGAATATGACGCGGGAGCAGGCGCTCGACGCGATTCGTTCGATGATCCGTTTGGGGCGCAACAGTGTTGGAGAAGTGGAGTTCTCGGCGGAAGATGCCGGACGCACCGACATCGGATTTCTTTGCCAGGTCTGCCAGGTAGCCGTGGACGCGGGAGCGACGGTATTGAATCTGCCGGATACCGTTGGTTACGCGGTGCCAGATGAGTACGGCGCGATGTTTGAGCAGGTCCGTGCACATCTCGACGATCCGCAGGGCATTACATTGAGCGCGCATTGCCATGACGATTTGGGGCTGGCAGTGGCGAACTCGCTCGCGGCGGTTCGCGCAGGCGTGCGGCAGATCGAGTGCACCGTCAACGGAATCGGCGAACGAGCAGGGAACGCGGCCCTCGAAGAAATCGTCGTGGCGCTGGCGGTGCGCAAGGAAAGCTTTGGAGTGACGACGAACATCAAGTTGGACGAGCTTTTCAAGTCGAGCCGGATGCTGACGGAAATTACCGGCGCTGTGGTGGCGCCGAACAAGGCCGTCGTGGGCGCGAACGCGTTTGCCCACGAAGCCGGCATTCACCAGGACGGGATTATCAAGAATCCGCTTACGTACGAGATTATGTCGCCGGAGTCGGTGGGCGTGCCTTCGCGTTCGTTTGTCTTGGGGAAGCATTCGGGGCGGAATGCGTTGAAGGTGAGTTTGCGTACTTTGGGCTATGAGCCAAGCGAAGAGGAATTGGCGGAGTGCTATAAGCGCGTGACCACACTTGCGGATCAGGCGAAGCAGGTTCGTCCGCGTGATTTGGTGGCCATCGCGCATGAAGTGATGCGGCGACGGCCTGCGGCAGTTGCGGCGGAAGCGGATTGAGAGGAAGTGAGTAGTGGGTGGTGAGTAGTGAGCAGAAAGTGGGACTCTGGTGGTTGCGCTGGAATGTCTTACGGAGCCTCTACAGGTATGGGGAGTTGTTCCAGTTGGTTCGAAAAGCGGCAACAGAGCTGCCGCACTCCAACGCGGGACATAGTGGTAGGCGGGGATCTCGATGAAGGTTAAGAAAACCATTGTGCTTTTGCCGGGGGACGGCATCGGGCCGGAAGTTACGCGGGCTGCGGCTACTGTGTTGCGCGAGTGCGCGCAGGAATTTCATCACGAGTTTGATCTGCATGAGTTTCCGATTGGCGGCGCGGCGATTGATGCTGCGGGCACGCCGTTGCCCAACGAAACGCTGGATGCTTGCAGAAAGGCCGATGCGGTTTTTCTTGGCGCGGTTGGCGGAGCAAAGTGGGATTCGCTGCCGGTGGGGAAACGGCCTGAGAGCGGCCTGCTCGGTTTACGCAAGGGCATGGGGCTTTATGTGAATGTGCGCCCCGTGAAGGTGCTGGAGCCTTTGCGCGGAATTTCTCCCCTGAAACCGGAGCGTTTGGGCGATTTGGATATCGAGATTGTGCGCGAGCTTGCCGGCGGGATGTATTTCGGCGAGCGTGGCAACACGACGGAAAATGGCGTCGAGCGCGCCTGGGACACAGAATCTTATTCGACGCCGGAGATCGAGCGCATTGCGACGTTTGCGTATGGGCGGGCGGAGAATCGCTCGCGGCGCGTGTGCTCGGTGGACAAGGCCAACGTTTTGATGAGTTCGCAGCTTTGGCGGCGGACTGTGATTGCCATGAGCGGCGTCTATTCTTCTGTGAAGCTCGAGCACATGTACGTGGATAACGCGGCGATGCAACTCACGCTTAAGCCTTCGCAGTTTGACGTGATGCTGACGAGCAACATGTTCGGCGACATTTTGAGCGATGCGGCGGCCGCGCTGGTGGGCTCCATCGGCTTGATTCCTTCAGCGAGTTTTGGGACGGGCGCGCCGCTCTTCGAGCCGATTCATGGCTCCGCGCCGTCGCTAGTAGGCACGGATTCCGCCAACCCGGTTGGATCGATCCTCAGCGCGACGCTGATGCTGCGCGATGCGTTTGGCCTTTCGCTCGAAGCGGATTGGGTCGAGCAGTCGTTGCATCGCGTGCTCGCGGGCGGCTACCGCACCGCGGACATTGCTCAGCCCGGCGCCAGCACGATCGGGGGATCGGTCTTCACAGAAATGCTGCGCGAAGAGATGCAACGCACCCTTGAGCACGCTGAACGCTACGGCTGGGGCGTCTAACTATCTCGCTGGGGAATCACTTTAGTTTCCCAGCCGTCATAATCTCCCCGAAATTCTTTGGCACAGCGAGAAAGCTCGGTTACAGCTTCATCTATGTCGTCTTCTTTGACCGACTGAAATCGCACGATACATAAACCGAAGGGAAAATCATCGCCAGCCTTGTCCGGCTTAGATTGCAGGCGATAGGACAGCAGCTGGATCACGGTCCAGAAGGCCTCGCGATCTGAATTTGTCCGGAAATAAATCCAATGCCAAATATCACGCGGCGCCTCCAGAGTGTCACCTTCTCGCTCCAGGACATTTAAGACGGAGCGGTTTTTGATTTGCTGAAGATTTTCGTCGGAAGGATACAGAACCTCCAGGTATTGCTTCCATGCTGGGTCCTTTTGAGATCCAGAATCAAATTCGTAAGTGGAAAAATGAGCCAGCGCGCCAGCAACGGCCGACTCGAAAGAGTCGGAGTGCAGGCCGTAGTAGTAGAACTCTCTGCGACCGTCAGTCGTAATGCGTCCGCTCAGAATAGCGTTGAATCGACTCTCCAAAGTTTCTGTGAGCTTCTCTTCGATACTTATGAGGACGTCAAATTCTGAAGAGTCGGAAAGTCCGTCAGGGCGCGGCGACTGGAAGTAAACCCACACCCACAGCAAGTCTGGTTTGCTTAGGTCAGGTATCGACATGCGCAGGCCGAGGTCAAGGGCGATAGATGCCAATACGCCGTTGACTTTGCAAAGGTAGAAATCCCAATCCTCAGGCATGATCGTAATATTTCATATCAGAATCTCACCGCCAACAGTCAAGTATCCGAGGATTGACCGGCGCGGCTCATGGTCCCCCGCCGGGTATTCGTACCTTTTCGACGTTTATGCTCACCGGGGTGGCGGCTTGGCTTGCGGTAAGCCGCTGAGGATGCTACTTTTACACTTTCTTAGGCAGCCGACGCCCCCCAGGTCGGGGTACACACATGGGTGTGGAGGCGGGCGGCGGTTTGGCATTCGATCCTGAATAAAATGGTTTGGGGTGCGAATCATTATTCAATTTTGTTCATCCTAGATATGTTTCACCTTGCAACAGCGGCCTGACAATGGCCGGTTATCTCTAATGATTGACCCAGCTAACAACTCGAAACGCGTGACCGGCGATACGGCGGCGCGCCCGGCGACCTACTGGCGCGTCGAAGGCTCTTTGCTGGAGCTGGGGGCTATGCGTCCGGTGTGGTTTTTTACGTGGAATGCGCAGAGTTTTGCGGAGCGCTGGAGGCGTCGCGCGGGAATCGCGTGGATAACGATTACCCGGCCCATCGATTATGCGATAAACCGGACGCTTGCCACGAGACTGCTGCACACGCTGCTGCGAGGCGTAAGCCGCGACCGGCTGGACCTTCTCGGCGAGGAATATTTTCACTACGTCCTGAAGCCGCAACTTCGCCGCGAAGCTATCGAGAAATTGCTCGAAGCGGGGCAGAACGGCGAGCGCATTGTGCTCGTCGGCCAGCTGCTGGATCATATTTTGCGGCCGCTGGCTCAGCACCTCGGCGTTGAATCGTTTATCTCCAACCGCATGGAGTTTCGCGATGGGCACGCTACGGGGCGTTTGCTCGACCCTGTCGTACGCCCGCGTGGGCCTTTCGCTTGGCTTACTAGTGGCGCCACGGATGGCCGCATCGCGCCCGAGAAACTTCTGCGGCAGCTTGGTTGGACGAAAAAGCCGTTGGAATTGGAGACCGCGGTGCAAACGGCGGTGCGTCCTTCCGCTCCCGCGAGCAAATCCGTTACGCTTTTTGACGGAGCGCCGCGCACCGGTCCTCTACCGGTTCGCGAAACACTTGCGAATCGCCACATCCTGCTAATCGGCGTGACTGGGTTTATTGGCAAAGTGTGGCTCGTCGATCTGCTCGAAAATATTCCGAACATTGGAAAGATCACGCTGCTCATTCGCCGAAACAGGACGACATCGGCACAGAAGCGCTTTCAAAAAATTATCGAAGAATCGCCGGCGTTCGACACGCTCCAGGAAAAGTACGGGCGCAAGCTAGGCACGCTGCTCGAAGACAAAGTGGAAGTCGTCGAAGGTGATGTAGGCGAACCTGGACTGGGTCTCGATCAGGCGACGCAGACGAGACTGGCGAAGTCGCTCGACTTGGTGGTGAACAGCGCGGGGCTGACCGATTTCAATCCGGATTTGCGCGATGCGCTCGCTTCCAACGTGGATTCCACCATGCACCTGCTGAACTTTTTGCGGAAGTGTGACCACGCCGGCTTGATGCACCTCTCAACGTGCTACGTGGTAGGCATGCGCGACGGTCGCGTGACGGAAGAGTTGCAGGATAACTATAATCCCGCGCGCGATCCGGCCTTCAACGCCGAAAAAGAAATTGCTTCGTTGCGCGAAACAGTCCGCCACGTAGAAGAGCGCGCCGAAAGCCCGGAGCTCACCAAAGCTCTCAAGCGGCAGGCTCTGGGGCGTGGTGGCGATCCATCGCACGTGCCTGCAACGGAGCTGGATGGCGTATTGAAACGGAACAGACTGCGCTGGGCAAGGAACCGGCTGGTGCGCATTGGCTTGCGCCGCGCGCAGCATTTGGGCTGGCCGAATACGTACACATTTACGAAGAGCCTCGGCGAATCGATCCTGGCACGCAGCAGCGGCGAATTGCCGATTGCCATCGTACGGCCTTCGATCGTGGAAAGCTCGGAGCGCTCACCATTTACCGGTTGGAACGAGGGGATCAACACTTCCGGGCCGCTATCGTATTTGCTAGGCACAAATTTCAGACAATTGCCTTCGAACCAGCGCAAGTGCCTCGACGTGATTCCCGTCGACATGGTATGCCGCGGAATGACGTTGATCGCAGCCGCGGTGATTTCGCGGAAGCACGCGCGGATGTATCAGCTGGCCACTTCGGCGATCAATCCCGTGAACATGGGCCGCAGCATCGAGCTTACAGGCCTGGCGCATCGAAAACACTACAGGACGCAGCAGGGAATCGAGCATTGGCTCAAAGTGAAACTCGAAACGATCCCTGTTTCGAAGCAGCGGTACGAGCGGCTCTCGATTCCGATGCAGAAGGCGGTCATCTCCGGAATTAATCGCGTCGCGGCTTCGCTGCACATGAAAAAGGCTCCCCTCGCCAAACAGGAACGCGACTTGATCCGCGCAGAAAAGCTCATCGACCTGTATGAGCCGTTTATTCTTCACAATGAGCACGTGTTCGAATGCGAAAACGCGCGACTGCTTTCCGCGGCACTCTCGGCTGAAGAAAAAGCCATTTTTGATTTTGCTCCCGAATCGATCGACTGGTGGGATTACTGGATCAACGTGCACATTCCGGCGCTCCGCCGCTGGTGCTACCCCTTGATGGAGGGCCGCCCGCTCGAATCGCGCGCGCCGCGCGAACTGGATTGGTCTCCTGAACATGCCCGGGCTGCGGTTGTCTCTAACTCTGCGCCGCCTTCAGCGCCGGACCCACTATGGCGATCTTCGTAACCGGCACCACCGGATACTTGGGCAGCTACGTCGCCGCGGGATTGTTCACCGAACACCGCGACGCGCTGAATCTTCTGGTTCGGGCGAAGAGCGACAAGGAAGCGCGCGAGCGTTTGTGGACTTCCCTGCAACTTCACTTCGGGTTCCGCGAGTTTTGCGAATACACTAGCTCGCGTGTACGAATTTTTCGCGGCGATTTGACGAGCGAATGCTTCGGCCTCAGCGACGACGAATACCATGCGCTGGTCGACACCACCGATTCGATCATTCATTGCGCCGCTTCGCTGAACCGCAAATCGGAACGGCAGTGTCTCAACGTAAATCTGCGCGGTGGCTTGGAAGTGATTCAGTTGGCTCGGCGCGCGCAGAACCGCAACGGCCTGCGACGCTATTCGCATGTGTCCACGGTGGCTGTCGCCGGGAAACGCCGAAACGAAGTCGTAACGGAGGACGCTGCGATTGATTGGGCGCGCTCCGACTACGATCCTTACGCCCGGACCAAAAAATTTGGCGAGCATATGCTGCACCAGCTTCTCGCCGATGTGCCGCACACGATTTTCCGGCCCGCGATCGTCCTGGGCGACAGCCGCCGCCCAGAGACTTCTCAATTTGATATGGTGCAGGCCTTCGACGTTCTCGTGCGGATGCCTGTTCTTCCGCTGCGTCCCCAGGATAAAATCGACATCGTGCCTGCAGATTATGTGAGCAAAGCGATTGTGGCGATTCATCAAAAGAGCGAACACGTCCACGGCATCTATCATCTGTCTTCCGGTACTGGATCGCAGACCTATAAGGAACTGACGGATGGACTTGCGGAAGTCGGCGGCTGGCGACGCCCTGCGTACTGGCCGTGGATGGGCGGCACATTTTCCGGGGCGGTGAATCGGCTTTCGAATGGAAAAAGCGCTGTGGCCCACGGAGCATCGCTCTTGAAAGTTTTCTGGCCTTATTTGGATTGGAACACGGTGTTCGACAATTCGCGCGTGGTGGCTGAGCTTGGGGAAACGCCAGCAAAGTTTTCGAGTTACGCGTATCCACTGTTGAAATTCAGCCGTCAGAACAAATTTCGCTATCCGGCAAAACCATGGCCGGAAATGGGCATCAGTACGCCGGGAAAATCCGTGGTTGCCGGGAGCGCTCGCGCATGACGGACTTTCTTCTTGTTGCCTGGGTGAGCGCGCTGATCGAAATCAGGCGATTGGGTTGGACCTTCGGCTTAGGCCAGCGCTGGACGCCGGGTGAAAAACTCCGGCTGCTGTTTGCCGGCTACAACGGCACGCGAAACACCGGCTCCGACGTACGCGTGCAGGAAATGCTGCGGCAAGTGCGGCACGTGCTCGGCGCGGACAAAGTTGATTTTAGCGTGATGACGCAGAGTTTCGATCGCACGCGCGGCTATTTCGATGGCACCCAGCAGGTTCATCTGCCCGATGTGTATCCGCCATTTTTGTTCCGCGAAGTTCGCAAGAATCATGGTGTGATCGCGTGCGAAGGCTCGATGTTCAAAAGCAAGTTTGCCAACGCGCTGACCACAATGATGATTGGCTCGTTGGGTCTGGCTTCCGCGGAGAATAAACTCTCGCTCGGCTACGGCGGTGAGGCCGGTCACATGGACGGGATCATCAAGTGGATGTGCGAACGCTACGTGCACGATTCGCTGGTGATCACGCGCAATGAGGAATCGCAGAAACTTCTCAGTTCACTGCGCATACCGACGGAGCTCGGAACAGATACAGCATGGACGTTCGAGCCGCATCCGCCGGCGTATAGCCGCAAAGCACTGCGCGATGCAGGTTGGGACGAGAAGGCTCCCGTGCTTGCGGTTTGCCCCATTCACCCGTTCGTCTGGCCGGTGAAAGCCTCTGTCGGAAAATATCTCGCGCGCGTTACGACTGGCGCGTACAAGGACAGTCAATACCGCACCGTATACTTTTTTCAGTCCGGGTCGGAAGTTGAGAAAAAGTATCAGCACTACATTTCGAGCTTTATCAACGCTCTCACCTCGTTCCGCCAGCGCCACAATGTTTTCCCCATTCTTGTAGCGATGGAGCGGTTGGACGCTGTCGCGTGCCGCGACATCGAAAAGGCGCTCCCGGGAATTCCAGTATTCACTTCCGACGACTACGACATGTTCCAGCTCGTCTCGATTCTCCGCTCGGCGACCTACATGGTTTCTTCGCGCTATCACGGAATTGTGACTTGTATGCCAAGCTTGGTGGCTTCGGCCGGAGTCACGATGGACGAACGCATCCGGAATCTCATGCGCGAGCGCGGACATCAGCATCTTTTCTTGACGGTCGATGATCCTGATCTCGAGCCGAAACTAATAAAGATGATGGACACGCTTGTAGCCGAGGCAGAGTCCGTTCGCGACGGCATCGGCAAGACCGTTGTGCGTAACCTCAAAGTGATGGCGCGCATGGGCACTTTTCTAGAAGACGCCATGCGCCGCACGTACCCGGAATTCCCGCTGCGCTCCGGTGTTCTCTCGTGGGAAGACTATCTCCCGCCGTTGAGCGACACGTTGGTACCACTCGCCGCACGCTACGACTCTTCCGCCGCTTTGCCGCAACATTCTGTTGCTGGAACTGCGTCCCGGTGATGCGCGGCCCAGCCGTCATGCCGAATTTTCTCGACGACATCTTCGCGCAATTGAAGAAAGCCGATAGCCGCGTCGTGCTGCGCGAAATTCATGGTGAGAAGTTCGTCAGTGTTTCGGGAAGAGAATTGCTCGAACAGGTGCAGCGTGTTCGCGCGCATCTGTGGCGCACGGGCCTTCAGCCTGGCGAGCGCTGTGCGCTTCTCGCGCCGAACTCCGCGCGTTGGGTAGCGTTCAACCTCGCGCTGCTGGCCGAAGGCGTGATCGTCGTGCCGCTTTACGCGCGGCAGGCGCCGGGCGAACTGGCCGCGATGATGAAGGATTGTCTCCCTCGATTTTTGTTCACCAGCGATTTGGCGCTGGGCGAGGCCGTGGCGAAAGTGTTGCCGCCACAGTGGTCGAACTCGGGGAGACTTGTTCTCTTTGATGATGTTTTGCAGGAAGCCGCATCAGATGCCGTGCTGCCCGAAGAGCCGAATACCCGTACGGAGGCCGATCTCGCCGCCATCATCTACACTTCCGGCACGTCTGGCGAGCCCAAGGGTGTTTGCCTGAATGTCGGCAACGTGACGCACATGCTTGCCTGCACGCGCGAGCGGTTTGATCAGCTCATGGGAACGACACACGAACCCGACCGCGTCTTTCATTACGGACCGTTCAATTTCGCGGCTTCGTGGATACTCTTACTCACTTGTCTTTCGCGCGAAAGCGTCCTTACCCTTTCGACGGACTTGACCAAACTCGCGGACGAAATTCGGCTGGCGTCGCCGCACTATTTCTTGAATGTGCCGACGCTGCTCGAACGCGTGCGCCGCAGCGTGGAAGAAGCTCTATCGAAGCGGGCCAGCCCCATCCGGTCGCTTTACGCGAAGGCTCGCGATGCTTGGATGCGTAAACATCTGGGCCGGGGGCGTGCCACTGATGCTTTCTGGCTGAGCCTTGGCCGCAAATTCATCTTTAGCAAGATCAAAGATCGTTTCGGTCCGAATATTCGCATTCTGATTTGCGGATCGGCGCCGCTGGCTCCGGAGACGCAACAGTTTTTTCTCATGCTCGGAATTCCGGTTCTGCAGGCTTACGGCCTTACCGAAACGACCGCGATCTGTACGCTGGATGATCCTCGCGTTCCCGTGGAACCAGGCTACGTGGGAACTGCGGTCAATGGCATCGAGATGAAACTCGGCGAAAACGAAGAGATCGTCGTGCGCGGCCCGAATATTTTTCCGGGCTATTGGAATCGTCCGGAAGAAACGGCGCGCGTGCTGGAGGATGGCTGGTTTCACACCGGGGATCAGGGCGAAGTGAATGTTCGCGGCAATTGGCGGATCATTGGGCGCCTCAAAAACCTGATCGTGCTCAATTCGGGCCACAAAATTACTCCCGAGCCCATCGAAGAGAAGCTGGCCATGTTACTTCCCGGCGCTCAGAACATCGTTGTGGTCGGCAATGGCCGCGGTTTTCTGTGCGCACTGGTGACCGGCGCTGTCGAGCGCGCCGCTGCCCAATCTGCCCTGGATGCTCTAAATCCCGAGCTTCCGCACTACCGGCAAATTCGCAATTTCACTGTACTCTCCGAAAACCTCACACCCGAGAGCGGACTTGTGACTGTGATGGGCAAATTGCGCCGCGACGCCATCAACGAGCGCTTCGCCGCGGAAATCAGTGCGATGTACGCTGAAGCGCTGGAAAGCAAAGCGGCGGCCGGGAGCAAGGCGTGAAGTCGTTCACCGGCCAATCGCTTCGCTGGATCTGGCGCGATGGTGTGATTGAACTGACGCTCGATCGCCCGCCCGCGAACGAAATCGGCCTCGCGATGCTCGAAGAATTGGAAAAATTCGTTGCCGTGATAGATGCGCTCGCGGCAGAAACTTCGGCGTGCATCATTTACAGTGAGCGAAAGCATGGTTTTTCGGCCGGCGCCGACCTTCGCGAACTTTACCAGGGCGCCGCGCAACTTTCCGCAGAAGACCGCGTCTCCGGAGTGCGCGATTTTCTTGCGCGGATTCACAGAGCTTTTAACGCCATCGATGCGGCCCCGTTCACGACGATCGCGGCTGTCCATGGCGTGTGCTTTGGAGGCGGCTTCGAGCTCGCCCTGACCTGCGACATCATCGTGGCGGACAAAATGGCGCGTTTCGCATTTCCCGAGTTGCGACTCGGTTTGATCCCAGGCTTCGGCGGTATCCCGCGCCTGAAACGGGACTTGGGCAACGCGTTCATCCGTGATTTGCTTTTGACGGGCCGCAGTGTCAACGCCACACGCGCGCAAGCAGTGGGGCTGGTCGCGCAGCTTGCCGCGGAAGGTGAGTCGCTTCGCATCGCGCGCGCGACCGCGGCCCAAATCGTTAAGTTTGATGGTGTCACACGAGCGGCCGCGAAAAAATTTATCAAACCCATTCCGTATGAAGAACTCCGGCAGGAAATCGATCTGTTCTGCGACCTGTTTGCGCGCCCCATCGTCATGGCCGCGCTCAAAAAATTCGTCGAATCCACCGACGCGATGCCGCATCTGCCTTAGACGGTTCTCTGGAATTTAGCGGCTCCTGCTGCGGCAGGTCATTTTCCTTCTTCGTGCGGAAAATGGTAAATTTAGGCTTCCATGCGAACGCTTGAGCAGACCACCCAGGAAGTTCTCGATCTTGCGTCCAAGCACTTCAACGTGCCCGCGGGCTCGCTCGCACCTGAAGACGATTTCTTCAAGAAGCTGGGAATCGACAGCCTGCAAACTCTCGAAATGCTAAGCCGCCTTGAAAACCATTTCGGCATTGAGTTGCCCGATTATGAAGTGCAGGGCGTAAGCGACTTTCGCACCCTCGCTTCGCGGATTCAATCCCGCCTGTAATGCTGGACCTCTCGAAATATCAATCCATCGGCGCAGCGCTGAAGGACGCGCTGCAAGCGTTTTCAAACGAAGTCTGCCTGATCGAAGCCGACCGCGAGCGCGAAAAAGAGCGGCTCACGTATCAGGAGTTCAAAGAGCGGGCGCATCCTTTCGCGACAGCGCTGCAAGAGGCAGCCTTCGTCGCGGGCGACCGCGCCAGCATCATCATGACGAATCAGTCTAAGTGGCTGATTTCCGCCTACGCTATTTTTTACACCGGCGGCGTTTTGGTTCCGCTCGATTACAAACTCACGCCCAACGAGCAATGGCAACTGCTCAAGCATTCCGGCGCAAAAGTTTTGGTCACCGAATACCCGATCTGGCGCCAGTTGAGTGTGGCATATGGCCGCTCTGCCGCAACCAACGTGCGTGCAGTTCTGGTGACCGAAGCACCCGCAAATGCCGATCTGGCAGGCGCTCAACGCTGGGAAGAGTTTCGTGGCAGCAGCGAACCAACTTTCGTTCCTCGCACGCGCAAAGACGTGGCCTGCATCGTCTATTCTTCAGGCACCGGCGGCCGTCCCAAAGGCTGCATGATGACGCACGAGAATTATCTCGAACAGTGCGTCGCGCTCACTTCTCTTTATCCTTTTTCGCCAGGCGTGCGCTACCTCAGCATCTTGCCGACGAATCACGCCATCGACTTCATGGTTGGTTTCTTCGGACCTTTCATTTGCGGCGCAGCCGTAGTACATCTGCGCACGCTGCGGCCAGAATATCTGCGTGAAGCGTTTTCAAAATACAAGATCACATATGTGAGCCTCGTGCCGCTCGTGTTGAAAAATCTGCAGAAGGGTTTACAGGCGAGGTTTGACGAGCTTCCGCCAGGCAAACGCAGGATCTTCAACGCGCTCGTTGCCGCGAATAAAGCGCTTACGAAAAGCCATCCGCGGCTGGGCCTTAGCCGCCGCTTGTTAAAACAAGTCCACGATCCTTTCGGCGGCGAACTCCGCACAATCATCGTCGGTGGCGCATTCACCGAGCCGCAGACGCTTCAATTCTTTTACGATCTCGGCATTCCGGTCGCAAACGGCTATGGCCTCACGGAAGCGGGCACCGCGATCACCGTCAACGACCTCAAACCGTTTCGAGCGGACACTGTCGGTAAACCACTTCCTGGAATGGAAGTTCGCATCGTCAATGCGGGCGCCGACGGCATCGGCGAAGTCTCCGTTCGCAGCAAGACGATCATGTCCGGCTACCTCAACGAGCCTGAACTCACCGCGGCAGCTATAGTGGACGGGTGGCTCATGACCGGCGATCTCGGCCGCATGGAATCCACCGGCCACCTGCAACTCTTCGGACGCAAGAAAAACATGATCGTTACCGAAGAAGGCAAGAATATCTATCCCGAGGACATCGAAGCGGTCTTCGATAGTCTTCCGGTCAAAGAATCCTGCATTTTCGCTGCAAACTATATCTGGCCTCAGCGCTCGATGGTCGGCGAACAGCTCCTGCTTGCGATACATCTCGAGCCCGGCCAAACTTACTCCGACGAGCTGCGGCGCGATATTTCCGCGCGCAGTAACAAGCTTTTAAATTACCAGCGCATTCACGGCGTAGTTCTTTTCGATCGGGATTTTCCGCGCACCGCATCGCTGAAGATCAAGAGAAGCTTGCTTGCAGAGGAGCTTGCGAAGCTCGACCGCGCCAGCGCGTTTCTGCCTTTGTAGTCCGGGCTAGGCGCGAGCAGCAACGAACACTTCCTCTGAGGGAACGAAACGGCTTTGAGGCATCAATTCTTTGCGATCGTCAACCCAGCCGCCGGTGGCGGTCGTTCGGCCAAGCTGGCCGGGCCCGCGCTCGCTGGTCTGCGCGAAAAAGGATTGAAGATTGACGTCGTTGCCTCCACCGGCCCCGGCCACGCCGTCGAGCTTGCCCGCGAAGCCTACGAACAGGGATATCGCCGCTTCATCGCCGTCGGCGGAGATGGCACCGCGCATGAGATATTGAATGGCGTCTATGAACGCGCCCAAGCCAAGGAACGCATCGCACTCGGATTCTTGCCGCTCGGAACAGGCAATTCGTTTCTTAGGGATTTTACGAAAGACGGAGCTGGCACCTCTCTCGAAGCTCTAATCGCAGACCGAAAGCGCGCGGTCGATCTGATTCGGCTGACGCACGCCAAAGGAGAAGTCTATTCGTTCAACCTTCTTAGCCTGGGCTTCACCGCTGATGTAGGTTCTCTGACGAATCGCTATCTCAAACCTTTCGGATATCTTGGCTATCTGCTTGGAGTCTTCGTACGCGTAGTCCAATTGCGGCGCCGCGCTTTTCGCCTACGTTGCGACGATGACAAGGAATGGAACGAGAGCCGCTGCCTTTTTCTTTCGTTCAGCAACAGTAAGTTCACCGGCGGCACGATGCTCATCGCCCCGCAGGCTGACCCCACCGACGGCCTGATCGAATTTGTCCGCTGGGGGCCGATCGGTCGCATCGGACTGCTGCGCATGCTACCGAAGCTTTATGACGGCACGCACATCGAGCATCCCTTAGCTTCGCGCCGTGCCGTCCGCCACATCGAATTTGACGTTCAGGTTCCAGTGGACGTTCTGATCGACGGCGAAATTGCCGCGCTCGAATGCTTGTCCCTCGACATTATCCCCGCTGCCGTGGACATCTATATATGAAGCGAGGACTCCTGGCACTACGGAGCGCGTTTCTCTGGATTCTAAGCGGCCTGCATTTTTTTGTGTGCGCACCGCTGCTCGTTTTCCTTGGCATTTTTTTGGACCCTCACAAGCATGACTGGCTTCAACGCAGCTTCTGTCGCCGGATCGTCTTTCTCGCCGGTGCGCGCGTGGAAGTTCTTCGCTCGCCAGGGTTCGATCCTCAGCGCACCTGCTTCTTCATGGTGAATCACGTCAATCTGTTTGATCCCTTCCTGCTGTATTGCGCCATCCCGCAATATGTTCGCGGTTGGGAACTGGAATCGCACTTCAAGATTCCCGCGTATGGCTGGCTCATGAAGCGCTTTGGCAACGTCCCCGTTCCCGATGTGCGCCGTCCTTCCGATCTCAAACGCATGTGGCGCCTCACGCAAGACGCCATCGATCGCGGGACAAGCCTCATCATTTTTCCCGAGGCAAAGCGCACGCGCGACGGCCACGTCGATGTATTCGAGGAAGGTGGCTTCCGCGTCGCACAGCAGCTCGGCATTCCCATTGTTCCCGTCAGTCTGGTCGGGTCCATCAAGCATCATCGCACTGGCCATTGGATGCTTTGGTCAGCGACCATCACCGTCCATCTGCATGATGTGATCGAGACAAAGGGAATGACCAAGAAAGATGTTCCGGCGCTGTGCAACCGCGTTCACGAAATCATCTCAGGACCAGTGGAAGCGAGCCTGGAAAAGCAGAGCGATTAGAGTTTTAGACGGCGGCAATCGTTTTACCACAATCGCCGAATACGAAATCAATAGTAGAAAATCACGAAGGAAGCTTGATCCCCGGAATGGTGCGCCCCGCTCTCGTCTCTTGCCACGTGAACACGATGCGGTCAATCACGGTGATCGTAGAGACCACAGCAATCACCCAAAGCACGGCTCCCATTCGCGTCGTAATCCCGCCAATGATCAGCAGAACAAGCCGCTCCGGCCGCTCCATAAATCCGACTTTGCACAGAGGGATGAGCGACTCGGCGCGCGCTCTGGCGTAGCTGACCATCACGGAGCCCGCCGTCGCCACCGCGGCCAGCACCACGTAAGGCGTGCGCCCGCTTACGGAGTAATAGACAAGCAGGCCCATGTAGAGCGCCATGTCGGCGTAGCGGTCAAGGGTCGAGTCGTAAAAAGCACCAAACGCCGTCACGCGATTCTGACGCCGCGCTACTTGCCCATCCAAGATGTCGAGAAAGCCCGCGAAGAAAATGATCAGCGCGGCAATCCGAAAATTTCCCAGCGCGAAATTAACTGCCGCGACGAAATTTACCACCAGGCCGAGAAACGTCAAGAAATTGGGATTCACTCCTGTCGCCGCCAGGACGCCGACAATCTTGTCCAGCAGCCACTTGCTTCCCGTCCCTATCGCGCCTGTAAAGGTAGCCATTCTTTTGCTACGACCAATCGAGAATTTGATTTTTTCCGCGTGCCTGCGAAATCGTACACTAGGGCCGCAACACTCCGCAAACGAGTGTGCCGATTCGGACCAAATTGGTTTGCATGCTGAGCCGCTTTGTTCTTGACCACGCGCTGCTCACAGCATACATTCACTTTACTTCATTCGCGATGTGCACGCGAATCTATGGAAAGCAACCTCTCACGCCGCGGATTTTTGTCTCAGACTCTAACAGGGATTTCGGCCGCCTGGGTTTCCGCCCACTGGCCCGCCATGCTCTCGGCGGCCACGCATGCGCGCCAGGCCGTAAAATCTGCTTCGCCCGCAAAGTTTGACTTCTTTTCTCCCGAACAAGCCGCGGAGATCGAAGCCTTCGCGTCCCGCATCATTCCCACGACCGATACGCCGGGCGCTCACGAAGCTGGCGTCGTATTTTTCATTGACCGGGCGCTGATCACTTTTGCCAAGGACAATCAAGAATTATATTCCGAAGGTTTGCTCGAGCTGCAGGCCCGGTCGCACGAACTGTTTCCAGCCGTGAACAAATTCTCTGCCGCCGCACCGGAACAGCAAGATCAGATCCTGGAGTCTTTCGATCCGCAATCTTCCGGCGCGGGAAGACGGCCGTTCCGTCGGAGCGCCGGAGCACAATCTTTCTTCGAAACGGTTCGCGTCCACACCATTTCCGGATTTCTGATCGATCCGGACTCCGATAAACGCGGCAATCGCGATGGCGCCGGCTGGAAAGCGATCGGCCGCGAGAATGAGCACATGTTCCAGCCGCCGTTTGGCTACTACGACAAGGACTATCCAGGCTGGAAGCCAAATCCTGCCAACGCGGACAAACCCAAATCATGACGCTCGATCTACCCAAATATAAAACGACGGATGAAGTCGATTTCGTCGTCATCGGTTCCGGTGCAGCCGGCGGCATTGTCGCCAAAGAGCTATCCGAAAATGGATTCCGCGTGGTCGTGCTGGAACAGGGCCCGTATCTCACTGAGAAGGATTTTGGCCACGACGAAATCAAAGTTCTCAACCAGGATTTTCTAACCAATCATCCGGATCTCCAGCCCAATACCTTTCGGAAAACGCCCGACGAAAAAGCCAAACCGCAGCGCGCTATTGCCTATGGCCGTCTCGTCGGCGGCACCAGCACGCACTTCACCGCGAATTTCTGGCGCTTTCACGAAATCGATTTTAAGGAGCGCAGCAAAGTTGGCGCGATCTCCGGTTCGACATTGACAGATTGGCCCATCTCTTACACCGACCTCGAGCCCTATTACACAAAAGTCGAGTGGGAGATTGGCGTCTCCGGCCTGGCCGGTGCTAGCCCTTTCGATCCGCCCCGTTCCAAGCCTTACCCCATGCCGCCGCTTCCCGTGAAATCCGGCGGAGTGATTTTCGAACGCGCCGCTCGCAAACTTGGATGGAATCCGTTCCCCGCGCCCATGGCGATTCTCTCGCAGCCGCGTCCAGGACGAAGCGCGTGCATCAACTGCGGCTTCTGCCTTGCGTTCGCCTGCGAAGTCGGCGCGAAATCCAGCTCGCTCGCCGCCGCGATTCCCATGGCGGAAAAGACCGGCCGCTGCGAAATTCGCCCGAATTCCTACGTCCACCGCATCGAGCTCGACGCCAATGGCCGCGCCACCGGTGCCGTTTACTTCGACGCGCAGCGCAACGTCCAGCGCCAGAAAGCAAAGGCTGTAGTCGTCTGCGCGAATGGCGCGGAGACTCCTCGCCTCCTCCTCCTCTCCGCCAACAAACAATTTCCCGACGGCCTCGCCAACAGCAGCGGTATCGTCGGCAAAAATCTAATGTTCAACAGCGGCGCGCTTTCCGTCGGCGTTTTCGAGCATCCGCTCAACGACTACAAAGGTTTTGCCGTCAGCCGCATCCTCCACGATTTTTACGAGCTCGATCCCGATAAAGTCGGTTTCCACGGCGGCGGCGGTCTCGACGCGCGCTTCGACATGACCCCGATCAACTTCGCTCTGGGCGGCCTTCCTCCCGGCACTCCGCGCTGGGGCAAAGGTTTCAAGGATGTTCTCAGCAACAATTTCACGCGCACCGTCGAGATTCTTTGTCACGGCACATCGCTTCCAGTCGAGAACAACAGCTTCTCGCTCGATCCAGACTTGAAAGACGCCTGGGGCCTGCCCGCTCTGCGCATGACCTACAAAGATCATCCCGACGACGTCAAGCTAAGCAACTGGCTGAATGCCCGCGCGGCAGAGCTTCTCCAGGCTGCCGGCGCGCAGAAGCAATGGTCGTACCCCGCCGGCGAACAGGAATTCTCCGTTCACCTGCTCGGCACCTGCCGCATGGGCAACGACCCGAAAACTTCCGTCATCAATTCCGATCATCAAACGCACGACATAAAAAATCTTTTCCTTTGCGACGGCAGCAGCCTCGTCACCAGCGGCCGCGGCCAGCCCACCATGACCATCGAAGCCCTCGCTTTCCGCGCCTCCGATCGCATCCGAGCTCTCGCCAAACGCGGCGACCTCTCCGCCTAAGTTGCGTCCTAGTCGCTGTATTATCCGCACGCGCAGCCAGAGTCCGCTTTCTGGTACACTTTTCTTCGCAAAATTAGATGTAGGGGGCTGGGGATGAGTTTGAACCGACGCAATACCGCATTCGTAGTGTGCGCACTGGCGTTGAGCACGGGCTTGGCAATCGCCGGAGCAAAAGCTCAATCCGGCGCCGCGCCGCAATCGGCCGCCGCTCCCAAGCTCGCCGAAGACCAGTTCAAGAACATCAAAGTCCTAAAAGGCGTTCCCGCCGATCAGATTTTTCCGTCCATGCAATTCATCACCGCGTCGCTCGGCGTCGAATGCGAGTACTGTCACGTTCGCGAAGGCCAAAAGCTGGTGTTCGAGAAGGATGACAAAAAGACAAAAGTCACCGCCCGCAAGATGATGGAGATGATGTTCGCCATCAACAAAGATAATTTCGAAGGCCACCGTGAAGTCACTTGCTATTCCTGCCATCGCGGCGCTGCGGATCCTGTCGCCATTCCTCTCGTTGCCATCGAGGACGCCAAGCCCGAACCCGAGCCTTCCAAAGCGCCCGGCGATGCGAAACCAGTTTTGCCTCCCGCCGATCAGTTGCTCGACAAATATCTAGGAGCAGTCGGCGGCGATGGCGCTCTGCAAAAAGTCACCAGCCGCGTGGAAAAAGGCAAGATTGACGCCGGCGGCCATCAGCTTCCCATCGAAGTTTATGCAAAGGCCCCCGACAAGCGCCTCTCCGTCACGCACCTCCCTAACGGCGAGAGCATCACCGCGTTCGACGGCAAACAAGGTTGGCTAGGAAACCCAGGTCGCACGCAGATGATGTCACCCGCCGAAAACGCTGCCGCCCGCATCGACGCCGACCTGTATTTCGCCGCGCACGTCAAAACTCTCTATGCGAAATTCACTGTCGTCCCCGGCGAAAAAATCGACGGCCACGACACCTATCTTGTCCTCGGACGCAACGAAGGCCAGCCACCGCTCCGCCTCTACTTCGATCAACAATCCGGCCTGCTGCTTCGCTTAGTCCGCTATGCCGAAACCGCGTTGGGCCGCATGACCACGCAAATTGACTACGCCGATTACCGCGACGCCGACGGCGTAAAAATCCCCTACCGTTGGACGCTAGCCCGCCCAGGCAACCGCTTCACCATTCAAATCGATGACGTGAAGCAGAACGTCCCCGTCGACGACGCCAAATTCGCGCCACCTCCTCCTCCGCCCCCACCGCCGGACAAAAGACCTGCCGGCCAGTAGAAGTGTCTGCGATAGACTATGCGCCCATGAAAACGTTCCTCCTTCGAACTTTTTGTTTATTGCTATTCTTGGCGCCCGTGGCGGCCGCCCAGGATGTCATTCCCCTCTACCCAGGCACGCCGCCCGGCTCGACCCAGGAAAACTATCCGGAGAAAGAGTATTTCTCGAAAGCCTGGGACACCCAAGTCGTCTCTAACGTCACCAAGCCGACGCTGATCGTTTTCAAGCCTTCGCCGGAATTGAAAAACGGCACCGCGGTGGTGGTCTGCCCAGGCGGCGGATTTATGGCCCTCTCTATCACCAGCGAAGGCACCGACGTCGCCAAGTATCTGGCCGCGAAAGGCGTCACCGCCTTTGTGTTGAAGTATCGCATCGCGCACACCGGCGACGACGCCACGGAAGAATTTACGGCGCTCTATGCCGACCGTGCGAAATTTCAAGAGACCGTTGGCAAGGTCATTCCTCTCTCCATCGCAGATGGGTTGGCGGCAGTCACCTACGTGCGCCAGCACGCCGCCGACTGGGGAGTTTCTCCCGACCGCGTCGGCATCATCGGTTTCTCCGCCGGTGGGACGGTCTCTGCCGGAGTCGCTTTCCGTTACGCGCCGGAAGGCCGTCCAGTTTTCGCCGCGGTGATCTACGGAGCGGCGGGAAGACTCAAAGATGCTCCCGTCCCAACGGACGCGCCGCCCATGTTCATAGCCGCTGCCACCGATGACAATCTTGGACTCGCCCCAGACAGCGTCGCTCTCTACGAAAGGTGGACCAGCGCCCACAAACCCGCCGAACTGCACATGTACGCCAAGGGTGGCCACGGCTTCGGCATGCGAAAGCAAAATCTCCCTACGGATCATTGGATCGAAAGGTTTACCGATTGGCTCGAGTTACAAGGCTGGCTAAAGAAGTGACCACTTGGCTTTAGTGGTGATTGCGGCTGTCTGACCTGCGTGATCGGGATTGAAAGCAAATGACCGTATTAACGCCTAGTTCGAATCCCGGCCGTCATGTTTTTGGAGTGGCGTCCATAGCCGTTGGTGTCGTCGCGCTGGCCTGGCACGACTACAACGGCTGGCATCAGCCGCGCTACCTTGTCTACGCCGCCGCCGCTGCCCTGATTCTTGGCGGCGCTGCGATCCTGTTCCCTCGGACCGCGAAAATAGGCGCAGCCGTACTTGGTGCGGTTTATCTTGTCTTCGCTCTACAGTGCGTGCCGGGAATCGTCGCCGCACCGCGGATCTACAATAGTTGGGGCAACTTCTTCGAGCAGTTCTCTCTCCTGACCGGAGCGGTGATCGTTTATGAGCGCTTCTCATCGGCATGGTCACCCAAAACGCTGAATCGGATCGGCGTCATTTTTTTGGGCATCTGCGCCGCTTCTTTTGCCCTCGAACAGTGGTTCTATCTTGCCGCTACCGCCAATTTTGTTCCGAAGTGGTTTCCGCCAAGTCAGATGTTTTGGGCGCTAGCGACGACTGTTTTCTTCGCACTGGCAGCTCTGGCCCTTCTTACGAATCGCATGGCACTTCTCGCGGCTCGCCTGTTGACCATCATGCTTTTGATCTTCGGGCTACTCGTGTGGATACCGTCGCTTCTTTCGGGCCCCCATAGTCATACGAATTGGAGCGAAACCGCCGAGACCTTCGCGATTGCCGGAACAGCATGGATTCTCGCTGATCTCCTCGGCGAGTCTCGGCTGAATGATCACCGCCCGCGATGAGGTGACGCGTCCCAGCTCACGTGAAGTATTCCGTTCCAGCCTATATCCGCCAGGTGGTTCGCTCATTGAGGGGTCATTGAAATTTCTCGGTCCCGCGATTCGTATCAATAAAGCAGGAAGAGCTTAGCCAACCGAGGAGAACCCGATGCGCAAGTTTTCATTTTTACTGTTGTGGCTTGCGATTTGCGTACCCGTAAGGGGGCAGCACACCAGCGTTCAAGAAAAAAACAAGGAAGTTGCCCGAAGCTTTTTTGAAGAGGTGCTCGGCCAAGGACATCTGGACAAGTATGCGGAGTCACACGCCAAGGACTTTGTGGCTCACGGCGAGAACCACGAGTACACCCTGGAGCAGGACCTGGCCGCAGCTAAAGAAGAACGCAAGGCCTTGCCGGACATGACAGTCAAGGTCAACCAGATTCTCGCGGAACAAGATCTCGTGGCCGTGTATTGGACTTCGTCCGGTACCAACACCCAGGCAGGAATGGGTTTTCCGGCAACGGGCAAGAAGATCAAAATTGATGGCATGACCCTCTTCCGGTTCAAGGCCGGGAAGATTTGCGAGGAGTGGAGTGTCTGGGACATGCTTTCGGTCATGCGGCAAGCGGGTTTGTTACCTCCGCCCCAGTGACGGGCACAATCGTCGCTCTATTCGGAATTAGATGGACGACCCCGATCTGACCGAGGCAGCGGCCTAAGTGCTGGTAAGTCTCGTCTCTGGACATCTGGATCTAGGACGATTTTACTTCTCCGGTTACCGCGTTTACCAGGACTTGAGGATTACTTCCGGTTTGCCCGTCATCCACCCACGATTCGCCGGGCAGGCCCCTAACTGAGATTTCAGTTTCCCGCAGACCGAACTCTTGGGGAGCCTGCGGACACGTTTTCCGGAATCCGAGGAATTTCGTTGACACGCATATCAGTTACTGATATATCTGCGACTGATACTTACGATTCTTTGATTCAAGCGACAGCCTACATGGCGCGAAACGCACAAACGCTTTCCCCAGAACAAAGGAAACTGCTGCCGTTAACACCAGCGGTCTTTTTCGTCCTTTTCGCCTTGGCTGACGGTGAAAAGCACGGCTACGTTGTGATGCAGCACGTTGCAATGCTCTCCGACGGCAAGTTTCGCATGGGCCCGGGCACGCTTTACACAACGATTCAGCGCCTTCTCGAGCTTTCCCTAATCGAGGAAACTGCGAACCACGACGAGCCCGAAAGCCGGCGGCGCTATTACAGGTTAACCGGGGCGGGTAAAGCTCTCTTGCATGTGGAATTCGACCGTATGGATGCGTTGCTGCGGCTCGCTCATCAGAAAAAACTGGTGCCTCGAAATGCGCAATAGGGCGCTGACAACTATTGTGCGCGCGAGTTGCCGTTTGTACTGCTTTCTGCTGCCCTTTTACCCATCGACGCTCCGGTGCCGGTTTGGCTCGGACATGGCTGACGTGTTCGAGCAACAAATCCGAGGCGAATGCGAGCGACACGGAGTCCCTGGAGTGGCGCGCGTGTGGTCCTGCGTGGCCTCGGAACTCATTCAGAATGCAGCGCCGCGAGAGTTTCATTGGGAAAGGATCGGCATTTCGATCGCGTCGCTCCTAACGACGCTGGCTCTTTTCGAAGGCCTCTTGAGGGCAACAAAGTTGTCGACGCACTGCATTAAGTAGAGTGGATTTCACCCCCGACAAACTCCCCTTGAAAATGTGAGGGTAGGAGTGTGTCTGGCGGATTTCGTTGCGGTGGAAAGGAGCTCGTCCATGGAAGAACTCAGTCTGCACTCGCCTGGAGTTCCCCTTGCGAATCACGATGCAAGCTCCGTCATGAAGCAATATGCGGCGTTCATCGCCCTTGGGTTCGGAATCTCTTGGCTGATCTGGATTTCGGCACATCGGCTCGGCGCCCGCCCAAGCGTGGGCGAGGAGATACTTGGGTTTGGCTCTGCCGGTCCGGCTGTGGCAGCCATTTTTCTCTCACGCAGTGGGCGCAAGGTCCTTACTGTCAGCCTGACGACTCGTCTGCTTTGGTTCGGGCTTCTCTGGGCACTGTGCTGGGCGATCTACGTGGTCAGCGACAAGATGCGCGGTGTGACCCCGGCCCTATCGTTGCATTTCAGCCTTATCGCCGCCTTGCTGGCGGCCATCCCAGCCTGGATCGGCTCCGGGGCTTTTTCCAGCGACACGGGGGTGCGCAAGTTGTTGCGTACGGTTACGGTCCCTCGAAACTGGCGCTGGCAGGCCCTGGCATTCTTTTCTTTTCCGGCGATCTTGCTTCTTCCAACCGCGATTCTGCACGCGTTTGGTTTTCCAGTGGTCTGGCAGCGAGGCAGCGGAACTCTGTGGTCACTTGCGGCTTATGGCGCGCTCATGTTCCTGCGCAATTTGTTCTTCACGGCGTTCTTCGAGGAGCCGGGCTGGCGCGGGTACCTGCTGCCCAATTTGCAGCGGAGGTTCTCGCCTCTCTTTGCCAGTCTGCTCGTATGGTTTCCCTGGGCTCTGTGGCACGCCCCCCTCGACTTTTCGGGAGGGATCGGCCACAACCTGTTGTACTACGTTCAAGTCCGCGTGATCTTTCTGATTCCGATCACGATCATCATGACGTGGATCTACAATCGTTCCGGAGGAAACATTCTCAACACCGCGATCTTTCACGCGGGCATGAACACTTTTCCGTTTGTATTGCCCTACGCCCCTCCGGTGCTCGGTCTGATTTTCGTGTGGGCGGGATTTGCCGTCTTCGCGGACAAAATGTGGCGGCCAAATGAACGCGGATGAATCTTCGCCGCTTACAGCACCGGGTCGCCAGCCCGTAAGAACGTAGGGGAGCTATTCAGTCGAGGGCTCAACCAATATTCTGGCCACAACTCACTGCACACCCCGTCTATGCGATTCCGAAATCAACCATCGGCACACGTGGATGTGCGCTTCGTGCCCGAGCCCTTCCGGACGAGTGGTCGGCAAACCGGAACTTATGGGCGGACCACGCCGGGTGCCCCACCTTTTCGAGTCAGATTTCTGAAAAGGTGGGTCTTCCTCTTCGGTTTTAGGTTTACGGGGCGTGCTTTTTCCCTGATGAGCCGATATTCCTGTTCCCGTGCCTTCTGTCAACTCCCACCGAACAAACGACTTACAGTTTATTCTTGACAACCAGTACTAGTATGCTATATTATGCAGATCTATTGGAACATGGAGTCTATCCGTGCTTCCTGCAAGCCATGCGCCTCCGCTGCGCGGTCCCTAAAATCCCAACAATATCTCTCATCTCACGCTGGTTACCACTTTATAAAGTCCGCCTTTTTCAAACCCATTCACAATCAACACTTCTACAAGTGTTGATTCCACTCCACTTCAACTCCCCCAGAATCAGCGTTTACAAAAACCCGGGGGAGGGGGTCCCACCTCTTTACCCAAAGAATTTGCAACTCGTTACTACCGCCACCACGTCATATCGCGCGCGCACCAACAGCCGCAACCCCAATCCACGCTATGCTTTACTGCACGGTTCTCTGGATACACGGGGGGTGGGCTCCCGCGTCGCCATTCACCACTCGCCTGCCCTGAGCGAAGTCGAAGGGTCACTGGCCATTATCCCCTTTAGAATCACATCTTTCGCACACCCCCACCCGTTAACCGCCATGGAATCACATGTTTGCAAAAAACTTAGTGGGGTGGGGTCCGCGCTACGCGCCAGAATTTACCTACTTTCATCAGACGCCTCCCGGCTCGTGACACCCTTGACCGAAACATTTCCGCGAATCCGTCGTTATCAAAGCAACGACCGGTTTGCAACTAAGCCGTGTGTTAGTCTGCTTGGTCCTGGCGTTCCGCGAGGTGCTCAATGACCGCCCTCTGGCAAGATCTCCGATATGGTCTCCGTGTCCTGGCAAAATCTCCTGCCTTTACTCTGGTCTCGATACTGACCCTTGCTCTCGGCATCGGCGCGAACACCGCCATCTTTACCATCGTCTACGGCGTTCTCCTCCGCCCGCTCCCGTTCCCCGAGCCGGATCGTATCGTCCAGCTCGCAGAGTCCTACAAACAGGCCACCGACGAAATGGACCTCGATTCGCGAGAATGGAAACGATTGCAGGATTACGGAAAGCCTTTCGAGTCCATGGCTGCGTACACTTCCGTCGGCTACAACCTTGCTGCCGGAACCGGTGCGGAGCACCTGCGCGGCATGCCCGTTTCGTCTCGCTACTTCAGCGTTCTCGGCGTTCAGCCGGTTCTCGGCCGCGATTTTACAGAGGAGGACGGCAACGGCGGCGGGCAGCGCGTCGCGATCATCAGCTACAGCCTATGGGCCCGACGCTTCGGAGCCGATCCCGCGCAGATCGGCCAAAAAATTCTTCTCAATGGCGATCCCTACACACTGATCGGCGTGATGCCTCGCGGTTTCTCTCCCATCGCGGCCGCCACGGATCTCCCGAATAGCGGAGCGGCAGACGTTTGGACTCCTCTGGCGATTGTTGCCGACACAGTCGGAAGCGGAGAAAACATTGGTGTACTTGCCCGTCTCCATCGCGGCGTTACCAATGCGCAACTTCAGGCGCAGATGGAGATCGTCACGCAGGACTTCCGCCGCGAATTCCCCGGCGTAGTCGGCAAAGAACTGGTCATTAGCTTTTTGCCCTATCAAAAAATGGTTGGCGCCGACGTGCGTCCCTACCTCTTGGTCCTGCTCGGAGCGATCGGTTTTGTGCTGCTGATTGCCTGCGCCAACGTCGCTAATTTATTTCTCGCCCGCGGCGGATTGCGCGGCCGCGAAATTGCCGTGCGCATCGCCATGGGAGCATCCCGCTGGCGCCTCTTCCAACAGTTGTTAACGGAGAGCATGCTCATCGCGCTCGCTGGGGGGGCAGTCGGCCTTCTGGTCGCTTACCTGGGGCTTGGTTCGCTACTAGCCGTGGCGCCCGCGGACTTGCCGCGTGTTTCGGATGTCCATCTGGACGGCTGGGTTTTTGCATTCACGTTTTTCGTCTCCCTCTTGACGGGTGTTCTCTTTGGTCTCGCTCCAGCCCTCGAAGCCAGCAAGGCTGGCATCAACGAAGCATTAAAAGAAGGCGCTGGCCGCGCCAGCTCCGCTCCAGCCCGCGCGCTGCTCCGCAAATTGCTCATCGTCGGGGAATTCGCAATTTCTCTGGTGCTGCTCACCGGCGCCGGCCTCATGATCGTTACTTTTTCAAAACTCATCCACAGCGATCCCGGCTTCAATCCTCAGCGTATGCTTTCTGTCCAGTTCTGGCTGATCGGCTCGAAATATGATTCCACCGCGCAGATCGAAGCCTTCAACCGCGCGGCCGTTCAGCGCCTTGAAGCTCTTCCCGGTGTCGATTCTGCCGCAATCATCGCCGCTGGTCTGCCGCTCGAACGCGGCGGCAACAACGGCGTCAGACTGCCCGAAGCGCCGGACAAGTGGTACAGCACCGACTATCGAGAGATCACTCCCGGATTCTTCCGCGCGATGGGAATACCCCTTCGCCAAGGCCGCGTTTTCTCCGAAGCGGATTCCGAGACGGCAAACAAAGTTGTCATCGTCAATCAGGCGTTTGTCCGCGAACACTTTCCCAGCCGGAACCCGGTGGGCGAACACATTTTACTTGGCAAAGTTTCCTGCGAAATCGTCGGCGTCGTTGGTGACGTGAGGTCTTACCTCGATCAACCGCCGCCTCCCACGACCTTCATCCCCTCTGCGCAGGCTTCCTATGGCACCTCCGCGCTCTTTGAAGGCTGGTTTCCCCGAAGCATCATCCTCCGCGCCAACGTCGACCCCGCAAGCCTCAGCCGTGCCGTGCGCGACGCCGTTGCCGCCGTCGATCCCATTGTCCCCACAGGTTCCATCCGCACCATGGATCAGGTGCTCTCGCAACCGCTCGCTCTCCGCAATTTCATGATGTTCTTGCTTAGCCTTTTCGCCGCGCTAGCTCTGACCTTGGCAACCGTGGGGATCTACGGTGTCATCTCCTACGCGGTCTCGCAACGCACGCGCGAAATCGGCGTGCGCATGGCGCTCGGAGCGCAGCCGCGCGACGTGCTGCGTCTTATCTTGCGTGAAGGTTTGAAGCTTGTCTTCGCCGGCGCTGCGTTAGGCGTTGTTTTTGCGCTGCTCGCCACGAGATTTATTTCCACGATGATTTACGGTGTGAGCGCCACGGACCCGCTCATCTTTCTCTCTGTCATTACGCTTCTTGTCGTTGTGTCGCTGGCCGCATGTTACGTTCCCGCTCGCCGCGCCATGCGCGTCGATCCCATCGTCGCCCTTCGCTACGAATGATCGCGATTCCACTAGTTAAGGAGCCGCCGTATGAGCATTTAGTCTTGGAAAGTTATTGGAAATCGTGGGCCTGGTGGACTTGAACCACCAACCTCGCGAGCTCCGCCGTGACAGCGCAGCGTGCCTTCGTTTTACAACCACTTCCAGGACCGCGGAGACTACAAAACGCGGCGCAAGTCGCATGAGCCGACACGAATTGCGAGTGGAGTCGCGGGTTGAAAATGACCAGCCCTCGAATCATCGTTTTGTTTTCGGCGTATCCGCCAGGGCGCAGAGCAGACCAAGACGTTTTACGGCGCATGGCCGCCAGACTTTTGGAAGTCGAGCGCATAGAGCCAATTGGGGTATATCTACGACACAATGCCAGTAGAATCCGTGCCAAGGGCAAAGACCCACGCCAATAGCGAATACGCCCAAAGAATCAATCGGGTCATCGACTATCTTCGCGGGAATCTGGATCGCCAGGTGAAACTAAAGGAGCTGGCTAGAGTTGCCTGCTTGTCGGAATTTCACTTCCATCGGATCTTTGGTGCGGTTTCGGGCGAAACCCTAAACAATTTTACGAACCGGCTTCGGCTTGAAAAGGCCGCTCGTCTTCTTCGTTATTCCGACCAAAGCGTGACCGATATAGCCTTAGATTGCGGTTTTTCGTCGTCGGCCACGTTTTCGCGCGCATTTCGATCCGGCTACGACACTTCGCCCAGTCAGTTTCGAAAAAGCGGCGAGATCAAAAAGAGCAAGATTTGCAAAGAACTCTTCCCGGAAGACGAATATGGTCTCCCCATGAGCGCGGAAGAAAAGAGAGCCACGTTTCCAGTGAGATTGCTCGACATTCCCGAAAGGCAAGTCGCCTATATTCGGATTACGAATGCCTTTGAGCTGGACAGAGTACTTGCCGCTGTGAAGACAATGATCGGATGGGCCAAATCCCAGGATATTTTTTCGCGAGGAATTCTTTTCGGAATGACGGTAGACGATCCACACGTGACACCAAAGCATCTTTACCGATATGAGGTCTGTCTTGCGTCGCCTTCTCCCTTCAAGTGCACGGAAGGAATGTCGAAATTGAAAATGCCAGCCATGCGATACGCCGTCATAAAGGTTTCCGGCGACATCCATAAGGTAGCCACGGCGTGGGACTATCTCTACCGAGATTGGCTTATCAACAGTGCCTACGAACCCGAGCATGCACCCGCACTTGAGGTTTTCCTGGACAAAGAAAGCGCGACGGATTGGTCGCATTTTGAATTGGAACTATGCCTGCCGGTTCGTAAAACCGGCAGACATGCGGAGCTGACATAAGACTTGTGATCGCCGCGCTTCCAGAGATTGTTTTAATTTCACAAGTAGATTGAAACAAGGGACAATATTCGAGCGAATGCGTAGGGGAGGAATTTATGATCAACGGAATTGGCGGCGCTTTTCTGTTTTCTAACGATACAAAGAGACTGGCAGCTTGGTATCGCGATTGCCTCGGAATAGTGCCTCAGGGCGAAGATGCAGAGTGCAGTTCGATCTACACATCGTTCGAATATAGGGATCTTGCAAACCCGGAGATCAAGCGAACGATAGCGTGGGCGATTATGCCCGCTGATCAAGACATCAAAGATAAGCCGCGAACGGGAAAGATTAATTACACAGTGAAGAACATGGGAGAAGTCCTTAGCCATCTTAAGAGTAAAGGCGTGGTAATCGAAAAGACGGAGGAATATCCCTCCATGGGGATATTTGCGTGGCTTAAAGATCCAGATGGCAATTCGATCGAGCTTTGGGAGCCATCCGAAGAGCGAATAGAAATCCCTAAATCGTGAAGGCCCAGGGACCGTCCTTTAGGCCCCTATCTTCTCGCCAACATTGCTAAGTCTTGCCGCCGCGAAGCGATTTATCTGCTTGCGTTCCTCGCTACTCCACAAATCGAAATTAGAAGAATGTTCCGCTCCGCAACGGCAGTGTTGGAACGGGTTGTCGATTTCTCGAATGTGGCTTACTGAGCCGGGAATGATATTGTTCTGAACGGCAGGAGGAGAAGATTCCGATGCGGCGTAGAGATTTTATAAAAAGTACTGCTGTTGTTAGCGTAGCCGCAGAATTGGCTATGAGTAGCGTGCAGGCGAACGTTCCCGCCCACAACTGGGGGAACTACGACTTCGGCTCCGGTCCCCGCGTGACCGATCGACTCAATCAGGGTCCGTTCCCTCAATACCCGCCGGATGCCGTTATTCCCACCGACGACGTGGTGATGACCACTACTTCTTCGGAAGAAGTCGTGCCCAACTATGGCATGGGACTGGTCACTTATATCACGGCAGACAGTGGCACGGAGGAAATCAAGTCCGACAATATTCCGCGGGCGATCGAAGAGCTGGTTCGATTTCCCCTGGGCCAGCAGCTTTATGTACGTCCGACATGGAGGGAGATACAGCCACGGCCGGGGCGCCTGGAGTTCCCCGACTATCTGACGCTCGTTTTTGCATTGGCGAAGACGAATAACAAGCGAATCGGATTCCGAGTTCAGATGTGCGCTCCAGACTACACACACGAAGCGGCCCTCCCGGATTTTGTCCTCGACAAAGTGCCCAAAGTGGATCTGGTGCTAACCGATCAGGAAAACAGCGCTTCGGCGAAAAGATATCTACAGAACCCGCACTCGCGTTATCAGCCCCGGTATGACGATCCTTTTTTTCAGCAAGCATTCAAAGAGCTGGTTGGCTTATTGGCAGCGGAATTCAATGGCAATCCGCTCATCGAGTATATGGATACCTTCATGTACGGTTTTTGGGGAGAAGGGCACACTTGGCCATTTGGCAACAATCCTTTCCCCAACTACCAGACAGCCGAGCGCACCTGGACAAGCATGCTCGAGGTCCAGCTAGAGCACTTTTCGAAGACTCCTCTGCTGACGAATACGCAACCAGACTTCAGCCGAGTTGGCAATTCAGAATTATTAGATCGCACGGTCCGCAGCAACAATTGGATTCGGAGCGACACGATTTTTATTGAGAACGAGCAGATTGAAGCGCTCAGCAATCGTCCGCCCTGGACCGCGGCCTTGCTCGAGCAGGGACTTCCGGGTAAACCTCCCGATTCAGGCGGTGCCTATGAAGGAATATCCCCGGCCGAGAACATGATCGCTCATGTGATGGATATCGGTGCGAATTACTGGTCGCTCTGGAACTTTCACCAGATCAACGCAAAGAATTTGATGAGCTACTACCAGGCTTACCCTGCGGCGTTCGACCGGATCAGTCGCCGAATCGGCTATCGCGTGCGACCGTCTTTCCTCTGGAGTTATAAGGACGATGGCTACACGGGGTTAATTATAGGCTTCGCGAATGATGGCATCGCGGGTGTGCCGGGGATATTGCGGGTGACCGTGGAGAGCCAGGACGGAAAGGTGCTCCAGAGTGGTTGCCTGGACGCCGGTTACCCGCTACCGGGCAAAATTCGGCAGGCTCAGTTCGTGCTTCCGAACGTCACTGATTGGAAAGGGCTAAAACTTAGGGCTGAGATTGAGGTGAAAGGAGTGCGCTATCCCGTGCGCTGGGCTTGTCACCAGAAACTAAACGATGACGGGTCGCTCACACTTCGCCCCAACCTCCCTCAGCAGGTTTAGTCTGTGCTTGTTCCGATCCTCCAGGCTCTGGCGGCTGGCCCTCGGCGCGGCTGGGCGATTTCCACGCGCATTCCTTATTGTGCGACGGCTCCGGCAGGAATCACTGGAATCAAGATCGCCGAGGGATGCTCGGCGTCGTGCAGTATCGTGTTGGTGGCCGAAACAAACTCGCGGCCCGTCGCTTGAAGCGCGCCGGTGTTCAGGTTGCGATCAAAGCGTGGAAAATTGCTGCTGGAAACCTCCAGGCGAAGGATGTGGCCCTTTTTAAAGACGTTGCTCGTGGCCCACAGGTCGACCGAAATTTTGTAAATCTGCTCGGGATTCATCATCTCGGGATTCTCCTGCGAATCGCGATATCGCACGCGGAGGATTCCGTCGGTGAGATTTGTAGCAAAGCCGGTGGGCGAGACGTCCACGAGCTTTGCCGTGAAATCGGTGTCCACTGCGGAAGATTTTGCCCAGAGCTCAAGCGTGACCGGTCCGGTGACTTCCATATCTTCGGCAAGCGGCTTGGTGGAATAGACAAGTACGTCTTCGCGATTTTCAGCGGCACGCTGATCGCGCGGACCCGGCTCATAGTGCTCCATGTCGCAGCAGAGCGAACCGCCGATGGTCGGCACAGGGTTAGCTGGATCGTACGTGAATTTATCCGGCGCTTCTTTTTTCGGCGGCGCGAGGGAAAGGCCGCCGTCGCCGCGTAGCGAATTGGCTGAGCCGCCCGAATGCAGGAAGTATTTGGTGGATTTGACCTGCGGCGGAGGCCAATCCGATTCCTGGTGGTACTTATTCTCGCCCATCACAAAAACGTGTACGGGCTTGCTCGCGTCGGCAAATTCGTTCTGTGCGCCCTTGAAGAGATAGTCGTACCAGGCTAGCAGGACTTCGGTCGAAGGAAATTTAATCGCTTCGTCGCCGAATTCGACGTCGCCGATGCCTCGCCCAAACCCGGCGTGCCCGCCGATCTGCACCAGCAGGCGCTGGCCGTTGCGGGCCGCGTCCGTGCCGCCGCGTGCCTTGATTCCCATATAATTCCTTAGCGTACCGGTCAGAAAAATATCGTACCAGGCACCGATGTGCAGAGCTGGCACTCGAATGTCCGAAAAATGCTCCTCGATCGAGAACTGCTTCCAATACGCGTCATAGGAGGGATGCTCCAGCCAATCTAGGTAATACGGCGCGAGTTGGGCCGTCGAGTCGGCGCCCGCCGGCAGCGCCGCGTAATTGAACGCCGGGTAGTGAGTGAGGGGAAGCGTGGGCGCGCCCAGCAGAGCGTTGGTGTCTTTCGCAATCAACCGCCAGAGCGTGTTCGTCGCGAGTTGCGTCGTCCAATTTTGGTCGAACCATTGCTCGAGCGCTCCACCCTGGTAGGTCCAACCATCGTGATAGTTGCTGGCCGTGTCCACAGGGCAGATTCCCGCAAGATGCGGAGGATGGGCCATTGCGGCGAGCAGCTGTGTGGCACCGACGTAGGAGCCCCCCGTCATGCCAACCTTGCCATTCGAGAATGGCAGCACGGCAGCCCACTCGACGGCATCGTAGCCGTCCGCCGATTCGTGCCGGAACGGGTACCACTCGCCTTCCGATTCGTAGCGCCCGCGAACATCTTGCACGATCACGACGTAGCCGTGCGTGGCAACTTGATACGCCGGCGCGGCTGCCCAGCCCACACTTTTGTCGTACGGCGTGCGCATCAGGATGACCGGAAATGTTCCGTCTGCCCGCGGACGGTAAATGTCCGAGTAGAGAGTAACGCCGTCGCGCGTTTTCATCGCGACGCCGATCTGCGTGATCACGCCATAGGTTTGCTGCGCGCGAACGCAGCGCGGCGCCGATAGCCATACGGCACAGCTCATGAGTATTGCTTGTAGAGTTCTTCGGTGGAACATAACTGCCTCCTAGAGCGAAATCCGAAGTGAAGTAGCGCGCACCAAAATCCGCATTCTTTCGGTCAAGTACGTTTGCAGTTTCCCGCTGACTTTATAGCAGCTTCCCTGAGAAATGAAATGCTTAGAGTCCCCCGGTGAAACTGCCGCGATAGGATGGATCATCACTTGGGATTCGTCCCGAGTGTGAGTGTGACAGGAACGAGGAAACGATCCGGATCGACAAGGAGCCAGGCGGCAGAACTGAGGAAGGCTAGAGCGGCGGCGACCAGAAAAGAAGTGGTCCATCCGAAATGTGCGGCGATGAACGGAGTCAGTGACGCGGTTACGGCGCCACCAAGCTGCGCACCCATATTCATAAAGCCTGACACGGAGCCCGAAAAGGGTCCACCGATGTCGGCGCTGATGGCCCAAAAGGAACTCTGAGAGAGATATAAGGCACCTGCTCCGCCAGCGAGAATGACACTTGCCAATGGAGCATTGTCGACGATGGATCCGAATGCGAGAAAGACACCCGTGAGGGCGAGTCCGACGGCCGCGACGCCGCACCTGCCCGCTCTGCGGCCTGCGCGCTTTGTCAGGGAGTCGGCGACCAAGCCGCCTAACGCGCACCCTACTGCCATAGCCAGAAAGGGAAGTGTGGCGTAGAAGGCGCTGGACTTCAGGTTCATGCCGCGCACCCGTGCTAGATAGATAAAAAACCACGCGAAGAAGATCCAAGCGACGTAGCCATAACCGAAATAGCTGACCGTGATTAACCAGACCTCGCGGTGTTTCAGAATGTTGCTCCACGGCACCGGCGCGGAGGCGTGCTTTTGCCCCGACGGTGTCCCTTCGCCGGGAACGTGTTTTGCGAACGTGAGACTACCGTGGATCACTGCCAACTCTGACGCGGAAACCAGTGGATGCTGTTCGGGCGAGTCGCGGGAAGCAAGGAACCAGATCAGGCCCGCGGCCAGACCGAGGAGTGCGCAAATCCAAAAGGAGGTGCGCCAACCGTGATGAATCATGATGTAGGTGATCAGCGAGGGTGACGCGGCGGAGCCCACTCCGACTCCGGCAAAGATCAATCCATTGGCGAGGCCGCGTTCTTGCGTGGGGATCCAGCGGGCAACGAATTGATTGGAGCAGGGATACATGACGGCTTCGCCGACTCCGAGAAGAAAGCGCGCCAGCAGGAGAAGCAGAAGTGGATTCCGCAGGCCCGTGGGTACGGCGGCGGTGAGTGCAGTGAAAACGCCCCACCACATGACTCCGCCAGCGAGGACGCGACGCGGCCCCCAGCGGTCGGCGAGCCAGCCAGCTGGAGTTTGAAAGAACGCGTACCCGAGAAGAAAAACAGTGGAGAGCAGGCCGAACTGGACATCGCTGAGATGATAGTCGGCAGCGAGCCGGGTTCCGGCGATGGATAGGTTTACGCGGTCGAGGAATGCGACGGCGCTTAGAACGAAGAGCCATCCGATGAGTAGCCAGCGGATGCGAGTTGGGGTTTGAGGTGATGGAGAAGTCATTTTGAATCGGACTTGTGGTATCGGACTTGAAGTATTGGCTTTGCCGAGTGGGGCGCAGCGGTGCTGTGCCCCTACACGGCGGAACGAACGATCATGCCGAATGGGCGCGGAAAAGCTGGACGAGATGCTCGGCGATAATTTTGTCTTCGCCGGGTTTCAGCATAAAGGAATTCATTCCGAGGCCGCTGGAACTACTTTCCAGGACAATGGAAGGCTTGCCGCCGCGCAGTGTCTTCGACGCTTCTTTCGGATCGAGAGAAATGTGGGTCGGATCCCATTTGATACTCATATGCGGGACGTGATTGGCCACGTCTGGAACGGAATAAGTTGTGGTGACACCCGGGACGCGGGTGATTTGGGCCGAAATGGATTCGAGACGCCGCTGCCATTCCTTGTTGAGCGCCTCGTGATCTTCCTTCAGATACAACTCGAGCGCTTTCACCATGCCGACGATTTCTTCTTTGCCGACCTTGGCGCAGCGGCCCAGTGTGTCTTCGTGCGGACTGTTGTTGAGCAGCGCGTTGGCGACGAGATCTTTACGGCCGATCAAGAGGCCAGCACACTGCGGGCCGCGAATGGCCTTTCCACCGCTGAAGGCGGAGAGATCGTAGCCCATGTTGGCATAGTCCCAGAGATGCGAAACCGGAGGCGTGTCGGCGGCGGCGTCGATGAACGTCGGGATGTTCAATTCCTTGCCGAGCTTTGCCCATTCATCGACTTTGATTTGTCCGGACGCATTGGCGAAGTTCGAGAAATGCAGCATCGCTGTTTGCGGGTTGACGGCTTTGCGGAGCTCGTCCGTGGTTTCGATGACTATGAGCTTGGCGCCAGTGGCGCGGAGTTGATGATCGAATGGGTTGCGATGGGATTTCTGAATGATAACTTCGGATTTCATTCCGGTGAGATCGGGAAGCTGCTCGATGAATTTGGGATTGTCTCCGGTGAGAATGCCGGCGAGGCCGGACTGCATGGCTGCCGCCGCGCCAGAGGTGACTAACGCCGTGTAACCCTCCGGAAGTTTGAGCATTTCGGCAATCCGTTTTCCTGCAGCAACTTCCAGGTCGGGAATGCTGCAGAAGTGCTG
>Ga0210405_10000367_pt1 | contig 62486 bp, 51 predicted proteins | sample IncBWH11MmetaG_FD_155492 | JGI IMG/M metagenome (GOLD analysis project Ga0210405, IMG submission 155492) | Forest soil microbial communities from Barre Woods Harvard Forest LTER site, Petersham, Massachusetts, United States - Inc-BW-H-11-M | ecosystem: Environmental > Terrestrial > Soil >...
GTATCCGCTGCTGCCAATCTTCCTCACCACGGTGCTGGGGGCGAGCGCCACGGCGCTCGGAGCCATCGAAGGGGTCGCCGAGTCGACCGCCTCGCTGCTCAAGCTGGCCAGCGGCTGGCTGTCGGACCGGATTCCGGCGCGCAAGCCCCTGGTGGTGTTCGGCTACGGGCTGGCGTCGCTGGTCAAGCCGCTCATCGGCCTGACCCACACCCTCGGCCAGGTGATGGCGATCCGGGTGACCGACCGAGTCGGCAAGGGCATCCGCACCTCGCCGCGCGATGCGCTGATCGCCGATTCGGTGGCGCCGGCGATCCGCGGCCGGGCCTTCGGCTTCCACCGCGCGGCCGACAACCTCGGCGCGGTGATCGGGCCACTGATCGCCTTCGCCCTGCTGCGCTTCGGCCACGGCATCGACCTGCGGCGGGTCTTCCTGCTCACCGCGGTGCCGGCCGGCCTGTCGGTGGCGCTGCTGATCTTCGGGCTGCGCGAAGTGCCGCGCCGCGAGGCGGCGGAGACAGGGCAGCGGACCGACCGGCCGTTGGCGGCGCGGGGTTTGGGCGCGCGCTTCTGGTGGCTCTTCGCCGTGCTGCTGATCTTCACCCTCGGCAACTCGAGCGATGCCTTCCTGCTGCTGCGGGCGACTCAGCTTGGCGTCGCCCCGGTGCTGGTGCCGGTGTTGTGGGCGGTGCTCAACCTGGTGAAGGCATTGTTCAACGTCCCCGGCGGGGCGCTTTCGGACCGCTTCGGGCGGCGGCCCCTGCTCATCGGCGGCTGGGCGATCTATGCCGCCGTCTACCTGGGCTTCGGCCTGGCCGGTTCGATCTGGCAGGTATGGGCGCTGTTCGCGGCCTACGGGCTCTACTTCGGCGCGACCGAGGGAGTGGAGAAGGCGCTGGTCGCCGATTTCGTGCCGGCCGACCAGCGGGGCGCGGCCTTCGGCTTCTACAACCTGGCGATCGGCATCGGCGCCCTGCCCGCCTCGCTGATCTTCGGCGTGCTGGCCGATCGTGCCGGCGCCCGCGTGGCCTTCGGCTTCGGCGCCGGCATGGCCCTGGCGGCAACGGTCGCCATCTGCTTCGTCGCCCCGCCCGGCCGGCCGCCGGCCACCGCCGAACAGCCGTCACCCGGCGGCTGAGAGCGCCGCCGTCACCTGTGGCATGATCCGCCCAACGCTGCACGACAGGAGGTGGGTGCATGTCCAGGATCAACACCGGTCGGGTGATCCTCGCCGGCCTGGTCGCCGGGCTGGTCATCAACGTCATCGATTGCGTGGTCAACGTGCCCATCCTCGGTAAACAGTGGGGAGACGCCACCGCCGCCCTGGGCGTCAAGCTCGACCAGGTCAACGTGCAGTCGGCGGTGGGCTGGATCGCCATGGACTTCATCGCCGGCCTGTTCACCGCCTGGCTCTACGCGGCCATCCGCCCGCGCTACGGCGCCGGGGCGAAGACCGCTCTCTGCGCCGGCTTCGCCACCTGGTTCATCCTCCACGCGGCCCTCGGCTCGCTGTCCTGGAACGGCCTCTATCCGGTCTCCCTGATCGTCGCCTCGGCCGCCGGCGCCCTGGTCGCGATGCTCGCCGGCGGCTGGGTGGCCGGGAGGCTGTACAGCGAAGCCGCCCCCGCGTTTCCCCCGATTCAGCCGTAGGTGACGCCCGGATACAGCAGGCGGATGGCGGCCAGCTGCACGGGGTAGTAGACCGGGTTGAAGAGCTGCCAGGCGACGATCAGGCCGAGCAGCGACATGTAGGGCTGAGCCATGATCGCAGCGTAGCGGTCGGCGGCGCTCGGACGGAGCAGGGCGGGGATCACCGCGCTGCCGTCGAGCGGCGGCAGCGGCAGCAGGTTGAAGATGCACAGCAGCAAATTGAGCGAGAACAGCAGCGACAACGGCACCACCGCGCCGCTCGCGGGCCCGGCGGCGGCGCTGGCGGTGACCTGGGTGAAGGAGATGCGCTCGGGCGGCTGGAACCACCCGGCGGCGATGCCGGCGCGGATCGCCAGGCCCGCCACCAGCACCAGCGACAGGTTCGCCGCCGGACCGGCGAGCGCCATCACCGCCGCCCGCTTGGGATAGCGCCGCGCCCAGGCGGGATCGTAGGGGGCGCTCGCCCAGCCCATCATCCAGCCGCGGGCAAAGTAGGTGATGAGCGGGATCGCCACCATCCCGATCGGCTCGCGCAGGATGTGCGGCAGCGGGTTGAGGGTCACCTGGCCGCCGTGGTAGGCGGTGGGATCGCCGAGGCGGAACGCGGCGAATGCGTGCGATGCCTCGTGCAGGGTGGTCGAGAACAGGAAGACCACGAACCAGGTCAGGCCGAGGCCCACGGCCGCGAGCGTGAGCTGGGGATCGTGATCCAAAGCGCCGGCTACCGGACTACCAGGTCACGCTCGGCTCAGGTACTTGTCTTCGCGGGTGTCGATGAGGACCCGGTTGCCGACCTCGACAAAAGGTGGCACCTGGATGACCAGGCCGGTTTCCATCTTGGCAGGCTTGTAGGAGGCGCTGGCCGTCGCCCCCCGGAGGCTAGGCTCGGTATCGACGACTTCCAGCGTGACGGTGTTGGGCAGCTCGATGCCGACCGGCCGGTCCTCGTAGAAATCGACGGTGATCACCGTGTTGGGCAGCAGGTAGAGCATGGTCGTGCCCAGCGTCTCGTCGTCCATGGTGATCTGTTCGTAGTTCTGCTGATTCATGAAGTGATGCCCCGAGGTGTCCGAGTAGAGGTACTCCATCGGGTGGGTGTCGAGGATCGCCCGGTCCACCTTCTCGGTGGAGCCGAAGCGGTGCTCGAAGCTGTTGCCGCTGCGCAGGCTGCGCATGCGGGCCTGGACGAAGCCGCGCCAGTTGCCCGGCGTGACGTGCTGGACGCTCATGATGCGGCAGACGTCACCCTCGAAGAGGATGCACATGCCGACCTTTATCTGGGTTGCCTGGATCAAGCTGGTTGGTCTCCGCTGCGCCGGCTGGCGGTTGGGTGGATGGAGCGAGCGGCGGCCCGCGGCGGGGCGCTCACCCGAGCTTTACAGCATAGCATGCGCCATGGCTCAGGGAGCGAGGGCTACTCCTGCTCCTCCCGCCGGTGCTTCGCCGCCTCGGCGACGATCTTGTCCTGCACCAGCCGCGGCACCTCCTCGTAGTGCGAGAACTCCATGTGGAAGCTCGAACGCCCCTGGGTCATGGCCCCCAGCACGCGGGCGTAGTCGAGCATCTCGGCCATCGGCACCTGGGCTCGGATCACCTGGGCGCCATTCTTCGACTCCATGCCCTGGGGCCGGCCGCGACGGTGCGAGAGATCGCCCATGATCTCGCCCATGAAGTCGTCGCTGGTGACGATCTCGACCTTCATCACCGGTTCGAGGAGGATCGGGCTGGCCTTCGCCATCGCCTCCTTGAACGCCAGCGAGCCGGCGATCTTGAACGCCAGCTCCGACGAGTCCACGTCGTGGTACTGCCCATCGAGGAGGCGCACCTTGAAGTCGACCACCGGGTAACCCGCGAGGTAGCCGCGGCGGCGGGCATCCTGGATGCCCTTTTCGACCGCCGGCCGGAAGTTGTGCGGGATGGCGCCGCCGAAGATCTGGTCGACGAAGGCGAACTCCTCGCCGCGCGCCAGCGGCTCGATGGCGATCCGGCAGTCGGCGAACTGGCCACGGCCGCCGGTCTGCTTCTTGTGCCGGCCGTGCCCCTCGGCGCCGTGCTTGATGGTCTCGCGGTAGTGGACCTTCGGCGGATGCAGGATGACGTCGACGTGATAGCGGTGCCGCAGCTTGGCGACCGCGATCTCGATGTGCTGCTGGCTGGCGCCGTAGAGCAGGTGCTCGTGCGATTCGGCGTCGCGGCCGGCGCGCAGGCTCAGGTCCTCCTCCATCAGGCGGGCGAGCGCCTCGCCGATCTTCTCCTCGTCGCCCTTGGCCTTGGGCTCGACGGCGAAGGCCATGGCCGGCTCGGGGACCTCGACCCAGGCCAGGCGCTGTGGCCGCTCGCGGCTGGTCAGAGTGTCGCCGGTGGCGGTGGCCTTGAGCTTGGCGACGCCGCCGATGTCGCCGGCGATCAGCTGCGGCGTGGCGGCGCCGGTCTTGCCCTGCAATGCCAGCAGGTGTCCGAGCCGTTCGGTCTCCTCGGTACGGGGGTTGTAGACCGTCGAGTCGCTGCGCAGGGTGCCGGAGACGACGCGCAGCAGCGAGATCTTGCCGGTGAACGGGTCGGACAGGGTCTTGAAGACCAGCGCCGCCGGCGGCCCGGCCGGGTCGCCGGCGATCTCGACCGGCTCGCCGCCCAGGTTGGTGCCGGGGAAGGAGAGCCGGTCGGCCGGCGACGGCAGGTAGGCGATGACCGCGTCGAGCAGCGCCGAAGGACCGATCCCGTGGCCGCCGGCGCTCAGCGTGAGCGGGAAGATCTGGCGGCGGGCGATGGCGCGCCGCAGGCCGGCCTCGAAGTCCTCCTGGGCGAGCGCGCCCTGCTCGAAGAAGATCTCCATCAGGCGGTCGTCGGTCTCGGCGACCGCCTCGAGCAGCTGGGCGCGCGCCTGCTCCGCCGCCTCGCGCAGCGCGGCAGGCTCGGCGGCGAGATCGGTGGGCGCGGCGCCCTTGCCGTTGCCGTCGCGGGTGAAGCGGTGGACCTGCTGGCGCACCAGGTCGACCACGCCCGCGAAGTCGTGCTCGCTGCCGACCGGCAGCTGCACCGGCAGCACGCCGCGGCCGAAGCTCTTCTGCACGCCGTCCCGGGCGCGCTCGAAGTCGGCGCGCTCGCGGTCCATCTTGGTGAGGTGGAACATCACCGGCAGTCCGAGCTCGGCGGCGGAAGACCAGACCTTCTCGGTGTTGACCTCGACGCCGGATACTCCCGAGACGGCCAGCAGGGCGGCGTCGGCGGCGCGCAGGGCGGCCCGGGTCTCGCTCAGAAAGATGTGGTACCCGGGGCAGTCGATCAGGTTGATCTTGTGCTGCTGCCAGGGGACGAAGCAGGCGGCCAGGCCGATCGAGATCTTGCGCTCGATCTCCTCGTGGTCGAAGTCGGTAAGCGTGTTGCCGTCCTCGACCCGCAGCAGGCGGTTGGTGACGCCTCCGGCGTAGAGCAGTGCGCTGACCAGGGTGGTCTTGCCGGTGTCGTTATGCCCCGCAACCGCGACGTTGCGAAGCTTTTCAGGGCTGTCCGCTTGCATTCGTCTCGACCTCCATGAAGGGCACCGATGGGCTCGACAATATAGCATAGCGCCAGGCGGCGCCGGGTCCGGCGGGGCGATCTCGGACCAACGCCTAAACATTGGAGAATGCGCGGGTTACCGAGGGAGCCCGATCCCGGTGGGGTTTGACTCGCGGTCGCGGCCGGCCTAGAATCGGGGAAACGAACTGCCGCCGCCATGCAGCCTTTCTCACCTAGCAAGCTGGGCCGATACGAGATCGTCGAGGAGATCGGCAAGGGGGCAATGGGCGTCGTCTACCTGGCGCGCGATCCGCTGATCGGCCGCCTGGTGGCGCTCAAGACCTTCCGCATCGGCTACTCGTTCAAGGATGCCGAGCTCGAGCAGTTCCGGGCGCGGTTCATCCGCGAGGCGCAGAGCGCCGGCATCTTGTCGCATCCCAACATCGTCACCATCCACGACGTCGTCGAGCGCGGCGACGAGGGCCTGGCCTTCATCGCCATGGAGTACGTGCGCGGCACCAACCTCAAGTCGGTGCTGCAGGAGCCGGAGCGGCCGGCGCTGACCTACGCCTGCGACATCCTCACCCAGATCGCCGACGGGCTCGACTACGCCCACTCGTGCAAGGTCATCCATCGCGACATCAAGCCGGCGAACATCCTGATCACCACCGATCACCGGGCGAAGATCACCGATTTCGGCATCGCGCGCCTGGACACCTCGAACCTGACCCAGGAAGGGCAGCTGCTCGGCACCCCCAACTACATGTCGCCGGAGCAGATCCTGGGGCGCGACGTGGACCATCGCGCCGACATCTTCTCGCTCGGGGTGGTGCTGTACGAGATGGTCACCCGCCACAAGCCGTTCCAGGGCGACAACCTGACGATGGTGAGCCACCGCATCGTCTACGACCCGCCCACCCCTCCGGGCGAGTACACCGGCGACCTGCCGCCCGGTGCCGAGCAGGTCCTCGCCAAGGCGCTGCAGAAGGAGCCGGGGCGGCGCTACCAGCGGGCGCGGGACATGGCGGACGATCTGCGGCGGGTGCTGGGCAGCGTCGGCGTGCGCGACACGCTCAACGAGACCCAGAGCCTGTCGACCACCGCGATCCTGCCGGCGCATCTGCTGCGGCCGGCGGCCCCGGGCGGGCCGGGAGCGTCCGCCTGGACGACACCGCCGGCGTCGGCACCCCAGCTGACCGCGGCGCCCGTGGCGGCCGCGCCCGCGGCGTCGGGCGCCGCGGGTGTTCCGCATGGCGCGCCTGCCGCCTATCCCGCGAGCGCCGCCGGCGGTTCGGCGTTGCCGGCGGCAGCGTTGCCGGCCGTGGCGGCGCTGGCTCCCGTGCAGCGCCCATCGCTGTGGCGGCGCCTGACCGGCCCGAAGCCCGGTCCGCTGACCGCCGTCGCCGGCGGCGGCGCGCCGTCGGCGGCGGTGCCGGCGGATACCACGCCGCTGCCCTTCGCCATGCCACCGGGCACCGCCGGCGAGGCGGCGGCGACGGCGCCCGCGGCGACCATGGCGCCCGCGCAAGCGCCGCGGCCGGTGCCGCAACTGGCGCCGGCGCCGCTACAGGCATCGGCCCCGCTACAGGCACCGGCCGCACCCGGCGATGCCGAGGCTTCGCCGGCCCTTCTCCCTCCGGCCTCGCCGGCGCCGTATCGCTACGGCACCCGGCCGCACGTGGTGCCGCCGGAGCTGGTTGCGGCTGGCGCGGCCGCCGTCCCGGCCGCGGTGTCCTCGGCGCCGGCACCGGGTGCGACGCCCCCGCTGCCAGCTTCGCCGGCCCTACCGGCCGGCCTTGCCGGTCAGCCCGCGCCGGTGCCGGCGACCCCCGTGCCGCCGCTGCCGCCGGTTGCCTCGCTGCCGTCGACGCCGCAAGCTCCGCCTACGATCGCCGCGGCGGCGCCGCCGCCCATCGCGGCCCCGGCGTCCGCGGTCCCCGCAGTGCCCATGTCGCAATGGGCGCCGGCTCCTCTCGCGGCTGCCGGCGAGGAGACCGCCGCCACCGCAGCGGTGCCGGCGCGCCTCGACCGCCCGCCGGCCGCGCCGGGGCGTGGGTTCCTCGCCATGCCCTCCCCGGTGGGGCTGGTGGTGGCGGTGGCGGCCGGTCTCGCGGTGGGGTTGATGCTGGCAGGCGGCCTCTACGTCGCGGCGCGGGCAGGACAGGCGCCCGCGGCCACGAGCGCTCCGGCCGGGCGAACCGAGGCGGCGCAGGCGATCCGCGTGCAGGTCCTGGGGCTGCTCCGCGACGGCCGGCGCCGGCTCGACGGCGGCGACGCCGACGGCGCCGCGGCGGCCTTCCGCGCCGCCGAGCAGCTGGTGCCCGGCCGGCAGGGCCTGCGCCGGCTGCGCGAGGAAGCCGAGCGCCAGCAGGGCGACCGGCAGCGGCGGCTCGATCAGGAACGGACGATCGGTGCCAAGCTCGAGGAGGGGCGGCTGGCGCTGGCCGGCCGCCACTACGACGAGGCCGAGACCGCGGCCCAGGCCGTGCTGACGATGAGCCCCGGCAACACCGTCGCCGAGGAGATCCTGACGGCGGTGAAGGCCGGGCGCGCCCGCACGCGGGACCGACTGGCCGCCCTGCCGCGTCCGTCAGCGGTGGCCGCCTCGCCGGCCGTCCTGCCAGCTGCCGCTCCGGCCGTCGCGCCGCCCGCGGCGCCGCCGGCGGCAGAGGCCAAGGATGCCTCTCTCGAGCTGGCGTTCTTCTCCGAGCTGCCCGAGGGGACGCTGATCCTCTACGTCAACGACCGCAGGGTGTTGCAGGAGTCTTACCGCTTCTACGAGAAGACAGGCCTGTTTCACCGGGCGCACCCGGAGACCGGCTGGGTGCGCCGCAGCTTCAGCGTCAAGGCGGGCAACGCCAATATCCGCCTCTACGTCACGCCGCACGACAGCGCCGCGGTGGTGCGCACGTTCGCCGGCAACTTCACCGGCGGAACCTCCCGCCGGCTCGACGTCAAGCTGACCGGCAGCGGCGAGGTCACGGCACAGCTCAACTGATCGGCGAGCGCGGTCTGCCGCGGGCGCCGGTCACCCGGGTGCGGTCGCGGCCAGGGAGCGCACCACCACGTCGCCCAGGGGCTCGAGCTGCGGCCGCAGCAGCTCGGCGGGACCGACGGCGACGATCGCCGAGCTCTCGGGCTGGAGGTGGCGCCGAGCCACCGCCTGCAGCTCTTCGCGGGTCAAGGACGCGATGGCGCGCCGCCAGCGGTCGTGATGATCGTCGGGAAGGCCGTAGATGCCCAGGTCGGCGAGCCGTCGCGAGATGTCGCCGATGCTCTGGGCGGTGTAGGGGAAGACGCCCAGCATGTAGCTGCGGGTCTCTTCCATCTCCTCGGCGCTGACCGGCTCGTCCCGGATGCGGCGCAGCTCGGCCAGCACCTCGCCGGCGGCGGCGCCGGTCGATTCGGTGGCCACCGCGGCGCTCACCACGAAAGGGCCGGGACCCAGCCTGCCCGCGAAGCGGGAGGTCGCGCCATAGGTATAGCCGTGCCGCTCCCGCAGGTTGAGATTGATCCGGCTGGTGAACTTGCCGCCGAGCAGGGTGCTCAGGAAGCCCAGCGCGATGAAATCCGGATGGCTGCGCGGCACCGCGGCATGCCCCAGGCGGAGCTCGGTCTGGGCGGCGCCGGGTCGATCCACCACGTGCAGCCGTAGCCCCGACAAGCGGCTCGGCCGGATGTCCGGCCGGTCCGGCGCCGCCGGGGTGGCCGCCGGCGTTGCCGCCAGGACACCGTCCGCCAGCGCCGCGCCGACCGCGGCCAGCAGCGCCTCGGGGTCCAGGTCGCTCACCGCGATCACGATCGCGGTCTGCAGCCGGTAGTGCCGCCGGTAGAAGTCGAGTATCTCGTCGCGGCCGAGGGCGGTGATCGAGGCTTCGGTGCCATGCGCCGGATGCGCGTAGACGGTGCCCTCGTAGATGACGGCGGCGAGCTGCTCGTCGGCGATCACGCCCGGCTGATGCCGCCGGCGCAGCAGCTCGTTGAGGCGCTGCCGCCGCAGGCGCTCCACCTCCGCCTCCGGAAAGCTCGGAGCGGTCGCCACCTCGGCGAGCAGGCGCAGGCCGGCCTCGAGGTGGCGCGACAGCATCAGCACGCCGACGTAGCCGATGTCCCAGTCGGCGCCGGTGCCGAGCTGCCCGCCCAAGCGCTCGATGCTGCCGGCGATCTCCATCGCATCGCGTCCGGCGGCGCCCTCGTCGAGCAGGGCGGCGGTCAGGCTGGCGAGCCCCTCGCGGCCGGCGGGGTCGTGCTGGGCGCCGGCCGCGGCCAGCAGCTCGACGCTCGCCAGCGGCACGCCGGGCAGCCGCGCCGCGTAGGCCGTCACTCCCGGCGCGAGCTGGCGGCGGACGAAGGGAGGGAAGCGAAAGGGGTGAACCTCTCCGGGCGGCGGCGGTGCCGAGCGGTTGGCGGCGAGAGCTCGCCTGGGGGCGGTCACGACAGCAGCGGGTCCGGAAAGACCGGTGGCTGGGGCACCAGCGCCGGCATGGCCGCCGGCGGCGGGACGGCGACGGCGGCTGCCGGGGCCTTTGGCACCACCGTCACCACGACTCGTTGCGCCTCGCCCAGCCAGCCGGCGGCGAGCTCCTGCAGCTCCCCGGCGGCGACGCCGCGGTAGCGGTCGGCTTCGCCCGCCAGGCGGCCGGGATCGTCGAAATAGGTGGTGTACTGCGAGAAGCTGTCGGCGCGGTTGCTCAGCAGCTCGAGAGCGCTCCAATAGTCGGTGAGGATGCGGCTCAGCGCCCCGCCCAGCTCGTCTGCGCCGGGCGGCTCGGCGGCGGCGCGGGCCAGGTGGTCGCCGATCGCCGCCTCGACGGCGGCCGGTTCGACCCCCGGCCGGACCGTCGCCACCACCGTGAAGTCGCCCACGGCTTCGAACGGGTTGACGTAGGCGCTCACGTCCTGGGCGATCTGGCGCTCGTAGACCAGGTCGCGGTACAGGCGGCTCGACTTGCCGCCGGCGAGGATGCCCGCCAGCAGGTCGCCGGCGTACCACAGCCGGTGGCCGAACGCCGGGATGCGGCAGGCAAGATAGATCCGCGGCAGGCGAACGTCGTCCGGCAGCACCGCGCGGCGCTCGCCGACGGCCGCGGACAGTGGCGGCGGATCCGCGACGCCGGCGGGCAGTGGCGGGACGGGCTGGCCGGCAGGGATCTCGCCGAACCAGGCGTCGATGCGCTCGAGGGCGGCGGCGGGATCGAAATCGCCGGCCAGGGTGAGCACCGCGTTGTTGGGCGCGTAGAAGGTGCGGAAGAAGGCCCGCACCTCTTCGAGAGTGGCGGCGGCGATGTCATCCATGTAGCCGATCACCGGCCAGTGATAGGGGTGGTCGCCGGGGTAGAGCAGCTCGCGCAGGCGCTCGGTGGCGAGGCCGTAGGGCTGGTTCTCGATCCGCTGCCGCCGCTCGTTCATCACCACCTGGCGCTGGGTCTCGAGGTTCTCGGCGGTGATTGCCGGCAGCAGGAAGCCCATGCGGTCGGATTCGAGCCAGAGGCCCAGCTCGAGCTGGTGCGCGGGGAGGGTCTCGTAGTAGTTGGTGCGGTCGAACCAGGTGGAGCCGTTGGCCACGCCGCCGACCTGCTGGACGTACCGGAAGTGGTCGTTGGTACCGACGTGCTCGCTGCCCTGGAACAGCATGTGCTCGAACAGGTGAGCGAAGCCGGTCCGGCCGGGGCGCTCGTTCTTGGACCCGACGTGATACCAGATGTTGATCGTCACCAGCGGCAGCGAGGGGTCCGGGTGGAGGACCACCCGCAAGCCATTGCCAAGGGTATGACGGGTGAAGGGGAGGTCGGCGATGGGACTCGAGGTCATCAGGAGGCTGAGGGATCAGGGATCGAGGGAGGCAAGAGGGGATGCGGGCCGGCGCCTGTTGGTGAGCGGGCAGTGTACGGAGCGGTGTCCGCGGGTGTCAAGGCGCGCCTTCTATGGCACTGCATATGCATCCATGGCGCTGCGTACATGGCCGCACCGCACTCGCAGACGAAGTCGATCGTTTTCGAGCGCGATCTTGCCGTGCCGATGCGAGATGGCACGCACCTGTTCGTGAACCTTTTTCGCCCTCCGGTCGAGCGGCCGCTGCCGGTCATCATGTCGGTCACGCCATACGGCAAAGATCGACTGCCGGACCGCCTGGCGACCTTCTTCATGCGTCTTTCAGGGGTCGAGTTCGGTAGCGTCAAGTGCTCGCGCCTGACGGGCTTCGAAAGCCCGGATCCGGCCTACTGGGTCCAACAGGGATATGCCGTTCTGCAGGCGGATGCGCGAGGCATGCACAGGTCCGAGGGCGCGGCGGGAGTGCTGCGGCCCGCGGATGCAGAAGACTACTACGACCTGATCGAATGGACCGCCGGTCAGGCGTGGTGCAGGGGCCGGGTGGGGCTCATGGGAGTCTCGTATCTGGCCATGTCGCAATGGTGCGTGGCCGCCCTCAGGCCACCCCACCTGAGCGCGATCGTCCCGTGGGAGGGCGTCAGCGATCTATACCGCGAGCTCGCGTTCCACGGCGGCATACCCGAGACCAGGTTCGTGCCCACCTGGTTCAAGATGCGGATCAAGCGTGGGCGCAATCGCCGTTTCCCACTGGCGGAGGATTTTCTCGAAGAAAGAGAGCGCCATGGTCTCGATGACGAATATTGGGCGATGAAACGGCCCATCCTCGAGAATATCGAGGTCCCCGCGTTGGTCTGTGCCAATTGGTCCGATCAGGGGCTGCACACGCGCGGCTCGGTCGAGGGCTTCGAGCGCATCTCGTCGAAGCAAAAATGGCTGTTCACGCACGGGCGGAAGAAATGGGAAACCTTCTACGGCGATGAGGCGCTCGCGTGCCAGAAACAATTCCTGGATCATTTCCTGCTGGACCTCGACAATGGGCAGGAGCGAGTGCCGAGAGTGCGCCTGGAGATCCGCAAGGCCTACTATCGACAGGACGTTCGCCACGATGAGAGCTGGCCGCCGCCGTCTGTCGAGCCGCTGCCGCTGTATCTTTGCGCGCCTACCGGGCGCCTGCAAAGAGAACCGGTCACCGCCGCGGGGAAGGTGCGGTATCGACCTGCGAGCGGCGGCGGCAGGGCGGCCTTTGCGCTGACCTTCGAACGGGCGGCCGAGCTGGTCGGCAGCATGCGTTTGAAGCTCTGGGTCAGCACTTCCGAGGGTGACGATCTGGACCTGTTCGTGGTGCTGCACAAGCTCGATGCCGCTGGGCGAGAGGTTTTTTTCTCCGGGTACAGCGGCTATCGACACGATGCGGTCGCCAAGGGATGGCTACGAGCTTCACACCGCGAGCTGGACGCCTCGCGCAGCACGCCGCTGCGGCCATGGCACCGCCACACCCAGGTTCAAAAGCTGCGTGCGGGCGACGTCGTGCCGGTGGAAATCGAAATCTGGCCGTCGGCCACACTCTTCGAGGCCGGTTCCGCTTTGCAGCTGACGATCCAGGGCCACGATGCGGCGAGGTACCCGGCCTTTGGTCATCGCCAGCTCGTCAACCATGGTTGGCACACCATCTTCACGGGCGGACCTTACGATTCGTGCCTGGTCGTGCCGCTGAACCACCGAACTGCTCCATGACCCGGCGAGCGGCCCCTCCGGCGGGCTCATCCGAGCCGGAAGGCGGCGGGCGATAGCCCTTGCATTACGCTGGGTTACCGCCTATGCTATGGGCCATGACCTACCTCACCGAGCGGCAGAAAGAGATCCTGGAGTTCGTCCACGAGTACCGGCGGGAGCGGGGTATCGCGCCGACACATCGCGAGATCTGCGACCGTTTCGGCTACTCCTCCTACGGCACCGTGTACAAGCACCTGAAGCTGCTGCAGGACAAGGGCTTCCTGCGCCGGGACTGGAACCAGAAGCGCGGCATCGAGCTGATCCGCGCCATCCCGGGTGGTCCCGGAGACGGGCCGCCGGGGAGCGATCACGACCTGCCGTTCTACGGCCGCATCGCCGCCGGCCGGCCGATCGAGGCGGTGAGCGGCAACGAACGGGTCACCGTTCCCGCCCACCTGCTCTCGTCGCGCGCCGCCGCTCCTGCCGACGCCTCCAACCATTACGTGCTGCGCGTGGTCGGCGACTCGATGGTCGAGGACGGCATCCACGACGGCGATTTCGTCATCGTGCTACGGCGGGAGGTGGCCGAGGCCGGCGAGATGGTGGTGGCGCTGGTCGGGGACGAGGCCACCCTCAAGCGCTTCTACCCGGAGGGCACCATGGTGCGCCTGCAACCGGCCAATCCGAACATGCAACCGTTCCGGGTGCCCGCCCGCGACGTGCGGGTGCAGGGTGTGGTGGTCGGACTGATGCGGAAGTTCTAGTCGTCCGGCACCTTCGCCATGCCGGCACTCCCGGCAGGTCGCAAACCGTTGGGGGCGATGCGCTCGCAACCTCGCTCGGGGAACAGCGCGCAGGTCGCTTCGGCGGCATGACCTGGCGCTTGGCGATCCAAAACCTCGGCGACCGGCCGAGGCGATGACGGAGCTGCTGGACCTCATCCGTCCCTGCGCCCTCCGATGCGCCACCTGCCCCTGCTGCCGCTCGCTCTCTTTATCGCCACCTATCTGGGGCTGGCCGTAGGCCGCATCCCGCGCCTGGCGCTCGACCGCACCGGCTGCGCAATGCTAGGCGCCATCGCCTTCCTCGCCAGCGGCACGCTCGACCTCGGCGAGGCCGCCGCCGGCGTGGATACCGCCACCCTCGCCGTGCTCTTCGGCATGATGCTCCTGTCCCAGCAGTACCAGCTCTCCGGTCTGTACGCCGCCATCGGCCACCGCCTCGCGGGGATCCGCAGCCCGCGCCGGCTGCTGGCCGGAACCATCGCGGTGGCCGCCGGGCTCTCGGCCCTGCTGACCAACGACGTGATCTGCTTCGCGCTGACGCCGGTCCTCGCCGGCGCCCTGCTCGCCTCGCGCCGCAACCCCGTCCCCTACCTGCTCGCCCTCGGCGCGGCGAGCAACCTGGGCAGCGCGCTCACCCCGATCGGCAACCCGCAGAACATCCTGATCGCCCAGCGGCTGCATCTCCGGTTCCTCCCCTTCGTCGCCGCCTGCGCGCTGCCGGTCGCCCTCTCCCTGGCCCTGCTCTACCTCCTCCTTGTCCGCCGAGTGCTCCGCGAGGAACCGACCGACTCAATCGCAAACGCCAGCGCCGGCGGCACCGCTCCGCTCACCCCTGGAGAGCTCCTCGAGCCAGTGCTCGCCGCCGCCGCCGGCGAGCGCCGCATTCCGACGCTTGCCGCCAACGCCCTCCATCCGGTGCCCGAAACGGCCTTCGCCGCGGCCGGTGACGGCACCCTCGCCGCGCGCTGGCCGGCGATCAAGGCCGTGGGCCTGACCGTGCTCGCCGTGATCCTCTTCCTCTCGCCGGTGCCGGCCGCGCTCACCGCGCTGGGAGTCGCCGGCGGCGTGCTGCTCAGCCGGCGGACCACGACGCGGGCGCTGCTCGACGCGGTGGACTGGCCGCTGCTGGCGCTCTTCGTCAGCCTCTTCGTGGTGGTGCGGGGCTTCGAGCTGTCGGGATGGGCGGCCGCCGCGGCGACGGCGCTGGCGGCGCATGGCGCCGGCCTCTTCCATCCGGCGGCGCTGGTCGCCGTCGCCGCCGTGCTCAGCAACCTGGTGAGCAACGTGCCGGCGACGATGCTGCTGCTGCCGCTGGTCGACCACCGCCCCGCCACCGGCTATGCGCTGGCCCTCGCCAGCACCTTCGCCGGCAACGCGCTGCTGGTGGGCAGCATCGCCAACCTGATCGTCGCCGAGCGGGCGGCGGCGCTCGGCATCCGGATGAGCTTCCGCGAGCACCTGCGCCTGGGACTGCCGCTCACCCTGGCTTCGCTGGCAGTCGCCGCGGCGACTGCCGCGATGTGGTGGTAACGGCCCACGCCGCGGGCCGGATGGCGAAGCGACCGCGCGCGGTCAGCCGAGCTGCTGCAGGGCCGCGGACAGCCGCGGCATGGCGGCTTCGATGTCGGCTTCGCTGGCGGCGCCGACGCTGAGCCGGAACCAGCCGTCCTGGTGGGGGAAGTCGAAGGCCTGGAACGGCACGACGCCGATGCCGGCAGCCTCCAACACGTAGCGGCGGATGTCCTCGTTGGTGACGATCTCGGCACCCTGCGGCGTGCGGCGGCCGAACGGTTGCATGCGGGCGGTGAGATAGATCGCGCCCATCGGCGGGATGCTGTCGGCCGGCAGGCCCGCCGCCTTCATCGCCTGGAAGCCGGCGTGCAGCCGATCGAGGCGAGCCTCGATGCCGTGCCGGAACCCGGCCAGGTAGACGGCCGTCGCCGCCGGATCGTCGAGCACCTCGACCGTCGCCAGCTGCTCGGCGCGCGGCGCCCAGGCGCCGACGTGGCCGAGCACCGCGGACATGCGGCCGACGATGTCCACCGGCCCGACCGCCCAGCCGACCCGCAGGCCGGTGGCGGCGTAGGACTTGCTGATGCCGTCGATCATGACGGTGTAGCGGGCCATCTCGGGCACCAGCCCCGGCGGCGTCACGTGCGCGGTGTCGCCAAAGCAGAGCTGCCAGTAGATCTGGTCGTACATCAGGTAGAGCGGACGCTCGCCGCGCCGTTGCCGGCCCTCGTTCTCGTCGAGCACGGCGACGCAGATCTCCTCGAGCACCTCCGGCTCGAACACCGTGCCGGTGGGATTGAGCGGCGAGTTCAGGCAGAGCAGGCGGGCACCGGCGAGCTGCTCGCGCAACGCCCCGGCGGTGGGCAGGAAGCGCTCGCCGGCGGTGCACTCCACCGGCACCTCGCAGCCTTGCACCAGGTGCACGTAATGGTTGTTGTTCCAGCTCGGGACCGGAAAGACGATGCGGTCGCCGGGATCGCAGAGCGTGCGGAACAGGCAGTAGATGGCCGGCCGCGCGCCGCCGGCGATGAGCACCGATTCGATCGGGTAGCGCAGGCCGAGGTCGCGCTCGTAGAAGCTCTGCACCGCCCGGCGCAGTTCGGGCATGCCGGTGGCGGGCGGATAGTTGGTCTCGCCGCGCTCGAGGGCGCTGGCGACGGCGGCGCGCAGACGCTCCGGGATGGGGAACTGCCGCGGGTCGAAATCGCCGACCGTGAGGTCGCAGATGACGCGGCCGCCGGCGCGCAGCGTCCGCATCTCGGAGGCGATCTTCAGGATCTCCGAGCCGACCAGCATGGCGGCGTTGCTCGACACGCGGCCGCGGGGCTGCGGGCCGGCATCGCGGGCCAGGGTCGTCAGGTCGGCGACGGTGCTTTCGACTCGGGCTTTGGCCATGTCCTCACTATGCCACAAAGCCGCCGGTCAGGGCAGGCGTCCCGGGGGTATTTCCCGTGGCTCAGAGCGGCAGGGCGAGCTGCGGTGCTGGCGCGCCCGGAGCGGTGCTCTTGCCGCCTTCGAGGTCGAGCAGGAGACGCTTGAGCTCGAGGCCGCCGCCGTAGCCGGTGAGCGAGCCGTCGGAGCCGATGACGCGGTGGCAGGGGATGACCACGGCGATCGGGTTGCTCCCGTTGGCGCGGCCGACGGCGCGGCATGCCGTGGGGCGTCCGATCGCCTCGGCGACCTCGGCGTAGGACCGGGTCTCGCCGTAGGGGATGGCGACCAGGGCCTCCCAGACGCCGCGCTCGAAAGCGGTGCCGTGCGGCGCCAGCGGCAGGGTGAACTCGCGGCGCCTGCCGGCGAAGTACTCGGCGAGCTGCTGCCGGACCGACGGCAGGGGCGGCAGGTCGGGCCGGCACACGGCGCCCGCCGGCACCGCGGCGCGGGCGGCCGTTGCCGACCCGAAGAGCAGCAGGCCAACCAGCGAGCCGCCGGCGGCCGTCGCCAGGACGGCGAAGGGCGCGGCGGTGCCGGTGGCGTGGATCTCGATCAGGTCGTAGGCGAGGTCGGCGCTCACGGATCCATCCTAAGAGATGCGCGCGCCGAAGGCGAGCCTGGCGGTGGATTAGGCGGCCCGCACGCGGTCTTGTAGAATTGGCTCGAAACCGGACCCGCCATGGAACTCGACCGCCTGCTGAAGTTGATGACGGACAAGGGTGCATCCGACCTGCATCTGAAGCCGACCCGTCCGCCGCTGCTGCGCATCTCCGGCAAGCTGATCCCGATCGATCTGCCGGCGATCACCCCGGACGAGATGTCGCAGATGCTCCACGGCATCCTCACCGCGCCGCAGCGCAACAAGCTCGACGAGCGCCTGTCGGTGGACGTCGGCTACGGGGTCAAGGGCCTGGCGCGGTTCCGCGGCAACATCTACGTGCAGCGCGGCAGCCTCGCCGCCTGCTTCCGGCGGGTGCCGTTCCAGATCAAGAGCCTTCAGGACCTCGACCTGCCGCCGGTCATCGACGAGTTCTGCGACATGCCGATGGGCTTGGTGCTGATCACCGGCCCGACCGGCAGCGGCAAGTCGACCACCCTGGCGGCGATGGTCCGGCGCATCGCCACCTCGCGGCCGGTGCACATCATCACCATCGAGGACCCGATGGAGTTCCTGTTCACCGACGACGTCGCCTCGGTGTCGCAGCGCGAGGTCGGCACCGACACCATGGCCTTCTCCGAGGCGCTGCGCAACGCCATGCGCCAGGATCCGGACGTCATCATGGTGGGGGAGATGCGCGACCGCGAGACGGTCTCGACCGTGATGACCGCCGCCGAGACCGGTCACCTGGTGTTCTCGACGCTGCACACCAACAGCGCGCCGCAGACCGTCGACCGCATCCTCGACACCTTCCCCGCCGACCAGCAGGGGCAGATCCGCACCCAGCTGGCGCAGGTGCTCAAGGGCGTGGTGTCGATGAAGCTGGTGCAGCGCCAGGACGGCAAGGGGTTGGTGGCGGCGCTCGAGATCATGCGCGCCTCGCCGAAGATCTCCAAGATGATCGAAGAGGGGGAGACCGCCAGCTTGCACGAGGAGTTGGAGTCGTCGGTTGGCTACTACCGCATGCAGTCGCTCAACCAGTGCCTGCTGGCGCTGCTGGTGCACGGCACGATCAGCTATGCCGAGGCGATGCGGCAGGCCTCCGACCCCGAGGATCTCTCGCTCAAGCTGCGCAAGATGTTCCCGATGATCGAGGAACGAGGAGGCGACATGAGCCCGGTGACTTCCGATTTCTCACAGATCGTCGAGCTGCAGCAGTTCAAGCGGCTGTACGAGGAGCAGGAGGAGAAGACCAAGATCCGGCTGGCGGAGAAGGAAGAGGAGATCGAGCACCTGCAGGAGATGACGCGGTCGCGGGATCAGCAGATCGAGGAGTTCCAGGCGCGGATGCAGGAGATGGTCCAGGACCGCGAGCGCCTGCGCGGCGACTACAACCGGCTGCGCCAGGAGGCGCAGGAGAAGATCGACAAGCTGATGGAGCGGATCAAGGAGCTCAATCAGCGCCTGATGGGCGCGCCGGCGAGCGGCGCGCGCTGACCCCGCTTTCCTCCCGCTACTCCCGCTACTCCCGTTGCTCCCGTTGCCAGCCGCGCAGGAAGCGCTCGGCCTCGTCGCGGCCGCGCACCGCGCCGTCGACCTGCGCGGCGGTGAGCGCGGCGAGCGCCTCGCCGACCCGCGGGCCGGCGGCGATGCCGAGCAGGCGCTGCACCGCGTTGCCGTCGAGCAGGCGCGGCGGGGCGATGAGCCCGGATCCCTCCCGGCCGGCCAGCTCGCACAGCGGCGCGGCGGCGAGCCGCCAGCGCGCGGCGGCCGTGGGTGCGGGCTCGCGATCGGGATCGGCGGCGATCGCTGCGGCGCCGATCGCGCAGGCGACGGTCCGCCAGCTGCGGCCGTAGCGGTGCAGGAAGCGGCGGCGGTCGAGCTCCGTCGCCGGCAGCTCCGGCGGGATTGCGAGCAGGAGCGCCACCGCCGCGGCGTGGCGCGCGGCGAGGTAGCCCGCCTCCTGCATGCGGGCCAGGGCCGCGGTGGGAGCGCCGGCGCCGGGGGCCGCCGCGGGAGTCCCGTTGCCGAGCGCCGCCTCGGGGGCTCCACTCTCGGCTTGGTCCGCGGCGGCGGGCCGCGGAGGGGCGGCCAGCTGCCGGAAGGTGGCGGCGAAGCGGGCGGCGCCGAGATCAATCAGGGGCCACGGGTAGCCGGCGCGGGCGTCCGGGCCGGTGGCCGCGGCAACCGGCCCGGCGATTGCGGCGTCCGGTTTGGCGGCGGCGGCTTTCGGGCCGGAGGTTGCGGCGTTCGGGCCGGCGATTGTGGTATCCGGCCTGGCGATCGCGGCGTTCGGGCTGGCGATCGCCATCATCAGCCGGTCCAGCTCGGCGGCGCAGGCGGGTAGAGCGGCGATCTCGACGGCTGCGCGCGCGGCCGCGGCCGCGCCCTCCCGGCCGCCAGGAGCGCCGGGGGTGTCGAGCCAGAGACCGGGGTAGAGATCCAGCGCCGCCAGTGTGCGCAGGGCGCGTTCGGCGCCGGCGTGCGCCAGCGCCAGCCAGAGCTCCTCGCGGATGCGGTCGGCGGCCATCTCGGGCAGCCGCGGCGCGGCGCGGCGCGCCAGCTCGCAAGTCGCCACGTCGGTGGAGAAGCCGGGCAGCCGCGCGAGCAGCCGCACCAGCCGCAGCACTCGCAACGGATCGCCGTCGAAAGATCGCTCGGTGGTGGCGCGCAGGCGGCGGCGCGCGAGGTCGGCGAGGCCGCCGAAAGGATCCACGACCGCGCCCTCGCGCGGCTCGAGCGCGAAGGAGTTCACGGTAAAATCGCGGCGCGCCAGATCGTCGTGCAGGGAGGCGTCCTGCCGGTCCCAGATGTCGAGGACGGCGCCGGCGACGGGATTCGCGGCTTCCTGGGTTTCACTCGCGGCGGCGGGACTTGCGGTGTATGGGGTTCCATGGACGGCGCCGGCGAAGGGATCCGCCGCCTGCGGGGTTGCATGGGCGGCGACGGCCGGGCCGCCGAGGCCGAGGCCATCGCCCGCGGCGACCACCAGCCGATAGGCGGCGAACTCCTCGCCGCCGAGCAGTACCAGGCGCGCCGGCAGGCTGGTCGCCAGGTCGTCGGCGATCTCGCGGCCCCGTCCCGCGACCACCGCGTCCAGGTCGTGGGTCGCCAGGCCGAGCGCGGCGTCGCGCAGCGCGCCGCCGACCAGGTGGCAGGCGGTCGCGCCGCAGGCTGCCAGCAGCGCCTGAACCAGTGGCGCGCGGCGCAGCTCGGCAAAGGCCGGAGCGCTCCCGCCGGCGAGCGGAGCGACGTCCGCGCCGGCAGGGATGTCGGCGGGAGAGTCGGGCATCGAAACCCGATTGTAGCGGTCGGGGCAGCGCCCAATTGCCTTCGCAGCCGAGCAACGCTAAACTTTCACTTGAAAACCATGGCCCTAACCATCGAAGAGGTAAGGAAGATCGCTTCCCTGGCCCGGCTCCGGTTCACCCCCGAGGAGGAGTCTGCCTTCGCCGGTCAGCTGGGCAAGATCGTCGACTATATCGATCAGCTGCAGCGCCTGGACGGCGGCAGGCCCTCCCTGGCCGAAAGCACCGCGAGCGCCGCCAGCGGCGTGCCGGGGCCGGCCGGCCCGGCGGCTCCCGCGGCTCCCGAGGCCGCCGACGAACCGCGTCCGTGCCTGCCACGGGAGACCTTCCTGGCCAACGCGCCGGCGACTCTCGACGGTTTCCTGCTCGTTCCCGAGGTGAAGGCGGGGCTTGGCGATGACCTGCCATCCTGATCTCTGGGAGCTGCCGGCCGCGGAGCTGGCTCGTCGCGTCCGGGGCCGCGAGGTGTCGGCGGTCGAGGCGCTCGAGTCGGCGCTGGCCCGCACCGAGCGGGTCGAGCCGCTCATCCACGCCTATCTGGAGCTGTTCGAGGACGAGGCGCGGGCGCGTGCCCGGGACCTCGACCGGCGGCTGGCGGCGGGCGAGGACCCCGGGCCGCTGGCCGGCGTGCCGATGGCGCTCAAGGACAACCTAAGCCTCCGCGGCCGCCGCCTGACCTGCGCCTCGCGGATCCTGGAAGGCTACGTGGCGCCCTACACCGCCACCGCGGTGCAGCGCCTGCTCGACGCCGGCGCGGTGGTCGTCGGCCGCGCCAACATGGACGAGTTCGCCATGGGCTCGTCGTGCGAGAACTCGGCCTTCCAGCGGACCCGCAATCCCTGGGACCTGGCGACGGTGCCCGGCGGCTCGAGCGGCGGCCCGGCGGCCGCGGTCGCCGCCGGCAGCGTCGCCCTGGGCTTCGGCTCGGACACCGGCGGCTCGATCCGCCAGCCGGCGGCGCTCTGCGGCGTGGTCGGCGTCAAGCCCACCCAGGGCCGCGTGTCGCGCTACGGCCTGGTGGCCTTTGCCTCCTCGACCGATCAGATCGGGCCGATCGCGCGCAACGTGCGCGACGCCGCCCTCGGCCTGCAGGTCATCGCCGGACCCGATCCGGAGGACTCGACCTGCGCCGACCGCCCGGTCGGCGACCTGCTTGCCGGCATCGAGGACGGCATCGCCGGCATGCGCATCGGCGTCGTCGAGGAGATCGATCTCGCCCTCCAGGGGAGCGGCGCCGGCGGCGGCGCCGGCAGACCTGGCGGCGGCGGCGAGATGGCGGCGAGCTTCGGCGCGGCCCTCGCCACCCTCGAACGGGCGGGCGCCGAGCTGGTACCGGTGTCGGTCCCCAGCGTCACCGCCGCCATCGCCGTCTACTACGTCATCGCCACCTCGGAGGCGAGCTCCAACCTGGCGCGCTTCGACGGCGTCCGCTATGGCCGCCGCGCGGCCGGCGCCGCGAGCCTCGTCGAGACCTACCTCGCCAGCCGCACCGAGGGCTTCGGCGCCGAGGTCAAACGGCGGATCATGCTCGGCACCTTCGCCCTGTCCTCCGGCTATTACGAGGCCTACTACGGGCGGGCCGGCGCGGTGCGGGCGCGGATGCGCGATGAGCTCGCGGCGGCGCTCCGCCGCACCGACCTGGTGGTGACGCCGACCACGCCTGGCGCCGCCTTCCGTCTCGGCGAGAAGCTCGCCGACCCGCTTGCCATGTACCTCTCCGATATCTTCACCACGCCGGCCAGCCTGACCGGCCTGCCGGCGGTCGCGGTGCCGTGCGGCGGCGACGCGCAGGGTTTGCCGCTGTCGCTGCAGATCATGGGGCGGCCTTTCGAGGAGGCCACCGTCTTTCGCGCCGCCCGCGCCTTCGAGCGCCAGATCGGCTGGCAGGTGGCGCCCCGCTTCCGGGGCGCGGAGGTGGGAGCGGGCTGATGCCCGGGCGCGGCCGGATCCTCGCGATCGGAGTCGCCGCGGCGCTGGCCGTCGGCGCACCGCGGCCGGCCGCGACGGCTCCGATCGCCGTCGCCGCCGCGCTCGCGGACAGGACGCCGGTTGCCGTCCATGTTCCTGCCGCCGCTGCCGATGGCGCCCCCGCAGCCACGGCGCTCGCCGCCAGTCCCGGCGCTGCGGTTGGTGGTGCCGTGCCCGCCATGGCCCGATCCGCGGCCCCCGCCAGCGCCAGCGCCGCGATCCCGGGTGCCCCCGCCGGGAGCGCCGCGGTGCCGGCCGCGCCCGCTCCCGACCCGCCGCAGCCCATTCCGGCCAAGGGCCTGCGGCTGCGTCTCGAAGAGGGCATCTACGCCACCGCCAGCGGCGACGGCCAGATCGGGATCGAGGCGCAGGCTCGGCGCGGCGAAGGGCTTGCCGGCTTCGCCCTGCGCCTGTGCGGCGACGTGCGACTGGTGCCGCAGGTGCTCGAGTCCAACCGTCTGCCTCCGGGCTCGCGGCTCAAGACCGGCGTCCGCTACCGTCTGCCGCTCGAGATCCTGTCTACCTCCTGGCAGCTGGCGGTAGCGCGGGCGCTGTTCCCGCAGGACCGCGGCGACGCCACCGGTTGGCGCCACCAGGTACGCGGCTGCGGGGCGCTGCGCCGCGAGAACCTCTGGCAGCTCTCCGAGTGGTTCACCGGCAAGGGCGAGAACTTCCGCGCCATCCGCGAGTACAACGACCTGCGCGACGAGGACGTGCCGCGCGGCGCCGTGTTGACCATTCCTTCCGAGCTGTTGCGGCCCGCCTTCGGCGCGGCGCTGCCGGTGCCGGCGCAGCCCTACGTGCTGCAATACGGCAAGGACCAGGACGGGATGTACGCGGTCTATCGGCTGCGGCCGGGCGAGGCGCTCTACTCGGGCGTGGTGGTGCGCTTCACCGGTCGCATCTATGCCGCCGACGTCAACGCGCTGGCCGCCGACATCGCCCACCGCAACGGCATCGGCGACGTCACCGACATCCCGGTCGGGTTCAAGGTCAAGATCCCGCTCGACATGCTGCTGCCCGAGTACCTGCCCGAGGGCGATCCGCGGCGCAAGGAGTATGAGGCCGGGCTGCGGGCCAGCTCCCATTTCAGCAACCAGGTCCATGCCAAGGGGCTCGAAGGCATCACCGTGATCCTCGACGCCGGTCACGGCGGCCACGACGCCGGCGCCACGGTGGGCGGCGTTTGGGAGAGCCTCTACGTCTACGACATCGTGCTGCGCCTGAAGCGTCTGCTGGAGGAGAAGACGGCGGCGGCGGTCGACCTCACCACCCGCGACGGCGACGACTTCCGCATCGTCGACGCGGACGTGCTGCCGGTCTCGCGCGGCCACGCCGTGCTCACCAACCCGCCCTATCCGATCGCGGATCCCGGGGTGGGCGTGAACCTGCGCTGGTACCTCGCCAACAGCGTCTACCGTCGCGCCCTGTCGGCCGACGACGACCCGCAGAAGGTGGTGTTCCTGTCGATCCACGCCGACTCGCTGCACCCCTCGCTGCGCGGCGCGATGGCCTACATCCCGGCCGCTCGCATGCGCGATGAGAGCTACGGCAAGAGCGGCGCGATCTACGAGGCGCGCCAGGAGTTCCGCGAGAGCCCGCGGGTCGAGTTCCCGTGGAGCCAGCGGGTGCAGAGCGAGGGTCTGTCACGAGAGCTGGCCAAGCAGGTGATCGGCGCCTTCGAGGACCTGGGGTTGCCGGTGCACCCCTTCACCCCGGTGCGCGACCACATCATCCGCAACGGCGGCGAATGGGTGCCGGCGGTGCTGCGCTACAACTCGGTGCCGTCGAAGCTGCTGCTCGAGGTCTGCAACCTAAACAACGACCTCGACCGGCAGCACCTGCAGACCCGCGCCTACCGCCAGCGGGTCGCCGCGGCGGTGCTCGAAGGTCTGCTCGCCTATTACGGCCAGAGCGCCTCGCCGGAGGCGGTGCGCGTGGCTCGGGCGGCCGCCAAGTAGCCGCCCAACGGGGGTGCGGGCGACCGGCCCCCTTTCGGCGTGCTCGCCGGGAGGCGTCCATCCGGAGATCGGGTGCCCGAATAGGGCGTCGAACGGCACTTGGATCGACTATTTGAGCGTGCAACGCGATGACGGGAGTGCTGCCGCGTTCTCTCCGTCGGACAAATTGGTCGCTGGTCCTGAAACTTGGCAGTCGATCTAAGTCACGCTGCTGCAATGGCTTGCGCTTGCCACCAGGCGGCGGAGTGGCTACATTTCGCACATGCCGGCCATGCACAGCCTGGGTGAGATGATCAAGTTCCTGCGCAATCGGCGGGGTTGGATGCAGAAGGAGCTGGCGAAGAGAGCCGGGCTCACGAAGGGGATGGTTTCCGGGTACGAGACCGGCAAGAAGACGCCCACCCTCCAATCCCTGACTCGGATCGCGGAAGCGCTGCAGGCGGATTTCTGCGACCTCCACTGCGCCTTCGAGCATGTCCAAGGCAGGCCGATGGTGGTCCACGAGCTGACCGCGCATTTTCGGCCTGGTCCGGCGAGGCCTTCACCTGCCGCGCCGCTCCAGGCGCCGGCTTCGAGCGTGGGTGGCGCCGGGGAGCCGGCACCCGCTGCGGCGGCGGGCGACGCCGTTCGCGACCTGGAGGACTTCACCGTCGCCCTGAAGAAGGTTCTGGTCCACTTCCTCCCTGGAAGGTGAGGCCGTGCCCGAGGACCGCGCAACGCCGCGGCAGCCGAGGCTGCTGGCGACGCCAGGCGGCGGGCGGAACTTTTTCCGGACCGATTGCATCTAAACTCAGGTAACGGAGGGTTGCCGCCGAGGAGCGTCGGGGAGGCACCGTGAAGGCAGCCGCGATCGCCGCCATGCCTGGCGTGCACGAACTGGACCTCGAGCTGGCCCAACGGCACAGCCGCGGGGACCTGCGCGCCTTCGACGAGGTCTACTCCCGCTACGCGGCGATGGTCTACAACCTGGCCCTGCGCCTCGCCGGGGACGCCGACGAGGCTGCCGACCTGACCCAGGAGATCTTCCTGCGCATTTTTCGTCATCTGGACAGCTTCAGCGGCCGCTCGGCGCTCAAGACCTGGGTCTTCCGCGTCGCCCTGAACCACTGCCGCGAGCGGCTGTCGCGGTTCCGGCCGCAGACCCAGCCGATCGTGGAGGAGCCGGACGACGAAGCTGGTGCCGTGCGGCTGGCCGATCCGGGCCGCGGGCCGGAGGAGCTGGCGGTTGCCGCCGACCTGGGTCGGCAGGTGGCGCGTGGTTTGGCGCGGCTGCCGGCGCCGTTCCGCGAGGCGGTGGTGCTGCGCGACCTGCAGGGCTTTTCCTACGAGGAGATCGCGGCCGTCCTGGGAGTGCGCACCGGTACCGTGCGCTCGCGGATCGCGCGCGGCAGGGAGCAGCTGCGCCAGCTGCTCGAGCCCCGGGGAGCGCGCCAGAGGGCGGGCAGTCTGGAGACCGCGGGAATGGCGAAGACCGGGGGGGCCTGACCAGATGAGCGGCCACATCTCGACCGAATCGCTTTCGGCCTATCTCGACGGCGAGACCGGTCCGTCCGAAGCGAGGCGGCTGGAGGACCATCTCGCAGGCTGCGTGCCCTGCCGCTCCCGGCTGGAGGACACGCGCCGGCTGATCGCCGCCCTGGGGCGCACGGCGCCGGCGCCGCCGCCGCCGCACCTGGCGGCGTTGATCCGCGACCGCGTCGCCGCCGAGGCCGGTGTACAGACCGCAGGCCCCCCCGCGAGTGTGCCTCGCGGGCCGTCGGGCTGGGAACGGTCCAAGCGCTGGCTGCGGTCGGCGCAATGCCTGTTGCAGCCAGCGAGCTGGTGGCACGGTCTACCGCCGCTACGCGGCGCCCTCGGTGCCCCCTTGAGTGCTGGCCTTGCCCTGCTGGTGGCGGCCCTGCTGCTGCAGAATGGCGAGAGCGCTTCAGGGCCAGGGATCATCTCCCCATACCCTGCAGTGCCGATCTTGCCACCGGCCTTCCTGGTGAGCGAGGCTTTCGGGGATGCGCCGGCGGTGTTGCCGCAGACCACCAGCCAGGTTGCGGGTCGGGTGTTCGTCTGGAGCGGCGACGACGACGTCTGGGTGCAGCGAGGTGTCGATCCCACAGCCGCCAGCCAGCCAAGGGCCGTTCTGGCGCGCAGTCCGGCAGGCCGAGCCCTGCTGGCCAGGTTCGCCGATCTGGGCGTCCTTTTGGCCGACGGCTCGCGAGTTGTGCTGCGAGACAACTCCGAGACCCTGGAACTGTGGAATGGGTCGTGAGTATGACTGAAAATCACGGGGTCACTGGTTCAATTCCGGTCCTGGGCACCACATAAACCTAATAGATTCAGTAGTTTGTTGATGCAGCTAGGTGCCGCCTTTTCGCCCAGGGACCGCCTGGGCAGCGCCTGGGCAGCAATCGGAAGTTGGCGCCGGAGGGCACGGTAGGTGTGGGGAGTAGAGTAGGGAAGCTAGCGAGCGGCCCGGCCGGCTCATTCCATGCCCGACCTAAGCATCGTTTCTGCGCACGGCCACCTCACGCTGCCCCGGTCATATCTTGGCGTCGATATCGGCAGCGCCGCCAGTTGGCCCAGGCCACGGACGGAGCAGCTGTCGTCGACGCACCGTGCGGCTTCGCAATACCAGGTGAAACCTGCCGCGACACCGAGATCGCCGCCCATGTCGCAATCTATCGGACGCCTACCTCGCTGGCGTTTCATCAGGGCCTCCAACGATTCGGAGGATCGAACAATGCGGCCCCTCTTCGGCAACGCTACTACTGGAAGCTCGTTGGCTTCGCCGTCTACCGCTGGCTTGCCGAGCGTGCGCTGGGGCACGTTGTGATTCCACCTTGTGAGGGCCTCGCCAGCCTCTGCCTACAACAGACCAGCCCGCGGCTCCGAGAAGGCTTCCCAAGCCTGACCTACGTCAGGGCCCAATGGGGGTGCCTACCGCCAGCCGCCCTTTGCGTGCTCGATGATCTCGTGCAGGCAGAGTGGATGGGGGTGCCTCCGGCACCCGGCGGCCATCCCCTCAATCCTCCGCTCGCAACCCTTCGTCGCTTGATCACCCTTCGGCGAGCTCCCCTCATAAACGAACTGGCCCACCCGGGCGATCTGTCTTCGATGTGCAAGGCGGAGGACGATCCGATCTGGGGCGACCTGTGGGACGCCTTCACGCTGGCCTTCGTCGGTCGCTGTGAAGATTACGGTGCGGCCAGATTCTTCCGCGGCGGACGGGGGCGCGAGACGCAAGAAGGCGCGATTCTCAGCGCCTGAGCGGGTGGCCTGGGTAGCCCCGAGGAGAGCACCCTCGGCGGCGGTCGGCATCCTTCTCGTCCGGACATCACGATCGCAGCAGACCGGAGCGAATACCAGAGGCCACCGTAGAGGATCGGCGCAAGGGGTGCAAGATCCAGCCAAATATATACGGCAACTCGCCTTGTCTCAGACGAGCCGGCCAACTTCAGCCGGATGGCATGAGTTCCGACAGGCGGACAGAGAAGCCCATTGCGCGCCTTTCAGCAAGCGCTCTTGCGAAATCGTACGCGCGACGTTGCTCGGGTCCCCGACCACCAATGACGACCTCGACGATCCCGCCGTCTGCGATTGGTAGGGGGAAGTACGGGACGTTTCCGGTTTTTCCGGCTCTATAGTTCTCCAGCAACTGGCAGGTGAGGGAGACGAGCCGCCATTCAGACTCGTGCTTGAAGATTGGATCCTTGATGAGAGGCGCGACGGTCACGAGCGCGTCAGTGAAATTAGCCGGAATTACACTCTCTAAATTACCAAGATGAACGGGTGGCCATACGTCGTCGACGCGCACTTCGGCGGGCAGGCCTCTTCGGATTGCGTACCGCACAAGTTCCGTCTGTCTTCTCTCATCGTATACACACTGGGCGAGGTGAAAGCGCCAGCTATTTGACCCAGCTCCGGTTAGGCTCTCGGAGGTGAAGCCAATCGCATACCGCCCGTAGCGGTCATACTGGCTGACGGAGTCGCCGGACTCTGTGAATGAAGCTGCGAAAATATTCACAGACCAATAGCCCTCGATATCCGAAATCATCCCTTCAAGCTCTTCTCGAATCGACTGCATCGACTCATTGTGCCTTATCAGCTCTCTAAGGTTCTTCCGAGCAAGGCTCAGGGCGCGCTTGATCTCCTGTCGATCGTTGAGACACTGAACCTTCGATGCCCAAATCTCCTTCCTCTCGAGGATCTTGACCAGGGCATCCTCCTTGGTGTAGTGGTAGAGCAATTTTGGGGGGCACGTGTTAAACTGATCTGACGTGTTGAATGTAATCATATAGTCCTCCTATGCTTGCTCGCGCGGGCGCCCCTGCGCGGGTCGATGTTCTGATCGTTTAAGGCTATAACACACTTCGGATCAAAAACATTCCGCCCGGAGTGCCTAACTTAATCGCCCGCGTGGGCAGCCGCCGGTACTCAGGTCTCAGATGGGTTTGAGGGCGAGACTTCACATCGCATCGGAGCCGTAGAAGAGCGAAGGCGGGCGCAGGTGGCAGGGCGTCAGCTCATTGAGACTCTCGCCCTCAACCATCATACAACCGCCGTATGAGCTGCGCCTCAGCGCCATGTTCTCGTACGCTGGCTTCAGATGGATTTGAGAGCAAGAGAGCCGCCTGTTAACTATCGTTAACAGGCAGGGCTTTCTCGCCTTCGGCTCGAATGCCAATCCTTCGCCGGATAGGCCGGCTCGCTTCGCTCGCTGCGAAGGGCCGCGATGGGCCGCCAACAGCGGTCATCGCGCCGTCGTCGTGCGCATCCTGGCGAAATCTGAGGGGCTTGGTCTTGCCGAGGCGTCAACTATCGCACCGTGGTGCGCGGTTTCCCGGCCGCGGGAGGGGCGGGCGGTCGTCGAAAAGCTTTTTTGTTCTCCAAAGGGACCCAGCCAGGTAGAGGCCCCCGGCTCCGGGACCGTTGCGGTGCCGCCGGCAGCGCCCTCCAAAGCACGCCCCGGCCCTGCGGGATGCTGCCGTCGATCGGTACGCTGCCGCCGGCGCGCGCGGACATCCTCAGCTCTCCGGCCTGGGCGCCTGCGCAGGGAGAGCCCGATTTGCCCGGGCTGGGTCACCGCTCCATAGATGGCCAAACCCGGGCCGTTCCGGCATGCCACAACCCGGGCGGCCGTCCCCTGCCCAAGGCCGGCCGGCTCGACGGTCGGCGCCCTCCCACGCCCGCCCTGATTCGCCAGAGCATGCCAGACTACGCTCGGCAAAGGCGCAGCCGCTCGGCGGACGGGGCGTTCCCGGCCGCTGTTGCCCTCCATAGATGGCCAAGCTCCCTATATATGGGGATTGGTCATCTATGGACGCATCCGCCTCCGCGCCGGCTCTGTTGCCTTCGCTGCGGCTCGTCTCCTTCTCCGCGTTGTTTTCCACGTAGGGGGGTCGAAGTCGTTTCCTTGCCGCTGGGCGCTGAAGCCTCCAAATTCGTCGACCCGGCCGATGCTGATGCCACCTCTGAGCGTCGTTGGTAAGTTTCAGACGGGCATAGGGCGGGCGTAGCCTTCGTCGATCGGCGGAGAGCCCGTCCTTCGGCGTTGCCATCACGAGGGGCGTCAGCTCCCCGTCTCCACCTCTGTGGATGGCCCCGCCGCTCCGGCATCTGCGGCTCGCTTCGCTCGCCGCGATCGGGGTCGACCGAGACTCGACTTGCCATCCCGGCACGGAGAGGCCACGGACGAGCCGAGCTGGCGCTCGGCCGCCAGCCCCCGGCACCGGCGACGGAACGCGCCGCTCGAAGGCCTGACGTCGAGAAACCGCGCACCACAGTGCGATAAACGATCGTCCGGCAGGGCCAAGGCCCCGTAGATCGCGCCAGGATGCGCGCTGCGACGGTGCGAGGCCCGTCTTTCCTGGTGCAGAGCGCAGCTGGCAGCAGCTCGCTCGCGCCCTTCGCGGTGGCGGCTGGTGGCGCGAGCGAGAGCATGCTCCGGCGAAGATGATCAACGAACGCCGAAGATGATCACGCCCAGGTATGAGCATCTTCGGGGAGGAGGCGCGATTTCGTTGCACCAGCAAGCCCGCGTGCGAGCTCGAGATTGCAGGCGCCGGCGGGCTGGATCGTACAGGAGATGGCGCCAGGCGAAGGCGGTGCCGGCGGCCCGCCGAAGATGATCATGGGTGCCCGGCGATGATCATCCCAACTGGCATGATCATCTTCGGGGTCTGGCCATCGCCGGCGGCGGCGCGAGCCAGGTCAGGATGCGGTCGCAGGAGCGGGAGTGCCGCGGAGCAAGCCAGCCACGCTGAGGTCTTCGTCGATCTCGTGCCAATGGATGCCCACGCCATCACCCAGCAGCTCCCAGCCGTTGCGCTGGGCTTCCGTTGCATGGAGGAGCCGCGGGAACCACGCCAAGGGCACCACGATCTTGCGGCCATCCGTCAACGAGACGACCAGCTCGTCCGGGGTGACTGCAACGTCCATCGCCCGCGCGCTAGCCTCGACCACGGAAGAACTCATTCCATGCCTCCAGGAACTGCTGTTGCTGTTCGGTCACCAAGTCCGTCACGGTTCTGAGCTCGGGCGCCGAGAAGCCACCGGAGACAGCGAGACCGACGGGACTGAGCCAGAACTTCGCGACTCTCGCTTCTTGCTGCACATGCACATGAGGTGGCTCGTTGCCCTCGTTGCTGTAGAAGAAGAAACGGAACGGTCCAATTCTAGCAATGGTTGGCAGGGCCGCTCTCCCTCGTCGTAGCGCAAATCTTAGCACCGCGACACCTCAGGACGATTGCCAGGGTTGGCCCCTGCCGACCGACCAGCTCCACGGCCCGCACTGCACCTGTAGCCGGAGATCTGCGGATCACGCCGACCGGGGAGGCGGAGTCCACGGGGTCTGGCTGGCGGCAAGGTAACGACATCGACCGCCTCGAACCGAAGAAAAGGCAAGAAGGCGGTGTGGCTGCTCGGCAACGGCGCTTCCGAGCTGGCGCCGCGGCACGGCTGGCGGCAGCAGCTGCGAGCTGCCAGCTGGCCAGGGCAGCTCGAGCGGGCAGGTGTCAGCGGCTGCTGGTAGTTGCTGAGCAGCGGGCTGCGGAGCTGGCGCAGCCACAGCCTGCGAGATTCAGCGCCGCCGAGCGCGCTGCGAGCCCAGCTGCCGGCCCGCTCGACCCGCAGCCCAGCGACCTGCCGGCGAGCAGGCCCCCGCACGCAGGCTCTACGGTGGCGCTTGCTGCCGGCGCTGGCGCTACCGGCAGGGCGCCGGCTGTGCCGGCATGGTGTGCCGGCAGGTGCGGCAGCAGCTCCGCTGGAACCAGCAGCAGCGCCTCGCAGCGCGCGAGGTGCGCGAGCTGGGGAGCTGCTGCTCGCTGGCAGGGCAGCTCGAGCGGGCAGGTGTCAGCGGCTGCTGGTGGTTGCTGAGCAGCGGGCTGCGGAGCTGGCTGCCGACTTGCTCCTTGCCGCAGCACCATCCCTTTACGGTTTCGGCGCAGCCACGGCCTGCGAGATTCAGCGCCGCCTGGCAGCGACCCGAGCGCGCTGCGAGCGATGCGAGCCCAGCTGTCGGCCCGCTCGCCCCGCGGCCCAGCGACCAGCGCCCGGCGCATCCGGCCCAGCTCGCCCTCGATCTGCGCCGCCAGGGGAGGGCCGGCCGGCGAGCCGGTCGCTTCGGAGTCCTGCCGCGGGGGCGTCACCATCCACCTCGCGCGCGCAGCGAGACCTAGCGGCCGGCGCCGCCCACCACCAGGTGGTCCAGGAGCTCGATGTCGAGGACCGCCGCCGCCGCCGCCATCCAGCGCGTGAAGGCCACGTCGTGGGTGCTGGGCGTCGGGTCGCCGCTCGGATGGGTGTGGAACAGCACCAGCCCGCTGGCGCCGCGGTGCAGGCACTGCTTGAGGATCGCGCGCGGCTCGACCATGGCGCGATGGAGGGTGCCGCGGAAGATCTCCTGCTCGCCGAGGAGGCGGCGTCGCACGTCGAGGACGAGCGCGCCCATCACCTCCTGGTGGCGCAGCTGGTAGCGCAGCTCCAGGAAGCGGGCAACGTCGTCGAGCCGGGAGAGAGCCTGGCGGGCTGGGATGCGCTGGCGGGCGAGGCGGCAGGCGATCTCGCAGGCGGCGAGCAGCGCCAGGGCCTGGGTGTCGCGAAGACCTCGGTGGAGCAGGGTCGCCTTCGACGCGCCCGGGAGAGCGGCGAGCCCGCCCGCATCTGCCAGCAGCTCGCGGGCGAGCCGGGCGGACGAGGCATGGAGGCGACCGCCGGCGAGCACGACGCCCAGCACCTCGGCATCGGCGATTTCGTGCAGGTGGCGCTCGAAGCGCTCGGCCGCCGCGCTCGCGCTCCCGGCGACCTGGCCGTCACACCTCATGGAACGCCACCCCGTAGGGCGCCCCCGGTGCGGCCTGGATGCGCACCAACGCCTGCCGGCGCGACTCCGGCAGGTCGGACGCCGCCTCTTCGAGCCGCGTCCAGCAGGCCAGCCACCTCCCGCGGCAGAAGTGCACGACCAGGCCGGCCTCGTCGGGCGAGTAGTCGGGATACCAGTCGCCGCGCGCGACCTTGGCCGGCGCGGCCGGCACCGTGAAGTGGACGGCGACGACGATGTCATAGAGCGCGCGACGGGTGGCTTCGGAGTAGGTCTCCAGGTCGAGGCCCGGAGGGAGGGACGGCGGATTGCTACACTCACCGGTGCTGCGCATGGGCGTATCCCCCTTGCGTGGTAGGCCCCGGCATTGGGTTCCAGCCCGTGCCGGGGCCGCTTGTCCGTGATCGGGGAGGGACAATCCCTCCCCGGCGTTTTCAGTCCTTCCTCGCCCCTCCTTTCCAGGCGCTGCCGGGTCTCAGGGGAATCACCTCGGCGCGGGGACCGCCGCGCATGGCGCTGTCGATCTCGCCGGCGACGTGGTCGGCGGCGGCGCGCAGCGGGTCGTCGCAGAAGTGGGTGTAGCGCTGGGTGGTGATCGGGTGCAGGTGGCCCAGGATCTTGCCGAGGATCGGCAGGCCCAGGCCGCTCGCGGCGCCGGTGCTCGCCCAGCTGCGCCGCAGGTCATGCAGCCTGACGCCGGCGAGGCTGGCCCGCTCCCGGATGCGCTCCCAGGGGCTCTGCAGGTCCACCAGGCGGCCGCCAGGGCGCCGGCCAGGGCAGACGTAGGGGTTGTCCTTCGTCCGCGGCGCAGCGGCCAGCAGCTGCGCCGCCGCGGCGCCCAGCGGGATGACCTTCGCCCCGGTCTTGCTGTCCGGCAGCCGCAGGACGCCGCGCTCGAGGTCGACGTGCTCCCAGCGCAGGGTCAGGATCTCGTCGCGGCGGGCGCCGGTGAGCGCCAGCAGGCGGATCGCCAGGATCGCCGCGGGCGGCTCCTTGCCCTCGGCCTCGATCACCGCCAGCACCTCGCCGAGCCGGCTGAACTCCGAGTACGACAAGAACCGCTCCCGCCGCCGCTCGGCGTAACGGCGCAGGCCGCGGCAGGGATTGGAGCCGCGGGGCCGCATCTCCCACACCTCGGCGAGCGAGCACATCTTCGACAGCAGGGCGACGACGCGGTTGGCCTGCACCGGATGGGCGCCGAGGTCGCGGTGCAGCCGGGCGACGTCGGCTGCGGTGATCGCCGAGAGCTTGCGCGAGCCCATGGCCGGCAGGATGTACAGCCGCAGGATCGCCTCGTCCTTCTCGACGCTGCGGGGCTTCTTCTTGGGCCGGGCGTGGAGCTCCATGTACTGGACGGCAAACTCGGCGACGGTCGGCGCCCGGCGGTTGTCCTGGAGATCCTGGGTGGGGTCCTCGCCCCGCTCGACGGCGGCGAGCAGCTGGCGCGCCATGCGCCGCGCCTCCTCGGGCGTGAGCCGCCCGCACAGGCCCACCGTCAGCCGCCGGGTGCGGCCCTCGGCGTTGCGGTACTGCAAGATGTAGCTCTTGGTGCCGCCGGCGCGGGCGCGGAGACCGAAGCCGCGCAGCTCCTGGTCCCACAGCTTGAGCTCGCCGGTCGCCGGCGGCCGGACGCCATCCACTTCGCGCTTGGTGATCCGGATTCTCGCCACCGTGATCTCCCTGTCATGAAGTCCAGTGGGCAGCCTATGGGCAGCACTGGGCAGCAAAAATCAGGGTAGCACGGAGGGCTCAGTACGGGAATGCTGTCCTTGTAAGTTACAACACCAGAGTAGGTTAGAGTACAGCAGCCAATGTGGCGCGGTTCGTCAGACAGCACTGAAAATCACGGTGTCGGCGGTTCAATTCCTGCCCTGGGCGCCACGTTAAGTGGCCCAAACTGCGGCACCCGTGAGGCTGAACGTGGCCGCGCAAGCCTGATTGAGGTAATAATGATCTTGACTCACCACAGCGCGGATGCCCTTGTTGGTCGTGATCAGGATGCTGCCGCGCCCGTAGCGATAGTGGATACACGGAAGAACAAGCTCGCTTCGTCGCGGCTCATCACCTCGAAGCCGACCTCGTCGACGATGACCAGCGCGACGTTGTTGTACTTGCGGCGACGGAGACGAGACGGTGGCAGCTCGGCGTCGCGTTTGAGCGCGAGCAGCAGCTCTTCCGCCTTGACCCCGAGGGCCACGGCGAGGTGGGTCTTGCCAACACCAGACGGTCCTTGCAGCAGCAGGGTTTCCCGACAGGCGCAGCCCGGCGCGTCCCAGCTCGAAGCCGTCCGGGTCGGTGCGGGGAAGGTTCTCGGAATCGAGATCCTCCGCGAAGAGCCCTTTCCGACCTGCCGGGAGGGTCGCGACCGCCGACAGTGCCCTGCCGGGCGCGCCGGGTCAGGCGACAGCAGCGGCCCGGAGCGCCCCGGCAGGCGGTGAGGCTAGGGCTTGACCTGCTCGGCGATGAAGCCGATGACGGAGCCGCCGGCGAAGTTGCCGTTGGCGTCGACGTAAATGACGTGCTCCTCGTTGGATGTGCTGTTGTTACCCTGGTCCGGGTCGTCGATGTAAGTAATGACGTAGGTACCGTCGCTCAGCAGGGTGATGGAGGTCACCATCGCGGCGTGGCCGCCGCCGTTGGTCCAGCTGATGAGGATCTCGACGTCGCCGTCGTCGTCAAGGAGGCCGGCGAGGCCGCCGAGGTTCGCATTGTTCCACCAGTAGCTCGCGGTGGTGATGGGCAGCTCGTTGGCAGCGTTGTAGGCGTTCTTGCCGTCGACGATGTCATCGTCGTCGGTGCCGCTGCCGGTGGTGCCCATGTACCAGTACAGGGAGTTGTAGATGTTCTGGACCCCTGGCGTGGTCCATCCGGCGTTGTTCGCCATGTATTGGATCGAGCGCGCCACCGACCCCGGGGCGCACCCGTTGACGTCCTCGGCGACCACGGGAAGACCGGCCATGCCGACCGACGTTTCGCCGTAACCGATCGAAGTGACCGGGTTCGCCGGCCCGGTCCAGTCGCTGACGGTCGTGGGGTACGTGGTGAGACCGCTGCCGCCGCCATTGAGGCCCCCGACGTGGTAGTTGGTCGCGGTGACCGGCACGACCACGGGCGCCCCGACGACGCCGACGCCCAGGGGCGTCGCCTTGGCTGTCTTGGTCGTCTTGGGTGCCGCCGGCGTGCCGGTGATGCCGATGACCGGCATCTTGACGATCCCGACCTGCATCGAGGAGGAGAGACCGTAGGTGATCTGTAGCTGGCTCACTGGAGTCCCCGGGGTGTTGGTGATGAGGAACTGCACCGAGGGGTGGGACGCCAGGGCTTGCGCCGTGCTGTTGTAGCGGAGATACAGGTTTTGCACCGACCAGCGCGTCTGGCCGCTGACCACCGCCTCGAGATTGAAGAACTGACCGTTCGAGCTGCTGACGAGAGAGGCGCCGTAGCTGTCGAAGCTGATCGTCGCGACCCCGACCTTCGAGTACGGGATGCTGACGCTACCCTGGTCGTTCTCCCAGTTGAGTTGCGTAACGGTGATGGTGACGCCGGGATCGGGAGGAGGAGGAGGGCCCCCTCCGCCCGGCGCACCCGGTACGGCGGCGGCCGCCGCCAGCGAGGCCCCGACCAGCAGCACCGTGGCTGCGGCCACCCGTCGCAGGGTCGCGGCGTAGCGGGTGACCAGACGAAAACTCGTCTTCTGCATGCACATGTCCTCACCTCCACTCCGAGAGAGTTGCCGGGGCAACCCGAGCGTTCCCACGGTGGGCATTCCCGGGTTCAGCGGCTATCTACTTACATCCACATGTGCGCATTACTCAAAGTTCGTGACAGCGACGACTGGCAAGGACCCCATTGCCCGGTCTGTTCGCTGTGTTGCCTGGACCCCTTCTGATCTAGCGCGGCGCCTCACCGGATGTCAGGCGCCGGGGTTGCGGACGTGCGGCCGGTCTCGCGCGGCCACGCCGTGCTCACCAATCCGCCCTATCCGATCGCGGATCCCGGGGTGGGCGTGAACCTGCGTTGGTATCTGGCCAACAGCGTCTCCGCCGCGCCCTGTCGGCCGACGACGACCCGCAGAAGGTGGTGTTCCTGTCGATCACGCCGACTCGCTGCACCCCTCGCTGCGCGGCGCGATGGCCTGCATTCCGGCCGCCCGCATGCGCGACGACTGGGCGAACCGCTCTCGCCGCCCTCGACCCATGGCTCCACGTGGTGGGCGTCGCAGAGCCTCAGGCCGCAGCCGGGGAAGCGGCAGCCACCGTCGCGATGCTCGAGGGCGCAATGCAGGCCGGGCGAGCTGGCGCGGGTGCGGCGGCCGCCGTCGAGCGCGCGGCCGTCCGCGGCGTGGCGAATCACCTCCCGTGCCGAGTCGCAGACCAGCCGGCGGGACGTTTCCGCGGAAACGTGGCTGCCGTCCGCGAGCCTGGGCGAACCGCTCTCGCCGCCGTCGGCCAGCACCGCGGCGTCGACGTGCACCACGACCTGATAGCGGTCGCCACAGTTGCCGGGATCGAGGCCGGCGGCGAGCGCCCGCGTCGGCGGCGCCAGCGCGGCGCGCAGCCTGTCGCGGCCGGTTGCCGGTACCCTCTTCTTTGCCGGCGAGGCGACCGACACGGCGGGTCATACCGGTACCCTCGAGGTGCCCTCGCGAGCGGCCTGCGCGCCTCGCGCCGGCTCGCCGCGTGTTCGGAGCGACCTAGCAGCACTCCTCACTAGGAATCGTGCGACGTCACTCGCTGGCTCATCGCCGCGCCGTGTTCAGGCAGGCAGCCCCACCGCAAGGCGCACCTGCGCAGACTCCACGACTACCTGGCGGAAACCTACGTCCCGCGGGCTCGTGCGTCGATCGCCCTGCCGGCCGCGAGCAGAGGCGACGGTGCCGCCCAAGGAGCGGGCCGCTGCAAATGCCCTATGCGTCGAGAAGTTCGGCGAAGGCTGGCGGGCTGCGGAATTCCACGACGGCTGGGGTTGGCACTTTCAGGCTGCTGGCAGCGTTGGCGATTCGCATGGGCGGTTCTGGGCCGACATCAATGATCAGCCTGCGACCTGCTGGAAATAGGCAGCAGCTTCAGTTCTGGCCGCCGCCGCAGTAGTCGGGGCAGAGCAGGCCAGCGCAGACGCAGTAGGTGCATTCGCACCCCTCGTCGCACAGGTTGTTGCCGTTGCAGGCGATGCGGCAGGCGCTGAACTGGTTCCAGCAGTTGCCACCGACGGTCCAGAAAGGCTTCGGCGTGCCGGCGGGGGAGTGCAGGATCGGCGTGCCCGGCCGCGCGGTGCCTGGCGCGGCGATGGCCTGGGACGGGCATGCGGCGTCGGCCTGGGCGAGGAACTGCGCCGTGGTCAACGGGGCGACGGCGACGGGAGCGGCGGCCGGAGCGGCAGGTTGTGCGGCTGCCGCGGCGCTGCCGGCGGCGAGAAGGGCGAGGGAACCGAACAGCAGGACGAGTTGGCGCATGCGCATGGGTGGGCCTCCGATCAGAGGTTGTACCGTTGACTTCTTGTATCCATATATTCATTGTGCATGCAATGAAGCATTCGTGACATGGGCGGGATGGCACCCTCGCGATTTGACACCGACATGCACTTCGGCTTACTTTATTACGGACGGACTGAATTATGGTCCATCCGGCAGGCCGGCGACGGCAGCTGGGGAAAGACGAAGAGGAAAGGGATGCACAGTGCACTCGTACACGAGTCCCGACGGGCTCGCGGGAACTCGTTGTCCTTGTTGCTCGCCGCAGCGCTGATCCTGGTTGGTACCCAGGCGAATGCCGACCCAACCTGCCGCACGGTGCAGGGCTCGGCGAGTCTCAAGCCGGTGCCGGCATCGGACTGCCCTTCTCCTGTGCAGATTTGCGGCGAGGGAACCTTCACCGGGGGCCTCAGGGGGACTTATTCCTCCGTGCTCTTCACGCTGACGCCGACCGCCGACACCCCGGTCACGCAGGTCGTCTTCTTTACCGCCGAGACGACGATGCCGGCGGCTCAGATCGGCCACTGGCGTGGCCAGCTGGTGTTCAAAGAGGCCGGATCGTTTCATGTCGCCGGCGCTGGCGAATTTGGCGAGCTCTATTCGGCGGCGGGCGGCACTGGGGACTTCGTCGAGGCCACGGGTGTGCTCAAGGCGGTGGGGACCTTCGACGCGGTCGCCGGGGGCGAGATCTTCTACCAGGGACAGATCTGCGTGCCGTAATCGCTGGCAAGCCCGCGGCAGGCCGTCACCAGCGCGGGCTTGCGACGCCCCAGGCGGCGGTCAGGACACCCGTGGGCACCAAATCCGCTTAGTAGCGGTAGCGGTCGGCCTTGTACGGCCCGTCGACAGAGACGCCGATCGAGGCGGCCTGCTCGGGAGTGAGCCGCGTGAGCCTCACGCCGAGCTTGTCGAGGTGCAGACGCGCCACCTTCTCGTCCAGGTGCTTCGGCAGGACATAGACCTTGCGCGCGTAAATCGACCGGTTGACCACCAGCTCGATCTGGGCGAGGACCTGGTTGGCGAAGCTCGCCGACATGACGAAGCTGGGATGTCCCGTCGCACACCCGAGGTTCAGGAGCCGGCCCTCGGCCAGGATCATCACGCTGTGCCCATCGGGAAACGCCCATTGGTCGTACTGCGGCTTGATGTTGATGCGCCGGGCCCCGGGGAATTTCTTCAGGCCGTCCATGTCGATCTCGTTGTCGAAGTGGCCGATGTTCCCGACGATGGCCTTGTCCTTCATCCGCGCCATCTGCTGCACGCTGATGATGCCCACGTTGCCGGTCGCGGTGATGAAGATGTCGGCGGTCTCGACGACGTCGTCCAGGGTGAGGACCTGGTATCCCTCCATGGCCGCTTGCAGGGCGCAAATGGGGTCGATCTCGGTGATCACGACCCGCGCCCCCTGGCCCTTGAGGGACTGTGCGCACCCCTTGCCGACGTCGCCGTAGCCGCAGACGACCGCGACCTTCCCCGCCAGCATCACGTCGCTCGCGCGCATGATGCCGTCGATCAGGGAGTGGCGGCAGCCGTACAGGTTGTCGAACTTGCTCTTGGTGACGCTGTCGTTGACGTTGATGGCCGGGAAGAGGAGGCTGCCGGCGCGCTCCATGTCGTACAGCCGATGCACGCCCGTGGTCGTCTCCTCGCTGACGCCCTTGCACTCCGCCGCGACCCTCTGCCAGCGAGTCGGGTTCTCCCGCTGGAGGCGGGCGAGCAGGCCCAGCACGATGCCGAACTCCTCGCTGTCCGCGGTCGAGGGAGCCGGAACGCGGCCGGCCTTCTCGAACTCGAACCCCTTGTGGATCAGCAGGGTCGCGTCGCCGCCGTCGTCCACGATCTGCGTCGGGCCCTGGCCCCCGCCCCCTCCGAAATCGAGGGCGCGCTCCGTCAGGTTCCAGTACTCCTCCAGCGTCTCGCCCTTCCAGGCGAAGACGGGGACACCGGCGGGCTGGTCCACCGTGCCGGTAGGACCGACGACCACCGCGGCCGCGGCGTGATCCTGCGTCGAGAAGATGTTGCACGACGCCCACCGTACGTCGGCGCCGAGCGCCGCAAGCGTCTCGATGAGGACCGCCGTCTGGATGGTCATGTGGAGGCTGCCGGTGATCCGCTGCCCCTGCAAGGGCTGCGCTCCCGCGTACTCCTTGCGGATGGCCATGAGACCGGGCATCTCCTGCTCGGCGAGGACCATCTCCTTGCGCCCCCACTCGGCCAGGCCGAGATCCGCCACCTTGAACTCCAAGCTGCCCTGCTCAGCGGGCGCCGACATCATCGTGGTCATGTTTTCCCTTTCCTTTCTTCGGTCGTGTGCCAAGACTGACGACTCGTCCGGCCTTCGTCCCCGTGGCCAGCACGAGCGCCGGTCCTTTCGCCTTGGGCTCGGGCGTCAGCGCGCGCGCACGCCCGCTGCCGAGACCCGCTTCACCCAACATCTCCGCGAGCGCTTCCGGGTCGAAGCCCAGGCTCGCCTGTCCCATCTGCCGCTGAAAGTCCTCACGATCGTGGCGCAGCAGGTCCACCACCACGACCCGGCCTCCCGGGCGCAGGACCCGCGACGCCTCACGCAGCGCCCGCCGCGGGTCTGCCACGTAGGTGAGCGCCAGGACGACCAGGACGCCGTCGACGCTGTCATCGTCCACAGGGAGAGCCTCGAGGCTTCCCTGGCGTAGATCCACGTTCGCGAAGTCCGCCGTACGCTTGCGCGCCGCGCGCAGCATCGCGGCCGATTGGTCGACGCCCAGGACCGTCCTCACGTGAGGCGCCAGGGCGGCCGCCGTGTGCCCGGTGCCGCACCCAAGATCGGCCACGTCCCATTCGGCGGGCAGCAGCGACAGGAGGGCCGCCTGGGTGAAGGTGTCGCCATAGAGCTCCCGGCGCAGGCGGTCCCACTCCCCAGCCGCCCCCGCGAAGAACGCCTCGGCCGCCGGACGGCGGGCCGCGAGCAGGCGCGTCAGGCGGAGCTGGTCCTGCACGACTGTCGCCCAGCCGCCGGTTTCCTCGCGCGCGATGGTCCACAGCCGGCGGGGCGCCCCGTCCTTGTCCTCGGCCATCCGGTAGAGGCGCGTCGTGCCTTCGGCCCGGCTCTTCACCCATCCCTCGTCGCCCAGGACCTTGAGATGGCGGCTCACCGTCGACTGCGGGAGCTGCAGGACATCGCAGAGCTCGGCGACTCCCAGCTCGTGGCGCTCCAGCAGGCGAAGCAGCCGGAGGCGCGTGGGATCCGAGAGGGTGCCCATCCAGGAGAGGAGGGCCGCGGGTTGGCCGGCGATCTGGTTCATCACTTTATCCGGATGAAAGGATAGACCAGATGGCCCCGGCAGGTCAAGCGCTGCGCTGCCAGCCGCGGGCGAGGCTTGCAGCGCGCCGCGGCTGGCAGGCGCGGGAGCTCAGTTCAGACTGTTGAGAAGGGTGAAGGTGACCGGGACGTTGTTGGTGTTCTTCATGCAAGTGACCACGAAAGTGGGCAGGACGAGGCCGGGGAAGGTCGTACTGTTGACGGCTTCCGAGAAGACGTTGGTGCTGGCGCTGGTGAAGAACTTGGTGTAGGTGGCGTTATCCGTGCGGTTGTTGAACCAGAGGCTCCACGTCACGTCGATCGGCATGAGACCGTCGTTGGTGAGGGCGTTGCCGCTGGTGTTGTAGGTGTTGCCGGCGGCCAGGAAGATAGGGCCGGTGCACACCGTCGAGGTGGCCGTGATGGAGCCGCCGACGATGCTGTCGGCTTCCGCGGCGACGGCGGACAGCAGGCCGAGGGCGAGCAGCGCAAGGATCAACCTACCAATGATGGAGCTCCGCATAAATCCTCCTTCGGGCGCCTGAGCGCCGGTTCAGCCCGGCGTGCTCAGTCATCTTTTGACTAACGGCGGCGCTCGAGCAGGTGGCTGCTGACGCTGAGCCCGGCCACGAATGCCGCTGCCAATGGCGCTGAATGCCGACGAAGCGGGCAATCCAGCCAGCGGCGGCGTGGTAAAATTCCTGATCCAGTAATACTGTCGACATCCAAATCGTGGTGTGCGCCACCGCCGGTCGGGTGCTGTGCGCGAGCCGATTGAGCCTCGCCGTCGCGACGGACTGCAAGAAAAGGGGGGGAGGAGGAGACCTATGTGCTCGGAGCCGCGCGAGCCGGGCGCTCCGCCGCCAGCCCGTCGGTGCCATGTCTAGCCTGCTCCTGGCGCTGCGCCAGCTGCTCGCGCTGGGGGCTCTGACGGCGGCGGCCGTCCTCTGGGGCCGGCGGGCGATGGCGCTGATCCTGGGCTCGCCGCCGCCGCTCCGCGGCCTCGAATCCTGGGCCTTCGCGGTCGCCTTCGGGTTGAGCACCCTGGGCGCCGCCCTGTTCGTGCTCGGCCTGCTCGGCTGGTTGACGCCGCTCGCCGTCGTGCTGCTCGCCGCGCTCGGCGTTGCGCTGCGGCGGACCCGCGGCGCGCTCGACGTGGGCGCGCCGGCAGCCGGCCTGGCCGCGGTGCCCGCCGGTCGCACGACGCCGCTCATCCTGGGCGCTCTTGTCGTCCTGCCTGCCTTCGTGCTTTCTCTATACCCGCCGACCGGTTTCGACGAGACCACCTACCACCTGCCGCTCGCCGCCGCTTTCGCGCACGGCCACCGCCTGATCCTGGTCCCCGACGTTCTCTTCCCGATCTCGCCGCAGCTGCTCGAGCTGCTGTTCTCGGCGCTGCTGCTGATCGCGGGGGACGTCGCGACGCATACCGTTCAGTTCCTGTGCATGGGGGCGACCGCCATGGCGTCGTTCGCCGCGGGCGAGCGGTATGGCGGCCGCGGCGCCGGGACGCTCGCCGCCGCCCTGTGGCTCGCCAACCCGCTCGTCCACTACCAGGCCGCGAGCGCATACGTGGATCTCGGCATGACCCTCTTCTGCCTGCTCGCCATCCTGGCATGGGAGCGCTGGCGGGACGGGGAATCGCCGCGGTGGCTGGTCGCCGCGGGAGTGCTCGTCGGCTCCGCCGCCGCCACCAAGCACCTGGGGCTCCTGTGGCTCGCGCTGCTGGCGCCGACGACCTGGTTCGCGGCCCCGCGCGGGCGGCGCTGGACGGCCACGGGGCTCTACCTGGTCAGCGCCGGCCTGACGCTCGGCCCGTGGGCCATCCGCAGCCTCTGGGAGACGGGAAACCCGGTCTTCCCGCTGTTCGCGGCGTGGTTTCCGGGCACCGGTTCGCGGCTCGAGCAGGCCGCCGGCATGCCGCTCGCCACGGCCTGGGTGGGCTCGCGCCACTGGCTCGCGGACACCCTGACCGGGCTGCGCCAGCCGTGGACGCTGCTGGCGCTGCCGTGGCGCCTCGCCTTCGACCGGGCGAGCTTCCATCTGCAAGCTCCTCTCTCGCCCTACGCGCTCCTGCTCCTCCCCCTGGTTGCGTGGCAGGCCGTCCTGGACCGCCGGCTCCGCCGCTGGCTCCTGCTGATCGTCGCCTACGCGGCGCTCGGGACGACGAGCGACCTGCGCTTCCAGCTGCCGAGCGCCGCGCTGCTGGCCATCGCCGGCGGCATCGCGGTGGCGCGGGTTCTCGAGCAGCCGTGGCTGGCGAGCCGGGTCCGCCCCGTGGGCTTCGTGGTCCTGGCGCTGGCTCTGGCCGCGCTCGGTCCCGCGTACGCCTCATACAAGGTGTGGCGGCACGGTCCGGTGCCGGCGACCGCCGCGGCGCGGGAGGCGTTCCTGGTGCGGGAGCTGCCCGGCTACCAGGCGATCCAGCTGCTCAATCAGCGTTGCGGTGCGAGCTACACGGTTTACGCCTTCGATGCCGAGAACCTGACCTACTACGCCCGGGGAAGGTTCCTTGGCCAGCGCGGCGGTCCCACGGCACAGCGCCGGCTGGCGCCGCTGCTCGCGGACCCGGGTCGCCTCGACGCGGCGCTCCGCCGCTGGAACGTCGACTATCTCCTGGTCAACCATCCGGTCCCCGGCGCCGGCGTCCCTATCGCGGCGGCAGCCGGTCGAATGGAGCTGGCGCTGGCGCCGTGGTTCCGGCCGGTGCTCACAGTGCCGGTGCTCACGCGGCCGGGACCCGAGCTGTTCGAGCTCCTCGGCGAGCGAGGGCGTTCCTGCGGCCCGGGAGTGCCGGCGCCGTCCGGCCCGGCTGCTTCGCGCCGGCCGGCAGAGCGCTCAACGGGCTGATCCTGCGCCGGTGCCGCCGAAGTGTGCGGCTCGGCGGCGGCGTCACGCACCCGCCGTCTCCCCCTCGACGCGGATGTAGGTGAGCGTGTGGTGGGCGAGCAGGCGGCCGTTGCCGTCGACGCACTCGGCGACGCCGTAGATCAGGCGGCGGCCGAGCTTGAGCACCCTGGCGGTGCAGCGGAATCCCTCCCGCCGGGCGCTGCCCAGGAAGCTGGTCTTCATCTCGGCCGTGACCGACGGGTCCACCAGCCCCAGCCTCGTCTTGATCGCCAGCCACATCGCCACGTCGGCGGCGGACATGTACACCTGACCGCTGACGATCCCGCCGGGCCGCTCGAAGGTCTCCAGGAAGGGAACGTCGATGCTGCACTGGCCGTCCGCGATGGCGTGAAGGGTGAAGCGGTAGCTCCTGGTGAACGGCACCTCCGCCAGCAGCCGCTCCAGCTCCTGCGCGCTGCAAGCGAGATCCGCCACCGCGGCAATCTACCGGATCGCCCCTTTCTCCGGCAAGGCGCGAAGGCCTGCGCCGCGGGCGCCGCGCAGGGCCGGCGCCCAGGCCCGGCCGGATTCGCCAGGGAGCGGCGTTCAGGTCACCGGCACGGTCTGGATGCCGTTGCGATCCTCGATCGTGAACGAGGTGATCTTGCCCGCGGGATCGGGAAACCGCTCCTTGGCGGAGAACGGCGCCGGGGCGGCGATGCCCGCTGCCGCGTCCGGCGGCCGCTGATAGAGCGCCAGGTCGTTCAGGCCGCCCGGCGGGACCACCGCCCCCAGCCAGACCGCGTAGCCAGGGCCCGGAACGTTGCCTGTCGCCGTGACCAGGACCGAGCTGCCTTCGCGCTTCGCCTTGTAGGTGCCCACCGCCCGCTCGAGACGTGCAAATTTCTGCTCGATCCAGCGCTCGAAAAGCTGGATCCATTCAGGCGGCCATGGTCCGCCGGTGCTGCGCGTCGGCATGGGATCGCTCTTGTCCACGAGGTGGTCGTGGATCGAGGTGCTCAGCTCGACGACGGTGGCGTAGGCCAAGAGGTCGATGCCGCTGAACGCCAGCATGTGGCGGCGATCGAGCTCGCGCATCAGCGGCGCGATGTGGAGCTCGAAGTAGACCGGCGGCGGCGAGGCGGCCCGGGGCTCGGACATCGCTAACGACCTTCCTTCTTGCGCGCCGGCGTGAGCGCGACGTCGACCGGCGTTCCGCCGCTGCCCAGCTGCAACGACGCCCGGCTGAACTTCAGCCCCGGTCCCGCGGCGAGGGTGCCGTGGCGTGCCCTGGCAGCGGCAGTGACCACCATGGTGATCACCCAATCGCTCTGGGGCGCCGCGGCGGCGAGGAGGGAGGACTGCGGCGGGAAGAGCACCACGTCGAGGTCCGATGCCGCGGGATGGGCCGCCGCCGCGTGCGGGTGCTTGCCGGTACTGGACTGCCAGAGGGTCACGTTGGCGGCCAGATAGGCGTCCGCGAAGTGTTGATCTCCCGGCTTATAGGGTTGGTTGGCCGGGTGGAGGAAGACGAACACCCGTGTCGACGGAGCATCCACGGGCACGCTCCCCAGCACCAGTCTGAGCTGGTCGCGCCCGGCGGCGGGCAGCTTGAAGGGGAAGGTGGTGACCGTTCCGCCCTGCGGCAGGTCCTCGTTCACGGCGCGCGGCGCCTCCGCCATTTTCTCACCTCTGCCACAGTCGGCCGGGCCGTAAGCGTAGCCGAGATCGCTGATCTTCAGCACCGATCTCGCGGTGTCTAGCGGCGGCTTGAGCTCTTCCCATATTTGCCCGTTCCATTTCGGCTTGTCGAGCTGCACCGGATCCTTGCCGGGATTGCGCTGCTGCCAATCGGCCCACAGGCGGTCCAGCTCCGCGTGGAGAGCGTAGAAGACGGGGTCCGCGGCCGCCGTCGGCACCGCTCCCATCAAGCCGTTCACGTACACGCCATGGATGAAGTCATGCGGCCCCAGTTCCAGGCGACCCTTTCCCGGCACCCTGCCGCCGAAATCCGGCCAGTTGCCGAGGCCCAGGATCTGACGCAGCTCGTTGCCCGAGTAGGGTGGGCGGAGGGGCTTGGAGTAGGTTTCGCGACCGCAGGGTTGAGCCTGCCCCAGGAGATGGCACACCGAGAGCGTCGAGCCGGGCTTCTCATAGGCCCTGGGATAGCCGTGATCGCCCGACGGGACGGCGCTCAGGTCCCAATAGGGCAACGTCACGTTGCTGGTGCGCGGCGGGTCCGCCGCCTGCAACAGCTTCTCGAAGTGGTAGAGCATCGAGCGGTGCCAGGGAAAGATCAGCTCGTTGCCGTGCAGGCAATGGGCGATGTCGAAGTCGCCATGGACCGCGACCCAGTAGTCCCAGCTCCGCTTGTCTTCCTGATCCCGCTGCTTGAGGATGGTGACGGCGTGCTCGAAGTTCGCCACCTCCCGGTCGTCGAGACAGGCGATGTTCTTGCGGATCTTGAGCGGCTGAGCCGCCGCCGGCCCGGCCAGCAGCGACGCTGCCAGCAGGCCCGCGGCGAGCGTGGCCGCGCTCATTCGCGAGCGGTCTCGGTTCTGCATTGCCATCCCTCCGGTTGCCGTGCCTTCATCGCCAGCAAGCTCATCGGACAGGCTCTAAGTTATTTCGCGGGTATACCTCGCCGCTTGCGGTCTGTCAAGAGCCGGATTCGCGAGCGCCTGCGACGCGCGGCCGGCGGGTACCGGGCGGCGGGAGGCGGTCTGCGGGTCAGCGGTAGGGAGTGATGGCGTGCAGCGTCCAGCTCTCGCCGCCGAGGTCGACGACGGCTCCGACTTGCCGATCGAGCAGCCGCTTGCCGATGTCGGACTCGTAGGAGAGCACCTCTTGCTCGGGGCGGCTGTCCCACGGCCCCAGGATGGTGATGACGCGCTCCCGCCCGCCCGGCCCGACGAGATGGGCGCGGGTGCCGATGCGCACCGCCGACAGGTCCACGCCGCCGGCCTCGATCGGCCGCACCCGCGCCAGCTCGGCGTTGAGCGCCGCGGCGCGGCTGTTCAACAGCTCGTGGCGCTGGCGGGCCGCCTTGTACTCGAAGTTCTCGCGCAGGTCGCCCATGGCGCGCGCCTCGGCGATCGCCTTGCGATTGGCCGGGATGTCGGCGGTCATGATCTGGTGCAGCTCCGCATGCTTGGCGGCGATCGCCTCGTGAGTGGCGTAGAGCGGCACCGCGGTCTCGCGCCGCAGCGACGGGAAGCGCAGCTCGATGGCGGCAACCAGCTGCTCGCGCTGGTAGGGCTCGAGGGCCGCCGCTCGCCGCACCGCCTCCTCGGCCTGCGGCGCCTGGTCCTCGGTGAGGTGGGTGAGCAGGCGCGGCACCGTCGAGCCCGACTCGGCCAGCGCCAGCAGGCGCTGGCGGAAGGGTGCGAACTCGTCCCGGTTCAGGCTGCCGAGGATCTGCTGCAGCAGCCGCAGCGGGTTGCGGCCGCGCGTCTCCTCGTCCACCGCGGCGCGCTCCGCCAACCAGGCGAAGGCGGCCGGCTGGCGGTGCGGCTGCGCCAGCAGGCCGTCGACGAAGCGGTCGAGCTCGCGCGGCGCCTCGGCCCCCAGGCCGCTCGACAGGGTGTCGAGGGCGCGCGGGTCGGTCTCGCGCCCCAGGGCGTCGCGGAAGACCGCCGGCCAGTCGGCGCGCTGCTCGCGCACCATCAGGTAGGCCCGCTCGCGCAGCAGCCGGTCCTCGATGCCGTCGAACAGCCGGCCGAGATCGCGGCCGGCGAGCAGCGCCCCGGGCGACCACGAGGCGCTCGGCGGCGCCAGCGCATGCTCCGGCGGCAGGCCGCCGCTGCGCTCGAGGCCGAACCAGATCTCCCACGCCAACCCCAGGTCGCCGTCCTCGACCGCCACCGCCGCGGTCTCGGACAGGCTCGCCGCCATGCGGTCGAGCAGGGCCCGGTCGCGCGCCCCCTCGCGCCGCAGCAGGTCGAGCTGGCGCCGCGGCTCGGCGCGGTCGAAGGCCCGCCAGACGCTGTCCTGCGCGTCGCCGGAGCTCTCGGCCCAGGTGTAGGTCTGCCTGGGGGACGACCGCTGCCCGCCGCCGGCCAGCACCTGCGGGTGCTTGCGCGCCGCGCTCCACCACGAGGTCCACTGGCTCTCGCCGACGATGCCCGCCAGCACCTCGCGGACCTCGCCCGCGGTGAGCGGGCGCTCGTAGCTCTGCAGGGTGATGCGCAGCAGCTCCGGCGGCGCCGCCGCCTTGAGCGCCGCCGGGTCCTCGAGCTTGCGCCGCAGCACGTGCTGCGGCGTCAGCGGCCGCAGCAGCTTGGCGGCGGCCTTGAACCCCACCATCAGGCCGCGATGGCGCTCGAAGTCGATCTTGAAGCTCTCGAGCCCCAGGTTCGCCTCGACCACCCGGCCGACGCCCTTGCCCTCCATCGCCACCACGGTGCCGACGTCGAAGGCGAGCAGGCTCTCCAGGCGATCGACCTTCTCCCAGGTCTTGGGCAGGTCGTGGGTGGCGCGCTGCAGGCCCGCCGCCTCGGACAGCCCCTTGAAGGTCGAGCGGTCGCCGTAGAGCTTGGTGAGCGTCGAGACGATCGCCGGATGGACCTTGTCGGCCGGCAGCAGCAGGGTGCCGGCGCGGCGCAGCAGGTCCAGCCGCGCCGCCCAGCGCCCGTCGCGCAGCTGCTCGTCGAGCATCTCGAGCAGCACCCGCGCGCGCTTCTCCTCGCCGTTGCCGGCCAGCGCCCTCGCCACGCCGACGAAGAAGTCGAGATCGCCGGGCTCCTGCTCGAGACGCGCCAGCCATTCGTCCTCGACGCCGTCGAAGTCCCCTTTCGCCAGGAGGTGCTGAGTGGTGCGGGAAATCGCCATGCGGACCCCGAAGATACCAGAAGACGGGATTCTATAAGCTACCGAGGTCATGGACCCCACGTCCGTCCAGGGCGGGCCGGACCTGCCGGCCGAGGATCCGGCGGCCGCGGCGGGCGCTCCCGGCGGCCTGCCGCCGGTGCCCGCGCCGGTGCTCGAGCTCGAGCGCCGGCTGCGCGAAGCCGGCCCGGAGGAGCTGCCGGCGCTGGTGCGCGATCACGCCGCCGAGCTGTCGCCGGCCGCGGCCCAGCAGACACTGCGCAATCCCTACGTCACCGCCGAGGTGATCGACGAGCTCGCCTCCCAGACGCGCCTGCTGGCTTTCTACGAGGTGAAGCGCGACCTGGTGCGCTGCCGCGCCACGCCGGAGCTGCTGGCGCTGCGGCTGGCCGGCGGCCTCTACTGGGCGGACCTGATGGCGATCGGTCTCGACACGCGCCTGCATCCCCGGCTGCGGCGCGCCGCCGACCAGCACCTGCTGGCGCGGTTGCCCGGCCTGTCGGTGGGCGAGAAGATCTCGCTGGCCCGCCGCGCCGCGCCCGCCGTCCTCGCCCAGCTGCGCCATGACCCGACGCCGCGGGTGATCGCCGCCCTGCTCGACAATCCCCGCCTGACCGAGGGCGCCCTGGCGCCGCTCGTGCATGGAGAGACGACACCGGCGCCGGTGCTGGAGCTGATCGCCGCCGACCGCAGGTGGGGCGTGCGCTACCCGCTGCGGTTGGCGCTGGTCCGCAACCCGGCGACGCCGCCCGGCGCCGCGCTTCGCCTGCTCCCGGCGCTGCACAAGCCGGATCTGCGGGGGGTGGCCGGCGACCCGCGGCTGGCCGAGCCGTTGCGCCGGCGCGCCCGCCTGTTGCTCGGCGACCTCCGCGGCGAAGGGGCTTGAAGATCCAGTCATTGCAAAGCTCATTGCAAAGATTTGACCACGGCCAGTGGGCCGCGTAGAGTTAGGGGCGCCAGTGCCGAGAGACGTGCCGAGACGACAGAGATTTCCGCCCCGCCAGACCCACCTCGACGGCTCGCCGGAGGTTGACGCGCGCCTGGTTGGCGGAAGTGTCACCGGCCCTGCCGCTGCCAAGGGACCCACCGGCGCCATTCCCGCCGGTAGCCCCCTTGGCCCCGGCAGCCTCGCCGCCGTCTCAGGTCACCTCCCGGGTGCGGGCGGGCTCAAGCGCACGGTGCTAAGACCGCCACCTTGGGACAAGTCCGTCGAGGGCGATGCCGGCTCCTCGTTCGGCACCTGGCTGCGCCGCCAGCGCGAGGCCCGCGAGATCAGCCTGCGCGAGATCGCCGAGCGCACCAAGATCAGCCTGCGGTACCTCGAAGCGATGGAGAACGACCGCTTCGAGGTGCTGCCGGCGCCGGTCTTCGCCAAGGGCTTCCTGCGCGAGTACGCCCGCTATGTCGGCCTGTCGCCGGACGACGTCGTCAACCATTACCTGTCCGTCCAGCAGCCGCAGTCGAGCGAGGAGAGCGAGGACGCCCGCAGGGAGCGCCAGGCCCGCGGCTCCTGGCCGCACTGGCTGACGCTGATCGTCGCCATCGTCCTGCTGCTCGGCCTGGTGGCGCTGCTGGCGTTCCTCTCGGAACGCTGGCGCCAGCATCGTGCCGGCGGCGCCGAGGCGCGCCCGCCGAGCGTGGCGCCGCTGGCGACGCCGGTGCCGCCCGCCCCGCCGGTGCCCGCCGCGGCACCCAGCGCGCCGCTCGAGGTGACGGTCGATTTCAACCAGGAGTGCTGGGTGGAGGCGGTGATCGACGGCGGCAGCCGGCGCGCCGAGATGCGCGAGCAGGGCGAATCGATGCAGATCGAGGCCAAGCAGAGCGTCGTCTTCGCCAAGCTCGGCAATGCCGCGGCGGTCGACATCCAGGTCAACGGCTATCCCTATCCCCTGGACAAGAAGCGCGGCGAGGTGCTCAGGGACCTGAAGATCGACCTCGACACGGTGCGGGCGCTGAAAGCGAAAAAAGAGGGCCGCTGAGGTGGCGGTGGCCGCGAACCCGCTGGTGCAGGAGGTCCTCTCCGGCACCAACCGCCAGCTGCTCGAGCTGGCGGCCGGCGGCCTGCTGCCGCTGCCGCCCGAGCAGCTGCTGCCGCTGCAGGTGCAGCTGGCACGGGGAGCCGACGCCGAAATCCGCCGGCTCGCCGGCGAGAACCTGGGCGCCATCGACCCGCGGCTCGCGGTGCCGTTCCTGGCCGCCGCCGCGGGGCCGGCGGAGCTGGCCTACTTCGCCGCCGAGGTGCATCACCCGCTGATCCTCGAGACCATCCTGCGGCGGCGGGACGTGCCGCGCCAGCTGCTGGTCGAGCTGGCGCGCCGCCTGCCCGGCGATCTGCAGGAGATCCTGCTCTTGCGCCAGGACGCCATCGTCGAGGAGCCCGCGATCCTCGTCGCCCTCGAGGAGAACCGCCAGGTCACTCCCTACACCCTGCGCCGCATCCACGAGTACCGCGAGCATCTGCTGCCGCTGCGCAGCCCCGCGGTCCGCGCCGCCTTCGCCGCGGCGGAGGAGCGGCTGACCGACGAGGAGATGGCCCAGGCGATCGACACCATGCGCGGCGTGCCCGCCGTGGGCGAGGTGGAAGACCATACCGGCCTCTCCGAGGGGCAGATCCGGATGCTCACCGTGCCGCAGCGGCTGCGGCTCACCCGCGGCGCGTCGCGGCTGATGAAGCAGATCCTGATGCGCGATCCGAGCGCCCAGGTGGCGATCGCGGTGCTGCACCACAACAGCTTCTCCGAGCAGGAGATGGAGCAGATCGCCCGCAGCCGCTCGGTGATCGAGGACGTGCTCCTGGAGGTCGCGAAGCGGCGGGAATGGGTGTCGCGATATACCATCTGCCGGGCGTTGGTGACCAACCCGAAGACGCCGGTGGCGATCTCGGTGCGGTTGCTGCCCCGGATGTCGGTGCGCGACCTCAAGATCGTGGCGCGGGACCGCAACGTCGCCGACGCGGTGCGCTCGAGCGCGACGCGTTTGTATACAATCAAGCAAAGATAGGGTTCACCTGAGGGATTCTCGACAGGACGCGCCGATGGCGAGAGATTTCTATGCCGTCCTCGCGGTGGCCAGGAGCGCCACCGACGACCAGATCCGGCAGCGGTTCCGGCAGCTGGCACGCGAACGGCATCCAGATCGCTTTACCGGCGAGGAGAAGCAGGCGGCCGAGCTGATGTTCCAGGAGATCACCCAGGCGTTCAACGTGCTCAGCGACCCGGAGCTGCGGCGCCAGCACGACCTCGACCTGACCCGGCGCCCGGAGCCGCAGTCGGACCCCAAGCAGGTGGTCCGGCTGTACCTCCAGCGCGGGGTCAAGGCGTACCGCGAGAGGAACCTGGTCGAGGCGGCCGACAACTTCGACCGGGCCACCCGCGCCGACCCCGCGAGCGCCCAGGCCTGGTACAACCTGGCCCAGACCTGTAGCCAGAACCCGGCCTGGACGGCGCGTGCGGCGGCGGCGATCGAGCGGGCCTGCGACCTCGAGCCGATGAACCCGGGCTACTGGAAGCTGGCCGGGCGCATCTTTGCGGCGGCGGGGCGTACCGAGCAGGCAGTGGCCGCCTACCGCAAGGCGATCGATTGGGGAGAGGACGATCCGGAAACCCACCGCGCCCTCGAGGAGCTGTCCCGGTCCCCGCGACGCGGCTTCTTCGGGAAGCCCAACTGATGCTGCGCGTCAGGGCCTGCGGCCTCTCCGACGTCGGGCTGACCCGCGTTCACAACGAGGACTACTTCGAGATCGATGCGCGCCACCGCCTCTTCGTGGTGGCCGACGGCATGGGCGGCCACAGCGCCGGCGAGGTGGCGGCGCAGATCGCGGTCAAGGCCATCCACGACTTCATCGAGAAGTCGGTGGACCGCGACGCCACGCGGTCGCTGCGGGTATCCCGGACGCCGGCGCCCCGGGCCACGCCGCTTGCCGCCGCCGGCGCCGCCGGCCGGTCGCTCCCGGCGGCGGCGCCAGGCGCGGCGGCGGCGGCAGCGTCGCCGGGGGCGGCGAACGCGACGTCTCCGGCAGCTCAGGCAGCGGTGGCATCGCCGGCGCTTCCGGCATCGCCGGACGCCTACCGCCCGCCGCAGCCATCGGCGTCCGGTGCGCTGGCAGGTGTCATGGCCGTGCCGGCGCTCCCGGCCGGCGACGACCGGCTGGCGCGCCACTCGCGCCTGCTCAAGATGGCGGTGCGCAAGGCCCACGACAACGTGCTGACGGCGATCAGCAAGGACGGCTCGCTGCACGGCATGGGGACGACCGTCGTCGGCCTGCTGCTCGCCGGGCCGACGGCGGCGGTGGCGCACGTCGGCGACAGCCGCGCCTACCGGCTGCGCCACGGCCGGCTGGATCAGCTGACCCAGGACCACACCTGGGTCCACGAGCAGGTGGTGGCCGGCCTGCTGTCGCAGGAGCAGGCTCGCTCGCATCCGCTCAAGAACGTGGTCACCCGCGCTCTGGGCGGCGAGAGCGAGGTGCTGGTGGACGTCAGCGAGTTGCAGGTGCAGGCCGGGGACATCTACCTGCTCTGCTCGGACGGCCTCACCGGCATGCTCTCCGACGCCGACATCCGCGAGCGGTTGGGATCCGGCCGCAGCCTGCACGAGATCTGCCGCTCGCTGGTCAACGAGGCCAACGCCCGCGGCGGCCTCGACAACGTCACCGTCGTGCTGCTGTCGATCGAGGACAGCGCCGACGAGGACGGCGACCAGGACCGGCGGTATTAGGCGAGGCGGTCCCCAGGCTGGCCTCAGTCCAGACTCGCCTCCCGTGAGGTGACGATCACCAGGCAGCTCGGCGGCGCCGCTTTGCGGTTGCCGCCACCGGCGCCGGGCGCGCCGGGCGCGCGCAGGTCGGCGCGCCGCCGGTAGCCCGCGAAGGCCGCGGCCCCGGTCGGATCCGCGATCCAGCCGTGTTCGGCCAGCTCGCGGCGGGCCGCCGCGATCTCGTCCTCGCCGACCCGTGTGACGTCGCCGCCGGTGTCGGCGAGCCAGCGCAGCATCTCGGCGCGCCGCGGTGGCTGGGCAATGGCGATGCCGGCGGCGGTGGGCGGCCCGGGGCGCGCCTCGCCCGGGCCGTCGGGCGCCAGCGCGGCGTAGCCCTCGAGCTGCACGGCGTGGAGCGCCGGCAGGCGGCCGATCCGCTCCGCCCGCGCGAGGCAGGAAAGGCCGAGCGCCAGGCCGAGGAGCAGCGGTCCGTTGCCGGCCGGCAGCAGCCAGTGCGCCGGCAGCGGCTCGCCGACCGCCGCCACGATCTCCCAGGCGAGGGTGGCGATCCCGGCCAGGAAGGCGGGCTGGAAGAACGGCGCGGCGTAGGGCAGGCGCCGGCGCCACAGCTGGGCGGCGGCATGGGTGGCGGCGCGGTCGCCGGGCACCAGCTCGAGCTCGGCGCCGGCAGCGCGGATGCGCTCGAGCTTGACCGCCGGCGTCGAGGCGGGCACCAGCACGGTGCAGCGGATGCCGCGGGCGGCGGCTGCCCGCGCCACCGCGATGCCGGCGTTGCCGGAGGAGTCGAGGAACAGCTCGCGCAGGCCGCGGCGCCGTGCGGCGGCGGCCATCACCTCGGCGCCGCGCTCCTTGTGGGACCCGGCAGGGGCGCTGCCCTGCTGGCAGATCCAGACCGCGCCGCCGCCGTCGGCCGGGAGGTAGAGGCCCGGCTGGCCGGCGAAGGCGCGATCCGATAGCTCCTCGGGATCGAGGCCCAGCGCCGGCGCCCACCGGCGCAGGCCGGCGGCGGCGGTCGGTGGCCGCCAGGCCAGGGCGTCGCCGTGGCGCCAGCTGCCACCGCAACGGAGGCAGAGCTCGGGCCAGCCCGAGACGGGATAGGCCGCGCCGCAGGCGTCGCAAGCCAGGTCGAACAGGGGCGCGGCCGGCGGTTGCGCCATGGCGACCATTGTAGGGCGCCGTGCCGTTAGAATCGTCGCTCTATGCGCGACATCGGACAGATCGCGGTGCTCGGGGGCGGCCCGGCAGGCGGGGCGGCGGCGCTGGCGCTGGCCAGGGGCGGCGCGGCGGTCACGCTCTACCTGCCGGAGCGGCCGGGCGAGAAGCCCTGCGGCGGCGCCGTGCCCGAGCACGTGCTGCCGCGCATCGCGGGGTTCGACCCGGCCGGGCTGCCGGTGGTCGCCTCGCCGCCGCTGCGGTTGGAGGACGGCGCGGGCGGCAGCCTCGACGCCTCGCTCGAAGGGATCCGCATCTTCCGCCGTCAGGAGCTCGACCGTGCCATCGTCGCCGCCGCCGCGGCCGCCGGCGCCCGAATCGAGCCGCGGCGCGCCGAGGCGCTGGCGCCCTGGGGCGGGCCGCAGGAGGGTGGCGCCTGGAAGGGCTTGCGGGTGACCGCCGGCGGCGAGAGCCGCTGCTACGCCTGGGTGGTCGGCGCCGACGGCGCGCGCGGCCTGTCGCGGCGCACCGCCGGCTTGCGGCCGCAGGGCGAGAGCATCGGCCTGGGGGCGACTCTGTGCGGCTTGACGGCCGGCCGCCTGGTGCTCAGCTTCCCGTTCCTGGCCGATTCCTACAGCTGGATCTTCCCGCGCCCCGGCGGCGTCTCGGTGGGGATCGCCTACGCGCCGGAGGACCTCGGCGACCAGGCGGCGCGCGCGGTGCTCGACCAGATGCTCGACCGCTACCTGCCGGCGGGCTGGCGCGGGCTGCCGGGGCCGCGCTACCGCTATCCCATCCCGGTGTACGGGCCATGGACCGTGCCCGGAGTGCGCCTGGCGCTGCGCCGGCGGGTGCTGCTGGTCGGCGATGCCGCGGCGCTGGCCGATCCGTTGACGCGCGAGGGCATCCGCTACGGCATGCTGTCGGGCCTGTGGGCGGCCGAAGCCCTGCTGGCCGGAGCGCCCTGGCGGTATCCGGCGCGTCTGGCCGCCGAGCTGGGCGAGGAGATGGACCGCGCCGACCGGGCGCGCGGCCTGTTCTTCACCGGACCGGTGGGGCGCTGGATGCTGCCGGCGGCGCGGCTGCACCGCGGCGTGCGCCGCGTGCTCGCCGACCTGCTGGCCTGCCGGCAGTCTTATTGCACGCTCGAGAGCCGCCTGCTGCGCGAGGCGCTGCGGCCCTGAACCACCCTCACGGAGGCATCCATCATGGCGACCTTCTACCTGCCGGCGACGCTGCGAGCGCTGGTGGCCGGCGGCGGCGACCAGCTGGAGGCGGCGGGCGCGACCGTCGGCGAGGCGCTGCGGCAGCTCGAACGGCAGCATCCGCGCCTCGCCGGCTGGGTGCTGGACGAGCGCGGCGGCCTGCGGCGCCACGTCTCGCTGTTCGTCAACGACTCGCTGGCGGCGCCAGAGAGCCCGCTGGCGCCGGGCGACCAGGTCCACATCGTGCCGGCGATCTCCGGCGGCGCCCCGGCAGCGCCGGCGGCCTCTACGGACGCCGTCGAGGTCCTGGCCGGCACCAAGAAGGGCCTCTTCGTGCTGCGCGGGCCGCGGGGCGGCCGGTTGGCGATCGCCGCGCGCCGCTTCGCCGGCCAGCCGGTGGAGTACGCGGTGCGCGACCCGCGCAGCGGCCTGTGCTTCGCCGCGGTGACCCACGGCCATTTCGGACCGCACCTCTTTTCGAGCGGCGACGCCGCGGCGCCGGAGGACCGCTGGGAGCAGGCTGCCGGCCCGGCGTTTCCGCCGGACGCCGACGCCACGCTCGAACGCATCTGGGTGGTCGAGCCGGGCAGCGAAGACGGCGTGCTCTGGGCCGGCGTGGCGCCGGCGGCCCTCTTCCGCAGCGCTGACGGCGGCCGCTCCTGGGAGCTGGTCCGCGGTCTTTGGGAGGAGCCCAGCCGGCCCCGCTGGCAGCCGGGCTTCGGCGGCCTCTGCCTGCATTCGATCTGCCCCTGGCCAGGCGAGCCGGCGAAGCTGGCGGTCGGCATCTCGAGCGCCGGGGTCTGGGTGACCGAGGACGCCGGCGCCAGCTGGCGGCGAGGGACCGACGGTCTGGTCGCCCGCTACGTGCCCGAGGAGGCGCGGGCGGCGAACATCTCGTTCTGCGTCCACAAGCTGCTGCGGGCCGAGCGCCAGCCGACAACTCTCTACATGCAATTTCATGGCGGCGTCTACCGCTCCGACGACGCCGGCCTCACCTGGAACGACATCGGCACCGGCAAGGGCCTGCCGTCCGACTTCGGCTTTCCCCTGGCGCTCGATCCGCGGGATCCGGCGCGCGCCTTCGTCATCCCCCTCGTCGCCGACGTCGACCGGGTGACCCCGGAGGGAAGGTTGCGGGTCTACGAGACGTTCGACCGTGGCGGCAGCTGGCAGCCGCTTGCCGCCGGGTTGCCGCAGCAGGACTGTTACCTGACCATCCTGCGCCAGGCCTTCAGCCAAGATGGCGGCGATCCCCTGGGCCTCTACTTCGGCGCCGAATCCGGCGACCTCTACGCCTCGGCCGACGGCGGCCGCAGCTGGTCGGCGGCCATCACCGGCCTGCCGCCGATCCTCTCCGTCCGCGCCCACCGGCTGGACGGCCGCGCAGCCGAAGAGGCCGGGGCCGCACCGGCTCCGCTCGCCTAGCCGCCGGCGGGCGCCGGGCCGTAGGAGTACCCTTTGCGGGCCTTGACCCGGAACTCGGGGTTGGCGGTCTTCACCTCGACGCTCTGGAAGCCCGCGCTGCCGCCGGGGTGCTCGCTGCGGTAGCTCAGCAGGTAGTAGCCGTTGTTCTCCGTCGACACCTGCTCGAGCGCGGTCAGGAAGTTGGTGAAGTTGAACAGGTAGCGGCCGCCGGTGTCGGTGGCGAGCTGGTTGAGGGCGTCGCCCAGCGTGTGATTGGTATCGCCGGCGGCCCACAGGTCGAGCGCATAGACCGCGACGTTGGCGGTGTTGAGCGCCGCGACCGTCGGCCGGTAGTAGCGTGGATCGGGCTGGTACCGGCGGCCGGGGCTGACCCAGCCGAAGCCGGTCGAGAAGAGCACCAGGTTCTTGCGCGCCGGGATGCTCCCAGCCGCCCGTGCCAGCACTTGCAGGCCGTCGTAGATGGTCTTCGTCCGCTCGCGCAGGTCGTTGCCGCGCGGCAGGCCGGCGAGCAGCGACGGGCCGCTGGCCGGCGAGGGGATGCGGGACGGCCAGTTGGTCTCGGCCTCCTTGCCCTTGACCGCGTCGTCGATGGCGCCGGTCAGCAGCTGGTGATCGTGGGTGAAGTCCTGGTGCACCTTGAGCTTCACGTCATAGCTCACCACCGCCACCCAGTCGTTGGGCAGCACCTCCCGATCGACCCACTCCCTGGCCCGGCGGCCGGCCTCGACCTGCTGCGAGAGCAGCACCGGAGCGTCGGCGGCGTTGGCCTTCTGGTCGCGCCAGAACAGGATGAAGTAGCGGTCCTGGGGCACCTGCTCGACGGTGATGCCCTTGCTCGCCAGCGCCTGCGAGCCGGCGCCGGCGAGCAACCGGCGGTTGCTGTAGAAGGTCACCCCGGTGAGGTCGACCGGTTTGCCATCCTCGCGGACCACGAAATCGTTCTTGCCCAGGCCGACGATGACCTGGCCCTGGGCATCGGTGACCAGGGCGTCGATCAGGACCTCGCGCACCTCGATCTTTTCGCCGAAGCTCGAGGCCGGCGGGGGTGCCGCCGCCGGTGGCTGGTCCTGGGCTGAGGCGGCGGCCGGTCCGCCGCCGATTGCCGGCCCCAGGGCCGCCAGCACGAGGACGGCGAAACCAACCGCCGTCCGGCTGAGGAGGGGATGCATCGCGTACTCCTTTCCTGCCGTCTACTTCGTGCGCTCGAAGTGGATGACGAGCGGCATCTCCTTGCCGTCGTGCTTCATCGTCCATTCCTGGACGAAGTGGTCCGTGTCGGCGAAGGTGAACCTCACCTTGTCCATGTGCGCGTCGGCCGGACTCTTCATGTTGGTGGCGTCGACGAAGTCGAATTCCAGCTGGTTGCCGCTGCCGGCCTGCGTCGTCCGCAGGCGCGGCTGATTGGCCAGCGTGCAGTAGTGGGTGAGCATCACCTGGGAGCCGTCGGGGTAGTACACGGTGACCATCGGCGGTTCGCCGTCGGTCTGGAACTTCTCGACCACGGCGCTGCCGCCGGACGACACCTCGTAGGTCGCCCGCGTCGTTTTGCCGTCGCCAGCCTTGCCGGTCCAGGTGCCGCTCAGGGCCTTGAGGTGATCGAAGGCGGGCGAGGCGGCGGCGGTGGGGGAGGCGGCCGGGGCCGACCCCGCCAGCGCCGGCACGGCGAGCAGCGCGGCGGCGGCCAACAGGCAAAGCATCGATCGGGTGCGCATGGTTTGTCTCCTCCTATGGTGGAGCGGGTGAGCCTGAGGGTGTGGCAGCACGGTCAACGGACCGCCTCGTCGCCGCCGAAGCGGGCGTAGAAACCGCCGGCCGCGGCGGTCTCGCGCAGCGCCGCGGCGGGGCGGAAGCGGTCGCCGGCGGCGCCCTCCAAACGCTCGAGGATGGCGATGAGCTGCGGCAGGCCCTGCTGGTCGGCCCAGCGGCAGAGGCCACCGCGAAAGGGCGGGAAGCCGGTGCCGAAGATCATCGCCAGGTCCAGGTCACCGGCGCTGCGCACCACCCGCTCTTCGAGGCAGCGAGCGGCTTCGTTGACCATCGGCAGCACCATGCGGTCGGCCAGCGCCGCCAGGTCGGGTCCGCCCCCCGATTCACCGGCCGGACGCGGCTCCTCGAGCCCGAGCGCCGTGTAGACCTCGGGATCCGGCTCCTGGCGCTCGCGCCCCTCGTAGCGGTAGATGCCCTTGCCGTTCTTGACTCCCAGGCGGCCGCCGTCGCTCAGGCGGTCGATCCATGCCGGCAGGCGCACCCGGTCGGCGAAGGCATCCGCCATGATGTGGGCCACCTTGCCGCCGACGTCGATGCCCACCTCGTCGGTCAGGGCGAGCGGCCCGATGGGCATGCCCCACGCCACCATGGCGCGATCGACGTCCTCGATCCGGTGGCCCTCGTCGAGCAGCCAGAAGGACTCGATCGAATAGAACGTCAGCAGCCGGTTGACCAGGAAGCCGGGGCTGTCCTTGACCAGGATCGGCGTCTTGCCGAGTCGGCGGGTGAAGTCGAAAACGGTGTTGACCGCCGCCGGGTCGGCGCCTTCGGGGACGATCACCTCGACCAGCGGCATGCGGTGCACCGGGTTGAAGAAGTGCATGCCCACCACCCGCTCCGGGTGCGGCGTCCGGGCGCGGATGTCGCGGATCGGCAGCGAGGAGGTGTTGGAGGCCAGCACCGCCCGCTCCGGCACCTGCGCCGCCAGCTCGGCGAAGACGCCCTGCTTGACGTCGAGCTTCTCGACGATCGCCTCGATCACCAGGTCGACGCGCCGGAAGCCGCTGTAGTCGAGGGTGGGCCGCAGCAGCGCCATCCGGCGCCGCATGCCGGGCGCATCGAGCCGCCGCCGCCGCACCTGGCGGTCGAAGAGGCCGGCGGCGTGGGTCATGCCGGCGGCGAGGGCCTCGTGGCGCACGTCCTTCATCCGCACCGGCAGGCCGGTCTGGGCGGCGATCAGCTGGGCGATGCCGCCGCCCATGGTGCCGGCGCCGAGCACGGCGGTTTCGCGCACCGGCAGCGGTTCCGCGGCGGCGCCGCCGCCGTCGCCGGCTTCCCCCACGAAGCCGCGCTGGCGCTTGGCCGCCTCGGTCAAGCGGAAGACGTGCACCAGGTTCTTCGACACCGGCGACGGCGCCAGGTCCGACACCGCCCGCGCCTCGGCGTCGAAGCCGGCGCGCAGGCCGTCCTCGATGCCCACCCGCACCACCTCGATGGCCCGCAGTGCTGCCGGGTAGTGACCGTGGGTCTGCTCGAGGGTCTGCTTGCGCGCCTGGTCGAAGACGATGTGGCGGCCGATCGGGTTGCCTTCGAGGAACGCCGCGCGCAGGCCGCCGGGTCGCTTGTGCGCCCGAGACGGTGCCGACGTCAGGCGCTCGCGGGCGAAGTCGCGCACCAGGTCGAGGAAGCGGGCGTCGGGAAGCAGCGCGTCCACCAGCCCGAGCTTCAGCGCCTGTCGGCCGGAGACGGTCTTGCCGGTCAGGATCAGGTCGAGCGCCGCGGCGATGCCGATCAGGCGCGGCAGCCGGGTCGATCCGCCCCAGCCCGGCACGATGCCCAGGCGCACCTCGGGCAGGCCGATGCGGGTGTCGGCGCGGTCGCTGGCCACCCGCCAGGTCGAGGCCAGCGCGATCTCGGTGCCGCCGCCCATCGTCACCCCGCGAATGGCGGCGAGGGTGGGGAAGGGCAGCGCCGCCCAGGCCCCGAAGAGACGATGGCCGATGCGCGAGCCGGCCTCGGCCTCGACCGGGTCGGTGACGCGCTCGATGTCGTCGACGTCGGCGCCGGCGATGAAGCTGCCGGGCTTGCCCGAGAGCAGGACGAGGCAGCCGATGTCGTGGTGCGCCGCGAGCTCGTCGAGCACCGTTTCGAGCTCGGCGAGAGCGGCCCGCCCGAAGACGTTGACCTTCTTGCCGGGCAGGTCGAAGGTGAGCGTCGCCAGGCGGTCCTCGCCGACCTCGAGTTGGAAGATGGGTGCCATGCTCACACGCTCACTGACTCACACCTTCAAGCACCGCGCTGCTCGGCGTCAGCCTCCCGATAGATCCGGTCGATGACGTCGCCGTACTTCTGGTTGATCACCCGCCGTTTGACCTTCTGAGTCGGCGTCAGCTCGCCGGTCTCGAGCGTCCACTCGCTCGGGAGCAGGTCCCAGGCCACGATCTTCTCGAAGCCGGGCAGGTGGGCGTTGACCTTCTCCACCTCGCCTGCATAGAGCTCGCGCACCCGCTTGTCGCCGAGCAGGGCGCCGGTGTCGCCCGCGGCGGCCACGCCGTTCTTGGCCGCCCAGGCCTTGAGGTGATCGAACTCCGGCACCAGCAGCGCCGAGAGGAACTTGCGGCGGTCGCCGATGACCATCGCCTGGGCGATGAACGGGCTGCTCTTGAGGTCGTTCTCGAGCGGCGCCGGCGCGACGTTCTTGCCGTAAGCGTTGACGATCAGCTCCTTCTTGCGGTCGGTGATGCGCAGGAAGCCCTCGCTGTCCACCTCGCCGATGTCGCCGGTGTGGAACCAGCCGTCGGCGTCGATGGCTTCGGCGGTCTCCTGCGGCAGGTTCCAGTAGCCGCGCATGACGTTCGGCCCGCGCGCCAGGATCTCGCCGTCGCCGGCGATCCGCACCTCGACCCCGGGGGCCGCCTTGCCGACGGTGCCCAGCTTGACGCCGCGGATGCCGTTGGCGGAGATGATCGGCGAGGTCTCGGTCAGACCATAGCCTTCGTAGATCGGCACGCCGGCGCCCCAGAAGAACTCGGCGACGTCGCGCGCCAGCGGTGCGCCGCCCGAGACCGCGAAGCGGAAGCGGCCGCCGAGGCGCGCGTGGATCTTGGCGAAGACCAGCTTGTCGGCGATCCCGACCTTCCAGCCGAGCAGGCCGGGCGGCTTCTCGCGCTTGAGCCGCCAGGGGAGCGCTTCGCGGCCGACCCCGACCGCCCAGGCGAACATGCGCTGGCGCAGCGGCGAGCCGGCGGCGACGCTCTCCTGCACCTTGGCGAGCATCTTCTCGTAGACGCGCGGCACCGAGACGAAGATCTGCG
>Ga0210405_10000369_pt1 | contig 62387 bp, 58 predicted proteins | sample IncBWH11MmetaG_FD_155492 | JGI IMG/M metagenome (GOLD analysis project Ga0210405, IMG submission 155492) | Forest soil microbial communities from Barre Woods Harvard Forest LTER site, Petersham, Massachusetts, United States - Inc-BW-H-11-M | ecosystem: Environmental > Terrestrial > Soil >...
CAACGGCAAGATGGCGGCCGGCAGCGTCGGCTATTTTCCGGAAGGCGCGCCCTATGGGCCGCAAAGCTCGGAGGGCACTTCGGTCACCGCGGTGCTGCAATTCGGCAGCGCCAGCGGCTCCGGCTATCTGTCGCGCGAGGAAGTCTATGCCGGCACGGAGGAGTTGAAGAAATTCGGCACCTTCGAGGGCGGCATTTTCCGCCGCCACGACGACGTCGAGGGCCGCCGCAATACCGACGGCTATCAGGCGATCTGGGAGCACATGAACGGGCAGCGCATGGAATATCCAAAGCCGCGCTATCGCGACCCGATCATGCTCGATCCCGCCAATTACGAATGGCTGCCGGTCGACGGCATGCCGGGCGTGTCGGAAAAGCCGCTCGGCAGCTTCACCGAGCGGCAATGCGGGGCATCGATCGTCAAGCTTGCGCGCGGCACCACCTATCGCGCCGGCGAACGCAGCGTCTATCTGGTGCTGTCGGGTTCGGGCATCGCCCACGACGCGCCGTACCGGCAATACACGGCGCTTCATCTCGACGACGGCGAGACGGCCGATATCGTGGCCCGCGACGAGACGCAGATCGTGCGGCTCAAGCTGCCCGATCTGTCCGGCCTGCAGGCGCAGCGGCCGGCTCAGGTCGAAGCCGCCGAGTAGGATGCCGCTGCCGTCGCTTTATGTTTCGGGAGACAAGCCGCGCGAGTGGAGTGTTACACGCGCGACCGTGTATGGCGCTGCGCTCGGCGCCGTCGCCGGATTGTTCAAGACGTTGATTTACGCGCACCAGCACGTTGCGATCAGCGTTGCCGAAATCGCAGGCGCGGTGCTTGGCTTTGCGCTGTTATGCGCGGGCGCAACGGCCTTGCGCAATTTCATCGCGCGACGGCTGATCTGGCCCGATCTCCAATAGGCCGTGTACTCATAAAATCGCAAGACGAGGCCAGTCGGGCTCGAATGTCCGCTGTACCCCCACAAGCGGCGAAGCAGCGGAGTTCGCGGGATTTCCGCGTTGCGCCAACAGCGGACTCATCCACCGTAGCAAATAGCTATCCATCTGAGCTGGCATACTCGTCCAGTGCCCGAGACCCTCAATCGCTCGCAGGCTTGTCCAGAAAGGCGTACAGGGCCCGAATTCTCCCGTGCTCGAAGACCGCGACGTCCATACCTGTAACAACAGGAGCTGCACCAGCCGGTCCGAAGTGCCACTGCAAGCGGCCGAGGTCGTGGTTCAACTGTGCAGGCCCCGTCGCGCGAAATACGAATCCAGGAGCTTCCTGGAGAATGCGCTCGACTTTTGCGTTTAGAGCGCCGCGGCCAACGATCCGCTCGTCCGCCTCAAAGAACGTGCAATCTGCGGTGTAAATTTCGGCGATCGCCGCCTCGCGGCGCGCGAAATCCCGCTGCCCGAATACTTCGATCAGGTTCTTTTCCATCAAATCATCGCGTGTATTGCTCATGACTGGGGTTCCTTTCAGAACATGCCATTCGGATTGGCGCGGGGGATGTTCGGACCGACCCATGGGGCCGAATTCTTCGGATCGCCGACAAGCTCCAGCACATCCCAATGCTCGACGGCTTTTCCTTCGGCGTTCATCTTGTAGATGTCGACGCCGGCGACACCGGTGTCGTTGGGGTCGTCCGTCAGCAGATTGACGAAATTGACATGGGCGAACACGTAGTCGCCAAAGGCGATGATCCTGTGGACGACAACATGGGCGCTCGGGTGCGCCGCCTTCACGCCGGCGAAATATTGTCCCAGCGCCGCGGCGCCGTCAGCAATCAACGGATTGTGCTGGACGTAATCGGGCGTGAGAAACTTTGCCGTGCCTTCCACCGCCTTGTTCTCATTGATCATCATTTGATAGAGCGTGAGAACGTTGTCGATGTTTCGGACAGCCCGTCCATCATGCGGATCGACCAGAATGACGCCGGCTTTTGCCTTGACAGACTGGGCTTGTACCGCTGCGGCCGAAAGCACTCCGCGAATGGTGTTATTGATTGTCACTTTATTCTCCTCGGGTCGACTTGGTCAGCGTTCGAGCCGCCATTACCGCGTCGTGATTTGTTGGCGGCTTAGCCAAGGCCGACGATCTGGAGGCGCAAGGCGTCGAGTTCTGCGTCGGATTTCTCGCGGGCCGCCCGAAGCATTTCATCGGCATCCGCACCAACCGGCGCGCGGCTTGGTGCCGGCACCTGCTCGGCCAACTCAATCACGCGTTTGGCGGCTGACGCGGCATCGAGACCGCTGCTCTGCATGCTGTTGAGCTTGGCAGCGAAGGTGTCGAATGCTTTGCCGTACAACGCGCGTTGCGGAGCCGTCATTCCGTCGGCGACGCGGGCCAGAGCGGCCGCCGTTTTCGCGGGGCCCCCGGTTCTCATATTGCCGGCGGCCGCCACGACGAAGTCGACGCCAAATGTCTTCAGTTCGGCGCGATAGGCCGCCGCAAACACCTCCATGGCTGCCTTCGACGCGCCCGAAGGCCCGTTGAACGGCAACGGCACACTTGCCGTCCAGGTGCTGACCTGGACAACCCGACCGCGCGCTTTTCTTAATGCCGGGAGGTGGGCATTGATGACCGAGAGTGCGCCGAACACGTTGACGTCGAACTCTCGGCGGATTGCGTCGAGCGGTAACAGTTCAATCGGCCCGGGGGTCAGGATGCCAGCGTTGTTGATCAGCAGATCAAGGCCGGCATCGCCGAGCGCATCGGATACACCGCCAGCCCACGCCTTCACGGCCTCCGGTTTGGTGATATCGCAAACCACCAGGCTCACCCGCCCGCCCGAAGCCTCCTTCAGCTCTTGGACTTCGGCGGGCGTAAAGGCGGTCCCGAATACGACATAACCCTTGGCGGCGAGCTGCAGCGCGATATCGCGGCCAAGGCCGCCTCCAGCGCCGGTGATGGCTGCGGATCGGCCTGAGTGTTCGGATGTTTTTGCCATGACAAGCTCCTGCTGGGTCGGATGGATGAATTGCGGCCAGGTGGTTTTGGAGGGTTGCGGCAGGTCCGTGTCAAGCGGCCTCGGCGAAACCTCGGCCGGAGACCACGCTGATCTTTGCCTTCGCGCCAATCAGAGCGGCTTCGCGCGCGTCCGGGCCGAAGCCGATCTTCTCGGCATGGATGAATGCAACGTCGGCCAGCCCCATGAAGCCGAGCAAATGGCGCAGATACGGTTCCTGGAAGTCGATCGCCTGCGCGGGACCTTCGCTGTAGAGGCCGCCGCGCGATTCGATGACGATGACGCGCTTGCCGCCGAGCAGGCCCTTCGGGCCGGCCTGCGAATAACTGAAAGTCTCCCCGGCGCGCAGAACGTAGTCGAACCAGGCGCGCAGTCCGGTCGGGATGCTGAAATTGTACATAGGCGCGCCGATCACAATCGTGTCGGCCGCGCGCAATTCCGCGAGTAGCTGATCGGACAGCGCACGGGCGGCAAGTTCGGCATCCGTTGCAGGGACGCCCCTGACACCGGCTAAGTTGGTGGTGGTCAGGTGCGGGATGGGTGCGGCGCCGAGATCGCGCTGGACCACCGTCGCGCCGGGCTCGGCTTCCAGAAGGCGCGACACGGTTTCCTCGACCAGAATCCGCGACGCAGAGGCATCACCCGATACGCTGCTGTTGAGAACGAGGATGGTGGACATGATGTGCTCCTTGGCTTGTCACTGCCGCCAAGGTGCCGTTCCATGATGCGATCCGATAGCCTCGGTGACTGCTAAGCTGTGTCGCGAAAATCGGAACGCCAGCGGCTTTTGGACCCCGTCGTCGACCGTAGCGTTCCTGGAATGGTTGAGATAATCTCTATTTTTGTAAGCGCTGTCGCGGAAGGTGGAACGCGGTGCTTGATATTGAAGGCCTGCAGACCTTTGTTGAGGTCGCCGACGCCGGAGGCGTGTCGGCAGCCGCCCGCCGACTTGGTGTCTCCAAGTCGATTGTGAGCCGCAGACTATTCCGATTGGAGAACGAGCTCGGCGTTCAGCTCCTGGCCCGTACGACCCGTGGCGCGGCGTTGACCGAGGCCGGCGTCACCTTTCGCGACCATGCCGCCAAGGTCTGTGCAGAGCTCGACATTGCCCGCGAAACCATCCTGCCGGCGGGCGATTTACACGGTCGGTTGCGGATCGCGGCCCCGCTTTCATTCGGCCCCACCTATCTGGCGCCGGTCCTCGCCGAGTTGGCGAAGAGACATCCATTGCTCCATGTGCACGCGTCTTACAGCGATCGTTTTGTCGACATTGTTGGCGGAGGGTTCGACGCAGCTGTGCGTGTTGGATATCTGACCGATTCAAACTTGATTGCACGCCGTGTCGGCCCCATTCGCGGCAAGTATGTCGCCAGTCCGGGCTACATCAAAGAGCACGGAGCGCCGGAGACACCCGATGAACTTCTCAACCACGAAGCGCTCATGCAGGGCACGGAGACTTGGCGCTTTGTGGATGGAGACAAGATAATCAGCGTCAATCCACGGGGCCGCTTCAAGGCGGATAATGGCACCGCGCTTACCGCCGCGGCCGTCGCCGGTCTAGGCGTTGCGGCACTCCCGGATTTCCTCACCGATGACCACGTCGCTTCCGGTGCTCTGATCCAGGTTATGACCCGCTACCCGCCGCCCGAGGCAGGGATTTTCTTGGTGCGTCCTCCGGGAGCGCATCCAGCGCGCAAGATCAGGGTGCTGACCGAATTACTGATCGAGCATTTCGGATAGGAACTTCACCTACCTAGCGTTCATCCAGCTTGCATCGATACGCCTATCGCTGCGCGTTAATGAGTCCACGCCCTGGACAAAAAAATTCCCCGCAAGGCGAAAGCCAGACGGGGGAGGCAAGACGAGGAAGCGGGACGGCACAAGCCGCCGTCCCGCTTTTCGCATTACATCTTTGTGATGTCGCGGTCCTTGGTCTCGGGCAGGAAGATCAGCCCGATGACGAAGCTCCCCGCGGCGACAAGGATCGGGTACCACAGACCCGAGTAGATGTTGCCGGTGGTCGCCACGATGGCGAACACGGTCGCCGGCAGGAAGCCGCCGAACCAGCCGTTGCCGATGTGATACGGCAGCGACAAGCCGCTATAGCGGATGCGGGTCGGGAACAATTCGACCAGCCAAGCCGCGATCGGCCCGTACACCATGGTCACATAGACGACCAGGATGACGAGCAGCAGCACCGTCATCGGATAGTTGATGTCGTTCGGATCCGCACCCGCCGGATAACCGTGGGCCTTGACTGCGGCGCCGATGTTCTTGGCCAAGTCCGGCGTTCCGGCGGCGATGGTCTGGTCGCCGATCTTCACGCTCGCCACGGTGCCTGCCGGCGCAGTGACGTTGGTATAGTTCACCGACAAACCGACCAGTGCGGCTTTGATGGTATCGCAGCCGGTGGTGAACTTCTGCACGCCAGTCGGATTGAACTGGAACGAGCACTCGGCCGGATCGGCCGTGACCGTCACCGGCGCATTGGCGAGCGCCGCTTCCAACTTCGGATTGGCGAAGTGGGTGAGGCCCGAGAAGATCGGGAAGTACGTCACCGCCGCCAAGACAAAGCCGGCGAGGATGATCGGCTTGCGGCCGATCTTGTCGGACAGCGCGCCGAAGATGATGAAGCCCGGCGTGCCGATCAAGAGCCCAGTGGCGATGAGAATATTCGCCGTGACACCCGGGACCTTCAGCGTCTGGGTGAGGAAGAACAGCGCATAGAACTGTCCGCCATACCAGACGACGGCTTCACCGGCCGTGGCGCCCAACAGCGCGGCGAGCGCGATCTTGGCGTTGCTCCACTGGCCGAATGCTTCCGTCAGCGGCCGCTTCGATTGCTTGCCTTCGTCGACCATGCGCCGGAACAGCGGCGATTCATTGAGCTTGAGCCGGATCCAGATCGAGACCGCGAGCAGGATCGCCGACAACAGGAACGGAATGCGCCAGCCCCAGTCGCCGAATGCCGCTTCGCCCATCCAGGTGCGGATGCCGAGAATAAGCAGGATCGCCATGAACAGGCCGAGCGTCGCGGTCGTTTGAATCCACGACGTGTAGTAACCGCGCTTATTGGCCGGCGCGTGTTCGGCGACGTAGATCGCCGCGCCGCCATATTCGCCGCCGAGCGCAAGCCCTTGCACCAGCCGCAAACCGACCAGCACGGTCGGAGCGAGGATGCCCCATGTCGCATATCCGGGCAGCACGCCGATGAAGAACGTGCCGATGCCCATCAGGCTCATGGTGATCAGGAAGGTGTATTTACGGCCGATCATGTCGCCGAGCCGGCCGAAGATCAGCGCGCCGAACGGGCGCACCGCAAAGCCCGCGGCGAAGGCCAACAGCGTGAAGATGAAGGCGATGTTGGCCGGCACGTTGGAGAAGAAGAATTTCGCCAGAAACACCGCGAGCGTGCCGTAGATATAGAAATCGTACCATTCGAAGACGGTACCCAGCGAAGAAGCGAAAACAACGAGCCGTTCTTCGCTCGTCATGCCGCCGGATCGCGCCGGGTTCAGAGCCATAGTGGACATGGACGGACCCCCCTGATGTTGGTCGTTAGGAATTGCTCCGCGGCAACCGTATTGCCGTCGCAGAGCTACCCCCAGCCAACGCTAATCCGTGGCCATGGCGCTGTCTGTCCGCCAGAGGTCGTAAGCCGAAAGTCGAGGGTGTCGGCAGGTGAGGGGCGGTCGGCGCCCGGCCATTTGACACCGGGAATTAATGTTACCGCACAATTAAGGAGCGTAACGGCCCGGTTTTAAACGAATTCGCCGATCTGGTTGCCTACAATCCGTGAAAGTTTAGCGCCGGGTTGTCCATGCGTTTTGTCCATGCGGCACTGTTTCTTGCTGTGACGACGTCGCCCGCTTTGGCGCAGCGCGAACCGCAAATCGTCATTCCCGGCAGGGCCGACGTGCCGGTGATCATCAACGGCATCAACGCGTCGTGGGGCGTGGTGGTGGGCGAATTCGGCCTCGACCGGCCGGGCGAGATGGCGCCGGTCGTGATCTACCAGCCGCTGCTGGTGTCGACGCCTTATTACGTGCCGAGCTATTTCCCCAAGGACGGCAAGAAGCCCGGCTATGGGCGCCTCGAAATCAATCCGCCGCCGGATCGGCCGTTGCCGCCGCCGGCGCCGACCTATTATCGCAGCTGGACGAGCCAATCCGGGGCCGGTCCGGTGACCGTGTATCCCGACTATCCAATGCCGCCAGTAATCGTTGAGCCGACCTTCGGCGGCCGTCGCCACGCTCCGCACCTGCCAAGGCACATCGGCGGTCCGCAGGGTCCAGGTCCATCAAGTCCATCAGCTCCGGCGGTACCACCCACGCCGCCCATAGGTCCGTAACAGGGAGTTCGTAACGTCGTCGGCAGGCCGCGCCTGCTTCCATCTGCCTCCTCATCGGGGCTGTTTAAGTAAGGGAGTATCATGTCGTTCCAGCGTTCCATCCTCGTGGCGATCGCCACACTGATTACAGTCGGCATGACGCAGGTCGCGTTTGCCGGCTGCTGTGATTGGGGAGGTCAGGCACCCATCGCCTATGCCCAAACCGGCTGCGGCGGTTGCGGTTCTGTGGCTTACGCCCCGATCATCTACGCAACACCGATCGAACCGCAGCCCATCGCCGTCGGCTGCGGCGGCTGCGGCGCGCCGGTGACGTGCTGCGCGCCGAGCGTTGCGGCCTATGCCGCACCGGTCGCCCAATGGGGCGGCGGCTGCGGCGGCGGCTGCGGTGCTCCGGTCGGGTACGGTGGCTATGGCGGTGGCTACGGCGGTGGCTACGGCTACGGCGGTGGCTACGGCGGCGGATATGGTGGCGGCTACAGCGGCTGCGGCAATTGTGGAACTCCCGCGGTCTACACCACGCCGGCGCCGCTCTATGTCGTCAACCAGGGTCCGGCCTTTGAAGGCCCGGGCCTCATGGTGCCGTACCACAGCTACGCACCGCCCGCCGAATACGCTCCGCCCCCGGCCTATCCGCCGTATGCGGGTGGTTATGGTGGCGGTTATGGCGGGGGCTATGGTGGCGGGTACGGCGGAGGATATGGCGGCGGTTATGCGCACGCCTATCCGATGCACCCGCACGTCGCCTATGGCGGTGGCTACTATCGTCCGCATGTGATGGGGCCGCACTATTACGGTGGGCGGCCCATGATGATGCATCGCCCGTACTGGCGCGGCTAGTTCGAGCCGATTGCCGACTACGAAATGCGAAGGCCCGCGCCGTGCGGGCCTTCGTGCTTTTTGGGGTTATGCTTTGACGGCGCGACTGGCGATGTAGAGCGCAAGCGCCGCGGCGTTCGACACGTTGAGGCTTTTGATGGCGCCGGGCAGGTCGAGGCGGGCGAGGCGGTCGCAGGTTGCGCCGGTCAATTGCCGCAAGCCTTTGCCTTCGGCGCCGAGCACCAGAGCCAGCGGCGCGCGCAGTTCGAGCGCGGCGAGATCGTCGGGCGCGCTGCCGTCAAGCCCGATGGTGAGAAAGCCGCGCTCCTTGAGCGCCACCAGGCCGCGCGCCAGGTTTTGCACGGTGACGATGGGGACGAGCTCGAGCGCGCCCGACGCCGCCTTGGCCAGCACGCCGGTGGCCTCCGGACTGTGCCGCGCCGTGGTGACGATGGCCTCGACGGCAAACGCCGCGGCGCTGCGCAAAATCGCACCGACATTGTGCGGATCGGTGATCTGGTCGAGCACCAGCACGATGCCGGTGGCCGGCAAGTCCTCGATGTCGGGCGAGGGCAGGGGATCGGCTTCGGCGATCAGGCCTTGATGCACCGCGTCCGGCGTCAGCCGGGCGGCGAGCGCATCGGGCCGTACCTGTTCGGGCGTGAGCGGGAGCGCGATGCCGTCTTCGGCGAGGCGGCGCAGCGCATTTTCCGTCGCCAAGAGGCGGCGGATGCGGCGCGCCGGATTGGCGAGCGCCGCGGTGACGCTGTGCCAGCCATAGAGGATGACCGGCCCAAAACCGTCGCTACGCCGCTGCGCGCCCGAACCGCGATGCGGCGGCCGCCGGAAAGACTGCTTTCGCCCGCTCAATCGCGCCGCTCGCTGGGATTTTGTGCCGCCATGAGCCGCATCCTTACCGTCCGCCCATTGGACCGCAAGCCGAATGCCCTGCAGCCGGGGTTACCTTATTTCAAAGCGGCGTCAGGCGTGTTTCCTTATGCGACCATGTCCGTCTCCCCGGCGAGCGATTTGTTGCAAGAAGGCCTGGCGCTGCACCGGCGCGGCGCTGTCGATGAAGCCGCGGCGCGCTATACCGACGTTTTGCGCGCCGATCCGGCCAATGCCGACGCGCTTTATTATCTGGCGCTGATTTCCTGCCAGCACGGCCGCTTCGAGGAGGGCGCGGAGCTCGCCCGAAAATCGCTCGACAGCGATCCGAAGCAGGCGCGCAGCCATGTCATCCTGGGCCGCGCCTGGCACGCGCTCGGACGCAACAACGACGCCTTGTCAAGCTTCGACCGCGCCATCGCGCTGGCACCCGAGCTCGCGGCGGCACACGCCAATCGCGCCGACGTCTTGAGCAAGATCGGCCGCAACGCCGAGGCGCTCGACAGCTACGACCGCGCTTTGGCCCTGGCGCCGGATTCGGTCGCCGACTGGATGAACCGTGCCGTGGCGCTCATCGCGCTCAACCGGCACGACGAAGCGGTTATCAGTTTCGATCGCGGTTTTGCGCTGGACCCCGATTTCGCCCAGGCCGACGATTTTCGCGCGCCGCTTCTATTGTCAAAGCTGCGCATTTGCGACTGGACGGATTTTGCGGCGGAGACGGAAGAGCTTCTGGCCATGGTCAGAGCCGAAAAACCGTTGAGCCTGCCTTACGCCATCGTCGCCATTCCGTCGTCGCCCGCCGAGCAATTGCAATGTGCGAAGCGTTACGTGCAGGACCAGCCGACCCATGCGCCGCTCTGGCAGGGCGAGGCCTATGCCCACGATCGCCTGCGCGTCGCCTATCTCTCGGCCGACTTCAACGAGCACCCGACGGCTTATCTGACGGCCGGCCTGTTCGAATGCCACGACAAATCACGCTTCGAGATCACCGCGCTGTCGTTCGGACAAAACGACAATTCACCGGCGCGGCGGCGGCTGGAGGCGGCGTTCGAGCACTTCATCGATGTCGGGGGCAACAGCGACCAGGAGATCGCCGAACTCATGCGCCGCACCGAAATCGACATCGCCGTCGATCTCATGGGTTTTACCCAGGACCACCGTCTCGGCGTGCTGGCGCGCCGCGCCGCTCCCATTCAGGTGAACTATCTCGGCTATCCGGGGACGACCGGCGCGCCCTACATGGACTACATCCTCGCCGACGCCACGGTGATCCCCGAAGACCATGACGCGTTCTATGCCGAACGCGTGGTGCGGATCCCCGGCACGTATCAGATCAACGACAACCGCCGCGCCATCGGACAGCGCACGCCGACCCGCGGGGAATGCGGCTTGCCGCAAAACGCTTTCGTGTTCTGTTGCTTCAACAATCCGCAGAAGATCACGCCGGAGATTTTCGATATCTGGATGCGCCTTTTGCAGGCGACCGAAGGCAGCGTGCTCTGGCTGATAACGGGCATCGCCAAGGCTGCGGCAAACCTGCGGCTCGAGGCGGAGAAACGCGGCGTCGCGCCGGAGCGGCTGATTTTTGCGCCGAAAGCCAGCGTTGCCGATCATTTGGCGCGTCACCGGCTCGCGGATCTGTGCCTCGACACGCTGCCGTACAACGCCCACACCACGGCAAGCGATGCGCTGTGGGCCGGCCTGCCGGTCTTGACCTGCCTCGGCGAAACCTTCGCCGGCCGCGTCGCGGCGAGCCTGCTCAAGGCGATCGGGCTCGACGCGTTGATCACGTGCTCGCTTGCCGAATACGAAGCGCTGGCGCTGCGCCTTGCCCGCGATCCGGCCTATCTCGTGACGCTCAAGGACAGGCTGATCCGCAATCGCGACGGAAGCCTGCTGTTCGATACGCAGCGCGCCACGCGCCATATCGAGGCCGCCTACCAGACCATGGCCGATATCGCCCGGCGTCAAGAAAAGCCGCGTGGCTTCAATGTCGAGTGACAACAGCTGCGATCTGGGTCCGGTATGGGCTGAGGCCTTGGCAATTCGGCCCATTTTCGATTGACTTGGCGGCAAGCGCCAACCATATAGCGGCCCTCAGGCCGGGCCGCCTTGGTATCGCGCCCCAGCTTCGGTGCGGGGGAGTGTCCCGAGTGGCAAAGGGGGCGGACTGTAAATCCGCTGGCTTACGCCTTCGTAGGTTCGAGTCCTACCTCCCCCACCATCATAAAATTGCAATCCGAAGTCACCGAAGGGTTGAGCGTATTTCCGTACGCTGAGTAAGTTGAATTACGGCTTGCGGTCAACTCGAAGTACATGCTTAGATCGCGGCGAAACAGTCGCCCGAGGGGAGAGCAATCGTGATTTCGTACAGCGTTGTTCGGAATCTCTGTCTCGTTTTTCTCCTTATCGGACTTCTGTGTCCCCCGTCACGGGCCGTGGCCCAAGACTTTCAGGTAGATGTTCGACGCTTAGACCAGGTGGAGAACCCCTCGGAACTGCAGCGTTGGGGTCACATAGCCGACACCCCCGAAGGAAAGGCATTAATTGCGATAGGCTTGTCTTACTTTGGCGTGCCGCCCGTGTATGCAGCTACTGCGGCTACTGCCATCACTGCGGCGATGGGAAACTTTCCGTCTAGTGGCACGTCGCATGTCGGGTATATTCAGGCTCCTGTCGGATACACTGTCTGTCGCGCCGAAGTCCACCAATGGGATCCGAACAAACCGGATCACATTGGAGGTTATGGGCCCTCCCTTAACTGCGGCAACACCTTCAATGCCACCTATAGAACGGCGGACGATCCACACAGTGCAAATATTGATGGTCTGCATTGGTACATGGTCGTGAACAGACCTGGCATCGGTGGAGGGAGGTGTTGGGTGGATGGAATGGTGAGTGTTTTTTTTGTGAAATATGAGAAGAAGGGGAACTATAATTGTGTCCATTCTGGCGACGTAGCTTGGACCTATAAAAACTGATCTTGAGGCGTGCCTCCGTACTTCCATGGCGCGAGGCATCATCTGAGCTGTATTGCTGTCGCGACACTATGCCGATGCCTCTCCCGCATGTGTATTTAACGTCGGAAGCGAATAGTAGTTGGCTAGTTCTCATCCTCGAGTTGTGAGTAAACGAACGGTATAAAAGCCTGCTACAAATTGAGCCTCAATCGTCCATCCACCATGGCGAATAAACCCTATTTTTAGCCTGTTATTTAAACTGATCTTAGACCCTGACCGGTAGGGTGACGCCATACGACGGGAACAGGGCCCGTCGACGACAAACAAAATAAGTTTGGGAAAGGCGTCAACATGAAAGCCGTCGTCAAGACGGTCGAGCCCGCCGACCGCGAGGCGCGCTTCGACCACATTCGGCCGCACTATCTGGAGGCGCTCACGCTTGTCGAGCGGCTGCACCGGCGTCTCCTCGACGTCATCAAGGACGAATTCGACCGCCGCGGCCGCGCCGACATCAATTCGGTGCAGGCGCTGCTGTTGTACAATATCGGCGACAAGGAGCTGACCGCCGGCGAGTTGCGCACCCGCGGCTACTATCTCGGCTCCAACGTCTCCTACAATCTCAAGAAGCTCGTTGAGATGGGCTTCCTCGATCACCAGCGCTCGCGCGTCGACCGGCGTTCGGTGCGCATCAAGCTCACCGACAAGGGCCGCGACGTGCGCGATGCCGTCGACGCGCTCTACCAGAAGCACGTGCGCACCGTGGAGCAGGTCGGCGGCATCAATGCCGACGAGTTCTCGGTGCTCAACAAGGCGCTGCACCGGCTCGAGCGGTTCTGGACCGATCAAATTCTCTACCGGCTGTAATCAAGAGCGGCTGATCCGCCAGATTTTCCGTCGTACTGGCGTAACTCAAAACCCCGGCGTCACCGCCGGGGTCTTTTTTCGTCTTTGCGAGGGCCTAGAAAGCGGCCTTGATCGCATGGACAGCGTTTCTGTTCGTGTTGATGAACTTGTCAAGGATCGAAGACCGCCCATTAGCGCGTTTACGCGCGTCTTCGACGCGCTATGGGCGGCGGCGCTTCGCGCCGTCCTTGACAAGATTGCCAACACGAACAACTGGCATCCATGCGATCAAGGCCGCCATCCGATCATTTGGGATGAATTCGTTCCGGCCATAAATTTGCCGGCACGAGGCCATAGCCAACAGGGGGCGGCGTGATCGGGGACAGAGACCCTTTGGCGGCATGTCGGTGACATGCTAGATCGACCCGCCAAGGGACAATTCCATGAAACAGACTAGGCGCAACCGCAGCCGCAAAGGCGTTGATCGGCGCACTTTTCTTGCGCAATGCGTCGGCGCGGCGGCACTGAGCGGTGTTGCGAGCCGCGCCTTCGCCGACGACCCACTCGACGCGCTCATGGACGACGGCCGTCCCGGCCAGTTCGGCCAGGATTTCGACCAGGCCTCGCGCACCATCCACATGCCGAAGCCGACGGCGCCGATGCTGTCGCCGGCGACCGAGCAGTTCACCCAGAAGGCGATCGCGGCCTACGACGAGATCGTCGCCCGCGGCGGCTGGCCGACGGTGCCTCATGTCGATGAGTTGCGGGTCGGCAACCGCCATCCGAGCGTGGTCGATTTGCGGCAACGGCTGTCGCTGTCAGGCGACCTCGATCCCAATGCGGTCGGGGCAAACGACATCTACGACTCGTACGTCGAAGCTGCGATGCGGCGTTTTCAGGCGCGCCACGGCGTCACCGTCGATGGCGTGCTGCGCGCCTCGACGCTCGCGGCGCTCAATGTGCCGGCGGCGATACGGCGCGATCAGTTCAAGGTCAATATCGCGCGGCTCAAGACACTGACCACCAATCTCGGCCCGCGCTACGTGGTGGTCAACATTCCGGCCGCTCGCGTCGAGGCGATCGAGAATGACGTCGCGGTGTCGCGGCATACGGCCGTGGTCGGCAAGGTCGATCGGCCGTCGCCCGACATCAACAGCAAGATCGTGCAGGTCAATTTCAATCCGTTCTGGACCGTGCCGGTGTCGATTGTGCGGAAAGATCTGATTCCGATCATGCAGGACAAGCCCGACTACCTGACGGACAACCACATCCGCATCTTCGATCCGAACCACAAAGAGGTGCAGCCCTCCGAAATCAACTGGTACTCGGACGACGCGGTGCATTACACCTTTCGCGAGGATCCGGGCGACCACAACTCGCTCGGCCGCATCCGCATCAACTTTCCGAGCCAATACGGCGTCTACATGCACGACACGCCGCTGAAGAATCTGTTCGGCGAGGATTTCCGCTACGATTCATCGGGCTGCTGCCGCGTGCAGAATGTCCAGGCGCTGGTGGCCTGGCTGCTCGAAGGCACCAAGGGCTGGACCTCCGACAAGATCGAACAGGCGATCACGTCGGGGGATCAGGTCAACGTCAATCTGACCAAGCCTATTCCCTTGCACTGGGTCTACGTCACCGGCTGGTCGGCCTCCGACGGCATCGTGCAATTCCGCGAGGATATTTACAGCCGCGACGGGCTGGGCGCGCCGGCGATCCCGGCGACGACGAAGCTTTAGCGATCAGGTTACTCGGCCCCGGATTATTGCCCCGGCTGATCGATTGCGGCGATCTTCCATTGGCCGTCCGCGGTCTTGGCGTAACAGAGATGGTCGGCAAACAAGGGGCGCACAGCCGCGACCGGAATCCAGCCGCTCTTGCCTGACGGCAGCAGCACCTCGATGTGGGTCGGTTGCGGCGCGGGCTGATCCTTTTGCGCCGCCGGAAAGACGCTGAGCAGCGGCACCGCGATGGTGCCGATCTTGGTGATCGGCGCCCCTTTGTCGCCAGGGGCCTTGGCGACGTCGGTATTAGCCAGGGTGAAGTACCAATCGGCACTGTCGTCGCCGGCTTCGACCTTTTTGCGCGCTTGTTGCAAGACGTCGTCATCGGCGACGTCGGCGGCAATTGGCCCACACACCAGATTGCCCGCATCGTTGGCGGCGTAATAGGTCGGATCGCCGGTGAAAACGGCGAGCGCGTCCCAGTAGGGTCCGTCGGAGACGCCGCCGTCGACGTCCTTGCCCAGCGCGCGAAAGCCGAACACGACCTTGAAATTGTGCAGCGCATCGCGGCCCAAATCCAATTGGTCCGCCGGCTGGCCGCCGATCGTCCAAAGAAACATCGGCGCGATCAGCTTCGAAAGCGCGTCCAGGTCCTTCTTGTTGACGGCGTCGGCGAATGCCGCGCGCATCTGCTCGAACGCCGCGTCGGGTTTGTAGGCTGCGTCGACCGCCACCTTCACTTCCGGATAGGCGACTTTTTTCACCTCGGCGCCGGCAGCGCAGCCGAGCCCGGCGGCGATCGCGACCGCGGTCGCTCCGATCAGGCAGGAGCGGATCAAGGCCTCTCGCGATCCGGATGAGCGTTCGGCGATGGATTGGCTGCCGTTGACCGACAATGATGTTTGCACGATCGAGCCCCTTCGTCACAAATGAATTAAATCTATCGCGACGACCGTAACACAGGAAATTCCCGACCTGCTACGGCTTTTGCAGCTCGGACTCGAAGAGACGAAAGCTGCTCGCCGCGGCGTCGGCGCTGGCCTTCATGATCAGCCGTTGGGCATCGCCGCCTGGCGGGAGTGACGCCAACTGTTCCGGAAACACGTCGTGCCCGTAATAATAGTCGGGAATGACTTCGAGCCATGTTCGGATGCGCGTGCTGCCGGCCCAGCCGAGCTCGACTGCCACTGTTTGTCCGGGCAGCAGGCGCGTGTCGGACAACTCGACCCAACGATTTTCCCGGTAGCGGACTTCGCGAGCGATCGTCGTGGAGCGCGCCGTTTCCGGCCGCGGCACACCAGCGGCATCGAGCGCGACCGCGTGCATCACCACCTTGGGCGCGGCATAAGTCGGAAAGGCGTGGCCGATGCCGGTATTGGTGATGGTGAAGCGAACGCCTTCGGCGCTGGCGGTCACGTGCGGCGTCAGCCCGGAAGCGACCATCTGCGGATCGTGGATGCCGCGCCACAGATGCCGGCGATCCGGCATATGGCAAGTCTGGCACGCGACGTTTTGTGCCGCTTGCGGGCTTGCCTGCCATTCGACGAGGGTGTTTTCCAGCGGCTTGCCGTTGACGGCAAGCGACACCGGAAATTGATGGCAGACGCTGCAGAACTCCGGTCTTTCGAATAGCACCGTGCGCATGAAGCCGCCGTGGGGCGTTGACTGCGCGCTGCCGCCGGTGGCGCCGGTGCCGCGTTGCGGCGGCGCGAAGTGGCGATAAAGCCGAACATGGCAGCCGCCGCAGGAATTGCCGGCGGCAGCAAGATTTCCATTCAGTGCTTCCGCGCCGAGGCCTCGCGCCGCCTCGAAGGCGGCGCGCTGTTCGGCCAACGGCGCGTGGCATTGCAGGCAACCGGCAGCCTCGGCCGCGTCAAGAACCAGCAATTGCCCGAGCAGGCCCGGCGAGAACGCATGCGCGTGCCGCGACGTCTGCCATTGCGCGAACTGTTCGGCATGGCATTGGCCGCAATCGGCGGGGGCCAATGATCGTTCGATGGCGGTCCATTTTTTTGGCGGGGTGCCCTGGGGCTTGAGCGGCTGGCGCCAGTAGCCGCCGGAGTCGGCCACGCCGGAGGCCATTTGCGCGGCGGCGATCATCGTCAGTACCGCGGCGATGGCGGCCACCGCGGTGATCAGCGCGACGGACTTGCGGTGGCGAAATTCCACGGACGAAAATTCCAACCCGCGTTTGTTGTAGCGGGGCAAGCTTGCCGGTCGCGGGCGATCGTTGCAAGCCGGCGCAGAGCGTGAAACGCGGTTCGGCGTTGCTTTACAGCGCGTGTCGGGGTCGAATATGATATCAACAGATAAGCCGTTGCTGATCGGAAATTGCCGAAGCGAACGTGCCGAAATTATTTGGGCGAGGGGCGGCACGATCCCGTCGGTAGTGCGAAGTCATTTCGTCGAACGAGTGCCCCAGCAGAGCCAAAAGCGCGTATCGCGGCGCAAGGGTGATCTCGCGCCTGGTGACGCGTGCGGAAATAAAAGGGGGTTGCGATGCGCCAAGCGGACAAGCTCACGCTCCTTATCGCCACGGCGGTTGCGTCGATCGCATTCACCACGTCAGGCGCCAACGCGCAAACGTTCGAGCCCAATACCAATCGCCCCGGCAGCGACTACAGGGTCATCGATCTGTCGAGCGCGGACTCGCAGCTTTGCCAGCAAGCCTGCCTTGGCGACGACGTTTGCCGGGCCTGGAGCTATGTGCAGCCCGGACTCCAGGGACCGACGGCGCGGTGCTGGCTCAAGAACGCCGTGCCCACGCCGATGACAGCGGATTGCTGTACCTCCGGCATCAAGGCTAATGCCGCCGCCAATCCCGCGGCGCCCGCGAGCGCACCAGCCAATACGGCGTCGGCCGATCAATCCAATGCCAACGGCGATGACCAACCGGACGACGTCGATCTGCCGGGCGACGACGACGGCCCGGGCGGATCGGGCGGACGGCGTCGCGGCCTGAAGCTGCGCCCCAATCCGAACGGCAATCCAAACGGCAATCCAAACGGCATCAAGCTGCGGCCCCGTGACGGCGGCAATCCCAATGGTCAGCAGGTTGCCAATGCGGGGCCGGGCACGCAATCTCCGCAAACGATGCCGCCGAACGCCTGTGGCCCGCAACCGGCGTCGTCGCAAGACCAGCAGTTTTGCGTGCGCGTGCGCACCCCAGATGGGCAGACGGTTGGAATAACGTTCAGCGGTCCCAATCTGTCGCCGCAGGGACAGCCCATAGCCATAAAGTATTGCCTGAGCGGCGGATCGTTGAACGGCAGGTGCGGCCAAATGACGGTAACCAATACCACCGAGCAGATATGTATGAACGGATCGAACACCGGTACGCTGCCGCTGGATGCTTCCGCAGGCCTTATCGACCCGAGCAATCCAAACGCGCCTCCGGAGACTTATTTCGGCTTTCCTCCGGGCAGCAAAATCGCCGGTCAGAGCAGCGGCCCATGTCCGCCTGCGACGACGACCGCTTCGTCGGCTCATCCGCCGCCGATGATGTTGCAGCAGACTGTCCCGCCTCAGCAGGCAAATTTCCCGCCGACCGTGTTTCCGCCAACGATCAGCCTGCGACCGGCGCGGACCTACGGCGAACATCCGGCGGGCGGCGCGGCGCACATCTGCAACCCGAGCGCCAGCACGCCGCGGCCGACACAGAACGCGTCGGCAAACCCGTGCAATCCAAAATCGAGCACCAACAAGGCGTCCAGCAACACCAGGACTGCGTCGCGCACGACCAGCGGACAAAATTCCAGCGCGCGCAGTTCGTCATCGCACAACCGCGGCTTTGCCGGGACACGCTCGACCCCGCGCTCGTCATCGCGTTCTTTCCACATGGCAAGCAGCAGCGGCCACGGCTTCGGTGGCGGTGGCGGTTTCCATGGTGGCGGCGGCTTCCACGGCGGCGGCGGCTTCCACGGCGGCGGCGGGCATCGTTCCGACGTCCGGCTCAAGGAAGACGTCGTACCGCTCGGTCGGCTCGCCGATGGCATCGGCCTCTACCGCTTCCGCTACAAGGGCGACGACCGCACCGTCTATGTCGGCGTGATGGCGCAGGAGGTGCAAAATGTCGTGCCGCGCGCGGTGTCGCGCGATCGCGACGGCTATCTGCGCGTCGACTACGACCGGCTCGGCATCACCTTCATGACCTGGGACGATTACCGCGCGCGGGGCGGCCGGGAAGCGCCGTAACGGATCGTGTCGGAGCTGACATGAGATTGAGCCAAGGGGCAGACATGGAAATCGTTGAGTTTGTTCTGTGCATCGGCCTTGCGGCCGCCGCGGCTTCGGCAACGCCGGTCGCGGCGCAGCAGCCGGCGCCGCAAGTCTATCGTATGCAAATTCAAGCCACCCCGGAGTTCGGGGAGAAATGCCTGGACATTCCTTGGGGCAGCCAAGCAAACGGCGTGCGCTTGCAGTTGTGGGACTGCAACGACGGCGCCGCGCAAGTCTTCACCTACGAAGCGGCAACGAAGCGGCTGAAGTCCGGCAATCGCTGTGTCGTTTCATGGGGCCATGGCCTCGCCGGGGATCCGGTAGGCATAGACGACTGCGATTTCATGCCAAACCAGCGCAGCCAAAGCTGGACGGTCGCGAACGACAGCGATGGCTATAAGTTCATCGGCGTTAACGGTCTCTGCCTCGACATCCGCGGCGGCTTCAAGGACATCGGTACGCCCCTGAATGTGTATACTTGCAACGGCACGGTCTCGCAGAAATTCGTGCTGGTGCAGGCAAATTAAGATGAGAACGCTTCGCATTTTCTTCGTTGCGCTAGCGACGCTGGTTTGCGCGACACCGCCGCCGGCCGGCGCCGCCGCCGTGCGCATGGTCATTCAAAGCCACGCCGACATGGGCGCCAAATGCCTGGACGTTCCGCGCGGCCAATATGTCAGCGGGATGCGATTGCAGATGTGGAAGTGCTTGAACTTGCCGCAACAGGTCTTCGTCTATGACGATCGGACGCAAGAGCTGAAGGTCGGCGGCCTTTGCGTCACGTCGTGGGGGCGTGGCGACACGCAGGATGCGGTCGGCATCGGTACCTGCGAGGGCAGCGCCACCCAGCATTGGAAGATGGTGGCGGTCAAGGACTACTATCAGGTTGTCGGCGTCAACAACCGGTGCCTGGAGCTGCGCTATCAGATCAAGGACGATGGCGCGCCGCTGGACATCCAGGACTGCGACGCCGGTCGGCCGTACCGGCTGTGGGCGCTGGTCGAGGCGCCGCAATAACGGCGCCGAATATCGCGATCCGGGACCACGGCGACAACCCGCGTTCCGTCGCGCGCGGCAGCCATAAGCTTTCGACCGCTGGGCGCAGCAAATCCGTTCGTGTATCTTGCGCCCCGTAGCGTATGGCGTGGGAGGATAGCGTGAGCGATCAGATCAAATTCGTCCTCGACGAAAAGGACATTCCGAAAGCCTGGTACAATCTGGCGGCCGATCTGCCGAAGCCGCTGCCGCCGGTGTTGCATCCGGGCACCAAGCAGCCGATCGGGCCTGCCGATCTCGAGCCGCTGTTTCCGATGGCGCTCATTCTGCAAGAAGTGTCGGCGGAACGCAGCATCGACATCCCCGAGCCGATCCGCGACGTCTACCGCATGTGGCGGCCGTCGCCGCTGATGCGCGCGCAGCGCCTTGAGCAGGCGCTCGGCACCCCGGCCAAGATTTATTACAAATACGAAGGCGTCTCGCCCGCGGGCTCGCACAAGCCGAACACCGCGGTGCCGCAGGCCTGGTACAACAAGGAGCAGGGCGTCAAACGGCTCTCCACCGAAACCGGCGCCGGCCAATGGGGCTCATCGCTGGCCTTTGCCGGCTCGCTGTTCGGCATGGAAGTGACCGTATTCCAGGTCCGCGTCTCCTACGATCAAAAGCCCTATCGCCGCGCGTTGATGGAAACCTACGGCGCGCGCTGTATCGCCTCGCCGTCGAACGAGACCGATTCCGGCCGCGCCATCCTCGCCAAAACGCCGAACAGCCCGGGCTCGCTCGGCATCGCCATTTCGGAAGCCGTGGAGATGGCGGCAAAAGATCCGGCGGTGAAATATTCGCTCGGTTCCGTGCTCAACCATGTGCTGTTGCACCAGACGGTGAACGGCCAGGAAGCGATCAAACAGTTCGAAATGGCGGGCGACGATCCCGACGTGATCATCGGCTGCACCGGCGGCGGCTCGAATTTCGCCGGCCTGGTGTTTCCGTTTCTCGGCCTGCAGCTTCGCGGCGGCCGCAAGCGCCGCTTCGTCGCGGTCGAGCCCGCGGCGTGCCCGACGTTGACGCGCGGCAAATACGCCTACGATTTTGGCGACACTGCGCACCTCACCCCACTGGTGAAGATGCACACGCTCGGCTCGACCTTCATTCCGCCGGGTTTTCACGCCGGCGGCCTGCGCTATCACGGCATGGCGCCGATGATTTCGCATATCCACGATCTCGGCCTGATTGAGGCGCGCGCCTATCACCAAAAAACCTGCTTCGACGCCGGCGTGCAGTTCGCGCGCTGCGAAGGAATTGTGCCGGCGCCGGAAGCGACGCACGCGGTGCGTTGCGCCATCGACGAGGCGCTACGCTGCAAGAAAGAGGGCAAGTCCGAAGTCATCTTGTTCAACATGTCCGGCCACGGCCACTTCGACATGGGCGCCTATATCGCCTATTTCGAAGGCAAGCTGGTCGACCAGGAGTACGACGAAGGCGAGCTCGCCATGGCGCTCGCCGGCCTGCCCAGCGTCGCGGCGTGACCTGTCATGCCCGCGAAGGCGGGCATCCAGTAATCATTGAAGCGACGCGCGATGCTCCAACGAGACGCATTGTTCCGTGATTACTGGATCATCCGCCTTCGCGGATGATGACGACCGCGATGAAGCGATCGAGAGGGGGAAACAAGATGATCGAGCCATACAACGCCGTCGGCCTCATCCCGACGTTCTACGGCATCCGCCGGCGCGACGACATCAAGCACAATATCGAGCACCTCAAGAGCCTGACCAAAGCGGCGTTCTGGCTGTCCAATCTCGACATCCCGGTGCGGCTTTTGGCCATTCCCGAAGGCGCGCTGATGGGCTTCAACGACGAGGTGCTCGACGTCGATCACGCCTATTATGCGCGCACCTGCTGCATAGACATTCCCGGTCCCGAGACCGACGAGATCGGCAAGCTGGCGCGCGAATGGAATGTCTTCATCATGGCGCAGGCCAAGGCGCGCCATAAGGACTGGAAGGATCGCTTCTTCAATGTCGGCTTCATCGTCGATCCCGACGGCAAGATCGTCTTGCAGCACCACAAGATCTCCGCGCTATTGCCGGTCGAGCGCTCGGTGTCGCCGCACGACATTTACGACTGGTGGATCGAGAAATACGGCCGCACCTTGGACGCGTTCTGGCCGGTCGCCGATACAAAAATCGGCCGGCTCGGCATCATGATGGCGATGGAGGGCAATTATCCGGAGAACGGCCGCGGGCTCGCCATGAACGGCGCCGAGGTCGTCTATCGCGCCTCGATGCCGGCGCCGTTCACCGAGAATGACGTGTTCGAGATTTCCAATCGCGCCCGCGCGCTCGAGAACAACATGTACATCGTGGCGCCGAATATCGGCAGCTATCATCTCACGCCCGAAGGCCACCATTTCGGCATCGATGCCGGCGGCGGCCAATCGATGATCGTCGATTACCGCGGCCAACTGGTCGGCAAGCAGCGCGACACCAACGGCTCGACCTTCGTGGCCGGCGTCATCAATATCGAGGCGCTGCGCCACCATCGCGAGTCGGCGCAGGTCACCAACTGGATGAAAGACATCCGCGCCGAGCTCGCGCAAATCATCTACGAGAAGCCGATCTATCCGAAGAACCGCTACTTGAAAAAAATTCCGCCGAAGCACGCGCAATACAAGACCGACGTGATCGACAAGCAGGTGGCGCTCATGCAAAAGCGCGGCATCTGGAAGAAGCCGTCGCGTTGAGGCAGGTCCCATGCCAGAGTCGAAGTCCGCCACGACATTCTTGAATGTTGACCTCGAAATTCGAGTTCAATCCGCTCTTGAAGAATTGCTGAGGTATCTTGAACCCGCAGCGTTTGTGCTTCATCAAACAACGCAAGAGGCGGTCATCGAATTGAATGCGCAGTACAATTCGCTTGAAGATTGCTTGGTTAAATGGATTGCGCTTGTCCAATCGCTTCCAGAGCAGGCAAGGACAATTTGGGATCGATGCGAATTTCGTGCGATGAATATCGGCATTCAGGCCGGCTATGAGCCTCACGACATCTCCTTCAATATATCGAGTAGAACGGTCGCATTGCTCGCAGGCTTGCAAACGGAGATCGCTTTCACAGTATACGCCCCGAATGATTGAGACCTGCACTCCGGATTTCGCTAACGGAGAAATCCGAGTTAGGCCTGCGCCATGCCATTCGCTTTAAATCTCTATCACGACCAAGTCGGCGCCGGCGGCTCGACCGCCTCGCCGTTGGCGCCGGCGCATCGCTTGCTCTACGTGCGGCATGGTCGCGTTGACATCAACGGCCAGATAATGAGCGCCGATGCGGCGATCTATTGCGACAGCACCGTCACGCTGAAATCGGCCGGCGAGTGGAGCCAGATCTGGCGCTGGGAGCTTGCGCCGCCGAACGCGGCGCCGCTGCTCCACGACGGGGAGGGCGTGCTGTCGAGCCTGCGCATGTCGCGGGTCATCACCACCCTGGCCATGCCCGAAGGCACGCGGTGGCTGTTCCGCCTCGACCAGATCACAACGGCCGCCGGCCGCATCGCCGATCGCCATCAGCATCCCGGCCCGGGAATCCGCTGCCTGCTCGAAGGCACCTTCAACGTCCAGCAGGACGCCGAGTCGCACCGCGATCTGGCGCCGGGTGAGGCGTGGTGGGAGACCGGCTCGGACACGGTGGTCGCCTGGAGCTCGCGGCAGATGGCGGCCAAGTTTTTGCGCGGCATGGTGCTGCCGGTGGAATGGGAAGGCAAAGTGACGGGCACTTGGCTCTCGGGCCACAGACCGCCGTCGGGCACGTGGAAACTTCTCGTCGACCGGGTGATTACCGTGTAGCGGCCGCTGGTGGCGGATCGCTACAGCTCACAATATCCACGGCAATTGAATCTAGCCCGCCGAGCTACTCTATATTAGGATATTCAACCTTTGGTGTTCAGAATAATTTGTTTTTGGGGTTCATCGTGTTCGCCAAGGCCACAAGGGTTACGAGCTCTGTGTGATGCTCATTCATGACATAAAGATCTTTATCGGGGGGCCGAAAAAGGCGCGACGAGAGCAAAGGTCGCTCCATGCATTAATTGAGACCAGAATTAAGGCCGAATTTCACGATCAATGTCGAATCGAGGCCTTTTTCTGGGATTCAAAGCGCGAAAAGGTAATAACCAGCAACGAACGCGCCGTGCAGAAGACGATTGACGTGGCTGCGATCAATCCAGCGAATTGCGATATCATGTTCATGTACTTTAAGGACGTGGTCGGGTCAGAATGCACCGAGGGGGCGCCACCACAAGAGTACCCATCTTTTTCGTGTTACGAAATTGCGTGCGCTCTGAGGAGAACGGACCCGCCACGATTCATTATTGTCTGGGAGAAGCCAGAAGGGATTCGCACGGATGAAATTGAAGGTGAAGAGCTCGATAGGCATCTGGCGACACTCGCCGCAAGTCGTGATTCGCAAGCTAAGCTGAAAGGCTTCCTCAAGAGGTTAAAAACAGAAACCAGTAAGGAATTGCCAGTTCGGACGATCGGCGCCGACCAGTTGGAGCTAAGCGCATACGAATGTCTTAAGAAAGACGTTCAAGAACTGATAGACCAACGTATTCCGCGCGACCCGCCAAGGCTCGAGTCAGAAAGGTTTCCTGGATACCCTTATCCAGGGCTAAATGAGCTGGGCGTCGACGATGGCGATGTTTTCTTCGGTCACAAATTTCAGCAAGCTGCCATGTTAGATCGGTTGCGGGGCGACCCCAATATTCAATTTGTTTGTATCTACGGGCCATCAGGGGTCGGCAAATCGTCTCTGCTGCAGGCAGGATTACTTCACAGTATATTGCGCAAGGATGGACTGGGGACGCATAAGAGTTGGTGGTGGTCTCTGTTCAATCCTAGCGTCACCCAAGCCGATCCCTTTCGAGCGCTGGTGTACCGATTTCTTTCGCCCACTGGTCAACATCTTGGTGGAGACCAAGACCAAGTTGTCGAGTTGCTGCGCCAAGCGAGCCTCAGTGGGATTGAATCGATCAAAGTTGCCTTGCAGCAGCATCTCATCCGCGCGCCTCATAACAGCGAGCATCATGGAATCGTTATCACTATCAACCAACTTGAAGAACTATGGTCTGCTGCTGCTGAGTGGCGTGAGGCATTCCTAAATCTGATTGCGGCTGCCACAGCCTTGCCAAACGTGCTTGTGCTTGTCACGTTGCGTAACGACCTCCTTCAGGCATTTTCTGCGGCGCCGCAAATGGTGCCGCTTATCCAAAGCTCGAAGGCTTTTTTGTTTCCGCTCGAAGCGCCTAACCAAGAACAGCTTGTTGAGATGATCACGCAACCAGCGGAGGTGGCCGGTATACAATTTGATCGCGCGCTGGCTGGCACGATCGCCGAGCAGGCCAAAGATTTTGGAGACGTTGGCTTACCTATGGTGGCAGCGTTGCTGCAAAAGCTTCGATTGCCGGATGAAAAAGAGCCTCCACGAACGAAAATCGACTATAACACGTACCAAACCGTGGGTTCATTGAAGGACGTCATCAGGACGCTCGTTGATCGAGTTTCAAAGAGGCATGATTTAACACAACTCCATCGGCTATTCGGCTTGCTAACTGATGTGCAAGGCGGTCGAATGGTTACGGTTTCAGTTCCACGCGACTTGTTGGTCGGGCAAGATTCGGTCGTCGCTCGATTGGTTGACGATCTCGTAAGCACCGCGCGAGTACTACACGCGAGTAACGTTGGGGGCATCCCTTTCGTACGGCTCGCCCATGAAGCTCTGTTTGAGCTTTGGCCGGACTTAAAAAGTTGGCGTGTCCGTAATCTCGGGGAGTGGGCGCTGAGAGATGAGCTGCAGAGCGAGGCTGAGTCATGGGCGAACCGTGGCCGCCAGCTGCGCGAAATTCGGCTACGCTCCGAACGTCTTGATGAAATCAACGACTTGCGCGAGGAGCGTCCAGAACTGTTTGCTGGGCGGTCACTGATCACGGAATATCTCAACGGATGCGAGAAAGTTCGTCTTCAAGAGCAACTCGTTGCCGCAGTCCAAAGCGGCAGCCTCACCGTTGCCAAGGCGGCCATAAACAAATTGAGAGTATTGAAAAAAGGCGATACGTGGATACTCGATCCAATGTATCGCGGTCATCAATACGGCGCTGAGGTAAATCAACTTAAGCTGCCATTTTGGGCCGCGATCACAGGGGATGACAGGCTCGATCTGGTCGAGCATCTGAAAAGTGAAAAGTCGAGGGGCGCTTCGATATTCGACGGAAAAGAAGGAAAGTGGCGCATTAGGCAAGTAACATCCAGAGGCATGACTGCTTTGGATTGGGCAGCGTTCTCAGGGCATTTGCAGTTAGTTAAAAAATTAGTGCGGTTAGGTGCCGACCCAAAGAAACGTACGGAAGATGAAGGCACAATAATTCATCCTGTAGCCGTTGGCGGCAGTGTAGAAACGTATAAATTCCTCGTGCGGAGTTGCAAAGTTGACCCGCTTGCGCGGAATCGGTCGGGTGTTCCCCCAATCGTTTGGGCATTGCAAGAAGGACATCAGGAGCTTCTGGTTGAATTTCAAGCAGCCGGCCAGAGACTGAACTTCATAGCTGACGAAGGCTGGAATGCTTTGACTGAAGCAGCCAGATCTGAAAACGTGGCGTTTGTTCAAGAACTTCTCGATCGGCACCATCTAAAAATTTCGCACAGAACCAAAACCGACCAGACAGTCCTACATTCTGCCTGCCTCTCAGTAAGGGAGCATCGGGCTCCCATGGTAGCCTTTTTAATTGGAAGGGGCGCTGACGTATTTGCGACTGACAATCGAAAGGCAACACCGCTACATTTTGTTGCGAGTTCGACGGGGAATGTGTCAGTCATCAAATTGCTCGTGTCGGCTGCCGGTACACAAAGGAGGAGGTCACTTCTAAATCAGCGCGAGCTCGGTGGAGACACCGCGCTGCATATTTCGGCGTCTCTAAGGCGTGCCCGCGCTGTACGAGCCCTACTAGACTTGGGTGCCAATCCAAATCTTCGAAACAAAATGGGTATATCTCCTTTGAACTTTGCTGTCTCCAATGATGACTGGAGATCGGCGAGGGCGCTCATCGAACGGGGCGCTAATGTTAAGGCTACAGCTCGCGGAGATTGGCCGAATCTGTTCATTGCTATCGATTATGGCGATGCCCAAATGATGGAACTCCTGTTGACAGCGCCATCAGGCGTAGAGATAAACGAAACCATTGCGAATGGCCTGACTCCGTTAATGGTGGCCGCTCAAAGGGGGCATTTGAAGATCGTCACCATGCTGCTTCATGCCGGAGCGAAACTTGATGTCCAAGACCAGTACGGCCGAGATGCACTAGCCTTAGCTTTCCAAGGCGGCCATGCTGCGGTGTTGACGGAGTTAAAGGATTGGGCGCTGCGACAACCGCAACTATCGAATCTGCTGGAACGTCAAAGTCGCCGCGAACAAGAGTCGGCGTTGAGAAAATTTGCAGAGGATTTAACAAAAAAGGATCTTGCGCCCGTTGCTTCGTCAGGCCAGCTATACGCCGGAGCAATGCAAATCGCGCCCACGGTTGATGGTGTTCGGGCGGCGATGGCGCGAGGCCTGAGAAGCTCAGACGCCGCAAAGATTCTGGTCATTGCGTCAGCAGCAGGCCGGGCTGATATAGTCGACGCACTATTGACGGGAGCACGGGCGCACCTTTCCTCGGAGGATTTGACGGCCGCGGCTGCAGCGGCGGTCGGTAGCGGGCATGGAAACGTCGGTCGTACCTTGGTCGAAGGTGGTGCCGACGCTCCGTGGTGGTGGCGCCGAGAACGACTGAGCGATCGAGCTACGTTTTTAACATTCTCTGACGCCGAAAAGCACAATTCAGACCTGCTGGTGGCCGCATATGAGCGGTCAGGGGATACTGAGTCTTTCTTAGTCGGGAGCCCCAGGGAATGGCATATTCGACAAGCCCCGCTCTCATTTTTGCCGGGCCACATGCTTCTTGCAATCGAGAATCTCGATTCAGTCGGACAAAATGAGTGGTTTGTGATTCGTCGGGCAAACGGCGATTTGGTACCGCTCGACTGGACAAATGAGCCTATCTATCAGCTTGTTGAACAAACGCCCGCATTGTTGGACCGGGCTAATGTTGCCCTCTATATTAGATTCTTCTTCCATTTCGTTCGCGGAAAGCTGGGTGATTTTAAGATCGTCGAGAATATTAGGGAAATCCCATGGCGTAAAGAAGCGACTGATGAGCTCAAGGAGCGCGTCTCAGCGTCTTTGATGCCTCTAAAGATACTGCGAAAGTCGCCAAATTATGTGTTTGCAAAGGCGATAATGGTGTTCAAGAATGCGATGCTAAATCACCCCATTAGGGTCGCGACGCGAAAAGGAGCTATTTTTCCGAAGATTGGGAAAGGTGAAGAGAATCCCCGGCTAGTTGCCGGTCTTGGTCTTCTTCGCTTGGAAGACGAGAAGTTCCTATTTGAAGATTTGCCAATAGAAGTCGACGGTCCCAGAGGAGTATTCGGCTGATCGCGCCTTGCAACCAAAACGAGACAAGGTTGGCCTTCTGTGGCTATAAACCGACCTCAATTGAATCTCGCTGTGAAATATTTATCCAGTCGACAAGCTCTTCTATCATTATGTCTTCAAATGCGAGGATATGACCTTTCATATCGTAAGCGATGTTTGGCCTAGCGACGCCCACTATTTTAGTGTCTTCAAGTTTAGTGTCTTCAAGTTTAGTGTCTTCAAGCCAGTCTGAAATTCTTCGCTCCTGCGATTGATATCGATGTATCAGGCTGCGTCGATTCTGGCTGAAATAAACGCCGGTCATGCCTGCGGCGAAACCGGTTGTCATTAGTGCAAGAAAGCTTATTCCGTTAACAACATCCTCGACTGGAACTTGCCTAATACGGAGTACCGTATCGGCTGCGGCGAGCGCCAATGTTGTGGCGTACAGCAACTTTAAAACCACTCTTCGGTGCAGATCACTTGCTTCAAGGCGGGACCGAGCCGTACTAAACCAGCGCAATTGCCGTCGAGCGCGTTCTGTGACATAAAATTCAAATATGCCCGCCGACCAAGCTTGGTCAGATAGAATGGGCGCCTCAAGTGCCGACCGCCTTTTCCTCCAAAATTCCAACACGCTAGCAGCCAAATCCCTTTTATTGTCAGATTTAATTTCGCGCTCGATTTGCTCCGCCTCGCGATCGTAAAATCTTGTAATGCCTCTCGGTTCATGCTGAGGCGGAAAAAATACATACAAAAATTGACACTGACGGAGTAGTTCGGCACGGGTTCTCGCCTTCAGCCATCGACTATTGGCCGCCTTGCCCTGACGCAGGTGCACAAGCGCCCAGACAAGCGCAAAAATATCACTCCACGCAAGAACGCCTCGGACGGCGTCGTTTTCGCGGAACAGGGTCGCTGAAAGTGCAACCGAAGTGAAGGCGATGAACAGGCAGATGAATAGCTGGACAACCCAGCGCGCATATTCGGTTTGTGCGCCAACAGCAGCATTGTGGTCGACCGATACCAGCTTGGCAAGATCGATAAGGTGAGCAGGCGATGCCGGTGTTTCTCCGCCCGTCATTTTGGGATCGACTCGCTTGCGATTCTTTCGCTCGCGCAGATATTCTCGCGCTCTCAACCACATCGCCAGCCTAGCGCCAACCGCAGTGATGAGAAGAACCAGTGCAAGTGCAATGAGCAACGGCCAAAGCAAATGAGCGAAATTCACGATGCGACACCCTCGTGAAAATTTGGAAGCGCACTATCCAAATATCGTATTCCTTCTGGTCTGTCTTTACGAGAGGTCGGGAGAATTGTCTATTTAAAAACCAGTATTGTCCGCTTCGCCCAGAAAAGGGGCGTAGATCTGGTAAACGTCGTCGACGTCTTGCCCATTTTGGTTGCGTCCTTTACGTATAGAGTAACGAACGATTTCCTTTCAGAACTCATGGAGGAAGCGCCGTGAATATCGAAGCCCGACAGGTCGACCGCAGCGCCAAGACCAAGGTTCAAATCATCGACTGCGACATTCATCCCAAAGCCTCGGTCGAGGATTATCGGCCGTATCTGAGCAATCGCTGGTGGGATTACGCGCAGACCTATGGGGCGCGCTCGCATCACGGCTATGTCAAAGGCTTTCCTTATCCGAAGGCGCAGCCGCAGGCGTCGCGCCGCGACTCGTGGCCGCCGGACGGCGGCCTGCCGGCCAGCAATTACGAGTTCATGCGGAGGCAGCATCTCGATTTCTACGGCATCGAATATGGCGTGATGAATCCGCTGTCGCCGTCGGGGCAGGGCGAGCAGAACGACGAATACAGCGCCGCGCTGGCGTTTGCCTGCAATGAATTCCAGCTCAATCACTGGAACGCGCTCGATCCGCGGCTCAAGTGCTCGCTGGTGGTGCCCTACGAGGATCCCGAAGCCTCGCGCCAGGAAATCCGCCGTCGCTCAGGCGACCGCCGCTTCGCCCACGTGCTGATGCTCACCCGCACCGCCGAGCTGATGGGCCGCCGCCGCTATTGGCCGATCTATGAGGCGGCCTGCGAGGCCGGCTTGCCGGTCGGCGTGCACGTTTTCGGCTATAGCGGCCGCGCCGCCAGCAATACCGGCTGGCCGTCGTTCTACATCGAGGAAATGACCGAGCACTCCAATGCCTGCCAGGCCCAGGTCACCAGCATGATCATGGAGGGCGTGTTCGAGGCTTTCCCGCAGCTCAAGATGGTGTTCATCGAAGGCGGTTTCGGCTGGATGCCCTCGCTCGGCCACCGCCTCGACCGCAACTGGAAGCGCATGCGCTCGGGCCTGCCGCATCTGACGCGGGCGCCGTCGGACTATCTGCACGACCATTTCTGGGTCACTACCCAGCCGATGGAGGAGCCGGAAAACCCGGCGCACCTCGTCGACATCATGGCGGCGATCGGTTTCGACCGCATCCTGTTCTCGTCGGACTATCCGCACTGGGATTTCGACAATCCGTTCGTGGTCGTGCCGGCAAGCCTGGGCGACGAGCGCCGCAAGCAGATTTATTCCGGCAATGCGCGGGCGCTCTACGGGTTTGAGTAAGGCGCGCAAGCGGCCGTTCGCGACTGCCGCGATAAGATGTGCCGCGATAAGATGATAGAGCCCGATGAGAACTTCATGCTGCGCCTTCGCGAAGCATTGGAAGCGTCTTGGGATAGGCTAACGGCTTACGGGGCGGTTGAGAAAGCCGGCAACCCCGCGTTCGGACAGTGCTATCCGACCGCCCGGGTGGTTCAGCATTACTATCCGGCAACTGAAATCATCAGGGGCAAGATCTGGACAGGGGAGAGCGAAGAAATTCATTTCTGGAATGGTCTGCCTGTCGGCGACAAGTGGTACCACATCGATTTCTGTCGGGGCCAATTCCCCCCTGGTTCGGTCGTCCGGGAATTTGCCGCACTCGATCGCTGTGAATTGGGTGACAGCGCGGCCACTCTTGAACGTTGCGCGTTATTACTAAAGCGCGTTGAGGCCTTCCTCATTAATGCGTCCCAGCAAGCGCAAGCACCACTTTACGACCCCGAAACGTCGACCGCCACCCGGGCTCTGACGCCCCAGGGTGACGGACCACCTTCCAATCCCTAAATGTAGCGCGTTATCCGCTGAAATATCCCATGCCTTGCGCTCATCGGCTGGTATGATGCCGGCGCGGGGTGTATCACCTGCGGACAACGGCCCATTTCTGCGAGGCAAATTCTAGAGGCAATTGGCATGTCGGTATCCCAAAACGCCAAGACGGCGGACGAAGGCTTGTTTTCCGCCTCGCTGGCCGACAGCGACCCGGAGATCGCCGATGCCATTGCGCTCGAGCTCGGCCGCCAGCGCGATGAGATCGAGCTGATCGCGTCGGAGAACATCGTCAGCCGCGCCGTGCTCGAAGCACAGGGTTCTGTGCTGACCAACAAGTATGCCGAAGGTTTGCCGGGGAAGCGCTATTACGGCGGCTGTCAGTTCGTCGATATCGCCGAGCGCGTGGCGATCGAGCGGGTGACCCGGCTGTTCGGCTGTTCCTTCGCCAATGTGCAGCCGCATTCCGGCGCGTCGGCCAATGCCGAAGCGTTCATGGCGCTGATGCAGCCCGGCGACACCTTCATGGGGCTGAACCTCGCCGCCGGCGGCCATCTCACCCACGGCTCGCCGGTCAATATGTCGGGCCGCTGGTTCAAGGTCGTGCCCTACGGCGTCCGCCGCGACGATTGCCTCATCGACATGGAGGAGGTCGAACGGCTCGCCAAAGAACACCGCCCCAGGGTGATCGTGGCCGGCGGCTCGGCCTATCCGCGCATCATCGATTTCCGCCGCTTCCGCGAGATCGCCGATGAGGTCGGGGCCTATCTGATGGTCGACATGGCGCATTTCGCCGGCCTTGTGGCCGGCGGCGCCCATCCGAGCCCGCTTCCCCATGCCCATGTGGTGACCACGACGACCCACAAGACGCTGCGCGGGCCGCGCGGCGGCACCATTCTGACCAACGACGAGGAATTGGCGAAAAAGCTCAATTCCGCGGTGTTTCCGGGCATGCAGGGCGGACCGCTGATGCATGTCATTGCGGCGAAGGCCGTGGCGTTCGGCGAGGCGCTGCGCCCCTCCTTCAGACTTTACGCGAAGAACGTGGTCGAGAACGCTAAAGCCCTTGCCGAAACGCTGAAAACTCGCGGCCTCGATATCGTCTCGGGCGGCACCGACACCCACCTCATGCTGGTCGATCTGCGCAAGAAACGCCTGACAGGCAAAGTGGCCGAGGCCGCGCTCGAGCGCGCCCACATCACCTGCAACAAGAACGGCATTCCCTACGACCCGGAAAAGCCCACGATCACGTCCGGCGTGCGGCTCGGCACCCCGGCCGGCACCACGCGCGGCTTTGGCATCGCCGAGTTCCGCCAGATCGGCGACCTGATCGCCGAACTGCTCGATGCGCTGTCGCAAAAGGGCACCGAGCAGGATGCGGCCGCCGAAGCCAGCGTGCGCGAAAAAGTTCGCCGCCTGGTCGGCCGGTTTCCGATCTACGAGGGGTGAGGCATGCGTTGTCCGAGTTGCGGCAGCCTCGATACCCAGGTGAAGGATTCGCGGCCCACGGAAGATTCCTCCGTCATCCGCCGCCGTCGCGTCTGCCTGACCTGCAATTTCCGCTTCACCACCTTCGAGCGGGTGCAGTTGCGCGAACTGATCGTCATCAAGCGCAACAGCCGGCGCGTGCCGTTCGACCGCGATAAACTATTGCGCTCGGTGCAGATCGCCTGCCGCAAGCGCCCGGTCGATCCCGAGCGCATCGACCAGATGGTGTCGAAGATCGTGCGCGAGCTCGAAAGCATGGGCGAAAGCGAGGTTTCGTCGGAAGCGATCGGCGAAACCGTGATGGCGCATTTGCGCGAGCTCGACGACGTCGCCTATGTGCGCTTCGCCTCGGTCTACCGCAATTTCCGCGAGGCCAAGGATTTCGAAACGGCGCTCGCCGAATTGTCGGGCGACGAGGCCGCGGAAATCGCGCGCAAGTGAGGTCGCGCGCGCCGGCGCCGGCACTCACGCGAGCCCAAGCAGGTCCTCGACCGTCAGATCAATTCCGGGCGGATCGAGCCGCAGCAAACCGCCGGTCAGCACTGTCGGCGTGCCGTCTCGGGTATGATGCGTGACCGTGCGATCATCAGGACCGAGCACCAGATAGTGTGCGACGCTCGGTACCTTGAAGTAGCCAATGAGCTTGGCGCTGGTGTCGGAATGTGCGGTCGTTGGCGACAATACTTCGACGACGATCATGGGGTCAGGCACGAACATCATCTCGCCGGGCAATTCATTGCCGCAGCGGACCAGGGCGTCCGGCTCATAGGCGGTGTGGTCGTCGATCCGGACGGCAACCCCGTCGGTCATGACCTCACACGGCAGATTGGCAGCAGCTACCGCCTGCCTAAGGGCTATATAGACTTGGCCCTTGACGCGGTTGTGGGTCAAACGTTCCACGGCTTTAGCGACGATTTGGCCATTGATCAGTTCCGTGCGCTGCCGCTCGCTTTGGCTATCACTCCAAGCGAGGTATTCGTCCACGGTCATGGCGCGGCGAAGTGCGACGTTCATAGAATGAAACTTATCATGAGACGCGGCAGTGGCGCAAAGCAGCGATAGCCATTTCATGGACTTGGCGCTCTCTCTCGGCCGGCGCGGACTGGGCAAAACCTGGCCGAACCCGGCCGTGGGCGCGGTGATCGTCAAGGACGGCGTCATGGTCGGCCGCGGCTGGACCCAGCCCGGCGGACGGCCCCATGCCGAGGTCGAGGCATTACGGCGGGCGGGCGCCGCGGCACGCGGCGCGACGCTCTATGTCACGCTCGAGCCGTGCTCGCACCACGGCAAGACGCCGCCCTGCGCGGACGCCGTCATCGCCGCGGGTATTGCACGCGTCGTGTCGGCGCTCGAAGATCCCAATCCCGAAGTGGCGGGCCGAGGCCATGCCCGCCTGCGCGCGGCAGGAATTACTGTGGATGTCGGGATAGGGGCCGAGCAAGCCCGGCGCGACCATGCCGGCCATATCCGGCGCATGCGCGAGCGCCGTCCCCACGTCATGCTCAAGCTCGCGATCTCCGCCGACGGCAAAGCCGCTGCGGCCGGGCGCAAGCCCGTTGCCATCACCGGGGAGGCGGTGCGCGAGCGTGTTCATCTCCTTCGCGCCCACAGCGACGCCATCATGGTCGGCATCGGCACCGTGCTGGCGGACGATCCGATGCTGACCTGCCGCTTGCCCGGCATGGCCAAGGATTCACCGGTGCGCGTCGTGGCCGACAGCATGCTGCGCCTGCCAGTCAATTCGCGCCTGGTGCGGAGCGCCCACGACACGCCGGTCTGGGCGCTCACCGGCCTTGCCGCTCCCCAAGCCGCCGAGGCTACCCTGCTGCCGCTCGGCGTCGAGGTGTCGCGGTCGCCGCAAAGCGCTGGCCGCCTCGACCTCAAGGATGGCCTCGAATGTCTGGCCGCGAAGGGCATCACAAGGCTGATGGTCGAAGGTGGCCCGACGCTTGCCGCTGCCTTCGTCGCCGCCGATCTGGTCGATGAGGCAGTCCTGTTCCATTCGCCCAAAATCGTCGGTCCGGAAGGGATCGATGCGCTTGCATCGGGCGCGATGGAGGCGCTGACTCGGAGACTGAAGCAGGTCGGCAGCGAGCCGGTGGGGCCCGATCGCCAAGTCAATTATATCCGCGAGTAGAGCGATGTTTACCGGCATTGTCAGCGACTTAGGCGAGGTTCTTGATGTTGAGGAAAAAGCCGAAGGGCTGCGCCGCCTCAACATCGCCTGCGGCTACGACACCGATAGCATCGACATCGGCGCCTCGATCGCCTGTTCGGGCATTTGCCTCACCGTTGTGGGCCGCGGCCGTACCGGCAATCGCTCCTCATTTGCCGTCGATGCCGCCGCCGAGACCTTGCGCATCACCACTGCCGCCGCCTGGCAGCGCGGCACAAAACTCAATCTCGAACGGTCGCTGCGGCTCGGCGACGAGCTCGGCGGTCACATGGTCAGCGGCCATGTCGACGGCATCGCCGAGCTCATTGCGCGCGACGATTTTCTCGACAGCGCCGAATTGACGCTGCGCGTGCCGGCGGAGCTTGCCCGCTTCATCGCGCCCAAGGGTTCCGTGGCGCTCGATGGCATATCGCTGACGGTCAACAAGGTCGAGGGCGACACGTTTTCCGTCTTGATCATCCCGCACACCTTGCAGGTCACGACGCTCGGCGCGCTGCGCCCCGGCGCGCGGCTCAATATCGAAGTCGACCAGATGGCGCGCTATGCGGCGCGGCTGTTGGAGTCCATGCCGCAGGCGCGTTAACGGATTTGGCTGCGCTTGTTCGGGCGCTGCCGGCTTGGTACGACCACGGCCTGACAGGAGCAGACGATGGCCGGGCCGCGGCGAGGCAAGCGTGGTGAGGGCGCGCGCAAGGGTGCGCGCATCCTCATCGTCGAGGCGCGCTATTACGACGAGATCGCGGACGCGCTTTTGGCCGGCGCGATGAAGGCGCTGGCGGAAGCCGGCGCCGAGGTCGACCGCGTCAGCGTGCCGGGCTCGCTGGAAATACCGGGCGCGATTGCCATCGCCATCGACACCGCGCACTGGGGCCGCCTGCCTTATGACGGCGCGGTCGCGCTCGGTTGCGTCATCCGCGGCGATACCATCCATTTCGAGATCGTGTCGCATCAATCGGCGCGCGGCCTGATGGAGCTTTCGATCGCGCAACGCTTTCCCATCGGCAACGGCATCATCACCGTCGACACCGAAGCTCAGGCCTGGGAGCGCGCCCGCGTTGAGGAACAGGACAAGGGCGGCGACGCCGCGCGCGCCGCGCTGGCGCTGATCGGTATCAAACAACGCTTCGGGAAGCGTTGAGATGACGAGCCCCAACGAGGCGCGCAAGGCCAACAAGCGCGGCGCGGCGCGGCTCGCCGCCGTGCAGGCGCTTTATCAGATGGATCTTGCCGGCACCGGGCTCAACGAGATCATGGCCGAATTCGAAGGCCATTGGCTCGGCAGTGAGGTCGAGGGCGCGCAATACCGGCCGGCGGAGGCCGCCTATTTTCGCGACATCGTCGGCGGCGTGGTGCGCGAACAAGGCAAGCTCGACCCGCAGATCGACGCGGCGCTGACCCGCGGCTGGCCGCTCAAACGCATCGAGGCGGTACTGCGCGCGGTGCTGCGCGCCGGCGCCTACGAGCTCGCCTGCCGCGCCGACGTGCCGGCAAGAGTGGTAATGTCGGAATATGTCGACGTCGCCGGTGCCTTTGTCGACGACGAGGAGACCGGCATGGTCAATGCCGTGCTCGATCAGCTCGCCCACCAACTGCGCGCGGCGGAGTTCGACCGCGCTTAGACACTGAGACGGTGCGTCGCGCGATGCCAAATTCGCCAGAATCCGCCGAGGACCGCCTGATCGCGCGCTATTTCCGGCCGCTGGCCAAGCATCCCGGTGCGCTGGGCCTGGTCGACGATGCCGCCGTCATTGCGCCGCCGCCCGGCTGCGACGTCGTGCTGACCACCGATGGCGTCATTTCGGGCGTGCACGTTTTTCCCGACGACCGGCCGGAAAACATCGGCCGCAAGGCGCTGCGGATGAATCTGTCCGATCTCGCCGCCAAAGGCGCAACGCCGCTCGGCTTTCTGTTATCGCTCGCATTGCCGGCGGCAATCGACGAAGCGTGGCTCGCGGCCTTTGCCGCGGGTCTTGGCGAGGATGCTGAGCGCTACGGCTGTCCGCTGCTCGGCGGCGACACCGACCGCACGCCTGGCCTGACGTCGGTTTCGATTGCCGCCTTTGGCGCGGTGCCGCACGGCAAAATGGTGCAGCGCTCGACTGCCAAGCCGGGCGACTCAATCATCGTGACCGGCACGATCGGCGATGCCGCCCTCGGCGTGCTGCTGCGGCGGGACGAAAGTCTCGCCAAGCGGTGGCGATTATCGGAGGCGATGAGCGCGCATCTCAAGCAGCGTTATCTCTTGCCCGAGCCGCGCAATGCGTTGGCTCATGCGGTTTTGCAAAGCGCCTCGGCGGCAATCGATGTTTCGGACGGTCTCGCCGGCGATCTTGCCAAGCTGTGCCGGGCGTCGGGTGTCGCGGCCGAGATCGATGTCGCGCGCGTGCCGCTGTCCGACGCGGTCCGCGCCGCGATCGCCGCCGATCCGGCGATGATGGAAACGGCGCTCAGCGGCGGCGACGATTACGAAATCGTCCTGACGCTGGCGCCGGACAGATTTGCTGCGCTCCGTACGGCGGCGCACCAGGCCGGCGTCGCGGTGACCGAGATTGGCCGCATGGCGGCCGGGGAGGGCGCTCGCTTCCTCCAAGAGGGCAAGACGCTCACCTTCGCGCGGCCGGCGTACAGCCATTTCTGACGAACGCGCTATAATGGCGGTCAGGAGAAACGCCCATGCACGATACGACGGCGATAGCCGCCCCTCAGACTGCCGCGCCAAAACCTTACGTCGGCAAGAACGCCAATCCGCGCTACGCCGAGCTTTACCGGCATTTTCCGACCATCGACTATCTGCGCCGCGGCGCGCGGCGCCGGCTGCCGCATTTTTCGTTCGAATATTCCGACGGCGGCTCCGGCAAGGACGATGCCGGCATCAAGCGCAATTGGGCGGGGCTCGATGCGGTGGAGTTGGTGCCGCGCTATGGCGTTATGCCGTCGCTGCCGCCGTGCGAGGTCGAACTGTTCGGCCGCCGCTACGCCGCGCCGATTGGCGTCGCGCCCATGGGGGGCCCGGCGATCGTTTGGCCGGGCGCCGATGAATATCTTGCCCGTGCCGCGCAGCGCGCCCGCATTCCCTATACGCTGGGCACGGTCGGCTGCTCGACCATCGAGCGCATCGCCGAAATCGCGCCCGACGTGTTCTGGTTCCAGCTCTATCGCGCCGCCAGGAACGATCACGCCATCGGCTTCGACCTGGTGCGGCGCGCCCAAGCCGCGGGCTGCCATGCGCTGGTGCTCACCCTCGACGTGCCGGTGCGCACCACACGCGCCCGCGAAGTGGTGGTCGGCCTCGGCGGCGCCTTCAATCCCGACCTCACGATGATGCTGCAGATGCTGATGGCGCCGGCCTGGACCCGGGCGCTGTGGCAGAACGGCATTCCGCGCTTCTCCAATCTGCGCGCTTATGTCGGCGACAATGCCTCGATCAACGACATGGTGGCGTTTGCGCGCCGCGAAATGGGCGGTGCCTTCACCTGGGAGGAGGTCGCAAAGTATCGCGACCGCTGGAAAGGCACGCTGATCGTCAAGGGCATCATGCATCCGCAGGACGCCGAGAAAGCGGTGTCGCTCGGCGTCGACGGCATGTTCGTTTCAAACCACGGCGGCCGCCAGATCGAGGCGCTGCCGGCACCGATCGACGTGCTGCCGGCCATCGTCAAGCAGGTCGGCAAGCGCGCCACCGTGCTGTACGATTCCGGCATCCGCAGCGGCACCGACGTGGTGCGTGCCTACGCGCTCGGCGCCGCCGCGGCCTTTGCCGGCAAGGCGTTCCTGTGGGGCCTCGGCGCGCTCGGCGAGGAGGGCGCCACGCACGTCATCGACATTCTCATGGAAGAGACGCAAGCGGCGCTCGGACAATTGGGGGCGCTGACGCCCGAACAAGCACGCTCAGTGGTGATCCGTCACAACAATGCATTTGAGTTTTAAGAGCTTGAGCGCAAAAAAAGCCGGCAATCCGGATGATGGCACGCCATGGCAACGGTGGCGACAAATCCGACGCTCACCGTTTGGTACAACACCAAATGCCCGGTCTGTAATGCCGGTATCACCTGGCAGCGCAGCCGGCTTGTTCAGGCGGCGCGGGCCGGCCTGATCGATTTCCGCGACATCAATCTCGAGCCGGACGCGCTCGCGCGCTACGGCGCCGACGTCAATGACGTGCGCCGGCGCCTGCACGCGGTCGACGCCGCGGGGCGTCTTTTTGTCGGTGCCGATTGCGCGATTGCGATTTGGCTTGCAACGCCTGGCCAAGCCTGGCTCGGGCGGTTATTCGGCTTGCCGGTGCTTCGTCAAATCACCCGCGTCGCGTACGATCGTTTCGCCGACTTGCTGTTCGCGTGGAATCGCTGGATGGGGCACTGGTAGGGTGCCGCCGCGGCGTTTGCCGGCAAGGCGTTTTTGTGGGGCCTCGGCGCGCTCGGCGAGGAGGGCGCCACCCACGTCATCGATATTTTGATCGAAGAGACGCAAGCCGCTCTCGGACAATTGAGGGCGTTGACACCGGACGAGGCGCGCTCGGTGGTGATCCGACACAACCGAGCCTTGCGCTTCTGACCCGCGCCCTCCAGATCGTTATCTACGCCTGGAAAAGGATTCGAAGCTCAGTAAACGACTTCATTTGAACTACGCGAGTAACAAATTTGGAAACGTCTGGTACTGAATAGTCTACGGCGAGTTCAACAACACGCTCGCCTCGTTTCTTCTTGCCTTTCCATTCCCCGTAGGGATAGTCAGATATTCGCAAGAACGTATTTTTGCCCCTCGGGTGCGGAAATGGCTTCGTGCAGCCGCTGTTCATCGGGCAAAACCATATTTTGTCCTCATGAGCCTGGATGAGTGCCTTCGTATCTAGCTGGAGGACGTCGTGTTTCTGGTCGCGATAAGTTCCCGCGTTCAATAGACGCAATAAGCGCTCCCGAGTGAGCCAGAAGAACACCTTAGCGTTCAATATCCGGTACCAGTCTTCCGGCGACAGCCCGTCTTGTAGGCATCGGGTAAGGCCCTTGTCGTCCATTGGAAATTGATCTCGCACGACGGCACGTCCAACGCCAACCTTATGCAAAACTACGCTTATTGCCCTCCTTCTGCGTTCAATCGCCACTCTAGCGGTGCCCGAAATCGCAAAGCGATCGAGCAGCGCTGTTGTGCTGAGTAGCCCAGAATTGCGGATGGACGACCAACTGCCTCGCTCCGCCATGTGATAAAGCGTCGGACAGTCGGTCACCAACTCTGCAAGCTCGGTGTTTGTCACCAGGACCGCCTATCAATGACGTTTCTCCAACTGAAGTTGGTCGAAATCAGGCTGACGGGCACGCCGGAAACACGCTCGACCTCTTCAATAAATCGCACGGTCTCGAGCTTCAATTGGTCGAAACGAAAGGCTTCGCGGTTAGCCTTATTTAGGTAATCAACAAATGTCAGGGCGATATCAGTAGGGCCATTTAACATAGTCGAACGGTGAAGCTGCTCCCAGTCAAACTCTGCCAGCCGGCGCTGCTTCTTTGTCGTGGTTGTTGTTTCGGTCTTCTTCAGGTCGGCGATATCAATACCTGAGCGTTCTGCAAGCTCCTCGTAACTGATTTCCAGTGTCATGTGGCCCGACGGACCGCCCACGCGGATGGGATAGGTACGGCAGACCATGATAACTCTCCGGACTCTCGTGGATGCAATGCCTGCGTCGGCCAGACAACCTGCAACGCTGGTCTCACGCGAGGTTACCCAGGGGTAGATGCCGTGATGTAGACTTAGGCTGGTGCCTTGGGTGCCTTCAAGTAAAACTCGTTCGCCGCGAACAAATGCTCTTTCGAGAATAACTTGGCTCTCGCGAATGAACGGTTTGAATTCCGGGACTTCTTTTGCGAGCCGTACCTTCGGTTCCATTTTTCCGCCGCGACCCATAATTTTGCGCGCGGTTGCAGCCCCCACGCCTTGCGCGGTGGAACTGATCGTGTCGAGGATTGCCTTTTCTAGCTCGATATCGGCGTCCTCAATTATCATCGCGTGAGGATCAATAGAAAGGCGCTCGGCATCAACGTGGTGTACAGCGATCTCCTGGAGGAGCTTTGGAGGGAATATTACCGCCCCGGCGCCGAGCAGCAGCTGGGCCTTGGGTGCCCGTTCCGTCCCGGACGGCAAGTGGAAATATGCCTCGGGTTCCGGCTCCGCAAATACCTTATGTCCAGCATTCGGGCCGCCGACCCTCACAAGCAGCGCATATTCTGGAGCGATGTGCCCTACAATGTTTCCTTTGCCCTCACTTCCGTACTGTCCGCCGACTAAAACATCCACAAGCGGTGTCGTTATGCGGGGATAGAGGCCGAGCAGAGCGACAGCGCGCACCAAAACGGCTTCGGGCGTGCAGCGGTCAGTCGCGACGACGTTATCCGCAACGTCGGCGAGCGCCCGAACACTGCGTTCTGTTTTACTTCTGCGTACATCCTCGTAATGCTCGAACTCTTTAGTCTTGGTACCGCGCTTTGAGTAGCGCTCGGCCAGAACGGCGTCAGACGCATCGAGATGAATGTGATGTACCGCCGTACCGTAAGCGTCGCGCACCGCCTTGATTTGACCAGGAATTCGGGCCGAGTCGATCACAAAGAAGCCGCTAGCAGCCGGGCCCCCAACATTGTCTTCGATATACCGGACCAGCGCATTCTTAACCCACGCGCCGCCATCGACTCTGTCCAATCTCTCGCCTGCCCGTTGCAGCGCTCCACGTTCCTCTTTTAAGTGCGGTATCTGCTTGCGAATGAGGTCCCGTGTCTTGATGACGAGTGCGCTATATTTCTCAACTAGCCTTTGCGCAAGCGCAGACTTTCCGGCGCCAATTGGGCCAGACAGCACAACAATACGCAGGGTGTCATCTTGGAAATTCAAATCAGGAGCTCGGTTCCTGCCATTTGGCGTTTCGGCGGCAAATCATAGACTGTTGCACCTATCCCGTTGGCGATTATTGTTTCCCGAACTATCTCTTCGACGGTGCCCCACGATCCTCCGCTTTGACCCGTCCCAATACGAGGCAGGTGAACAGTGGCATTGTGATCGTGCGCAAATTTCGTCACCGCAGAAAAACAGCGTTCGAGTGCAGCGTAACGAATGCGCGGCGAAGATGACGCCCCGTAACCTTCCTGCGCGATTAGGCTGGCAATGTATGTTTCATCTCCGATATCCGCGAAATGGACGTGGCCGAGCCGCTCGCGTTTGGAGATTTGCAGCAACCATGTCGAATACTGTTGCTGTGCACTTGGGTATTTTTGCGCAGCGAGCCGGGCGACGCCACCGCCCCAAACCTTCGCTTGGTCATTTACTAGCTGACAAATAATTTTTGCGCCCGAGCCGGTCGGCTTCAGAACGTTGCCGTGCACAAAATGCAGCGGATCCTTTTCAGCATCTTGGCTGCGAAATCGAACGATACCGGCAATGCGCGGAAACGTGGTACCGGGAAAGCCGGGAATACCGACGCACTCGATTGCAAGTTTCGTCTCAGTCAGCCACGACTCCATGGCGTGGTTGGTTTGCCCGATTGCCATGCATGTGTAAATCACGCTGTCGTTGGGAATGAGGACTCCGGGAGGGATTACCATTGGCGCTGATTTGGAGCTGATGCTGTAGTCGATGCGGTAGCTTGGTCTCGGACCAGCGCTTTCGATTGGCGACGCGCAAAACATTAAAGCTGGTTCAGAAGTCGTCTTTATTATGCGAATCAGAAAGGCTTCCGCGGAGACGTCGAATTTCCTTCGGTCGGCCATGAGCTGCTCAATTTTAGGAAGCTGATCGCTCGGCGGCAGACTTCCAAGAGGCATTACGAACTCCGCCGCAGCAAGATTGCACAACATCTCAAGCTGCCATTCGTCCGCCGAAGTCGTGGTGCCACCCCGATGCCTAGGTTGATCGGCAACATCAGAAAACAACGTGTGCGCTATTTCATGCGCTACAGAAAATCGTACTCGCTCGCGTGGCTTCGTTGGATTGAACTCGATCTTCACGCCCGTACCCGTAGGCACAGTGCGCGCATCACCTACTTCACTATTCGCTTCGACGGGAATTTTGAGTAAATCTGCGATCACCAAGGGATTGTAAGGTGGACCGGACCAGCCGGCGTCACGGGCTCTGAGCACCAACTCGCGTGCCTTGGCTTCGATCAGGCCTATCGGGTCCGAAGTGCCGGCGAATTTTAGAACCGACCTGTTTGTCCATACTATGCGGTTTTTGGGCACGGCGATCCTCGCGGATATTCGATTCGAAATGATACCCCTTCGGCTGGGCACTCGAAACTAGAAGTCCGCCAAAGCTGCTAATATTGAACGCTATCCCCTATACCAGTTAGCGCTCCCCAGCATTGCAGCTAAAGACGGCCCTAGTACGTGGCCGTTTCGCCCGCTACAACGACCGGCCCCACCGGGAGTCTGCCATGGCGGTCGTCGCCGAACCCGCGCTTGACCTCATTGATGACCGGCTTGCCGCGCGCAATGCCGTGATCCTTGGCGTGGCGCAGGCGCTGGCCGGTGGCAACAACACCGTCACCGTGGCGACCACCGGCATCCTCGGTTCGATGCTGGCGCCCGATCCCGCGCTCGCGACCTTGCCGATCAGCGTCATGGTCGCGGGCATGTGGATGGGCACGATCCCGGTCGGCATGCTGGCAAAGGCTTACGGCCGGCGCTTCGCCGTGCAGACCGGCTCGGCCTTCGGCGCGCTGTCCGGCCTGATCTCGTGTGCGGCGGTGTTGCATGGATCGTTCTGGCTGTTGCTGGTCGGTACCTTCTGCGGCGGTCTCTACGCGGCGGCGCATCAATCCTACCGCTTTGCCGCCACCGATACGGCGAGCCCGCAATTCCGACCCAAGGCGGTCGCCTGGGTGCTGGCCGGCGGCATTTTCGCCGCTGTGATCGGCTCGCAGATTGTCATCTTCACCAAAGACGCGTGGCCGCCTTATCTGTTCGCGGGCACGTTTTTGGCCCAGTCGGCGTGCGCGGTGCTGGCCGCGATCGTGCTGGCGCAGCTCAAAATTCCCCGGCCGCCGGTGTCGCATTCGCTGATCGACGGGCGGCCGCTCTCGGCAATCGTCGTGCAGCCGAAATTCATCATCGCGGTGGTCTGCGGCCTGGCCAGCTATTCGATGATGAACATGGAGATGACGTCGGCGCCGCTGGCCATGGTCATGTGCAACCATACTGTTGGCGAAGCGGCGCTGGGTATCCAATGGCATGTCATCGGCATGTATGCGCCGAGTTTCATCACCGGCTCGCTGATCGCCCGCTTCGGCGTGCGCGCGATGATGGCGATCGGACTGACATTGATCCTGGTCGCCGCCACCATCAGTCTCTCGGGCCTCGCCCTGTGGAATTTCTGGATCGGGCTGACGCTGCTCGGCGTCGGCTGGAATTTCGCCTTCATCAGCGCCACCACCCTGATCACCGAGTGCCACGATCCCCACGAGCGCAACAAAGTGCAGGCGTTCAACGACTTCCTGGTGTTCGGCGCCATGGCGATCGCGTCGTTCTCGTCGGGCGCGCTGTTGTCGCGCTATGGCTGGACCACCGTGAACGAGGTGGTGTTCCCGGTCATTCTGGTCGCGGCGCTGCTGTTGGCCTGGGGTTCGTTGGTGCGAAGGCCCAAGCCGGTGTGATATCCTTCGCCGGCAATTTTGGGCGAAAGGACAGCCAATGGCCACCAAACTGCGCAAGGCGAAACGGGCGGCGCCGGTCAGACGGGCTCCGCGTAAAACTTCACGGTCGTCGAGCAAAATTTCGGCGCGCCATCGCGTCGCCGCCGCAAAGGGCAAGCCCAAGGTGAAAGCTGCCCCGCGCAAACAAACCTTCGTGGCCAGCCACCTCAATCCGAACGCTTTCGAAGGCGGCTTGCGCTCTTATGCAAAGTACCGCGACCTCGGCATGGCCGCCGCGACCAACGGCTTGGCGGTGGCCCATGTCATCAAGATGATCCCGCCCTGCGACCCGGCCGTGGTGTCGAAGCGCCATTATCACGACGTCGAATTTCAGATGATCTATGTGCTCAAAGGCTGGATCAAAGGCGAGTATGAGGGCGCCGGCGAGGTGACCATGGTCGAAGGCTCGTGCTGGCTGCAGCCGCCGAAGATCAAGCACACGGTGTTGGATTATTCGCACGATTGCGAATTGCTCGAGATCATCCTGCCGGCGGAATTCGACACCGTCGAGCTGGAGTAACCGGGGAAGTCGACATGGCATCGTCCTCGCTCCTGCGCGATCTGCCGATAAAAGACCTGCCGACAAAGGACTTGGCGATTCTTGCCGAGCTCGAGCGCAAGGTGCTGTGGCTGGCGACATGGACCATCCATCACGCCAACCATTTACGCGACAGTAGCGACGGCCTGAAGGTCGGCGGACATCAGGCCTCGTCGGCGTCGCTCGCCACCATCATGACGGCGCTCTACTTTCACAGTCTGCGGCCGGCCGACCGTGTCGCGGTCAAGCCGCACGCCGCGCCGAATTTTCACGCCATCCAATATCTGCTCGGCCGCCAGACCCGCGCAAAGCTCGAAGATTTTCGCGGTTACAAGGGCGCGCAATCCTATCCGTCGCGCACCAAGGACACCGACGACGTAGATTTCTCCACCGGCTCGGTGGGCTTGGGGGTGGCGCAGACGCTGTTCTCCTCACTCGCCCAGGATTACGTGCGCGCCCACGGCTGGGGTCGCGAGCGGCCCGAAGGCCGCATGATCGCGCTCCTCGGTGACGCCGAACTCGACGAGGGCAACATTTTTGAGGCCATCCTCGAAGGCTGGAAGCAGGGCCTGCGCAATTGCTGGTGGATCGTCGATTACAACCGGCAAAGCCTCGACGCCGTGGTGCGCGAAGGACTGTGGGAGCGCTACGAAAACCTGTTCCGCAATTTCGGCTGGGACGTGGTGGTGCTCAAATACGGCGCGCTGCAGCTCGCTGCGTTTGACGAGCCGGGCGGCGAGATTTTACGCCGGTGGATCGATAGCTGTCCGAACCAGCTTTATTCCGCGCTGGTGTTTCAGGGCGGCGCGGCGTGGCGCAAGCGTCTCAATGACGAGATCGGCGACCAGGGGCCGGTGACGCGGCTGATCGGACGGCGCAGCGATGACGAACTGGCGCGGCTGATGAACAATCTCGGCGGCCACGATCTGGCCTCGATCATCGCGGCATTCGACGCCGTCGATCACGATCGCCCGGTCTGTTTCATCGCCTATACGATCAAAGGCTACGGGTTGCCGTTCGCCGGCCATAAGGACAATCACGCCGGCCTGATGACGCCGACGCAGACGGAAATATTCCGGACGTCGATGAACATCCGGCCCGGCCATGAATGGGATCCCTTCGAGGGTCTTGGGCGGCCGGCGGACGAAATTCAGGCGTTTCTCGATCGCGTGCCGTTTGCAAGCTATGGCGAACGCCGCTTGCAGGCTGCCCGCGTCGCGGTGCCGGCCGAGCTGCCGCTGCCGTTCCAACCAAAAACGTCGACCCAGACCGGCTTCGGCGCGCTGCTCAATGAGATTGCGCGTGACGACACGCCGCTCGCCGCGCGCATCGTCACGACGTCGCCCGACGTGACGGTGTCGACCAGCCTCGGCTCATGGGTCAATCGCCGCGGCCTGTTCGCGCGCGAGGCTTTGGCCGACACGTTCAAGAGCGAGCGCATCCCCTCGACCTTCAGTTGGGAGTTCTCGCCGACCGGTCAACACATCGAGCTCGGCATTGCCGAGATGAATTTGTTCATCGCGCTGTCCGCGCTCGGCCTGTCGCACTCCATCAACGGCGAGCGGCTCATTCCGATCGGCACGCTCTACGACCCGTTCATCGCCCGCGGCCTCGATGCGCTCAATTATGCCTGCTATCAGGATGCGCGCTTTATTCTCGTTGCTACGCCATCAGGCATCACGCTGGCGCCGGAAGGCGGCGCGCACCAGTCGATCGCCGAGCCGCTGATCGGCATCGCGCAAGACGGCCTTGCCGCATTCGAGCCGGCCTTCGTCGATGAGCTCGCCGCCATCTTGGCCTTCGCGTTCGATTACATCCAGCGCGACGCCCACACGGATGCCGAAGGCGAACCCTCCGAGCGCAACTGGCTGCGCGACGAGACCGGCGGCTCGATCTATCTGCGCTTGTCCACCCGTCCGATCGAGCAGATCGAGCGGCCGATGACGCCCGCTTTGCGCCAGGCCATCGTCGACGGCGCCTATTGGCTGCGCGCGCCCGGCCCGAACTGCCAGGTCGTCGTCGCCTATACGGGTGCGGTCGCGCCCGAGGCGATCCAGGCCATCGGCCTGATGGCGGAGGACCGCCGCGACGTCGGGCTCCTGGCCATCACGTCGGCGGATCGTCTCAATGCCGGCTGGACCGCGGCGTGCCGGGCGCGCGAGCGCGGTCTGGTTCACGCCCGCTCCCATATCGAGCGCCTGTTCGCCGATTTGCCGCGGCATTGCGGCATCGTCAGCGTGCTTGACGGTCATCCGGCGACTTTGGCCTGGCTCGGCGCCGTCCACGGCCACCGTGTGCGGCCGCTCGGCGTCGAGCATTTCGGCCAGACCGGCGCGATCGAGGATCTCTACCGCCACTACGGCATCGACGCCCACGCCATCATCGCCGCCGCCGAGACCATCGCGCCGGGGCGGCCGATTCGTTATCTCGGAGTTGTTTGATCGCGCGGCGTGAAGTCGTAGCAGCTCGCCGTTCTTGACGCCGGCCCAGCCAGACCGTGTATGTTGCACCAATGTCCCGCACATTCTCCGCATCAAGTGCAATTCTCTTGTCGCTATTGCCGGCCATTGCGTTCGCCGGGCCCGCTCACGAGCGGCACATCCATCATTGGCATGGCTACGGCTTCCTGCCCGGCTATCATCAGCCGCCGAGCAACAGCGTTCCGGTTTACGGTCCGAAGGGAGCAATCGGCGACACGCCAGAGTATGCGCCAAGCTACTGGTATAACGGCGGGCGGTACTATTTCGGCAATCCTGGATATTTACGCGGACGCTACAACGGCGGCAGTTTCGGCCCGTGTTGGACTTGGACGCCGATCGGGCCGATGTGGAATTGTGGGTAGGAACCCCCGTAGGATGGGTTGAGCCGCAGCGAAACCCATCATCTTTCTGAAATGCCGCCGCAGCAAGACGATGGGGCAAGACGATGGGTTTCACTCCGTTCAACCCATCCTACGAGCCGCACAGCCAAACGGCAGTCGGGGCAAAAGGTTCAGAAGCGTCGCGGTCTTATTTGCCTGGCGGTTCCATGGTGAAACCGACCTTGAGGGTGACTTGATAGTGCTTGGCTCTGCCGCCTTCGATATGGCCCGAAGTGCGAATCACCTCGAACCAACGCAGATTGCGCAACGTGCGGTGAGCGCGGTCGAGCCCGGCATCGATCGCAGCCTCGATGCCGTCGGCGGATGAGCCGACGATCTCGATCACGCGGTAGACGTGGTCGGCTTGCGAAACTTCGTCGGCCACGTCGCGCATCTTCAACGCAAAATCAACGGCGCCGTCCCGGCCGGTACGGCCGCGGGACAAGGTGGTCACGGTCGATCTTGCCTGCTTGGCCCGCTTCATACTGACCTCCGCTGTTCGGGTTGTCCGGCGCCAAGCTGAAAACGTCCAAGCGAGGGCATGAGTTCCGCAGATCTGTGGGAGCACGCCGAATGAGTTGGTTATCTCGGGGTTGTTTGAGCGCGCGGCGTGATTCGTAGGATGGGTGGAGCCAACGGGTCCGGCCCGAAGCGGGGCAGCCCCATCGCGCGAGCGCGATGGGGACCCCGGGCCGGCCCGATGACAGGCTCCGCGAAACCCATCGCCTTTCTGAAATGCCGCCGCCGCAGCGATGGGTTTCACTCCGTTCAACCCATCCTACGGGCTGCACGTCTTTGACGCTCGAATCATTATTTCGGTTTCGTACGGTGAACGTCCGTGTGACGTGTGACACACCCGACCGGAGAATATGACGCTACCATGACAACGGTAAAATAGCTTCACGCCAGGAGGCCGAAATGTTGGCCGAGATATTTTTCCTTCAACTGGAAACCAGGCTGCGAGCGAATGACGAGCGACTCACGCACGCTCCGAAATTCGTGCCCTTCAATTGGACCATATTGCCCGGCTTTAAGAAGCCCCGCACCACGGCGCCGACTTGCGGCTGACCGCCTCTGCTCGCGTGCAGCACGTTGCGTTCGAGCTCCGTTGCTTTCCTCGGGTCGTCTAGAATAATTGAGGGCGACAATGACCAAGATTCTCCTGGTCGAAGACAACGAAATGAACCGCGACATGCTTTCCAGGCGGCTCATCCGTCGCGGTTTTCAGGTGGTGTTCGCGATGGATGGACAGCAGGGTATTGACTTTGCGCGCAGCGAACGGCCCGACATTATCTTGATGGATATGGGCCTGCCGGTCGTCGACGGGTGGGAGGCTACCCGCCGCGTCAAGGCCGATGCAGCGACACGAAGCGTGCCAGTGATCGGCCTCACGGCCCATGCGATGAGCGGAGACCGTGAAAAGACCATCGAGGCAGGCTGCGACGACTACGACACCAAGCCGGTAGAGTTCGACCGTCTCATCAGGAAGATTGAGCGCCTTTTAGGCACCGCGAAGGTTTAGCCAGCGGACATTGTCCCGCAACATTTCGGCCGTTTGAATGGCACGCCTAGACCGATCAGGTGCCGACTAGATTGATAGGACCAAGAAAATCCATCTTGCCGACATCCTACGGGCTATCCGTACGAGGACTACGCGAAGGGCGTACAATTCATCGAGACGGCGCCGATCGCGGAGAGCGATCGTCGCAAGATTTCGTTCGGCAACGCTAAGGCACTTTACGAACTGTGGCAGGGTGCCCGCCCAAGCCGCGAATCCCTAACCCGCCAAGACGCAAATATTGGAGGCCAAAATGAAGACCCCGCTTGAATTGGTACAGACGCTCTTATCGAATCCGACGAACCTCGAACATGTTCGCAGCCTCACCACCGAAGACGTGACCTATGTATCGCTGAACTTCGACAATCCCGAACTGCACAAGGTACTTCCTTGGACGGGAACGAACCGCGGGCCACAGGCCATCGTCGACGTCTTCAACGGTATCGGCAAGGTCTGGGAGACAAAGGCGTTCGAGGTCAAAGACGTCATCTCGAATGAAAAGAGCGTCGCGATGTTCGGGAGTTTTACCTACAAAACGCGTACGCTCGGCAAGGAGATTACTTCGCCCTTCGCGTTGCTGGCCAAGGTGACGGGCGACAAGATCAGCTACCTGCAGTTCATGGAAGACACGTTCGGCACTGCCAGCACTTTCCGTGCATCCGGCACATGGCACTTCCGTGGCGTCGCGACCGGCGGGGATGTCAGCGTGGGATCTTGATATAACGGGACGATCCGGGCGCTGCACGCGACAGGTGATTGACACAGATCGCGCGGCACAGCATGTTTGTCGCAGGTAGATACGACCTGCTGCTTGCGCCCTTCGGGGTACGGTGAACGTATCGCAGCCTTTCATAGCCTTTGCCCGAACGAACGGGTCAGCAACGCAAGCCCTGGCACCTACTGTTTCGTTCAAGCAAAGGATCAAACCATGCGCGACTTTCGCGACGCCAAAGCCATGGCGCACACCCTGCGTGCGGCTCTCGCCGCCAAGGGTCTCAACATCACCGTCAGCCAAAGCCTCGAACTGATTGCTCAGGCATTCGGCGCGGCCGACTGGAACACTCTCTCAGCCTCGATCAGCGAGCGGACGGCTCCGCCTCGCAACACCGGCACCCCGCCACAGCCTTCGACCACCCAAAGCGGTCCAGCGTTTTCCGCCCATCCGACCGACGAAAGCGGTCCCGTGTTTTCTGCCGAGCTTTCGACGACGCTGAACCGGGCCCTCGCCTACGCCAACCAGCGAAAGCATGAGTGGACGACGCTGGAGCATCTCTTGCTCGCCCTGACGGATGACGCAGACGCTTCGGCAGTGATGAGTGCCTGCAAGGTCGATCTTGGCACGCTAAAAGACCATCTCGCGAACTACATCGACAACGACCTCAAAAGAATTGTGATCGATGACGGCGGCGAGACCAAACCGACCGCCGCTTTTGGCCGCGTGATGCGTTGTGCGGAGGGCTTCGCGTTAGGCCGGGGCCGCCCTGCACTGACCGGCGCGGAGGTTCTTATGCCCATATTCTTCGAGAACCTGAGCCCCGCCGCACGGTTTCTCGGCAGGCAGGATATGACCCGCCAAGACGCCATCAACTTCATCATTCACGGCATCGTAAAGGGAGGCGGGCATACCGCAACTTAGCCGGTAGGATGGGTTGAGCGGCAGCGAAACCCATCATCGTTCGCCGAAACGTGAGCGATTGTCGGCCGCATCGCCCGCCCAATGGAGTGGACCCGTTGGCTCAACCCGTCCTACGGGCTGCGGCAATCGGCACCGACGTTGCCGCGGGCCGGTGTGCGCGCAGGAAGGACCGGATCTGCCGCACCGCGAGCGCAATCCGCTCCTTGGGCTCCTTCCAGGGGAACATGCTCACCTCTGCGTTCGGCGCCAGCATCGCCGCTTCCATCGCAACCGCATAAGGATGCGATGGGACGTCGTCGGGCAGGATCAGCACCGGCGTCCTGCAGTTGCGGACGAAATCGCGCGTCACCGTGAAGACGAAGTCGGGGTTGGTGCGATACATCTGGGTCAGGAATTTTTCCGCCTGCTCCATGGTGATGTCGCGCCGTCGCTTCACAAGCTCGGGCGCCCAGCCCTTCATGTTGTTGTCGTAGAATAGGTCGCGCTTCTCGGGCCGCGAGCCCGAGGGCTGCGCCAGCACGGCCGCAACGACGCGGTCGGGCGCCCGCTGCAAAAGATTCCAGATCATGGGACCGCCGATGCAAAATCCCATCACCATGAATTTGTCGATTCCCAAATGATCCATCAGGCCGAGATGGTCGTCGGTATGAGAATCCCAGGGGCGATCGATCTCAAGCGGCCCCGTGGACTGACCGCCATTGGCATTGCGAAGGTCGGCTCCGACGCATCGGTATTCGTCCTTGAACTCGTCCATCGCTTCGAAGGGGGAATAGGGCGCGGACAGATTTGCGATGGTGGAATTCAGCCCGCCACCGGCAATCATGAGCAACGGGAAACCAGAACCTTTCTCCTCAAAATGGATGCGAACAGGGCCATTCTCGTAAATGCTCATGACGCTTCCTTCCTGTTGGGATTCTCTCCAGCCCGTAGGATGGGTTGAGCGGCAGCGAAACCCATCATCTTTCGCCGAAACGCGAACGCTCAGCCAGATTGGCCGTGAAGAAAAAGCTGCCGCCGCAGATGAAGTTTCGCCGATAGTTCGTCACTGTGCGAGCATAGCACAGCGGAAGGTGATGGGTTTCGCCACGCTCGACCCATCCCATGGGCTACAGGCACCACTGCATCGACGCCCATGCCATCACCGCCGCCGCTGAGACAATCGCGCCGGGGCGCCCGATCCGCCATCCCGGCGTGGTTTGATCGCGCCATTCGCGTAATGAGCGGAACGTATCAACTTGATCGTGATTGCCGGGCTGAGCACTGGTCCCGGCCATCCGCGTCTTCGCGGGCGGCTAAAGACGGGAGCCTGATTGCCGTTCCGTCGCACCGATACCGCGACGATTTAAGCGAGGAACGATATGAAATTGTTTTGAATGAATATTTCAGCATTACTTACGATAACTATAATATACTATATTAATATAGCATTATGGTCGTTTTATCAGTTTAGTACTAGTACTGGATCAATCGATAACTATGTAGGGAGTCGTAGGTCCCGGTGCGGGACCGACAGGAGTTTGCCATGAAGAATCTCACACTTTCCTTTTTCAAGGACGAAACGGCGGCGACCGCCATCGAATATGGTCTCATCGCCGCCGGCATCGCGGTTGCGATCATCGCCGTCGTCCAGGGCCTCGGCACCAATCTGAAGAACACCTTCAGCACCGTTTCGACCGCCCTCAAGTAAGCGACTAATCACGAAGGGGACTTCGTATCTTGGCCGAAGTCCTCGTTCGCCAATTTCAAATCGATGCTGGTCCGGCATCGAGAGCTGTAAGAGCAACAGGCGCCTGAGGCGCCGGCCGGCTTCCCCGCTCACACGGAATGGCGATCATAATCTCGAATTCCGTCAAACAGGAAGACACGCCATGGCCCAGCTACGGCTAAACGACACCACAGCCAATACAATTCGCGACCGCTATCAGACATTGTTCGCCGAGGCCTTCACGCCGAACATCCGGTACGAGCAAATGCCGGGCGCGGACGAACGTACCGCCTATGCGGTGGAATATGCCGCGTATCGGCTCGGACAGATCGACGAGAAACTGGGGCGCCTCATAGAAATAATGGAGCGGGGAACCACTCGATCCTCGCAGGCATGAAAGTAGGACGCCGTGGCAGTGTTCCGAAAAATAGCCAACACCGGCGCTAGCGTGAGCTGTGTGAGCTGTGTGATCTGTGCGACGTGCTCTTGCGAAATTCCGGTGCAAGCCGCGCTGCGTATGCCGCGAGAGTTTTCCGTGCTGTGCCCGAATTGCGGGTGGCGGAGAGAATACCAGTCGGCTGACCTTCACGATGCAAAGCAGGACGCGGAGCCAACTCATGAATTTCCAAGAATCCAATTTGGGAGAAAGAACGTAAAGAAGATTGAGAAGGACAATATTTTCATTCAACCTGAAACCCGGCTGAATCAATTGGTGTCTTGGTTGCTGCAATAGGGCGAGTCCACAGTTTAAGGGAAGCCACCGAGTTTGGCGGACATGTTGAGACAATGCGCAGCGTAACGCTATGGCCCAGAAGCGGTCATTTGGTCGCGAAAGCGGCGTGTCAGCTCGCGCCACAGGCAGAACTAGCCTGATTTGACCAAGCTCTGCTTTCCCACGACTGCAATCGAGGACAATGACAACCGGCGAGTCTTGTGAAATTCCGCGAGAATAGTGGCGCCGACCTCTGAAGCCGGTACCGGCCGGCCGAAGAAAAATCCCTGTGCCAGGTCGCCTTCGACCTGGTCGAGGAAGGTCGCCTGCGCAGCGGTTTCGACCCCCTCGACCGTGACCCGCATGTTCAGCTCACGTCCGAGTGCAATGATCGTTTTCACTACCGTTTTAACATCACGGCCGGAGCTATCGAAGCCTTGCATGAAACTGCGGTCGATCTTGATCTTGTCAAATGGGAAACGCCACAGATAGCTCAGGCTCGAATAGCCAGTACCGAAATCGTCCATCACGATTGCCACGCCCATTGCCTTGAGTGTCATCAGCTCAGACATTATGGCTTCGGAATTGCCGAGAAGCATGGTCTCAGTGATCTCCAGCTCGAGCCTGTGTGCCGCGAGGCTCGACTCCTTGAGCGCGGCGGCGACGATGTCGCTGACGCTTCCAGTTAAGAATTGCGCCGGCGACAGGTTCACCGCAATGGTCAGATGCGCCGGCCAAGTCGCGGCGGTGCGGCACGCTTCCCGCAACACCCACGCTCCGATCTTATCGATGACCTGCATGTCCTCCGCAACGGGAATGAAGACCAGCGGTGGGATCAGCGTTCCATCTTCTTTCGGCAGGCGTATCAAAGCTTCGAAGCCAATGAGGCGACGATTGGACATCTTCAAGATAGGCTGGAAGTGCAATTCGAAGCGATCATGCAGCACTGCTTCGCGAATCGTCGCCTCGAGTTTGACTCGTGCTTGTGAGTCGATGTCCATTTCAGCCAGGAAGAACCGAACGCAATTACGACCGTCGGCCTTGGCCTTGTACAGTGCCAGATCAGCACATTTCAAAAGCCACTCCGGATTGGTTCCGTCTGCCGGCGCTAACGCAACACCAACGCTTATCGTGGCAACGATCGCCTGTTCTCTGAGTTTCATCGGCGCGGTTACTGCAGAGGTGAGGCGGCGCGCGAAATCTTCGGCCTGATCCTTGCCGCCGATCCCGGTCTGGACCGCGACGAACTCGTCGCCGCCGAGCCGGGCCACGATATCGTCGATGCGGGTTACCGAGCGAAGGCGTTCGGCGACGTTCTTGAGCAGGATATCACCGCCGTCGTGTCCTAGCGTGTCGTTGACGATCTTGAAGCGATCAACGTCGATGAAATGCACGGCGATGCTGCCGCCTCGCAACGGGAGGACGGCTAGCGCACTCTCCAATTTTTCGACCAGTTGGGTGCGATTGGGTAGGCCGGTCAACGCATCAAAATGCGCCATGTGGGAGATTCGCGCCTGAGCTTCCCGCCATTCGGTAATATCCTCCAACGTTGAAACCCAGCCGCCTTCTTGCATCGGCTGCTCGATCACGCGCAGCGCACGCTTGGCTGATGTCTCTATGACTCTGGTATCGGTTTTTCCCTCTCGCGCAGCACCAACCACGCGCGCGAACAACTCCTCTGGATCCCCGGCAAACTCTCCAGCCGCCTTTCGGCGCCTGATCAAGTCGACCAAGGATAAGCCCTTGAGCGAGGCAGCCGACAAACCCATCATCTTTGCGTAACGTTCGTTACACAGCACGATGCGGCCATCTGCGTCGAACATGGAAAGCCCTTGAGACATGTTCGCAAGGGCGGCGTCGAGCATGATTTTCTGCTGTCGCAATTGGTCGTTCGTCAGGTGCAGTTTGTGTGAATTGCGACGGACTACCCATATGAACGACGTCAAAATTCCGCTGAGCAGCAACCCGCACAGGAGGACAATCGACGAACGTTCGCGTTTGACGGATACCATATCCGTCTGTCCCGGCGTCACTACGAGAGTCCACCGGACATCGCCAAAATTGAGGAGAAAGGATTGCTGCAGTCCAGCAGCGAGATCTGCTTGCGACCTTGCCTCGATCGTTCCCGTCCCGAGATGCGATGTAAAATAGATGGGAAGATCATTCATGGTGGCATGAGGTGCAAACAGATAAAGTCGCGCCGGTGATGTGACGCCGGCAAATATTGTGTCGATCATAACTCCGATCTGGAATACGCCCTGAACAATGCCGAGTAGATTGCGGCGCCTCTCGTCCTCCGTTTCATGCGGCAAACGGCGGGCATATACCGGCAAACCTGCCCAAAAGCCGCGGCGATCTCCATTCCCAATGTGCAGCACCAGCGGCGGAGAAATTGACAATACGTTTGCATCCCGAATATGAGCGAGCGCCTGCTCTCGCGCGCCCCCGTCTTTGTTATCGAGCCCATAAGCCGGGGACGTCCTCGCTTCCGTTGAATAGAATTTCGGAAAGTACTCATCTCGGTCTGGAGCAACAGGCAGGCTTCCGTTCGGGCCAATAGCGCGGATGTGGTAATCGGGAACTCCGTCACGGGCCGCAGCCAATTCGTGGGCGGCGCGCTCGTTGCGCTCGACGCGTGGAATCCACGATATGTTCAGAATCGCGGGTTGATTCACCAGCAATGAATTGGAAAAGCTCTCAAATTCATCGCGCGTAATAGCGTGGTTCGACGAATCGAAGAGTGCTCGCACTGAGTAAAGTTTGTCTAAGTAGTTGACTATCCCGTTTTGCAAAACGTTTGCTTGATTGTTGGCCCGCTGAGCATATTCCAGCGCAAACGTGCGGTTTTCGGAAGCGACTGTCAGACCCCAGACGGCAATAGACACACCGATGCTGACGATCCCCGCTATGAAAGCGGGTGCGACGTCCCGAATCCGATGCCACTTTAGCGGGTTGAACAACAGTTTACCTCGCGCTCCACTCCTTTGCGCAGCAACAATGCCAGTTACCGAACGAATTCCCCGACGCTCCTCATCTAATAGTGGGCATACGATTTGTAACGACGGGGCGTCCCGCGGTGTACGCAGTTTGTTCGACAATCAATTCGTTGGTTAGTAAGCAATAAAGAAACATGATCGGTATTGAGCCCAGTACTTGAACTGCCTGGCTGCATTTGGGCCGGATGGGAGAATTGACCCGGACGAAGGGAACTGCGGATAACCCCTACGAGACCGTCCCCAATAAAGCGACATTGCCCTTGACTCCTGTCCCCATTACGGTTACCTAACCAAAATCCCGCTCGCGAAGGACGCCTTTCGCGAGGGTACTCCTTAGGGCGGAGCGGGAGCGGTTCTCGTGGGCGCGGCGATACACTGCGCTCGCGGGCGGCTTGGGCATCGTCCCGTCCGGCGCGTGCCGGACTGCGAGGTGCTCGCTGCACTGGTGCCGGAGAGGGTCCTCCCGTTTGCATCCGGTGGTTCCAGGAAGCGCGGCCTGAGCCGAGCCGAGGCCTAAAAAACCTCGGATGCCGCGGTGGGGCGCCGAAAGGCGAGCGCGCCCGCTCCATGAGGTCCGCGCGGCCTCGGTTCCTCCGTAAGGGGGAAAGGAGAAAGGACGCGCGCCGCATCCCTTTTCGATGCGGCTCCTGCACGCGCCTATCGGCGCTCCGCCTCCCTTCTTTTGGGGGAGGAGATTTTTGGAATGCTTCTTGGCTTGGCTTTTCTTGGCGTGGGCAAAACTCGGGTGCGCAGCTGCATCGCGAGAACGAAGAGACTCGTCGTCGCCGGGCTTGACCCTCTACTCGTCACCACCGGGCTTGACCCGGTGGTCCATGCGGAGCGGCCGAGTGCAATTTGGACCAACGAGTGTTCTGCGAAGCTCCATAGACCACCGGGTCAAGCCCGGTGGTGACGAAGAGAGAAAGAGGGCAAGACCATGAAAGGCAAACCGGCAAACACACGAAGCTTCCCGGGGCGGCTCACGCTCGAAGAGTGGCTGGCGCGCCCATCGCGCGTGCGCACCGATTTGATCCGGCGCGCGCAGTGCGACTTGCTGGGATCGTTCCGCTTCTGCGCCAGGAAGCCTTGCCGCCGGCAACGCACATGCTGCGGCGACGACCCGAGGGCGTGCGGTGACAGACTTTGGCGCCTCAAGAAGGTCAGGCCCAAGACGCTGCGGCGGGAATGGAGCCGGCTTGAGGACCTCAAGTCGCTGTAACGCCGCCTGCGGCCAAGCCGGTGCCGCCAAGGCCATGGCGCCGGGGCGTCCGATCCGCCGTCGCGGAGCTGTGTAGCGCCGGCTCGCCGCCGTTGCACGGTAAGGGCGTTTCGGGTTATGTCCGCGCCGAATTGTGCCGGTCGCGTGCTTCATGGCGCGCGCCGCTGTTTCTTCTTTCCGGGCCAACTCCGCTGTCTGGCCCCTTAACGACAACCGGGGTCGATGCAATGCAAACCTTGTGGCTCATCGTTCTGTGCGGCGTTCTGGCCATCGTTTACGCGATCTGGGCCACGCGCTCGGTGCTCTCTGCCGATGCCGGCAACGAGAAAATGCAGGAAATTGCCGCCGCTATCCGCGAAGGCGCGCAGGCTTACCTGAAGCGGCAATATTCGACCATCGCCGTCGTCGGCGTCGTCATCTTCCTGATCGTCGGCTATTTCCTGGGCTGGCTGGTCGCCGTCGGCTTTGCGGTCGGCGCCATCCTGTCCGGCTCCGCGGGCTTCATCGGCATGAACGTCTCGGTGCGCGCCAATGTGCGCACCGCGCAGGCCGCGACCAAGTCGCTGGCCGGCGGGCTCGAAATCGCATTCCGCGCCGGCGCCATCACCGGCATGCTGGTGGCCGGCCTGGCGCTGCTCGGCGTCACGCTCTATTTCGGCTTCCTGATCGGCACGCTGCATATGGCGCCGAACGATCGCGAAGTGATCGATTCCATGGTGGCGCTCGGCTTCGGCGCCTCGCTGATCTCGATCTTCGCCCGCCTTGGCGGCGGCATTTTCACCAAGGGCGCCGACGTCGGCGGCGATCTCGTCGGCAAGGTCGAGGCCGGCATCCCGGAAGACGATCCGCGCAATCCGGCGACCATCGCCGATAATGTGGGCGATAACGTCGGCGACTGCGCCGGCATGGCGGCCGACCTGTTCGAGACCTATGCGGTGACCACGGTCGCCACCATGGTGCTGGCCGCGATCTTCTTCAGCGGCCCCGGCGACATGTTGCTCAAGATGATGACGTATCCGCTCGCCATCGGCGGCGTCTGCATCATCGCGTCCATCATCGGCACCTTCTTCGTCAAGCTCGGCGCCAGCCAATCGATCATGGGCGCGCTCTACAAGGGCATGCTCGCGACCGCGATCCTGTCGCTGATCGGTATTGCCATCGTGACCTGCGAACTGATCGGCTTCGGCCCGCTCACGGGCGTGAGCTATTCCGGGCAGACGCTGTTCATCTGCGGTATCGTCGGTCTTGCGGTCACCGGACTGATCATCTGGATCACCGAGTACTACACCGGCACCAACTTTCGCCCGGTGCAATCCATCGCCGCTGCCTCGCAGACCGGCCACGGCACCAATGTGATCCAGGGCCTGGCGATATCGCTTGAATCGACCGCGCTGCCGGCACTGGTGATCATCGCCGGCATTTTGATCAGCTACAACCTCGCCGGCCTGTTCGGCATCGCCATTGCGGTGACCACCATGCTGGCGCTGGCCGGCATCGTGGTTGCGCTCGACGCTTTCGGCCCGGTCACCGACAATGCCGGCGGCATCGCCGAAATGGCCGGTCTGCCCAAAGAGGTGCGCAAATCGACCGACGCGCTGGACGCGGTCGGCAACACCACCAAGGCGGTGACCAAAGGTTATGCCATCGGTTCGGCCGGCCTCGGCGCGCTGGTGCTGTTCGCGGCCTATAATGAGGATCTGAAGTTCTTCATCGCCGGCTCTGCCCAGCATCCTTACTTCAAGGGCGTCGCGCCCGATTTTTCGCTGGTCAATCCGTATGTCGTGGCCGGGCTCCTGTTCGGCGGCATGTTGCCGTATCTGTTCGGCGCCATGGGCATGACGGCGGTCGGCCGCGCCGCGTCCTCGATCGTCGAGGAGGTGCGGCGGCAATTCCGCGAGCGGCCCGGCATCATGCAGGGCAGGGACAAGCCCGATTACGGCCGCGCCGTCGATATGCTGACGCGCGCCGCGATCAAAGAGATGATCATACCGTCGCTGCTGCCGGTGCTGTCGCCGATCGTCGTGTATTTCGTCATCTACTTCGTGGCCGGTGGCGGCGCGCAAGGCAAATCCGCGGCGTTCTCGGCGCTCGGCGCCATGCTGTTGGGCGTGATCGTGACCGGCCTGTTCGTCGCCATCTCGATGACGTCGGGCGGCGGTGCCTGGGACAACGCCAAGAAATACATCGAGGACGGCCATTACGGCGGCAAGGGCTCCGACGCCCACAAGGCCGCGGTGACCGGCGATACGGTCGGCGACCCTTACAAGGATACGGCGGGGCCCGCGGTCAACCCGATGATCAAGATCACCAACATCGTGGCGCTCTTGTTGCTTGCAGTGTTGGCGCACAACTGAGGTAGAACGATTTTAGGCAGAATGATTTTAGGTCGAGGCGAGAACGTTGGCACAGCGAACTCCCTCTCCCCAGAGGGGAGAGGGTAGGGGTGAGGGGGCTCGGACGCTGGAGAAAAATTGCGGCTTCCGAACCCCCTCACCCTCGTTCGCTACGCTCACTCGACCTCTCCCCTCTGGGGAGAGGTGAATCAAGTGCGGATCAAAAAGGCAGCGGAGGGGCTACGAGCCTTGGCCTTTGATGGTCCTGAACATGTAGGTGATAAAATTGTTCTCGGCGCCGCTGGTCGGCGTCGTGCGGCTGATGAAGTCGAAAACCTTGCCGTCTTTCATGCCGTATTCGGCAAGCCGCTGCACTTTCCGGTTCTTGTCGAAATAGACCACGATCACGCGCTGGTCGGTGATCGTGGTGTCGACGAAGGAGATCGGGCGCTGCGCCTTTTGCGAGATGTAATAGAACGCCTCGCCGCTGACGGTCGCCACCGTCGACGGCGTGCCGAGAACGAGCAGGACTTGTTCCTGGGAGGCGCCCAGCGGGATCTGCTCGAGCGCGCCGTCGGGCAGCACGTAGCCGCGCTGGAACGTTTCGCCGAAGCAGCCACCCGGCAACAGCGCCAGGGTGAAGAGCACGGCAAAGGCGCGTATGGAACTCGTGTTCCTGATATGCCTGCCCCACATCCTCGAACCCACCTTGCACCCAGCCGTCGCGTGCCGTACCCCGAAAACGCAAAACTGGCAATCTGCCGCTCCAAAGCGGCTTTCGCGATTCAGGCTATCCCTATGATCCTAGCGCGGTTTCGGCGCAATTCCCAAGCCCGCACAATTCATGCCCTCTATGGCGCCATCGTGGCGCAAGCCCGTTCGGTGACATTTTACGCCGATTACCGGGTTCCGGACACGGTCGAGGGGCGGTTCGACCTGATTGTGCTCCATCTGGTGCTGCTGCTGAACCGGCTCGGCCGCCGCGCGAAGGCCGCGCGTGGCCTCGGCCAAGCTCTTCTTGGCCAAGCTCTTATTGGGCAAGAGCTTTTCGACGCGTTTTGCGATGATCTCGACGCCAATTTGCGGGAAATGGGGGTCGGCGACCTTGCGGTGCCGAAACGGATGCAGGCCTTTGCCGAAGCCTTTTACGGCCGCCAAGCCGCTTATCTTGCAGCCCTCGACGCGGCCGACCACCGGGTCTTTGAGAAGGCGCTGGCACGCAATATCTTTCCGGCAGGGAACGATGCCGGAGCCGCGCAACTGGCGCGCTATGCGCGCGCGGCGGTGACCAGCCTCGATGCCCAGGACGACGGCGCGCTCATTCGCGGCGAGGTCGTCTTTCCCGGCCCCGAGGCCTTTATTCACGAGCGAACGTGAACATGAGCGAACGTAAAGCAGACAAACAAGCGCCGGCGCCCTGGCAGGTTCCGGTGGCGATCGAAGACGTGGCCGAGACCGGCCAGCATTTCGATCTCGTCGCCGACAATGATATCCGCGCCGCCGTGGCGCGGGTGGTGGGATTGCGCGACTTGCCAAGGCTCGAAGCCAATTTCGACGTGACGCGGCACGGCGCGGACGGATTGCATGTTTCGGGGCGAATGTCGGCGACGGTGGGCCAAAATTGCGTGGTCACGCTGGAGCCACTCGTCAACGAGGTCGAAGAGGACATCGACCTGGTGTTCGCGCCGCCGCCGCCTGTCGCGCGCAAGGCCGGCGAGGACGAGGCCGTCGAAGAGGCTTCCGAACGGCCGCAACGGAGCTGGAATGGGCCGGAACCGCTCATCGGCGGTATGGTCGATCTCGGCGCGCTGGCGACTGAATTCCTCATCCTTGGGCTCGATCCCTACCCGCGCAAGCCGGGCGCGGTTTTCGAGGCGCCACAAGATGTTAAGCCTGATCCGGGGCCGTTCGCCGCGTTGGCCGGACTGAAGGAAAAGCATGGCCGCTGAACGCAGTTGTGTCCGGGCGCCGAACCGTTATTCTCCCGGCCGGTGTTGCCCTTCCGTCGCCAGGATCTTTCGTAGTCAGGACCTAGGACCGCAAGGTCATTGAATGTCAGACAAGGTCCGCATTGCTCTCGATGCGATGGGGGGAGACCAGGGTCCCGCTGTGGTCGTTGCCGGCGCCGATTTGGCGCTGACGCGGCACCCGG